>Ga0209284_10004846_pt1 | contig 14637 bp, 13 predicted proteins | sample FRY03_FD_187211 | JGI IMG/M metagenome (GOLD analysis project Ga0209284, IMG submission 187211) | Freshwater microbial communities from Lake Fryxell liftoff mats and glacier meltwater in Antarctica - FRY-03 (SPAdes) (version 2) | ecosystem: Environmental > Aquatic > Freshwater > Ice > Glacier... | reverse complement strand
CAGAAGGTAAAAATAAAATGTCTGTACTTAATGCTGTTAGAAACAAAATCATAGCACGAGTTTGCAGTGTTGTCAATAATAAAAAAATGTACGAAACTAATTTGGTTTTGTCATAGAAATCAGGTTATTAGTGATAAAGTCAATAGATTTTAGCAAATGCAATTTATTACCTTTGCGGCACATTGAAAATTACAACGTATTTTATCTGTCTAGTGCTGTGTGTTGGCACACTACTGCATACCAGCTGTGGTTGGGTGGGTGGCAAGACTAGTTCTTTGGCATCTGACACTACCATTAGCCTAGAAGCAAGGGAATGGAGTAAGAAAATAGATCAAGACCCAACTAATGTTGAGTATCTTACTCAAAGAGCACAAGTACTTTCTGCGGAAGGCAGATTTGACTTGGCTATAGTAGATTATCAAAAAGCAAGCGAACTAGAGCCACAAGAGGTTGCACATTTGTATAGCATGGGAGATGCTTATTTTGCCAATGATCAGACCACTCTGGCTCTGCAGCAATACGATGAAGCAGAACGAGTAAATCCAAATGACGTAACTGCGGTTTTTAAACGAGGCCAATTTTTATACTTTGTACGTCAGTTTGACCTGAGTAAGATAGTACTAGGCAAGCTATTGGTGCTTAATCCACAACATGCACAAGGCAATTTTATAATGGCTATGCTTCAAAAAGAAACGGGAGACACTGCTGCGGCTATTGAGTATTTTCAAAATACCATAGAATGCGTAGGGTCAGACTACAATAGTAGTATGCAATTAGCCTCAATTTATGATAAACAAGGTAAGGATGATTTAGCCCTGAGATACTATAGTAATGCTATCAATATAGACCCTACTAGTGACGAAGCTCACTATTCCTTAGGTTTATTTTACCAAGATAGAATAAAAGATGTGCTAGCTATGAAGGAATATCAAAAAGCAATCGACTTGAATGCAAATCACTATCTAGCGTACTATAATGCCGGGAATATTTTAGCTAAAGACGGTAACTTTACGAGTGCTATTGATCATTTTGAAATTTGCATTCGTTTAAAAGAGGATTTTGCTAAAGCATATGGCAGAATAGGTCAATGCTTCGAAATGCTGAAAAAGAATGATTTAGCCTTACAGAATTATAAGAATTGTTTGCAAATTGACCCTAATATTGCATACGCCAAAGAAGGGATAATCCGCTTAGGTGATTTTCAGTAAAAAAATAAGGAATAAAAGACGTTTTGAATATAAAAATAACATTACCTGACGGCTCGATACGCGAAATACCACAAGGGAGCTCAGCTTTAGATGTAGCCAAAGACATATCAGAAGGACTAGCCAGAGTAGTGGTGAGTGCCAAAGTGAATGGTGAGGTCTGGGATCTAACTAGAGCCATAAATCAAGATAGCACACTATCACTGCTCAAATTTGATGATGTGGATGGCAAAAAAACCTTCTGGCACAGTAGTTCTCACTTGCTAGCTGAAGCATTAGAAGCACTTTACCCTGGAGTAAAGTTAGGCATAGGCCCAGCCATAGATAATGGTTTCTATTATGATGTAGATTTTGGAGATCAAAGCTTTTCTTCTAATGATTTTGAAAAAATAGAGAAGAAAATAGTAGAGCTTGCCAGGCAAGCAAATCCTTACGAACGCTCAGAAGTGAGTAAGGCAGATGCTATTGCTTATTTCACAGAAAAGGGAGATGAGTATAAGTTAGAGTTAATTGATGGATTAGAAGACGGTCAAATCACTTTCTATAAGCAAGGAAACTTTACAGACTTATGCCGTGGGCCGCATATACAAGATACGTCTACGATAAAAGCAGTTAAGTTACTCAATGTAGCTGCCGCTTATTGGAGAGGAGATGAAAAAAATAAATCACTTACTCGAATTTACGGAGTTTCGTTTCCTAAAGCGAAGATGCTTACAGAGCACTTGGAACTATTAGAAGAAGCGAAAAGAAGAGATCACCGCAAGTTGGGTAAGGAGCTAGAGCTATTTACTTTTAGTGAAAAAGTAGGAGCAGGGCTTCCTCTTTGGCTTCCCAAGGGTACTGCTATTCGTGAGCGATTAGAAAATTTTATGCGTCAGGCTCAGATAGAGCGAGGCTACCATCAGGTAGTTACACCGCATATTGGCAAAAAAGAACTGTATATTACTTCTGGTCATTATGAGAAATATGGGAAAGATTCATTTCAACCTATTAAAACACCGAATGAAGATGAGGAGTTTTTGTTGAAACCAATGAATTGCCCGCACCATTGCGAAATTTATAAATTCAAACCAAAGAGCTACAAAGAGTTGCCGTATAGAGTTGCAGAATTTGGCACAGTATATCGCTATGAGCAGAGTGGTGAGCTCAATGGGCTTACTCGTGTACGTGGATTTACTCAGGATGATGCACATATATTTTGTACTCCAGATCAGCTAAAAGCTGAGTTTGTGGATGTAATAGACTTAGTGATGCACGTGTTTAAAAAACTTGGTTTCGAGAATTTTACTGCACAGATATCTCTACGTGACCCAGAGAATAAAGAGAAATATATAGGCTCTGATGAAAACTGGGAAAAAGCAGAGGCAGCTATTATAGAAGCTACTGCTGAGCGAGATTTGGTTACTGTGACGGAGTATGGTGAAGCTGCATTTTATGGACCTAAGCTAGACTTTATGGTAAAGGATGCTCTAGGCAGAAGCTGGCAGTTAGGTACTATTCAGGTAGATTATAACCTACCAGAAAGATTTGAGCTAGACTATATAGGTGCGGATAATGAGAAACATAGACCCGTAATGATACACCGTGCACCGTTTGGGAGTATGGAGCGATTTATAGGGATTTTGATAGAACATACTGCTGGTAATTTCCCTCTGTGGCTTAGTCCAGAGCAGGTTGCTATATTGCCAATATCTGAGAAGTATCATGATTACGCAGATAAAGTTTTAAAATTCCTCAATAAAAACGATATTCGCGGCCTTGTAGACCAAAGGGCTGAGAAGATTGGCCGTAAAATCCGCGATGCTTGGGCAACTAAAATTCCTGTTATGATAATAGTAGGAGAGGAAGAGTCTGATAACGAGGAAGTTTCGGTGAGACTTCAAGGCGATGGAGATGTTGGCAAATTTAAGTTAGATGAGTTTATAATATACTTTAACTCACTGCTGTTAAAAGAATAGAATATTAATACTTGAAGAAAAAAAGACCTTTTAGAGGGAGGGTAAGAGACCCCCACAGAATTAATGATTACATTATCGCAGATCCAATACGTTTGGTTGGAGATAATGTAGAGCAAGGAGTTGTAGATTTAGCCTCTGCACTCAAGGCTGCTGAGGAGCAAGAACTAGATTTAGTAGAAGTATCTCCTAATGCTAGTCCACCGGTATGTAAAGTAATAGACTACCGTAAGTTCTTGTATGACCAAAAGAAAAAGGCTAAAGAATTGAAGGCTACTCAGTCTAAGACGGATATTAAAGAGATTCGTTTTGGGCCAAATACGGATGAGCACGATGTTAATTTTAAGACCAAGCACGCTGAGAAATTCATAGAAGAAGGACATAAGGTGAGAGCCTATGTATTCTTTAGAGGAAGGACTATTGTGTTTAAAGAACGCGGAGAGTTATTGTTACTTCAATTTGCAGATAAACTGTCAGAAGTAGCTAAACTTGAGCAACTGCCTAAAATGGAAGGCAAAAAAATGATAATTGTTTTAGCACCAAAATAAATTTTAAAAAGAGAAAGAACAGATGCCCAAAATGAAAACCAACTCCAGTGCAAAGAAGAGATTCAGAATCACTGGTACAGGTAAAATCAAAAGAAAGCACGCTTTTAAGCGTCACATCTTAACTAAGAAATCTAAGAAGCGTAAGCTAGCACTTAGACACAGCGGATTAGTACATCCTGCTGATGAGGGGAATATTAAATTCTTATTAAGAATCGGAAAGTAATTCGCAGTAGCGAACAGTTTAACCATTATTCGGGCCATTAAAAGAGCGTTACATTTATCGTATCACCGCCTAGTTTAAAAAAAAAGAAAAAAGAAAATGCCAAGATCAGTAAACGCAGTCGCCTCTCGGAGACGACGCAAAAAAATGATGAAACACGCCAAAGGATTCTTTGGTAGAAGAAAAAATGTATGGACAGTAGCCAAGAACGCAGTAGAAAAAGCGTGGCAATATGCATACAGAGATAGAAAAAATAACAAACGCAACTTCCGTAGATTATGGATTACTAGAATAAACGCTGGTGCCAGATTACATGGAATGAGCTATTCACAGTTTATGGGAGGAGTAAACAAGGAAGGTATAGAGATCAATAGAAAAGTTCTTGCTGACCTTGCTATGAACCACCCAGTTGCTTTTGAGGCTATCGTAAAGAAGATCAAGAAGTAAGATTTAATAAAGCTAAAACATTATACTAAAGTCTCGCTTAACGGCGGGACTTTTTTGTGGGTTAAAAACACTTTTGAGAAAAAAGAAAAAATGACATTTGTGAAAAAATAATTTTCGCTAACTTTACAGAGAATTCTAAAATATAAATCATGAAAAAACATCAAACATCAAACATCAAACATCAAACATCAAACATCAAACATCAAACAGCTAGTATTAGGTTTATTAGTCTGTTTCACGTTTTACCACTCTTATTCAGCTACTCTAATACCGCGAGTCACTGCACCAACTCCATATATAATTTGTGAGAATGAAGTGACTTTTTTTGATTTTAAAGGAGCGTTTTTGCCGCAAGACATTCCAGTCCAAATAAAAGGAAATAATATTCCTAATTCGATTCAAGTGACAAGCTCTGGAGGTTACTTTACAGCAACTTATGCTATAAGAACTAGACCAAACCCAAATGGAGGAACACCATTATATGACCTAGCAATAGTGCCAGGTACTGTGACTACTATTGACTGGACTGGAGCAAGTAACGGTATGTTACTATCAAGCGGGACTGTAGCAAATAATGGAATAGGATCCATCCAAATGGAAATTCTCTACCCGAGTAACGGTAGCAATATTACAGACAAAGCTAGTTTTCAAATTACTATGGGATGGAAGCCAAATTTTGCAGTGCTTGATCACAATGGTAATGCCCATACTAACTGGTTATCCAAGATAATACCTTCTTGTATGAGTGATGAAGTTAACATAAAAAGCTATGGGTTGAATTGTAATTCACCAAATTTAAGGCTGTCTGTTACGAAATATAATTATGATCACGTTGACCATGTTTTTACCTCTACTTCTACTCCAGAATTTATATTGTCTGGAAATTTGACTGCTCAAGAGTTAGTTAATTTAAAATCTACTTCTGGGTTAGACGTTGCAGATATTATCAATGATGCTTCAAGGTCTACTACTGGAACTTCTTCTGTAACATTTGACGCAGATTTTTACTATGGAATTAAGATAATAAACACTGACCACGGACGCTGGCAAGAAACTATCAAATTTATTCAAATAAGCGGAACCAAGTGGGACTTAGTTCTGAAAGACAACAATTCTGATAATGGACAAGAACCAATAGAAGTTTGGGAAAGAGATGTGTTTAGAAGTCCTGACTTATGGAATAGGCTCAATGACCCAACCCAACCAGACCCAACTAACTTTTCTAATCATGAGGACTTAGATTATGTAAATACTGCTGGTAATACCAATAGAATGTTTTATGAAGTGACAAACATAGGCTGCGATCCTTCGCCAGCTGATGTACCTCTCAGACTCTACTGGACTAGAGCTAGGACTAATGAGCAATGGAACCAAGATTGGATTTATGATTTGAGTAAAAATGCCATTGATGATAAGGGTACATTGAGACCATTGGGCTCTGAGATTACCATATCTAGTCCTACTAATAATACTTATTCTAAAGTTACTACACCACTTAATCCCGATGCAGTACAGTTGCCATCTATAGCGGGTGGTGCCAGCTACACTCCTGTATGGATAGATGGAGTAGACTGGTTCCCGCCTAATAATGATTGGTATAGCTATTCTAGTACCTCTCCGTTATCGTGGAGACAGGCAGATCAACGAAATATAGTGTGCTTGCTTGCAAAAATAGGCGAGACTAAGACTATACTTCCTAATGGAGACCCTGTAGTGTGGGAGGGAACTCCAAGTAGCAAATACGCATTTCCTAATGTACCCATTTCTGAGATGGCAGCAAATAATAATAATATTAATACTCGAAATACTATCTTGGTAGAGTATACTGATTTCTTTAGAGTGTATAACAATGGGGACTGGGATTATGGATATGGCACAGTGATGGTCAATAATCCTACCGTGACTATAAGGAATATAGATTTATGTCTGGACCTACTAGATAATAACCTTACAACGGACTTCTCGGAGTACGGTGAAATTTATTTAGGTGTGACTGATGAATTATGGTCTTCTTGGCTGGCTAACGGCTCTCCTACCCTCACAAATGCAGTGGTAGCAGAACCTGGTCTGTTTTTAGCTACTAGCGGTACGCATGTGTGTATCAATGATATAGATGTAGATATAAATAGCGAAGAGCAAGTCGGAGTAAGATTTCTATATCAAGATGCAGCTACACTGCCAGTCTCTGTGGAACGGTATGAGTATCAACTGACAGAAGTAGATAGGGCAGAAATTCCACTGCCGTCAAGTGCTACGATATATCAAGTAGATGTGCCAACGGTTAATCCTAATTCTCTACTACTGAAAAGAGATGATAGGCCAGAACCAGTGCTGGTAGATAATGGGTTACAGATGATGGTGTATCCTAACCCTACACGTAATGTACTCATAGTTGGACTACAGATGGAAGCGGATGTGGAGTATAGCATCCGATTAGTGAATATCACAGGTAAGGTTCTGGAAGAAATTAGTGGGAAAGCGATATCAAGAAACTTTTCACATCTAATAGATGTGAAAAGTTATCGTTCTGGGGTGTATTTCATAGAGTTGACCTCTAAAGGAGAAATAAAGAGAAAAAAGGTAATTGTAAATAATTAATCAAATTTTAATGTAGTGGGAGGAATATTACTGTTCCTCCTACTCTTTATAGATCATGAAAAGAGAGATAACCACTGTATTATTGATTCTTCAAATTATTGGCCTCTGCTATGCTCAAAATCTAGTGCCTAATGGCAGTTTTGAGAATTTTAAAAAGATACCTGTTACCATGGTTTGGAATTTTAGTGAGTATGTTCATGATTGGTCTAGACCCACATCAGGTAGTCCAGACTATTTCAGCGAACTTTCTACTGGTCAAACGTCTGTACCTGTTCAAAAAATAGAATTTTCGTATACTGATTCAAGTATACAAAATGCCTATGATGGACGAGCATTTGTAGGTGTCGTGAATCGACTTTCAGATTCCGGGACTCTTAACTTCGCGGAATATATCCAAGTGAAGTTAACACGACCTTTAGAGAAATATCACAAGTATCGATTTAATAGTTTTTTTAATTTATTAGACATATCCAAGTATAAAGGTATCGAGTTTGGTTTTATTATTTCATCAAATAGAGATACTAGTTATAGTAATATTGATACCGCAATAAATCCCACATTATATAAAAATGAAATTAAAGACTACTATCCATTGGAGGCGTCCAAAGAGATAGACTATACTTATTGGACAAGTTTGAATAGAGTAGTTAAAAGTAATGGAGATGAGACTTGGTTAACCATAGGTAGTTTTGATTATAGTAAAAAATATGATCAGATATCGAGAGCGGATATAGACTACAATGGAAAATTTGCCTACTATTTTATAGATGATGTATCTCTAGTAGAGATACCCACTCTAGTGGGGCCAGATACCGTATGTGCAGGTGAAGAGCTAGAACTGTATAGCAGCTTCTATGGACAACGTTGTGAGTGGTATGCTGATGTAGAGAGGAATGTGTTGCTATCTACAGATACTTTTTTACAGATACAAGCCACAGAAAGTAAATGGTATTACCTAGAAGCCGATAGCGGCAGCGATAGTCTATATATCACGGTGATACCGAGGCCACGACCTACTTTACTTTTGGATACTTTTTATTGTGCTGGAGATTCGGTGCAGGTAGTTGTGCTAGATTCTTCTCTTAGTAGTCTTACAGAAATAAGTTGGTCTGATGGAGATACTAGATTTAGTAAGTACATAGACGAGCCAGGCGTGTATAGTTTTAAAGTAGATAACGGTTTTTGCTCAGTAGATGGCAGTTTTGATGTACGGGAAAGTCCACTACCACAAAAAGCATCTCAAGCTGAGTATGTATTTTGTCAGGTAGAAGAGGAAGAAGTGGTGATTCTGCTAAGTAGCAATTATGAGTATAGCTGGGCTGATGACGAGATAGCGAGCAATCCAAGGATCTTTTATGATGGAGGAGTGTATCCGTTGGTAGCATATAGCTCTGATGGTTGTTTCTTAAATGATACTATCCAAATAGTAGACCAATGTCTGCCAGTGGTATACGTACCAAATGCCTTTGTGATCAACGGAGTGAATCAAACATTTAAACCGTATTTGAGATACATTGAAAATTGTCAAATGAGTATTTACACTAGATGGGGTCAAAAGATATATGAAACGAGTGGTTTGGATCCCTACTGGGATGGAAAGATAGACGGTGTAGTGCAGCAAGAAGGAGTCTATCTCTATACTTTATTCATAGTATCTAATCACGGCAATAGATCCGAAAGTGGTACGTTTCATTTGCTCAAGAAAAAGTAACCTATTGCATTTAATGATTCTGAAAGTCTCGCTTAACGGCGGGACTTTTTTGTGGGTGCTTTTTAGAGCTTACTCAGGATTTATCTGAAAAGTGTTGACCAGTACTACACTATCTAGCTGCGTGTCGAGCCTTTTAGCCTCCCAAGATAAAACGGTGCACGTGGAGTCAGAGTTGCTATTGTATACATATAGAAGATGTCACGTGAGTACTTTGGACTACTATTAACTGCGGCTCTTTCAAAAGACTTACTTTGAGCATAGACCCTTATATATGAATATGCTTTTTGGTCAGCTTGTAAATCTAAGATAGCCTTAGGTTCTTTGCATTTTAGATATAAGACCTCCTATGTTGTTGTCTGCTAATTGGTCTAGTATTTCGGTTTTGCTAGCATTAGCTGCGAGTGTAAGAAGTAGTATTAGGGGGGGTACCATAACTATTTTATCATATCACGGTAGTGTTCATATAGTGTGTTGATGAAACTAAGGATGATACCTATACCTATGATGATGTAGAAGATGGTAAATATTTTTCCACCATCTGTTTTAGGTGCGAAATCTCCAAACCCTACAGTTGTAAGAGTAACCACAGAGAAGTACACAGAATCTACCCAAGACCAGTCTTCTAAGTAGTGATACACAGTGCTTCCTCCTAAAATCACCAAGAAAGTAGTCATGAGTAATTCTCTATACTCTTTGTCTCGCAGGAACGATAATATGGTTCTAAATACAAACATGGGTTACTGGACTTATTCTATTACTCAGTTATTTTGTTATTAAAATTTGATTCAATGCATCCGGTCTCCTCTTAATTCTAAGGTTTTTACCATTTCAGCTTCAAAGGTTACATATTCTGCCCAGCGGTCTAATATATACTTTTCATCAGCGTATTTCTTTGCCAAGGTTATAAATGCTTTATAATGACCTGCTTCACTCACCATAAACTCATGATAAAATTTTTGTAATTCAGGCTCTTTGATGTGGATGCTGAGCAATCTAAACCGCTCACAGCTACGTGCCTCTATCATAGCAAAGGCAAGTAAATATTCTACTAACTGCTTATTAATATGATCTCCGCCACGTATAAAAGAGTTAAGTTTATTCACGTATTCATCTTTACGCTGTGCTCCAAGTTCGTATCCTCTTTTTTTAAGTTCTTTTAGCACCTTTCGAAAATGTCCCCACTCTTCGGCTACTATAGGGGCTACTATGTCTACTACATCTGTAAAGTCACTAAACTTACTAATCATACTGATACCGTGAGTAGCAGCTTTCTGCTCGCACCATGCGTGGTCCGTTAGTATATATTCTATACTAGTCTCGGCAATGTTTACCCATCGTGGGTCTGTCGCCATTTCTAGTCCTAGGGTAGTTTTAGCAGTTGGTGAAGCCATAAAGCAAAGGTAGGGTCTTCGATACAATTCTGATGAACTACTTGCTGTCGTTCTCAGAATTATTCAGACGGACAACAGTTAAATGATAAGTAGTATTGTCTTGTGATGAGTTTATCCCCTCGAGCGGAGATGCTTTTGCATCGTTATATCGTAAGTACTCTCGGGTGAATTGTGTGTCTCTTCGAGTGGCGATGCTTTTGCATCGTTGTATCGGGAATCAAAACACCATCAACACCCCAGCAAAAATTACAAATCCCAATAGAAACAGTACCAACGTATAGGGCAATATATCCTTTGCCTTGAGTCCTGTAATACTTAGAAGTGGCAGTGCCCAGAATGGCTGTAACATATTGGTAAGTTGGTCTCCATAGGCTAGAGCAAGTATCATTTTTGGTAGTGGTACACCTAGTTTGGTAGCAGCTTCTAGTATGATAGGGCCTTGTATAGCCCACTGTCCGCCACCACTAGGTACAAAGATGTTGACTAGTCCAGCACTAAAGAAAGTAAAGAGTGGGAGAGTAGTGGTGTTAGATACTGCTATGAACCAATTGGAAACTAGCTCTATAAGTCCACCACTCTGCATTAGAGCAAGTATACCGAAGTAGAGCGGAAACTGTATGAGAATACCCGAGCTTCCGGTGATAGCATTTTCTACTGCACTTAGAAAAGAGGTGAAATTGGAATGAAGTAAGAGACATAGAGCCAATAAGCTGAAATTGATATAATTTGGCGTGATAAATCCTAGAAATGGGCCATTAAAACTAAGGGCTAAATACCCTGCTAAGCCTACAAGAAGCAGTCCTATGATTTTACTAAATAAGCTGCTTTGATCTATTTTCTCAGCTCCTTCTAAGTGCTTATTTTCTTTGGTATGGATAAAGGTTGTTTTGATTTCAGGAATTTGAGATTTTACTCTTGTACCCAAGTAATAGAAAGTAAGTGGAATAAGAACGAGCAGCAATATAAATACAATTACATTCATACTGCTAAAAACCGTGTCACCATAGTATATAGCTTCTGGTAGAGAGGCGTTTTTACTGATAGCCTGTAGATGGCCTACTTCTGCTACTTTGGTAAGGGCACTGCCTGATATACCTCCGTGCCACACCATCAGACCTACGTAACCTGCAGCTCCTATGAGTGGATAGTTGAGTGGCAGTTGCTTTTTGGTGAAGCTTTCTCCAAGCTTACGTGCTAGGATAGCCCCAAAAATGAGGCCTAAACCCCAATTTAGAAATGCAACTATAATAGTAGCGAAAGTGATTATGGCAGCTGCTTGAGCTGTGGTAGTAATAGGTTTTACCAACCAAGAAATTAGCTTATCAAAAAAGCTACTGAGAGCTAATGTGTGTCCTAAAACGAGCATCAGCATCATTTGAAATGCGAAAGCCAAAAGAGAACTACTCCACAAACCTTCTTGCCAATCAAACAATAGAAGAGCAGGAGACTTATCTGAAATGAATAAGGTTAGAACTAGGGTGAATAGGGTCAGTAAAATAGCGATACTAAAAGGCGAGGGTAAAATCCTCCTAAACCACTCTGCGTATTTTTGCGTAAAACTCATAGGTAGGTCACTAGTTCCTCTAAATAGCGTTGGTCTATCTCGTCAAACGCTTTGAATTCTGTGCTGTCTATATCTAGAACAGCATACACACTATTCCCTCTGATACATGGTACTACTATCTCTGAGTTACTAAGGGAACTGCAAGCTATGTGTCCAGCAAACTGATGGACATCGTCTACTATTTGTGTCTGCATGGTTTGCCAAGCAGTACCGCACACTCCCTTCCCATAACCAATGGTAGTACAAGCGATAGGGCCCTGAAACGGCCCTAAAATCAGTTTATCTCCTTGTACTCTATAAAAGCCAATCCAATGGTTAGGAAAGTGTTCCATAATTAGTCTTGAGATATTAGCCATGTTTGCTATATCATCTACATCTTTGTATATCAGGCTTTTAGCCTCTATTAAGAATGCCTTGTATTTATTTTCTTTGTTCAAGTTTACGGTAATATTACTTTTTTAATAGACGTATAAGATGTGTATGGCCCTAATTTTGCTCTAAATAACCTAAACCATGAAGTCCTCACATTTAAAAATACTATTAGTATTTACAGCCCTTAACACCCTCTTCTTAATATTGCTTCTGCTCTACTTTAAGTAATGTATGCTAGATTAAGTGATCTAGGATGGAGTCGCCTTCTTTAGGTTGATACCTGTTTTATGGTTTCTTTTTAAGCACTACAAATCCCCACTTTGCCAAATCCCCGGTTTCATCCTCATATCTATCTGCAAAAACGACATTGTAACCAGTTATGGGATCTAACTCAGCTTCTTTTATTGGGGCAATAGAACCATTTAACTTAATTATAAATCGATACTCTGCGTTATTGCCTCTATCAATTGTAATTATGTCATCGGTAGTGAAATCTAGATTGAATTCTATTTTACTATCCACAGCTAGTGCACTATTAGCCTTTATTTCATTCATTATTTGATAAAATTCAAAGTATTTATTCGCGTCTGGTGAGTCCCAATCTATCTCGTCTTTACCAAAGAAACTAAGCCTATGTTTTAATCCTGCCTCTTGACCATTATAAATAAGAGGCAAGCCACGTAGGGAGTAGCTAAGTACAGCCATCGCTTTCCAAGATTCTCCAAGTCGCTCATCTATAGTTCCGTTCCAACTATTTTCGTCGTGATTGGTTATCATGTTCATTGGGAATGCTTTTGTTCCATTTATACTATCTTTTTCACTCATTACACGGATAATTTCCTTAGCATTTACCTCACCTTTGTACAATTTATTGAATATGTGGTGCATTTCCCATCCGTAGTATGCGTCAAAAGCAGATTCAAATTGATCTGGCTGATGCGTTTCACTCTCAGCTAGCATAAACATGGGTTTCACTTTTTCTAGAGCGTCTCTTGCTTCATTCCAAAAGTTGGTAGGTACTTCCATAGCTACGTCACAGCGGAAACCATCTAGATCGCATTCATCTACCCAAAACTGCATACTTTTTATCATAGCGGTACGCATATCTTTATTATCGTAGTTTAAATCTGCCACATCTGTCCAGCCCCAGCTTTTACCATCTTCACCTATTGGGTCTGTGATTTTACCAGTACTGTCGTGTGTATACCATTCTGGGTGCTCTGTAAGCCAAGTATTATCCCAGGCTGTATGGTTACCTACCCAGTCTAAGATCACATACATATCCATATCGTGGCATTTTTTAATGATTCGTTTAAAATCTTCCACTGTTCCATATCTTGGGTTTACAGCGGTGTAATCTGAGATGGAGTAAGGGCTACCCCAGTATTTATCGTAATCTGGAGTTGCCAGATCTTGCACAAAAGTATCGCCCACAGCTTTTCTATTGAGTCTTCCAATAGGTTGTATAGGCATAAACCAAAGTACATCTACACCTAGTTCTTTTAACTTAGGGAGTCGTTCTTCGAAAGCAGCAAGTGAGCCTTCTTCAGTGTATTGCCTCACGTTCACTTCATAGATTGTTGCGTTTTTGATCCACTCAGAAGGTAGTTTTGTAACAGTCTGGTCTTTTTTTTCTTGTGTGCTGCAAGCCACTAGGATAGTGGCTAGTAATATATATATGTACTTTTTCATGGTGTATTTGTTAGTTTGTATGTTGCTAGTAGTGCTATGAATAGTGAGCTAAGAGTGATGAAACCCAAAGACTCCGTAATATCCGAAAGTGTATTTCCTAAGAATATTTCAGATGTGAAAGTTATAATAAATAATGGAATATAAAGTAGCCATTTATTGGGTGTGTTTTTAAGCTTAAGATATAGTGAGATCACTATCGGTGCAATGAAGACGAAGTAGCATTTCCAGGCAAGTGGCGAAAAAACAGGAATGAAAGAGAGTACTATGAGCCATTGGATGGCGAGTGCATGTTCTTGATTTCTATTTTTATAAAACATGTAAGATACCCAGAGTCCAATAGACCCTATAACGCTAATAGTGAGTATTTTAGTTTGGCTAACAGTCAGACCGACGATATTAAAATACCATCCATCAAATCGTGACGTTTCCGAAAATAAGCCACAGAAGAAACTCCAGAGTGACTGGTTATAGTGAATGCATTGTAATCCGTTTGCTACCTGCTTAGTATACCACTGCGTATATAACGCAATGCTACCGTCGCCAAAGTAAAATAGAACCAATATATGCGTAAGACCTAAACCCATTATAGTCCATAGTGTGGTGCGAAATTCTCTTCTGAAAAGAAGAAATGGTATGAGTATAATAGGATAAACCTTAGTGCTAATAACCAATGCTAAAAGTATCCCTGCCCAAAAATGTTTTTGTTTTAGTGTTAAGATTAAGGATAGAATGCAAATCGCGAGTATGCTCACATTCACTTGTAGATTACTAATCTCCTCTATGAAAATACGGAGAGTCAGCAGAAACGGAAGAAGGAAAAGAGGATTAGTAAGGGATATTTCATTCTTGTTTTTACTGCTTAGTTTAAAGACTAACTCTTTACTAGTGAAAAAGGAAATAGTCCATTTGAAAATGAGCCAATAAGTGGCGAGCA
>Ga0209284_10004845_pt1 | contig 14639 bp, 12 predicted proteins | sample FRY03_FD_187211 | JGI IMG/M metagenome (GOLD analysis project Ga0209284, IMG submission 187211) | Freshwater microbial communities from Lake Fryxell liftoff mats and glacier meltwater in Antarctica - FRY-03 (SPAdes) (version 2) | ecosystem: Environmental > Aquatic > Freshwater > Ice > Glacier... | reverse complement strand
AGCTGAAGAACCAGCTTATTTCTGTGTGTCAGTTACCATAAAACCCAACAATAATATTAAGGTTTTTGTAGATGGTGACGAGGGTATTAAAATTGAGCGATGTGTATCATTTAATAGGAGGCTTTATAAATTAATTGAAGAAGCAGAACTTTATCCCGAAGGCGATTTTTCATTAGAAGTTTCATCACCAGGTATAGAAGAACCACTAAAATTACATCGCCAATACTTAAAAAATATTGCTAGAACATTAGAGGTTCATTTATTAGATGGAATAATAAAAGAAGGACTTTTAGAAGCAGTAACAGAAAATGATATAACAATTATTTATACAGAAGGCAAAGGTAAAAAAGCAGTTACCGGGCAATTAGTAATTCCATTTCTAAATATAAAATCAACAACAGTTCAAATTAAATTTTAGCAGAAAAAAATTAGCGCTATGGCAAGTATCAATCTTATAGAGGCATTTCAGGAATTTAAAGACGCAGAAAGTATAGATCGTCCTACGATGATGAAAGTTGTGGAAGATGTATTTAAAACTTTGCTTCGTAAAAAATACGGCAGCGATGAAAACTTCGATGTAATTGTAAACGCCGAAAAAGGTGATTTAGAAATTATACGTAGAAGAATGATTGTTGAAGATGGTGAAGTAATTGATCCATTAGCTGAGATTGCATACACTGATGCTGCTAAAATTGAACCCGATTTTGAAGTAGGCGAAGAGCTATATCAAGAAGTAGATATTTTAGACTTTGGTCGCCGCGCTATTCTTGCCGCAAAACAAACGCTAGCAAGCCGTATCAGCGATTTAAAGAAAAATGCTTTGGTAAAAAAATATGGCGATCGTATTGGCGAAATATTAAGTGCAGAAGTATATCAAGTTTGGAAAAAAGAAGTATTATTATTAGATGACGAAGGCAATGAATTAATTCTTCCAAAATCAGAACAAATTCCACAAGATTATTTTAAGAAGGGAGAAAATATCCGAGCAGTAATTGCGCGTGTAGACATGAAAAATAATTCACCAGTAATTATTTTATCAAGAACTAGTCCGTTGTTCTTAGCTAAATTATTAGAGATTGAAGTGCCAGAAATTTTTGATGGTTTAATTGCAATCAAAAAAATTGTTCGTGATCCGGGTGATCGTGCAAAAGTTGCAGTAGAATCTTATGATGATCGTATTGATCCCGTTGGAGCTTGCGTAGGTATGAAAGGAAGTCGTATTCATGGCATTGTTCGTGAATTGAAAAATGAAAATATTGACGTAATTAATTTCACTACTAATATTCAGTTACTGATTCAGCGTTCTTTAACGCCAGCAAAAATCAGTTATATGGAATTGGATAACGATAAAAAACAAGCCAACGTTTATTTGAAAGCCGATCAGGTTTCTCTAGCAATTGGTAGACGCGGTGTAAATATTAAATTGGCTTGCGAGTTAACAGGTTACGAAATTGATGTTTATCGCGAAGACGAAGAAATTACAGATGAATTTGATATTGATTTAGATGAATTTAGTGATGAGATTGAACCTTGGATTATAGATGAGTTCAAAAAAATTGGTTGTGACACAGCTAAAAGTATTTTGAAGTTAACAGTAGAAGAATTAGAGCGAAGAACAGATTTAGAAAAAGAAACTATTGTTGAGGTTCAAAAAGTGTTGCAAGAAGAATTCGACGCAGAAGCATAAGCAGCTAATAAGCACCTATCTTTGTCTGGGAATTAAATAAGCCCTAACAAGATTGGTGCAAATATGAAATGTTCATGGACAGTAGTCCTTATCCATGGATATAAAGTATGGACCATGGACTTAAAAACAAAGAATGTCAGAACTGAAATTACCGAGACTGTTAGCAGCCGCTAAGGAATTCAATATTGGTCAAGATACCTTGATCGAATTCCTAGTGAAGAAAGGATTTACTAAAGACGACTTGACGCCAACCGCAAAGCTTCAAGAAGAACAATATCGTGCCTTACAGGCAGAGTTTCAAGGCGATAAAGTTGCGAAGAACAAAGCCGATCAGGTTGAGATACCTAAAGTGTTACATTCTGAAGCACGTAAAAAAAGAGACGAAGTAGAAATTAGCTTCCGAAAAGACGATAAAAAGCATACACCAGTTGCGGCTCCAAAAGTTGAAGAGCCAGTTGCTCCAGTTGTAGAAAAAGTAATTGAGAAAGTAGTCGAGCCAATTGTAGAAAAAGTGATTGAAGAAGCAATTGTAGTTCCAGAAATTAAAGTAACTGCTCCAGTATTAAGTAAGAGTACAATAAAAATTGATGCTCCTGAATTGGAAGGTCCAAAAGTGATCAGTAAGATCGATTTATCAACTATTGATTCTTCTACTCGCCCTAAAAAATCAGCTAAAAAAGCAGAGCCAATTTCCAAACCTGTTCTACCTGCAAAAACAACCGAAAAGCCAACAAAAGCTGCTCCTAAAAAACCAGCGCCTGTTGTAGAAATACCTGTAGTTGTATTAACAGAGGTAGATGCTCCTCCAACAATTGAAAACATTAGAGCAGAAAAATTAGAGGGTCCTAAAATTTTAGGGAAAATTGAATTACCTGTAAATAGCGATACTCGTCCTAAGCCAATGGGCAGAGATGAGAAAAGAAAACGAAAGCGTATACCGGTCGACAAAAAAGGAGATAATATTACAGTAACACCTGTTGCAAAAGACGCAAATGGCAAACCATTAACTGGCCCTAATCGTCCAATCGTAGCAGCTCGAAATAGTAATCCACAAGGTGGTGGCGGTGGTGGAAACCGTGGAGGAGGTCCGGGTGGTGGAGGGTTTAGTAGAGGCGGCGGCGGTGGAAACCGTGGAGGAAATAGAAACGATAGAAATGCGCCAAAAACAGAAGATAAAGAAATAGATCAAAAAGCAATTCAAGAAAAAATACGTGAAACGCAAGCTAAGCTAGCGGGAACTGGAGGAAGAGGAAAAAGCTTGAAAGCTAAATATAGAAGGGCTAAGAGAGATGAAGCTGCAGAATCATCAGGTGATGAAATGATGGAAGATAACAAACTACAAGTAACAGAATTTGTTACAGTAAGTGAGTTAGCTAATTTGATGGATGTAAGCTTTGCCGATGTAATTGGCAAGTGTATGAACTTGGGAATTATGGTATCAATAAATCAGCGATTAGATGCTGAAGTTATTGAACTGGTTTCAAGTGAGTTTGGTTTTGAAGTAGAGTTTATTGGATTAGAAGAAGTAGATGAATTAGATGAAGAGGAAGAAGAAGAAGATTCAGCAGCACAAATTCAACGACCACCGATAGTAACTATTATGGGTCACGTAGATCATGGTAAAACATCATTACTAGATTATATTAGAAGTGCTAATGTGGTAGCTGGTGAGGCTGGAGGAATTACTCAACATATAGGTGCTTATGAAGTAACACTTCCTAATGGAAGAGCAATTACCTTCTTAGATACACCTGGTCACGAAGCATTTACTGCAATGCGTGCACGTGGTGCAAAAGTTACTGATATTGCAATTATTGTAGTTGCTGCAGATGATGCAGTAATGCCACAAACTAAAGAGGCAATTAGCCATGCTCAAGCAGCAGGTGTTCCAATGATTTTTGCAATTAATAAAATTGATAAAGACGGAGCAAATTCGCAAAAAATATACGAGCAACTTTCTCAAATGAATATTTTGGTAGAGGCGTGGGGTGGAAAATTCCAAACCCAAGAGTTATCTGCTAAACAAGGTTTAAATGTAGATCTGTTATTAGAAAAAGTATTGTTAGAAGCGGATATTCTAGATGTAAAAGCAAATCCAGAACGAGAAGCTACAGGTACAATTATTGAAGCCTCTTTGGATAAGGGACGTGGTTATGTAGCTACTATGCTTGTACAGAATGGAACATTACACCAAGGTGATTTGATTGTTTCCGGACAACATTATGGTCGTGTAAAAGCCATGTTTAATGAGCGCAATCAGCGAATTGAAGTTGCACCCCCATCAACACCAGTTGTAATACTCGGACTGAATGGTGCTCCACAAGCTGGTGAGAAATTTAAAGTATTTGAAGACGAAGCAGAAGCTAAAGAAACAGCTACTAAACGTGCTCAAATACTGCGTGAGCAAGGCTTACGTGCCAGAAAACATATTACGCTTGATGAGATTGGACGTCGTTTAGCACTTGGTAACTTTAAAGAATTAAATATTATTATCAAAGGAGATGTGGATGGTTCTGTTGAAGCATTAAGTGATTCATTACAAAAATTATCTACTGAAGAAATAGTGGTGAGAGTTGTATTAAAAGGAGTTGGACAAATTTCTGAAAGTGATGTATTATTAGCAACAGCATCTGATGCAATTATTATTGGATTTAACGTTCGACCTTCTATTCAGGCCAATAAACTAGCCGATACAGAAGGGGTAGAAATTAAGCTATACTCTATTATCTACCAGGCAATTGATGAAATCAAAAGTGCAATGGAAGGTATGTTGGAACCTAAATACCAAGAGAAAATTACTGCAAACGTTGAAATTAGAGAAGTTTACAAATTTGATAAAGCTACAGTAGCAGGATGTTTTGTACTAGATGGTAAGATTGCTAGAAATAGTAAAATACGTATCATTAGAGATGGTATTGTTGAATATCCAAGAGGAGAAGGTCAAGCTGCTGAGTTAGGAAGTTTGAAACGCTTTAAAGACGATGCAAAAGAAGTTGCTTCTAATATGGAATGTGGTTTAACAATTAAAAACTACAATGATATTAAAGTGGGTGATATTGTTGAAGCATTTGAAGAAGAGGAAGTAAAACGCACTTTGTAAAAAATTAATAATCCAAAGCCTCAAGCCTTCGCCAAGTTAAAAAATTAAAGGTGAGCGGTTTGAGGCTTTTATATTTTGTTAAAAATTATTGGTGGAGTAATATAACAGTCATAGTTTGATTAATTTTATTCTGATTAAATTGTACAGATCATGAAGCAACTTGTTATTATAGTTATTCTGCTTACTGCAGGATTCTTTACTCAATTAAATGCGCAATCAAAAAAAGTATTGGCCGATAAAATTGTTGGGCAAGTTGGCGATAAAATTATTTTACGATCAGACATACTAAATGCCATTAATGATGTTAAAAGGCAATCGCAGGGTCAGGATAATGCAGTTATTCCGACTGAATGCCAGGTTTTAGAGAGTCAACTAATACGTAAGGCATTATTGTTACAAGCCACTAAAGATTCATTAACAGTGAGTGAAGAAGAAATTGAAGGTGAGTTAGATAATCGAATCAGACAAACGATTCAGCAATATGGATCGAAAGATGTTTTAGAAGAGATTGCAGGGAAGACGGTTTATCAGTTAAAAGATGATTTTCGTGAACCATTTAAAGAGCAAAATCTTTCCGAACAAATGCAGAAAAAAATTATAAAAGATATTAAAATAACTCCTACAGAAGTAAAAGCATATTATAGTAAAATACCAAAAGACAGCCTGCCTTTTTATGAGAGTGAGGTAGAAGTGAGTCAGATTATAATTCATCCTAAAGCAAATAAAGATGTAGAGGAATATATTGCTAAACAATTATATGATTACAAAAAACAAGCTGAAACATTGGGTGCGAAGAAGTTTGAGCAATTAGCAAAAAACTATTCCGAAGACCCTGCGGTTAAAGAAAATGCTGGGCAGTACACATTAAATAGGAATGATAAATTTTGGGATCCTGCTTTTTTAGCTGGTGCGTTTCGATTAAAAGAAGGTCAAATTTCACCTGTAATTAAATCGAAATTTGGTTTGCACATTATTATGATGATTACTCGCTCTGGCGATGAAGCTGTAGTTCGACATATACTGCGCATTCCACCAATTACAGAAGATGAAATAAAAGAAACCAATGAAAAACTAGATTCTATTCGCAACGATATTAAAATTGCGAAAATGAGTTTTGCAGAAGCCGTAAGTAAATTCAGTGATGATGAAGGTAGTAAGTTTAGTGCAGGTTCATTATCTGGAAGAGATGGATCTACCTTTATTTCATTAGATATGTTGGATAAGGACATGATTAAGCCGATAAGTGAAATGAAGCCAGGTGATATTTCTAAACCACAGGTTTATGTTGACGATAGGAATAGAAAAGTAGTTCGTTTGATCTATTTTAAAACAAAAAAAGAGCCACATCGCGAAAATTTGAAAGAAGATTATAATAAAGTAGCACAAAGAGCTTTGGAAGACAAAAAATCGATTACTTTAGAAAAGTGGTTTAAAGACCATATTCCTAATTATTATGTGTTGATAGACAAAGACTTTGCAAATTGCACAGGTTTAGAAGATTGGCGTAAAGCTGCAGATAAAGCCGCCAAAGCTAGGATTAATTAAGGTTGTAAAAGGTAGTGTAGTATAAGGTTGTATAGGGTTTATAATGTTGTATAAAGCAACACTATAAACCCTATATACTTTATATACTCTATAAACCAAAAAACTTTATTTGGTAAATCCATGTATATACACGTATATTTGTACAGTGAAATTAGAGCAGGCAATAAAAAGTAATAAATTTAAGAACGAAGCACACAAGGCTACGCTAAATATTTTATATACTGCTTGGTGGTTAAAGACAAAAATGAGCAAAGAGCTTAAGGAATTTGGTTTAACACATGAACAATACAATGTGATGAGAATTTTAAAAGGCAAACATCCCGAGCAAATGTGTGTAAAAGATATTGGATGCAGAATGATTGAGAAAAGCTCTAATGTGCCTAGAATCATTGACAGATTGGAAATAAAGAAATTAGTAAAACGTGCCAATTCTTCTTTTGATAAGAGAGAAACTGTAGTTTCTCTTACCCCAAGTGGTATAGCTATATTAAATATTACTACCAGTAAGGTAAATCTTGTGATGGAGGAGATTGTAGTGATGGGAGAAAAGGATGCAAAAGAAATTAATGGGTTACTCGAAAAGTTAAGAAGCACAGAAAACTAATTTTTTTTAATTTTAATAGATGTATATACACTTAATAAATTAATTATATGAAAACGATATTACATAAAGCATCAACAAGGGGGCACAATAGTTTTGGATGGCTTAATAGTTATCACAGTTTTAGTTTCGGCCATTACAATAATCCTGAGAGAATGAATTTTGGTGCACTAAGGGTATTGAATGATGATACCGTAAAAGAAGGGATGGGATTTGGAAAACATCCGCACGACAATATGGAAATTGTTTCTATCCCACTCTCAGGTGATCTACACCATGAAGACAGTACAGGTAGAAATGAAATTATTAGAGAGCATGATGTACAAATTATGAGTGCAGGAAGTGGTATAGCGCATAGTGAAGTAAATGCTAATAAAGATAAAGAAGTAAAATTCTTACAAATTTGGGTGCTTCCAAAAGAGAAAAATATTGAACCAAAATATCAGCAAAAATCATTTAAACCTGAAGATAGAATAAATCAAATTCTAACAGTAGTAGCGCCAGATGATGACAATGCGGTATGGATTAATCAAGATGCTTGGTTTTCATTGGCCAATTTTTCAAATGGATTTACGAGCAACTATACAATTCATAAAAAAGGAAATGGGGTATATGCTTTTGTAATAAAAGGAAATGTTTCCATTAATAATATTGAACTTAATGAAAGAGATGGTTTGGGTATTGATGAAATAGATGAGATAACAATTAAGGCAGAATCCGACGCTGAGTTATTGCTTATTGAAGTTCCAATGACAGTGTAAAGTATTAAAATGGGCGTATTAATTGAAATCTAAAATAAAACAAAAACAATGAAAATTTTACAACAGGTTCCATCCCTATTACTAGCATTGGTTTTCTTAGTATTTGGACTAAATTATTTTCTTAACTTTATTCCAATGCCACAACAAACAGGTGATGCAGGTACATTTTTAGGCTTGATTTATAGCACGGGCTTCTTAGGTTTTGTAAAAGTACTAGAAGTGTCAATTGGAGGTATATTATTGATAAAGCCATTACGGGCGTTAGCATTATTACTGATTGCGCCCATTAGTTTGAACATATTGTTGTTTGAAGTGTTTATAGCACATCAGCCAGGTATAGGAATATTGCTGGTGGTATTAAATGTATTTGCTATATATCAGCATAGGAGTAAATACATACAAATTTTGAAATCATAATATGAATATTGAAATTATTACAGGTAGTCCCAGAGCAAATAGTGTTACGAATAGGTTGGCTTTGCATTTGCAACAGCAATTATCTCAATTTGAGGAGCATAATACTGGCCTAATTGATGTGCGAGATTGGGATTTGCCTCTTTTACAAAATGTGTTTAGTACTGTGGAGAATACTCCAGAAAAGTACAAAGAACTAACAACTAGAATGCTTGCTGCTGATGCTTTTATTTTAGTAACCCCAGAATACAATGGTAGTTATTCGCCTGCATTGCAAAATTTATTGGATCATTTCGGCAAACAATCAAGAAAGGCTTTTGGCTTAGCCCCTGCATCTGTAGGTGCAATGGGTGGAATGCGCGCTTCGCAGCAATTATTATTATTGGTTCCTGCTCTTTTTGGAATTGCATCACCACATATGTTAATTACACCATTTGTAGATAAGAAATTTGATGAATTGGGCAATTTGCTAGATGCTTCATTTAAAAAAGTGGTAGATAACTTTATTTCAGAGTTTTTATGGTTGGCCAAAACATTACAAACAGATTCTGTATATAAATAATAGTAAAAAAGGTGGCGGAGTTGTAACTTCGCCACTCTCTTTTAATACCTATTATGAGCGACGATATTAAACACGAATGTGGACTAGCCTATATTCGTTTACGCAAGCCCTTTTCTTATTATCTGCAAAAACACGGAACAGTAACTTATGGCCTTAATAAGTTGTACTTATTAATGGAAAAGCAACATAATCGTGGTCAGGATGGAGCAGGTTTAGCAATAGTAAAATTAAATACAGAACCCGGTAACCCCTTTCTTCATAGAATGCGCAGTAGCGCGCAACAGCCTATAGCTGATTTGTTTTTTAAAATAGGACAAGATTTACAAGAGCTAGAAAAACATCAACCAGATATTAAACAGCATCCAGGATTAATGAAAGGGCATCTGCCATTTCTAGGAGAACTTTTATTAGGTCATTTAAGGTATGGTACTCAAGGTAAAAACAACGTAGAATTCTGTCACCCCTTTATTAAAAGAGACCTGATGCCGGGTAAAAATTTGGCTTTAGCAGGCAATTTTAATTTAGTAAATACAGATGAGTTATTCAAGTTAATTAACATGCAACCAGGCGACTTTCAAAAGCAAAGCGATTTGGCAGCCATGTTAGAGGTATTGCATTATTTTTTAAATAAAGAAGACGAATTACATCCTAATGATGCTGATATAACTTCGGTACTAAAAAAAGCTACTCCTTTATTTGATGGTGGTTATACTATTGGAGCATTACTAGGCAATGGACATAGTTTTGTAATGAGAGATGCTCATGGTATTAGACCTGCTTATTATTATATAAATGATGAAGTAATTGTTGCTGCAAGTGAGCGTGCTGCTATTAGAACAACGTTTAATGTTGGAGAAAATGAAGTACTAGAATTGATGCCTGGTCATGCTTTAATTGTAGATGATGCAGGTAATTATAAAATTGCACAAATACTTGAACCAAAAGAGAGAAGGGCGTGTAGTTTTGAGAGAATTTATTTTTCGAGAGGAAGTGATGAAAAGATTTATAGAGAGCGAATTGCATTAGGTCATCATTTAAGCAAAACTGTTTTAGAAAGCATTAACTACGATTTAAGAAATACCATTTTCTCCTATATTCCTAACACTGCTGAAGTTGCTTTTTACGGATTAGTAAAAGGCATGGAAGAATACTTGAACAAAATAAAAGTAGAAAGAATTTTAAGTTGGGGCAAAGATTTTACAGAAGAGAAATTAGAAGAGATGGTGAATCGTAAAATTCGTCAAGAAAAAATTGCCATAAAAGATGTAAAACTCCGCACATTTATTACTGCAGATGCTAACCGAAATGAAATGGTTCAGCACGTGTATGATATTACTTACGGAACAGTTAGAAAAAATGAAGACAGCTTAGTTGTAATTGATGATAGCATAGTACGAGGAACAACATTAAAAGAAAGTATTGTTAGAATGTTATCTCGCTTGCAACCTAAAAAAATTATTGTAGTATCATCTGCACCTCAAATACGCTACCCCGATTGTTATGGAATTGATATGAGCAAGTTGGGTGATTTTATTGCGTTTAAAGCTGCAATAGCATTGTTGAAAGAGCGAGATATGGAATACGTGCTTACCGAAGTACAAGAAAAAATTAATCAATTAATTGAAACAGACGAACTTCATACAGAAAATGTAGTTCGCCAAATTTATAAACCATTTACTACTCAAGTAATTTCCGATAAAATTGCTCAACTCATAACACCAGAAGGTGTTGATGTACCTGTCGAAGTAATTTATCAAACCATTGAAGACTTACACGATAGTTGTCCTACTAATACAGGCGACTGGTACTTTACAGGAAATTACCCAACCCCTGGTGGCAATAAAGTAGTTAACAAAGCATTTCTAAATTATTTAGAAGGAAAAAATGTGAGAGGGTATTAGGACTTAAGTTCAGTTTTTTCTAATAAAGTATTAATTTTTACAAGAAGATCTTTAATTGAACTAGTCAATTCGTTGTTAGATTCAATTGGTACTGAATTTTGAATACCACCAATATGATTAGGAGTTGTAACTAGATCAAAAAAACTTTTATTTAGTGCTAATGCGATTTCCTCTATCCTAGTAACAGATATATCTGTTTTACCTGTTTCAATTTGGCTTAATGCACTAGGTGTGATATCTAAGATTTTAGCAAGTGTTTCTTGTTTTAGTTCTGCCATTTCTCTATGGCGTTGGATATTTCTTCCGATGATTTCTTTGGCTTTCATTCGATTATTGCATTTAGCTTAATAAATATACTTATTAGCTTAATAAAGAAAAGTTAATTTAAGTTATCAAATAAGATCATTAGTTAACTTCAATAGAGCTAGATTAATTTATTTAAGGATGTACTACTTATTTTGTAATAATAAATTATTAATCGTTTCCAAAATTTTTCAATAGAAGACAATATGAAAGAAAAACTTAAATCAATAGTAATTTTTTTTACAATTATTTCATTATTTATACAAAAAAACGAAGCTAAAGTAAAAATCAGAGAACATGTTAATTTAGCAGATACAATAAAATTTAAAAACTTTCCTAAAGAAATTGATATTATTTTAAATGAATTCTTAAAGCTTGATGATGCTTACGTAAGACAACTTTTCTTAAATGATTCAAGTTTAATTATATTAGACCTTAAAGCAAAATCTAATTATTTTTTTCAACAATATTCATTAAAAAATAAGAATTTAATTAGATCCTTTCTTAAAAGAGGTGCAAAATTTGGAGAAGTGATAGTTGGTTTTTCTGGAGGCATTTACAATAATGAAAATTTTTGGTTTCATGACATTTCTTTGTCAAAATTGGTTACTGCCTCAATTACAAAGAATTCAACTAATGATGAATTTGTAAGAATGACTCAATTTAACCTACCCTATTTTTATCATTCAATACAAGTGAAAGATAGCACAACCTTATTTGCGGAAGGTGCTAGGCATGCCGAAAATAAAATTCAAGAATTGAATTTATATAGCGGGAAAGAAAAAAATCTTTTTGATAGTTATAACTATCGCCCTAGCAATACTCCATATTATTCTTGGAAAGGAGCCCATGAAGGATTTCTTTATATTAAACCAACAAAAGATAAGCTTGTTATCGCTTATAGCTTTACAGATAAGATTGAAATTTTTGATCTAAAAATAGGGAAGAGTAAAATAATTAGTGGGCCAATTAATTTTGAAACAAAATTTACTGCTCGAAATAGAGAAGGCAGAGATGAAGCGGTAATAGATGAAGAAGCAAAATATGCATTTATAAATGGGTTTCTTACTGATAAGTACATCTATTTATTGTATTCGGGTAAAAATGGACATTTCGCAAAACAAGATCAGGCAAATTTGATTTATGTTTATGATTGGAATGGAAGCCCTGTCGCAAAAATAAAATGTAATAAAGAGATAACTGCATTTACAGTATCTGATGATAACACTGTTATTTATGCATTTGATCAAGAGACTAAATACGTTGTAAGCGCAAAACTTAAAATGTAAAAAATCTACTTGTTAAGTTGAATTAAAAAACTAATTCTAGTAAAGAGTATTATTAAGCATGCGTAAGCTAAATGAACTAGAATATAGGGGCTCATAAATGCAATTTCCATACTAAATATTTATATTAATTGTCATTACTTAATAAATACTTAGTAGTACTTAATTAATTAAAGCATTTTAAGTTTAACATACTAATTTTATGATTAAGTTTATTATGAAATTAATTTCAAATATTTTATCGAAAATTCTCTTTTATTGATCTTTAAGAATGATTTCATTTTTTCAACATTAAAAAAAACAAAATGAAACAAAAATTTAAATCAATTGCGAAGCCAATTATTGCTATGTGTATGATTTTTGGACTAATTCAAATTAATACCAAAGTACAGGCTGTAACTGCATATAATTGTCGTTATACAGGCAGCTACTATAATGGCTGTAGCCATGGCGGTTATAATGTTATTAGATGCGCATGTGGGTATACATCTTGTGCTTACTATCCTCCATTACAACTAAATTAAAATGTGAAGATATAATCTATAACTTTTTGACACTGCTTTCATATGAAAGCAGTGTCAAAAATTAAAATAAAAATTATGTTTAAAAGGATGTTGATTTTTTCAAAAATATTCATTTTCCTATCGAGTGCGTCTGCTTGTCACAATATAGGTGATCTTAACGAAAAGGATAGAATTCAAAAAAGTGAATTTAAGGCAGTAGAGAAAATTAAATTCGAAAATATTGGTAAGTTAACTAATTCTTTTATTGGCAGAATGCATTTGATTGACTCTTCGTTGTTTTTAACAGATTTTGAAAGCGACTTCATATTTCATCAATATAACCCTAAAAGCAAAAGCATTACCAAGAGCTTTTTTAAGAAGGGCACTAAATTTAGTGAGGGAATTGCGCCACTATCAAGTGGAGTTTTAAATAAAAACCTCTTTTGGTTTCATGATGTGTCTTTGTCAAGATTAGTAACTGCAAAGAGGGTAAGTCTGAATGGCAGAGACACTCTAGAGTATAAGCAGTATAATATACCAAACAATTTTTTCTCAGTTCAACTTAAAGATTCTGCTACTATACTTGCAATTGGTGGCTACCATGTGAAGGAGCGAATACAGGAAATTAATATTAATAGCGGCCAAGAGGTAAGCAAGTTTGGAGTATATGAAAATAAACCTGAAGGCATGCCTTATAACTCTTGGAAGTATGCTAATGAAGGTTTTTTATTTATCAATAAGGGAAACCAAAAAGCAATTATAGCTAAAAAGATATTTGATGAATTTGAAATTTTGGATCTCAAAACTATGAGTGTGAAAATAATCAAAGGGAGCGAAAATTTGCAACCGAAATTAAAACCCATAAACGTTCAAGGAAAAGATTTTGTTGAATTTGATAATACTGTTAAGAGAGCATACATATGTGCATCTCTGACATTCAAATACATCTATTTATTGTATAGTAAAGGGTATGAGTTAAGTCCAGAAGGAGATTTGGGAAGTACTATATTTGTTTTTGATTGGCAAGGTAATCCAATTAAGAAAATCATATTTGAAAATCAGGTATCATCATTTACTGTTTCCGAAAATGATAACATGATTTATGCATTTGAACCTTCTTCTCAATTGTTACTATCATCATCATTGAAAAATTAGTTATCTTAATGATTAATAACTTAAAAATTTATTTATAACTCATTTATAAAACGAATAAACAATGACTAAATATTATATTAAATGGGTGACGTTTGTTTTTGCAAGCCTATTCTCATTTTTATTGAATGCACAAATTCAAGAACCTATACTGGCAACAGTTACCTACCAGTTCATTCATATAAATGATACCAACCATAGAGCCAATCCTATTAAAATGGAGATGTTTCTTAAGTTAGGAAAAACGAATAGTGTGTATAATAATGCAAGTTTAGAAAATCAAATGAAAGAAGCTCAAAAAAAATCTGAACAAGCAGCAGCTTCAGGCCCTACTAGATCAGTGCAAGGATTTCCAATTGCTGTAGTTTCAAGTGCAGAAATGAATAGTGACTATTTTTTTCAAATCCCTAGTAAAAAGAGATTGATTAGGTATTCCAATTTAGGTATACAAGATTATCGAATGGACATGGAATTACCCAATTTTAATTGGGCAATAGAATCTGAGAATAAAAAAATTGGTAATTATTCTTGTCAAAAGGCGGTTGGTAATTATGCTGGTAGAAAATATATTGCCTGGTTTACAACCGAATTACCTTTCCAATATGGTCCATGGAAATTATCTGGATTACCTGGTTTGATTTTAGAAGCAACAGATACTAAAAACGAAGTTCAATTCATTTTTAAAGAATTGTTTAAGAACACAGTGCAGGAATCGATTGAGATCATGTCTGTAAAACCTGTTGGAATAAGTGAAGCCGCATTTGAGAAGTCGAAGAAAAATTTTGAATTAGACCCATCTGGAGGTGTTCAAGCTTTTTTGCCCC
>Ga0209284_10004844_pt1 | contig 14639 bp, 7 predicted proteins | sample FRY03_FD_187211 | JGI IMG/M metagenome (GOLD analysis project Ga0209284, IMG submission 187211) | Freshwater microbial communities from Lake Fryxell liftoff mats and glacier meltwater in Antarctica - FRY-03 (SPAdes) (version 2) | ecosystem: Environmental > Aquatic > Freshwater > Ice > Glacier... | reverse complement strand
ATTCAAAAAACAAAGGGAGTTACTGTTTGATCAAGACTTATTTTCAGGCTAAATTGAACCTAGGCTACGTGTATAATGGGATGTAGAGGCTTTGTAGCTCTGGTTTGAAAACTTTCGGATGCTAGTGATTTTGTTTCTATTGCTTCATAGTTTATTTAGTCATTCCATTCCACAATAAAAAAGGGCTATGTAACAAGTCTCCCTAACTACTCAAAGCCCCAATCAAATCATACTTGGTTAAAATATGAATGGTGCCGCTAAGTTCTTTTACAAGTACAGCTGGGTTTTCTTTATTGATGAGACTAGATACTTGATCTATAGATGCAGAAGCGGCTACCATAGGGAAGCTTGGTTGCATTACCTCACTCATCTTACTGTCTGCTAGACTAGGGTTTTTGAGTAACTGTGATAGCAAGTGATTGTCACTTACAGATCCTACATATTCTCCATCAGTACTCATCACAGGTAATTGAGAGATGCCGTGTTTCTCCATCAGGTCAAAGGCTGCTTTTACTTGATCTGTATCGTGTACAGTAAGCATAGGTAAGTGTCTGTGTGCAGAAATCATATCCTCAGCAGTCTTTGGAGTGCTGTCTAAGAAACCACGTTCTTTCATCCACTCATCATTAAATGCTTTACCCATATAGCGAGTAGCGTGATCGTGGAATAGTACTACGACCACATCTGTTGGCTTGAGCATGTGAGCACATTGTAGGATTCCTTTTACTGCACTTCCTGCACTATTTCCTACTAGCATTCCTTCTTCTCTAGCTAGTTTTCTTTGCCATAGTAGTCCGTCTTTATCTGTCACTTTCTCAAAGTGATCTATCATATCAAAGTTGACATTCTCCGGTAATATATCTTCACCTATTCCTTCTGTGATATACGGATAGATTTCTTTCTCATCAAAAATGCCCGTTTCCTTGTATTTTTTAAATACAGATCCATAAGTGTCTATTCCCCAGCACTGGATGTCTGGATTTTTTTCTTTCAGGTATCTGCCCACACCGCTTATAGTACCTCCAGTACCTACACCTACTACAAAGTGAGTTATTTTACCTTCTGTCTGTTCCCAGATTTCTGGGCCAGTACTCTCGTAGTGAGCTATGGCATTACTGGGGTTATCATATTGGTTTACGTACCACGCATTAGGTATTTCATCACCTAGTCTTTTGGATACAGAGTAGTAGGAGCGAGGGTCCTTAGGATCTACATCCGTAGGACATACGATTACTTCTGCACCTACTGCCTTTAGGGCATCTACCTTCTCTTTACTCTGCTTATCCGTAGTTACGAAGATGCATTTGTATCCTTTTATTACTCCGACTATAGCAAGTCCCATTCCTGTATTGCCACTTGTACCTTCTACTATTATACCTCCTGGTTTTAGTCTGCCATCTGCTTCAGCATCTAGTATCATTTTAAGGGCCATGCGGTCTTTTACCGAGTTGCCAGGGTTGGTAGTTTCTATTTTAGCCAGTACCAAGCAAGGGAGGCTTTCTACGGTCTTATTTAGTTTTACAAGAGGAGTGTTTCCTATGGTTTCTAGTATGTCGTTGTAATACATTGCGGCAAATGTAAGGAAGTAGAAGTCTAAATTTAGTCTTTTGTATTACCATTTAATACCCCGAATATTGTCGCAACCAGTTACGTCTCCTAAGTAAAAAAAGCGACTAATAGTCAGCCTCTATTATCTTTAGTATATTTGGTTTGCGGACTTGGTATAAGGTCAATAAGTTTCAACCTCTATGGTGGCTAGGTGCTTTCTTATTCATTACCTATATATTCTCTAGCTGGCATATGTGGTGGTACGGCGGTACGTGGGGCACGCGGGTTTTTATTGAGTATCTTTTATTCTTTAGTATACCGCTTGCTATTTTTCTTAATACGTTAAAAGGACGCTGGCTCAAGGTAGTAGTTACCATAGCTTGTCTCTTCATTTTTAATACTATTTTGCAGCAGTATCAATACAGAAAAGGCATTTTACACTATGAGCAAATGACCTGGCAGAACTATAAGGATATCTTCCTTTATCCTATCGTCCCTTAGCGGGCGTCTATTTAGACAGTGTTTTTATCAGATTAGAGTAGGATAATTTGTCAAAATTTAGAGATTTGTGGCACATTAAAACAAAAATGAAAAAATTTTACACGTTAATTTTAGGTTTAGCTGCAGTATTTAGCAGCTTTTTTGCCAAAGCAGATGAGGGAATGTGGATTCCTGCATTGCTTACAGATAACTATTCGGAGATGCAGAGACTCGGTCTTACACTTACTCCTGAGCAGATTTATAGTGTTAATAATAGCAGTATGAAAGATGCCATAGTAAGACTAGGCAGAGGTTTTTGTACAGGTGAGATTATCAGTAATCAAGGTCTCATACTTACTAATCACCACTGCGGGTACGACGCTATCCAGTCACTAAGTACTACCGCTGCCAATCACTTAAAAAATGGTTTTTGGGCTAAGACAAAAAGCGAAGAACTGCCAGCAGGATTCAGTGTTTCTTTTTTAGTAAAGATAGTAGACATCACAGATGATATACTAGAGGGTATAGACGATACTACAAATAATGTAATGAGGAAAACTCTAATAGGTGAGCATTCTTCTACATTGAAAAAAGATTTTTCTAATGATGGAGCTTATGTTGTAGACATCAAAGAAATGTTCAGCGGTAACAGATATTTTGCGTATGTATATGAAACATTTGGGGATGTAAGACTAGTAGGTACCCCTCCAGAGAGTGTTGGAAAATATGGAGGTGACACAGATAATTGGATGTGGCCACGTCATACAGGAGATTTCTCTATGTTCAGAGTTTACGCAAGCAAAGACAATAAGGCGACTAAAGAATTTTCTACGGATAACGTACCTTACATACCTAAGCATCACTTACCAGTAAGTATGAAAGGGGTAGAGCAAGGAGATTTTGCTATGATATGGGGTTTTCCAGGATCTACGGATAGATATCTTTCTTCTTACGGAGTAAAGAACGCTACAGATCTAGACCAACCAGCTCGTGTAAAAATAAGAAGAGCTAAACTAGATGCATATGAAAAATACCAAGTACAAGATGAGGCTGTTGATTTGATGTACTCTTCTAAGCACGCACAAGTAGCCAACTATTGGAAATACTTTATGGGTCAAACTAGAGGGTTAAAAAGACTAGATATAGAAGGAAAGAAAAGAGCTGAAGAAGAAGAATTTACTAGATGGGTAAATAGTGGTGATGCAGCTCGCAAGGCCAAGTACGGCGATGTTATAAGAATGTACCAAGAAGCCTACAAGGTGTATGATGAGAAGATACTAGCACAGACGTATTGGATGGAAGCTATTTACGGTATAGAGTTTACCAAGTATGGTTTTGGCTACAGCAGACTACAAGGTCTATATGAGGGTTTTGGGGAGGAAAAAGACAAGGATAAAAAAGCGAAGGCTCAAGAACAGATAGATGAGACAATTGCTAGCTTAAAGGCTGGTACAGATGCTAATTTTAAAGATTACTATAAGCCTATAGATAGAGATGTAACTGAGGCTATGCTTACTTTTTACGTAAATGATATTCCTGCGGATTTACGTCCTGCAGATTTCAATAAGATGCTAGCTAAGTTTAAAGGGAATATCAAGAAAATGGCAGATGAGATTTTTGAAAACTCATTCTTGGTAGATAAATCAAAAGCAGAAGGATTCTTGAGCAAACCGAGTGCTAAGAAGCTAAAGAAAGATTGTGGAGTTAAGTTTTCTGGTATAATGCTCGATTATTACCTAGGCGAGATTCAAGCCATGTTTGGTGAGGCTGGTGAAAAAAGAGCTAAAGCAGATAGACTGTATAAAGCTGCTCTTTTTGAGATGTATCCGAACAAAGCTTTTGCTCCAAATGCAAACAGCTGTATGCGTTTTAGCTATGGTCAAGTGTTAGACTATTCACCTGCGGATGCAGTGAAATATAAGCACTATACTACTATGGCAGGGGTTTTAGAAAAGTACCAGCCAGGTGATCACGAGTTTGATTTGCCAGACGGATATCTAGAAAAAGCAATGGATCGTGACTACGGTGACTATGCTAAAAAGGGAGAAGACCTAAGAGTATGTTTCTTGAGTAATAATGATATCACAGGAGGCAACTCTGGTAGCCCTGTAATCAACGGAAATGGAGAGCTTATCGGTTTAGCCTTTGATGGTAACTGGGAAGCTATGAGTGGGGATATTGCTTTTGAGCCAGAACTGCAACGTACTATCTCTGTAGATATACGCTATGTACTTTGGTGCATAGATAAGCTAGCAGGTGCTAAGCACATCGTAGATGAAATGACACTAGCTAGATAAGTAAATTAGAATTTAATAGGAGAGGGCTGTTCGCTATGCGAATGGTCCTTTTTATTTTTATTGAATTATGAAATTTGGGAATATGGATATAGCATTTGTAAACTAAGACCGTTGCACAGTGATTGATGAAAGAAGAGTGGCAAACTAGATGAGGCTACTCACAAGTTGAAAATAACCCAATTCAAACAAGACCTTGTATCTAATTAAGTACAAGTATTCGTTTTTTTTGAAAGTATTTTTGAAATAGCTAGAGTAGCCAACAGATTAATGCGACTGAACCCAACTAATCATATACAAACGCTGTGCCAAAAAAAACAAAATATTAAACTAAACTTTAAACGATATGAAAATAAAAGATTATGCTCAAATATCGACGAGTCTTAAGACCAGAAGTCTTCAAGATGAAATTTATTTATCAATCAAAATTGGAAATGGTGTTACAAGTTTTAGAGGAGAATATTCAATAAAATATGCTTTAATGTTTATTCTCTTTTTCTCATTTTTTAATAAAAAGGTATTTTCACAAACAAATACAAACGATTTAGAATTTGCAAATTTAGAGACTCCAGCTTCCCCAGGTTTAATACTCTTTGATGAAACTCCCTGGCTATCTTTACTCAAATAAATAAATATATAAATATATGTCAACACCTAATTTATTCAACCGAAGAAAAGCTGCAAAACAGCTTAGAGATGATCAGGCACAATATGCATTTGATCGTCCGCACCCAGACCATTTGAGCAATGGCGATGAATCACGGATAACCAACGCTGCTGGCGATCTTTCTTACTTAGGAAATTACAACAAGGGATTTGAACACGATCCTATAACAGGAGAATTGACGGCTGACGGGATTGCCAGCTACAACGAAATGCTGACCGCACTAAATAGTGGAAATCCAGCTGATTTTGAGGCTATTACCCTAGCTCTTACTCCCATTGAAAGAAAACTCGTAAACCCGCAGGCTGGCTTGGCTTTTGACCTTGAAGGCCCAGATGCCGTCGCTTTAACCGTTCCACCTGCACCATCTATTGAATCTGCCCAGTTCTCAGGCGAAATGGCCGAGTTGTATTGGATGATGCTCTGTAGAGATGTTTCATTTGAACTAATCCAGACTGGAGGTTCTCCTCTAATAGGGCAGGCTATAGACCCTATCCTTGACGGCTCACTTAACTGGACTGGTTTTACGGATTTGAGGCCACATTTACCAACAGATTCATTAGGTATGGTAACATTTCAGACCATTTTCAGGGGAACATCACCTGGCTGTACAGTAGGACCTTATATTAGCCAATTTTTACTCATTGGGAATGAGTATCCTGACACAACTCAGTATTCAGGCGGACCACCTACGAAAAATCCTGACGACGGTTATATTCGTTACGGCACACTGCTCATTGATCAGCGTTCCTTATTTCTTGCCCCAATGGTCAATTATATAGGTGAATGGAATGAATATATAGAAATACAGAATGAGAAAGATCCATATACTACGGCAGGAACCCGGCAACCTCTTGCAGGAGCTCCGAGATTCATTGTAGCTCCACGTGATTTGGCCAATTATGTTCATTATGACGCACTTTACCAGTCGTACCTGAACGCGTGTATCATTCTTTTGGGTATGTCTGCTAAGCTTGATCGTGGGAATCCATATCTGTACTCGGATAATCAGGAAGGGTTTGGAACATTTGGAGGGCCACAAATCCTAAGTTTGGTCACCGAAGTGGCCACCCGGGCACTCAAGGCAGTATGGCAACAAAAGTGGTTTGTACACCGTAGATTGAGACCAGAAGCAGGTGCTGGAATCATTGAATCTAACACTAACCAAGGAAATAGTTTACCAATCAACGATGAGATCATGGATGCGTTTCTCGCTTTGGGTCCCTTTCGGGATCTTGTAAAAGACTCTAACGGCACAACAACAACTCCAGTGCCGCCGTCTCCAAATTTTTCAAATTTATTGAACCAGGTATTTCCGGAAGGTTCCCCGATGCACCCATCCTATGGAGCAGGACATGCTACAGTAGCTGGGGCATGTACCACGATTCTCAAAGCCTTCTTTGATGAATCGATGCCATTTAGCACCGCTTATCAGGCCGAACCTGTAGCAGGAACAACTTTGATAACTGCACCCTTGCCAGCAGGAGTTACTTTAAATGTTGGTGGTGAATTGAATAAATTGGCCAACAACATTGCCCTAGGCAGAAACATGGCAGGCGTGCACTATCGATCTGATGATCAAGTGTCCCTTGAGTTGGGCGAAGCTCTGGCTATTCAGATTTTACAAGAAAAGAAACCCACGTTCAACGAAAACGGTTTCTTCACCCTCACCAAGTTTGATGGAACCATGATTAAAATCTAGGCAACCATTTAACTAAGTAAATGTAATAATCATGTAAACAGTGACCGCATAAACTGTGGTTGCTGTTTTTTTTTATACCTTGCACATTATAGAATTCAAATTTTTACTAAAATATTTAAACTTGACCCTTTTTAAAAGGCATATCATTCTTTTCTTGTTGTTGATCATCAACATTGTGACGTACGCCCAAGACTATGACTGGGTGAAATTTTATCAGGGCACTGGGTCTCAAGTACCGATAACTATGCAAGTTGATGAAGCAGGAAATCAATATTCGGCTTTCCAACTTAGAGGTAGCCAGTTTATTGTAGACAGCCAGCAATTGCAATTGAATGCTGAGAATCTGGTCTTAAAGCAAGATTCTTCGGGTTCTGTTAAATGGTATAGTCCAATCACCTCGTTAGACAGCAACAAAAGGAGTAACATCATTGGAATATCGTTTACCAACACCGGAAATCTGCTGTGTATCGTGGCAAGTAACGACAATGACATCCTTGTTGGAAATGACACCATAGTGGGACGTCAGTTAACTGGCAATAACCATAGTGTCTATTTGTTAGAGCTGGACACTGCTGGTAATTTATTGTATGGGGCACTGCTATTATATGGCAAGTTGGCTGATTTCACTGGGGCCGTAAATAAACTTGCAGTCGATCAGTCTAATAACCTGTTCCTCTCCTTGCATTTTTATGATTCACTCTGTGTTTATGATACAAGTGGACAGTATCTGTACGTTAATTCTATTTCATCGCTGAACCATCTGATGAAATTCTCATCCGCAGGTAAAAAACTACAGTGGGTTAATTCTTTGCCAGCTCGAACAACTTTTAAAATAACAGACCTTGATGTAGACATTCGAGGAAATACATACCTGTCCGTTTTTTATTCATCCAACCAAAATGATACAGCCATTTTTCATGCGGCAGGATTTACTCTTCCAAACAGCAATGTAACGCGGGTTGGGGCTGTTTTTGTAGTTGGCCCTTCAGGTCAGGGTAAAAACTGGTACTACTTGCGTTCGGCTATGGGTTCGACCAACGTTTTAAGTATTTCTAACATCACTGTGCACGATACAAATAGTGTATTTATTTCCGGATCCATGCGTGGTGACTCAATTGTATCTGGTTCGTACAGACTTCAAATGCCGAACACTTCGGCTTACCACTTTTATGCTCGACTGGACATCAATGGAAATGTGGGTTGGCTCAGACATGAAGATACAAGTTACACATACGTTAGTCAATGGTACAATAACCACGGATCAATGACTAATTATGCAGATGAATTCATTTATCTATCATATCCTACTTATTATAATTCTACAAAACCTATAATTTATGGTGGTCAGACATTTCCGGTCCCGGCTGGGATGAGCCAAGCAAAGGGAATGAACATGAAGATTGATCATCTGGGAAATGTTCTTTGGGGCATCCGAACCAAGGAGTCTCCTTTCAGGGCAATGGGAACCGATGCTTTTTCAAATTTCTATTTTCAAGGGTACTGGTATAACTGGTCTCGGTCTGGTGGTGACACGGTCGTTTTTGGGAACTATCAGGCGATAAATAACACACAAACTGATGCCTTTATTGGTAAAACCGCAGACTATTCCATTTTTCGGGGAGATGTAAGTCCGGGGCCGTATTGTGCTGGGGATACATTCTATATTCCCTATACAAAACACGGCACATATGCAGATAGCAATCAGTTTGTTGCTGAACTCAGTGATGAATACGGGAACTTTACCGGTTCGGAACGTGAACTCGGTCGCATACGGTCTATGTCTGCTGATACCATAACGGGATTTCTACCTCTTTTTCAGGTTGTAAGCAGTGCACAATACCGGATTAGGATTGTTTCCACGCATCCTCAAGTGCAGAGTTTTTATCGCTTTGATACGCTGAATTTGTTAATCTACTCTAGAGACACTGCCAACCCCGGTGGCCCAGACACACTATGCTATGGGGATACCTTGAATTTGAGTGTCACTGGTGGTACCCAATGGAACTGGAGCCCTGCGTACAACATGGACGACAGTTCTGCACGGCAACCCCTTATTTGGCCTGACACATCTCTGGTTTATCGGATCACTATTTCAGATAGTTCTGGTTGTGGGCAAGCCGATACTGCGTTCAAAAGCGTGTACGTCAAAGACAAACCTACATTGCAGTCGACATTTTCAGATTCAACGATATGCCCTATAGACAGTATGGAGCTTAAAGTAACAGCTAGTGGTGGTGATTCTGGATCTTACACAGTCTCGTGGTATCGCAATGCATTTGGTTCTTCAAATCTGATTATTTCCAAACAATTGTCTAAAAATACAGATAGTATTTGGGTAACTGGTATTGAAGGAGACACCAGCGGCACAGATTATTTTGCCTTACTCAACGATTCGTGCAGTTCGCACACAGATACTGTTAGGTTTACGATTCGCTCTTACCTACCGCTCAAAGTCAATTTTACAGTGAATGAGATTACACTCTGCCGAGCGGACACTTTCCGTACTTCACCCGTTGTAACAGGAGGAAGAACCAGCACATATTCCTATATCTGGTCAGACCTCAGTGGTGTGCTCGGCAATACGTCATCTAAAATTGCAGTGAATACTTCATTGGGTGACACCGGAACTCTCAAAGTAGTAGTAACGGATGGTTGTCTGTTTTCAGGAGATTCTTCCCATTTTACTTTTCAATTCTACAGTCCACTTAATCCCGATATTTATCATCAAGGCAAAACACATGAAGATACGGTACTTTGCCCGGGAGAAACACTACTTCTAAAAAGCGGGAAAAACCCTGATGTAGTTGATTCACTTCAATATGATTGGAAGATCTCTGGTTATTCGTTTTCATCAACAGGTTTATTTAATCTAAATTCTGACTCAGTCAAAAAAGCTCTTGGCATCCATATAGATTCGGTTCTAAATGCACATCTCATATTAAGGATGACCTCGGCATGCGAAAGTCAGGTTGACTCTGTTCTCATTCGTTTTTTACCCCAATCTACCAACGCTATTGAATTTCCTATAGCATCTGTGATTGATGGGGGTAATATGGAAATTCATTACCAGCAACTACCTATCCCCAACGTGTATGGGTATAAGCTCTTCGCAATAAGACCCAATGGCCGGGCATTAATCGATAGCGTAAGTAGAGCAGATACCAACAATGTATTTTTTATTGAGGATTCCATTACCGCCAGTGGTAGGAATTGCTACCAGATAGAAACCATTGATTCGTGTGGGAACATTTCGAAATCTGAAATTTTCTGTACCCAGCACCTGAATGGAAATTCAGGGCAGCTAATGAATGATATCTCATGGAAGCTGGATAGTGGTTTGGCTCCTGAAGCATTGTGGCTATGGAATGGGGCAGCTTGGGACGCTATAGGAAGTCTTACATCATCCGATAGCTTTTTTGTCCATAACGATTTGTCTTGCGATAAATCATACAGCTATCGGCTGTCATTTACTGGAAAAAACGGCGGCGAATATTATTCTGCTCCCATTACACTTATACCGTTTGACACCATAAGCCCAGCAGCACCAGAACGACTTGATGTCTCCGTAAACATCAACGGGGCCATAGCACTTCGCTGGCTCTCATCAGCTGATGCAAATGTGGAGAGTTATACCATCTGGAGGGATACAGGAAATGGATTTAAGAAAATAACATCAATCAGTGATACCACCTATAGTGATATTCTAATAAACCCAAAGAATGCACCACCATCGTATTACATCGTTGCAGTAGATAGTTGCGGAAACGGGAATATATCCTTATCTTCTGACACCATTAGGCATATTCGATCTTTCAGTTCCACAGCTGGATGTTCTCCCTTTATTAAACTGCGATGGGAAGCATATTCTGGATTTTCTGGGGGCTCTGTAATTCACAGGATTTTACGCTCAACCAATGGAGTTAGTTATGCGTTGATTGATAGTGTGGGGCCTGATATCTTTGAATATACAGATACCTCAGTAGTCCAAACAACGAAATACCATTATCGAGTTGAAGTCTATTCGTCAGTGGAAGGAGTTTCAATTTACAGCGACACAACTTCTTTGACTCCCTTGGTATACACTGTTCCAGAAGAGACTGAATTCACGTATGTTAGTGTTTCAAAGTCAGGTATGACAGGCGAAACAGAAATAAACTGGAAATCAGCTGACCTAACAGATACCCTACTGCGGGGATATTACATTTGGGAATTTATCAATAGTGACAGGAATCTCATACACAATGAAACCGACCTGAATACCACAAGTTTTTCCCATAGCCCTGTCAATACCAGTGATATCACGCATACTTATGGCATTGGTGTTTATAATCTTTGTAAGGCCGACACAGGGATTTTGAATTGGCAAAGTATTCTCTCCCAGCAGCACAGAACGATTCGACTGGGTGTTACCAACCGAAATCTGGAGATTGAATTGGGTTGGTCTTTGTATGTAGGATTCCCAGTATCCAACTACCAGATATTTAGGAGCAAGGAAGGTGGAGTGGCTCAACTCATTGCTACGGTCAATGGGTCTGATAGTATATGGTTGGACAGTATGGTGTCTTGTGATCAGAGATACCGATACCAAGTAATAGCACAAGAAAGCGGAGGATTAAAAACTTCATACTCTAATAGCACGGAAGTGATTGCTTTTGACACGATCAGTCCTTCGAAGATTAGAATAATCAATGCAAGTGTATTATCTAGTGATAACCTAACAGGAAAGATTGACCTAGAAAGTGAAGGAAGTGGAGACCGGAATGCACACCAGATTCTCCTGTATCGACTAGAGGGTAGCAGTGCTCCAGTTCTGATAGACAGCATACTTGATCCTGTAAATGGCACGTTTAATTATACTGACATAGGTCTCAATACAACCGGAACTTCTTATGGATATGTGTTTGTGGCTCGTGATAGTTGTGGAAATCTAAGCACTCCTTCCGATCCCTTGAATCTTATCCTTCTGAAGACTATGGCCCTAAACAATGAAGTTCAACTCAACTGGACTTCCCATCGCGGATATGATCAATGGACTTACCAAATTCAAAGGCTATCTGCTGCCAACGATTGGAGAACCATTGCTGAACTTAATTCACAGACAAATTCATACATCGACACACAAGTAATCTGTATCAACACCTATACCTACAGAATCTTGTGCATGGATGTTTCTAGTTCCATTTACTCGTTGAGCAATGAGGCATCAGAAACCCCGATAGACACCATTGCTCCTTTAGAGCCTACCCTGCTCAATACAAGTATAATCACCCCAAATGAAGAAATACTACTGGAATGGAACACCTCAGCGGAAAGAGACGTTGCTGGATACATGATAAGTAGTGGTAAAGAAAGTGAGCTCCGTTCTATACCGGATCCATCAACTGATCAATTGTACATTCACTGGAAAAACCTTGATGATCTATGTTTCTATATCAGAACGTATGACTCATGTGGTAACATCAGTTCATCATCTAAACCTATTTGCCTAATTGTGCCACATATTACCACTTTGAAAGAGTCAAATTCAATTGAGTGGAATGCCTATCAGTTTGGAGGGGCTCAGGATATAAGTCATTATGGCATTTATGTTTCCACCGACACCCTAAACTGGATGTGGGTCGCCGAGGTGCCTGCAGATCAAACCCGTTTTATTCATGAAGATTTGGACCTTAGTCAGCACACGTTCACATATCAGGTAAGAGCATACTCCGATAAATCTCCTGTACTCATTTCCAACTCGACAGTTGTTACAGTTAAACGACCACCCGTGGTATGGATACCTTCGGGTTTCAGCCCATATACGAGTCCTGATCTCAACGACTCCTTCGGGCCGCAAGGGATATGGGTAAAATCGTTCACACTGCAGATCTGGAATTTATGGGGACAGAAAGTGTACCAAAGCCAGAACAGCGAAAAGTGGGATGGTCTTGTTGACGGAAATCGAGCATTTGGAGGTGTATACATCTATCAAATCAGCGTAAACGGGGGGAAAAAATACTTCAATGGAACGGTAACTTTGGTTGATTAGATTAGAGACCTGATAGCCTCAAAATCAGAAAGCACCTGTCAAGCTTCTGGGGGGCAAACTAGATGAGGCTACTCATAATTCAAAAATAACCAAATCCCAACAAGAACATTAACAAGGACGACTAGTACAAAGCAGTGAAACTGTACTATTGGATGTTCGTTATATCGAACATCCTTTAATCTAGGGTATTTCAGTTACTTTTATTTTGTCTTCTCATTTTGAAATTTTATCTATACATTTGAGAATGAAATTAATGATTTGAATACAGATTTGGTCAGGATGTTTAATTACATTTCTGATTGCATCCATTCATTTTGTTCATTTCTCTACGCTCCCGCCAGAGGTCGGGCAGGCTTTTGACAGCATTTTTAACCGTTTTGATATTAAGGTTTGGTTTCTTGTCATACTGGATTTCAAATGGAGTATAAATTCCTAGAGCATAATGGGGTCGTTGATTACAATAGTCGTGAATAGATTCCTTGAGATGTTCCTCTAGATGTTCTCTATTGGAGATCGGTTGTTTAAACAGATACCTGTGTTTGAGGATCTTGTTACTGGCTTCCACCATTGAGTTGGATTGTTGAATATCCTTAAGAGCAATCTTTTTGGTAATGTCGACTTGAGATTTACGAATAAACTGTTCGACAGTCTTATTGTTATTTTCAGAGCCTCCATCGACTATTAGATCAATTTCCTTAGTTGGTGTTAGGTTTGTTCCGAACTCTTGCAAGACTGCCTCTCTAATAGTCTGTGTTCTGATTTTACCATTACACTTATCGGAGACTTCCCAATTGATAATGTACTTGGAGTAATTATCGACGATGAGATAAACATAGTGTTTTACATTGTCCAAGGTTTTAACAATTGTGATATCTGCGTGCCACGTATGATTTGGATTAGGAGCTTTGATAAGATCATATACTTTTTTGTATAATCCCTTCTTAGGCTTTTCTCTAAACTTGAATCGTTGATTATATCGATACCAAGAATCTAAAGACAAGTAGGTATGACCTTTTCGCATAGCATAACCCCAAACAGAACATACTGGCCAGTGAGCAAATCGTTTTCTGTTGAGTAACCTTTTCATAGTTTCAATTTCATTGAAACTTGCCTGGCTTGGAATTTTCTTGATACAAACTCCTATAGCCGAGTTCTCACATTTGAATTTAGATACCGTTTTCCAATAGGTATAACTCTGCATTTTGATTTCAAGGAACGAACAGATGGTTTTAACACCTCCTTTGATGGTATTCTTAGATCCTTCAATTACTCTTAATACTTCCCTGTAGTTTTCTTTAAAGGCATCTTTGATATAGTCTTTACCGATTACATTTAGAATAGTAATCTTGAGTTTGGTATAGGCAATGAACAATTGTTTTTCACGAGCAACCTTCTCATCATAGAAGAGTTTTAGATCGTCTACTTTATCTCCAATACTGGAAGCATATTCAAAACCAATGAATTTCTCTTTCTCATCCTTCTTCCAACCGTGATAAGTTGATCTAGGAATGGTTTGTAAAAAGTCGTTTGGAAGCCACTTGGTTTGGATATCTAAAGCAAAGGCCATCTTCACAGTAGAATGATATGAATTTCTCTGTTTCACGTATAAATATCAATGTTAAAAATGCATCAATCGTCAAAGACCATATCCTTTTTTTGAAGCAGCCTGAAAATATTAAACTCTTGATTACGTGGCAATTATACGCAAAAAATGTTCGACATAAGGCTCCTAGGGACTACCAGGTAAATGCAAATAATAAAAATGATACAACCAGTATCTGTAGCTTCTTCATACTACAAATTAACGATGTATTTACTAACCTGATTTCGATTATTATTTTGGATTCAGAACATCTTTAAATAGTGAGTTTCGAGTGAAAGTGGTGCAGGAATAGCGAGCTATTCCAAGACAGTTTTAGGAAG
>Ga0209284_10004834_pt1 | contig 14659 bp, 17 predicted proteins | sample FRY03_FD_187211 | JGI IMG/M metagenome (GOLD analysis project Ga0209284, IMG submission 187211) | Freshwater microbial communities from Lake Fryxell liftoff mats and glacier meltwater in Antarctica - FRY-03 (SPAdes) (version 2) | ecosystem: Environmental > Aquatic > Freshwater > Ice > Glacier... | reverse complement strand
GCAAATTTCAAGGAGTTTATTGCAATTGCGCGCTATGAAAAAGGAAGGATTTTTGGTAGCGCAAAATTAACTTTTGGCAAACGTGGATTTGATTTTAACGATGGGACAGATAATTTTAATTATGGCGGGGATATATACAGGGACGAAAGGGATCGTCCATTTGATTTCGGAAATGAAGTCGCCCAGGGAAACACCACCAGCGTTTTTCATGGGGAATTTCAAGGAGGATATCTTATTAATCCCTCTACAAATTTAAAAATATATGCGAGTTTAATCTACAGAGATTTTAATCCGCAAGCAGATACAGAGACTACTTTCAAAAATAGCACAACATGGTTAAATTTTGGAATAAGAACGGATATATTCAACTGGTATTATGATTTTTAGTAATCTAAAAGGTAAAGAAAATCAGATCTCTTTTTTTATTGTTAAATTGTGAAATAATATCCTCACTTTTATTGCTAAAACAAGCGTGTTGAAGTATCTTTGCACCAATTTAATACTTGGCATTTTCCCACGATAGGGTAAACTCAAACAAATTGGAAATCACAAAATTGCAAACGGCTCAAACTAGTATTATCAGGGATTTTGCTGAGATAACTAAAATGCGACTTTCAGTAAGTGTCGTTTTTTCTTCTATTGCCGGTTACCTTTTAGGAGCTGAAACAGTCAGCATTACATCCTTGCTTTTACTGGCAATTGGCGGCTATTTAATGGTCGGGGCATCCAATGCTTATAATCAGATAATCGAAAAGGATCTGGATGTATTAATGCATCGCACAAGAAACCGTCCAATTCCGGCCGGAAGAATGACTGTAAATACGGCATTTATCATTGCCACTGTTTTTACCATTTTAGGCATTGGGGTTTTATACAGTATTAATCCAAAGACGGCCATGTTTGGTGCTATTTCCATTTTTATGTATGTGAGTTTGTACACGCCATTAAAAACAAAAACACCTCTTTCGGTTTTTGTAGGGGCATTTCCGGGCGCAATTCCTTTTATGCTGGGTTGGGTTGCTGCAACCGGAAATTTTGGTATTGAAGCCGGCACCCTTTTTATGATTCAATTTTTCTGGCAATTCCCACATTTTTGGGCGATAGGTTGGTTTTTATACACAGACTATAAAAGAGGGGGCTTTTTTATGCTGCCTACGGGAAAACAAGACAAGGGCACAGCCGTACAGGTGGTTTTATATACTATTTGGACAGTTCTGGTTTCGTTAATACCGGCTTTTGGGGTGACCGGAAAGTTTTATATAACACCGGTTTCCGCAGTCTTTGTTGGACTCATCGGAATTTGGTTCTTATTGGCCGCTTTAAAATTGTACAAACAGAAAACCGAAAGCGCCGCAAAAAAATTAATGTTGGTCAGTGTTTCTTATATAACACTTCTCCAAATTATTTACGTTTTAGATAAATTTATAAGATAATGGCATATACAGACGATACCGAAAGGGTAAAATACGATAGGGCAAAAAAAATGATGCTCTGGTTTGCAATGATCAGTATGGGAATGAGTTTTGCCGGATTGACAAGCGCATACATTGTAAGTAAAAGCCGCCCAGATTGGCTAAGTGATTTTCAAATTCCACAGGCTTTCTATATAAGTCTGGCAGTTGTTATAACAAGCAGTTTGACAATGTATCTGGCTAAGGTAAATGTGAAAAAGGAAAAACACGCTGCAGGAATGATTTTCCTAATAACGACTTTTTTACTTGGGGTAATCTTTGTCTTTTTACAATTCAGGGGATTTTCAGAAATCATCGCCAGCGGCTATTTTTTTACCGGTAGTGAAAGTACGATAACCACATCTTTTATTTACCTTACGGTTATAATGCATATGGCTCACATTTTTGGTGGATTGACAGCGCTTTTAGTTGTAATTTATAATCATTTTAAACAAAAATATAATAATGGGCAAACCCTTGGTATTGAACTCGCTGAAACCTTTTGGCACTTTGTAGATGTGCTTTGGATTTACTTGTTTTTATTTTTATATTTCGTTAGATAATAAAATTGCTTATTTTTGACCCTTATTTAAAACCAATTTCACTGTATGGAAGCTACTGTTGTTAAAACAGGTACTGAAGGAAAAACCTGGGGCGGGGGAGACCATTCGCCTTTAAAAGCCAGCTATGGGAAATTGATGATGTGGTTTTTCATCGTTTCTGATGCGCTTACTTTCTCGGGATTTCTAGCCGCTTACGGCTTTTCACGATTTAAGTTTATTGATTCTTGGCCTGTAGCTGATGAAGTGTTTAATCACTTTCCATTTTTACATGGTGTTGATGCGCCTATGTACTATGTGGCATTGATGACTTTTATTTTGATATTTTCTTCCGTAACTATGGTTTTAGCTGTAGATGCCGGGCATCAAATGAAAAAAAGTAAAGTTGTTTTTTATATGTTCCTTACTGTTATAGGAGGTCTTATATTCTTAGGTTCACAAGCTTGGGAATGGAAAAACTTTATTCAAGGTACTTATGGTGCAGTAGAAACTAGATCCGGAAATATCATACAATTTTTAGATACTGATGGAAAACGAGTTGCTTTAAGTGATATTGCTAATGAATCTTCACAAAGAGAAGCAGTAAACAGAAGTAGTGGCATCTGGTTTGCAGAAGATGAATCCATAACAGAATATACCGTCGCTGACATTCAGGCGGGGTTTGCAACCAAAGAAAATTTATTGGTAAGAATTCAAAAACTGGATAAAAAGGGACACCCTATCGTTTTAAGCAGGGAAGAATCTATAGCAACTTTAAATACAGATGCAGTACGAGTTGTGGAAGGAGCTAACCTTCATAGAAATGAATATGGCACACCACTTTTTGGAAATTTCTTTTTCTTTATTACCGGTTTTCACGGTTTTCACGTTTTTACCGGGGTACTGATAAATAGCATTATTTTCTTTAATATTATCATTGGTACTTATGAAAGAAGAGGCAGCTATGAAATGGTAGAAAAAGTAGGTCTGTATTGGCATTTTGTAGATTTGGTTTGGGTTTTTGTATTTACCTTTTTCTATTTGGTTTAATTATTTAAAAGTACGATAAATGGCACACGCAACATCACACGATAGCTCTGTTAAACGCATTTGGTATGTCTTTGTAATTCTTTCTATACTAACTATTGTTGAAGTTGTATTTGGAATCATAAAACCTGCAGTGCTGGTTGAAAATAAGTTTTTGGCTATGAAATTGCTTAACTGGATTTTCATCATTTTAACTATCGTTAAAGCATACTACATAACTTGGGCATTCATGCATATGGAGGGAGAGGCCAGTGGTCTTAGGAGGTCTGTGGTTTGGACGTCTATATTTTTGATTTCTTATTTAATGTTTATACTTCTGGTGGAAGGGGATTATGTCTTTGAAGTTTACAAAGCCGGACACGTAAAATATAATTTTTAAAATTTTATAAATAATTATTAAAAAGCCCTGCTATTAGCGGGGCTTTTTTTATTTTTGTACTTCCATAATTTTAGTTATTCACGATGAAAAAATTTCTTGTATTAGGCGTGTTGTTTCTACTTCCTATAACCGCATATTTGTTTTTTTCATCCGGGGTGAATAATTTTGCCAAACTTCCCATTCTTACTGAAAATGTTTCAGAATTAAACGATTTTGAAACTATAGATGGTGAAAAAGTGGTGTTAGAGGGTAAAATAACTATTTTGGGTTTCTTCGGAAGTGATCTAAAATCTAAATATGGCAATGCATTCAATCTTACCCATAAAATTTACAAACCTTTTCACGAGTTTGAAGACCTTCAATTTGTAACCATTCTACAAAGTGGAAATGAAGAATTAGTAGAAGAATTGCGTGTGGAACTGAATAAAATAACAGATGCAAGCAAATGGAAATTTGTGTATGCTTCACCGGAAGCTACAATTTCACTTTTTAATTCCCTAGAAACCAATATTTCTTTGGATGCAAATTTCGGAACCTCACAGGTTTTTCTAATAGATAAGAATAAAAACCTTCGCGGAAGAAGTAAAGATGACGAAGAAGGTATTTTGTATGGTTTTGACACGGCATCTGTGGCAGAACTGAATAACAAAATGAAAGATGATCTCAAAGTGCTTCTAGCAGAGTATAGATTAGCATTAAAAAAATACAATTCAAACAGGGAAATTTAATCCATGAAAAATTACTCTTATATAGGCATATCTTTTATCATTTTGATTTTTGGGATTTGGGCTGTCCCAAAAATAATCGATCATTTTAAAAGTCCTGACTTTGCCACTACTGGTCAGGTTCCTGATTTTAGTTTTACAAATCAGGACGGTAAAACCATTACCAATGAAACTTTTAAAGGAAAAGTCTATGTAGTGGAATTTTTCTTTACCACTTGTCCCAGTATTTGCCCGATAATGAATCAAAACATGCTACAACTTCAGAAAGAATTTTATGGCAATACAAATTTTGGAATAGCTTCCTTTACCATAGATCCTAAACATGATACCCCTGATGTATTGAAACAATATGCCATAAGCTATGAGGTGGTTCACCCTAACTGGCATTTCTTAACTGGAGACAAAGAAAAAATCTATGCACTTTCTAATGAAGGATTTAAACTATACACCGCTGAAGATGAAAATGCCGCCGGGGGATTTGAACATTCCGGCTTATTTGCACTCATTGATCAGGAAGGTAACATTCGCTCTCGTTATGACGAGTTTGGCAACCCGAAAATCTACTATAACGGGCTGGAAGATGATGAAATAAAAATGCTAAAAGAAGATATTAAAAAATTATTATAGAATCATGAAAACAACTATTGACAAAGAAAAGAAATACAACAAATGGATAATTGCACTGTCAGTTCTTATTCCTGTTGCAGTAGCTATCCTATTTACCGTTAGAATTCCCGGGGTGGAGCGTTTAGGATTTTTACCACCCATTTATGCAACTATTAATGCATTTACGGCCCTAATTCTTGTTACAGCGGTAATTCAGATTAAAAAGGGAAATATAAAGACCCATGAAATGCTGATGAAAACCGCAATATCACTTTCTGCACTATTTTTAGTGATGTATGTTGCTTATCATATGACATCAGACTCAACCCCTTTTGGAGGGGAGGGATATATTAAAGGCATTTACTATTTTATTTTAATTTCCCACATCTTACTTTCCATAATTGTAATCCCTTTTGTACTTGTAACCTATGTAAAAGCTCTTGCACGAAGGTTTGACAAACACAAAAAAATAGCAAGAATTACATTTCCCATTTGGCTGTATGTTGCCGTCACCGGAGTAATTATCTATTTAATGATATCGCCATATTATGTATAAAAAAGTATTCCTAATTATAATACTATGCCTGCTTTTGTCTGGTACTATGGATGCGCAATGTGCAATGTGTCGTGCGGTGTTAGAATCTGAAGGTAATGAAGATACAGCAAAAGGAATAAATAATGGGATAGTATATTTGATGGCATTCCCATATCTTCTGGTAGGTGCTATTGGATTTTTTATTTACCGAAGCAGAAAAAAAGCAAAAAAGGAAGGAACAATATAACGCATATACTTCTAAATTAGCGCTTTATATTGAAAATATCACAATTATAATTTGTAATGCAAAGAATCCTAATTTATTGTCGGAATTGAATAAATAATTTTTTTGTAACAATACTAAAATTAAGTAGACCTATCTATCGACAACTAATCATTATGAAAAAAATTGGCATTTTAGCATTTGTATTTCTATTGGGATTTACAAATTATGCACAAAATAAAAAATGGACACTTGAGGAAGCTGTTGCTTACGCTATAGAAAATAACATTTCTGTAAAACAGTCTGAATTGGATTTACGTTTAACGGAAATAAATAAGAAAGACGCTATTGGAAATTTTTTACCAAATTTGAATGGAAGTGCTTCTATATCTTCAAATACTGGAGCAAACATTAATCCTTTAACTAATACTATAGAAGTAAATACATTTGCCTCATTAACCACGGGATTTCAATCTAATCTCACGTTGTTTGATGGTTTACGTAATATTAAACAGTTACAGCGATCCAAACTTGAAATTGTTGCCAGCCAATACAATCTGGCTAAAATGAAAGATGATATTGCATTGTTTGTGGCAAATGCATATCTGCAAGTACTTTTTAACAAAGAAAATTTAAAAGTACTAAAAGCACAAAACGAAATCACCAAAGAACAACTCAATCGCACAAATGAATTAGTGGACGCTGGGGTAGTACCTCGTGGTGATTTACTGGAAATTAAATCTACTGCGGCAAGTGAAGAACAACGCATTGTAATTGCTGAAAATCAAATAACCATTTCACTTATAAGCCTTGCACAAACTTTATTGATTAAAGATTATGAAAACTTTGAAGTTGTAGATTCTGAGTATGAACTACCAATGTCCACAATTTTAGAACAGTCTGTATATGACATTATTGAAAAAGCAAAACAAGAACGGGTAGAGGTTAAAATTGCAGATCAGAATGTAGAATTAGCCGAAAAAGATTTACAAATCACCAGAGGTGGGTATTATCCAACGCTAAGTGCTTTTGCAGGATATAATACTCGATGGTCCGATAATGATTTTTTCAACAGAAACTTTTTTGCGCAGTTGGATGAAAATTATGGTACCTTCTTTGGAGTACAATTACAAGTGCCTGTTTTTAATGGTTTAGCTGTAAGGAATAATGTAGAAAGAAGTAAAATAAATATTGAGCGTGCAAATCTTCAAAAAGCACAAGCTAATCTTGATATTGAGGCAAATGTATACCAAGCTTATACCGATGTAAAAGGTGCTTTAAAAGCTTATGAAGCAGCATTAGTTGCTGAAGAGGCACAATTGCAGGCTTACGAGTATTCGCAGAGCAGATTTGATGTTGGATTCCTTAATTCGTTTGACTTTAGTCAATCCAAGTTGCGATTGGAAAATGCGCAATCTGAAGTTATTAGAACAAAATACGATTATATATTTAAACTGAAATTACTGGAACTTTATTTCGGGATTTCCCTTTATTAAACTTAAAAATCATGAAGAAAAAAACACTTATTATTTTGGCAGTAGGAGTAACTGCTTTGATTTTAATACTTGTAATGGGCAAGAAGAATGGCTGGTTTGGTAAAAGCGGAAACTTTAAAGAAGTCGAAATTTCTAAAATTGAACCTATTACTATTATCGAAACCGTTTCTGCAACCGGAAAAATACAGCCGGAAACTGAAATTAAACTTTCTTCTGAAGTTTCCGGTGAAATTATAGCGCTTCCTATTGTGGAGGGGCAACAAGTAAAAAAAGGGGATTTGCTGGTAAAAGTAAATCCAGATTTGTACCAGTCAGGATTACAGCGATCTCAGGCAACACTTCAAAATGCCCGCGCCGGCTATAATCAAACAGAAGCGACTTTAGCTGAAGCAAAAGCAAATTACGATAGAAGTGAATCCCTTTTTGAGAAAGGAATTATTTCAAAATCAGAATGGGATAAAGCAGTTTCAGGGTATGAAGGCGCAAAAGCCGGAAGCCAGTCTGCTTTTTACAATATTCAAAGTGCTAGTGCCACAGTAAATGAAGCAAGGGATAATCTTGCCCGTACAACAATTTATGCGCCCATAGACGGTACTATTTCAAGTTTAGGAGTAGAATTAGGTGAAAGGGTTGTAGGCACACAGCAAATGGCTGGAACAGAAATTATGCGCGTTGCTAATTTAAACAGCATGGAAGTTGAAGTGGATGTTAATGAAAACGACATTGTTAAAGTAAGTGTGGGCGACTCTACAATTGTTGGTGTAGATGCCTATCTTAAAAGGGAATTTAAAGGTATTGTCACTTCCATTGCTAATTCTGCGGTGTCGGCACTTTCTGCAGATCAGGTTACTAATTTTAAAGTGAAAGTAAGAATTCTACCAGAATCCTATCTGGATTTATTAGAAGGAAAACCGGAAAACTTTTCTCCTTTCAGACCGGGAATGACAGCTACAGTTGATATTATAACCACTAAACGCACAAATGTAATTGGTGTGCCTATTAGTTCTATTGTAATTAAAACAGATACTACTTCCGGTAAAAGTACCGCATTGCCTAGTGTTTCTATAACAGCAGAAAGATTTGAGTGTGTCTTTGTCAAGAATGGCGACGAGGCAAAACTTCGTGTTGTGGAAACCGGTATTCAAGATGATAGAAATATTGAAATTCTATCCGGATTGAAAGAAGGGGATGAAGTAATTATAGGGCCATATAATACTGTCACCAAATCCCTGAAAGGAGGAGATAAAATAGAAATTACTAAAAATGCAGCAACTACTTATTAGATTTTAGATGCTCTTTAAGAAGCTTTCTTATGGCTATAGTATTATGTATTGAAACTTCTACTACTAACTGTTCAGTTTCTGTAACAGTTGACGGTAAAGTAGTCGCTCTAAAAGAAGATAATGAAAACAGCTATTCCCATGCAGAACGTTTACATATTTATATAGAAGAAGTTTTAAAACAGGCTCAAATTTCAAAAAACAAACTTCAAGCAATTGCTGTAAGCAAAGGTCCCGGTTCTTATACAGGCCTTCGCATTGGTGTTTCAGCGGCTAAGGGTTTATGTTTTGCTTTAGATATCCCATTGATTTCAGTTCCCACATTGCAATCACTAGCCTTACAAGTAAAAGAAGAAACAGATTTTGTCATCCCGATGCTCGATGCAAGAAGAATGGAAGTGTACGTTGCTGTTTTTGATAAAAATTTGCAGCAAATTCAAGATACAAAAGCAGAAATCTTAGATGAAAACTCATTTACTGAGTTTCTAAATCAGGGTATAGTTACTTTTATTGGAAATGCAAACGATAAACTACAAAGTATTTGTGCACACCCTAATGCTGTTTTCTTGGAAGAAATGTTGCCATCCGCCCGAGAAATGGCTACCATCGTAGATATCAAGTACAAAATAAGCGACATAGAAAATGTCGCTTATTTTGAACCTTATTATTTAAAAGATTTTATGACCAATTAAGATTGGGAATTAAAAAATTCAATTGCCTTTATTAAATCTTCTTCGTTTTTAATATTAAGTTTTGCAGATTTGATATATTTTTTTAGCTCATTTTTTTGACTACCTGCAATGGTCTCAATTTTCTTATTTTTTGAGCTTGGTAATTCAACAAATTTACCAGTGCTATTTACAACAAAATAAAATGACTCATCTACCAACCTAGATGCATGATTGCCTGTCATCATATTTACAGACTCTGCTCCTTCAATATATTTCTTACTATTTTTTTTGTATAAATCTAAGTTATTTCCTTCAACAAGTATTTGGTAATAACCACCTGCAATTTCATTAGGAACGGGTGTTTTAAAGGCATATATATCATTTGAAACTTTAATATAAACATTCGTTTTCTTTAGTAATGCCTGAATATTGTCATTAGATTCATTAACAGATTTTTTTATTTGAAACTCATCTTGAAATGCATTATAACGCAACACTATACTAGAAATTAAAACTTGATTATCGTTTAAAATACTTCCCGGCTGGAAATCGTCATTTTGAAAAGGGGTACCTTTAATATTATCAGGCACTTTTTTAGCTGTGGTAACAAAATCCTGAATATTTGTAGATTGTTGTTTTAGTGTTTCTGAATTGTTTTCAGAGTATTGTTGAGAAATTCCGGAGGTAAAAACTAGAAGAAATAAAACAAAAAAAATAAATTGTGGGGTTTTCATAAAGAGTATGTTTTTAAGCGATTAAAAATTGAACAGTTGCGAATATAGTATATTTCCAGATTTGTCAATGTTAATTAATTATATTATAATGTTAAAGTTTATTGAAGTTATTTTGAACAATAGTTAGACATTTAAAAAAAAATTAGAGTAATAATAGTACCACTCTAATTTTTTTTAACAAATGTTGACTAATTATAAAAGGCTATTAAAATAATATACGATTTCAATGAGGTGTTTTTCATTCTTTATATCCAGATTTTTTCTTTTAATATAGTCTTCGATTTCCTTTTCTTTATTTAAGAATATTTTAGAAAAGTTGCGGGATTTAGATGGTAGTTCAAAAAAATTTCCGCTATCAGATACAAGGTAATAAACATTATTATCAGTAAACTTTGCCGGATGATCTTTTGTCATGGATGTAGTTGCTTTTTGCTCCGGGAAATATTTTTTATTGTATTTTTTAAACAAATCATATTTATTGTCTTTTATTAAGACTTCAAAATACCCTCCTTTCTCTACACCTCCATGATATGGTACGAATAGATAAATTTTATTGCCTACCTTAACGTCAATATCAGGAGATTTCATTAAAGCACTGGATTTATTATCTGGCATTTCAAATGAATTTTTAAATTCCATTTCATCAGCTAGGGCATTATACCGCAATGGAACATACTCAGCAATTAATTTATTACTGTGGTATATTTCTCCAGCAATAAAGTTTTTATCAGCATAAGGGCTCCCTACATAATTAATATCATCGAGGGTTATTTCTTGTTGCGGATTTGTTTTATCAAATCTGAATTGATTTAAATAATCTAATTGATGTCCAGCGATGCTTCTCTGAGAAAAAGCCTGAGACACAAAAAATATAGATACAAATAGTATTAATACTTTCTTCATAATTGTTTGATTTAAAGTTAATAAATTAATTTTTATGGTTTTCTAAATTGTAATGATGCACATCTCTTTGCGGGAATGGTATTATAATGCCGCCTGCTTCCAACCTTGTTTTTGCTTCTTCAATAGTGTGAAAATGACAATCCCAAAAGTTTTCATTCAATGCCCAAAATCTGGCCGATAAATCTACTGAACTCTCATTTAATTCTGCAACAAAAACTTCAGGCTTAGGATCTTTTAATATATCTTCTTGTTCTATCATTAATTGTACCAAAATTTCTTTTGCTTTTTTTATGTCGCTATCATAAGATATACCAATGGTAAGCATATCCCTACGTTTCCCTTCAGAGGTAAAATTTATTATATTATCATTAGAAAGTTTTCCGTTCGGAAGAATGACTAATTGATTATTAATCGTTATCATTTTAGTGTAAAATATAGCTACTTCCCTAATAGTACCGCTTTCTCCTTGTGCTTGAATAAAATCACCCACCTTAAAAGGTTTGAATAACATAATTAGAACCCCACCTGCAAAATTTGCCAGGGAACCCTGCAATGCTAAACCAACCGCCAAACCAGCTGCAGCAATCATTGCAACAAAAGAAGAAGTCTGCACTCCCAGTTGGGAAATTACAGTAATAAATAATAAAATTTTTAAAGTCCAGCTTATAATGCCTAATAAAAAATTACGTAAAGTCAATTCAACATTCCTGCTATTGAAAATCCTTGTGACAATCTTTTTAATCATTTTAATAAGCCAAAGCCCAATGAATAAAAGTAAAATAGCACTAATTATATTAGGGAGGAAATCTAAAAACCGGGCACCAAACCTTTCTATATAGCTATTAATGTCTTCAAAATTAAAACGTTCCATTAATTTTTTTTTAAATCTTAAATAATTTAGAATAGACTAATACTCAATTTGTAATTTGTTAATAAAAAATGAAGATAATAATTCTTCTATAGAAACCAAGGATTCATTATGTTAAATACAATTTTTTAAATTATAATTTTCAAAGCAGGGAATCTAAATAACGAATCAAATTAATAAGGTCTTTTTCTTCATTTATTTGCAATTTTTTTTCTTTGATATATTTATTTAGCTCTTGTTTTTTATAGGGGATTACATCTAATTTTTTATTACTAGAACTTGGGAATTCAATCATTTTTCCTTCGTTAGTAACAAAAAAATAGGCGTTTTCATCTACAAATCTTTGGGGAAAATCAACTTCATAACTTGTTCGTGCTATACGACCTTCAATAAATTTTTTAGAATGTTTTTTATAGAGGTCTACATTATTTCCTCTGAAAAGAATCTCAAAATACGCGCCATCTTCTATGTTTCCGGAAAATGGAACAAAATCATAAACCTTCTCATCAATCTTTAAAGATAAATCTGGTGTTTTTATTAAAAACTTTATCAAAGAATCATGGTCACTAACTGTATTTTTTATTTCAATAACATCATCCATTATGTTATATCTTGCAAATAAATTAACCTGAAAAGTCTCATCATCATTGTAAAGCATACCGGGATTAAAGGTTGCATCTTCATATGGAGATCCCACGGTTTTGATTTTAGGCTGTTGGGGTATGTTACCCGTTCTGTTTACATATAATAAGTCAATGTTTCTACCATCCGGACTTCGCCACTTGGAATAATCATCTGTCGGAAATTGGGCATACACCATATTAAACATAAATATGGCAGCTAAGCAAAAGAAAAATGCTCTCATAACTTAATGTTTGAAACTAATTATTTGTAAGGCATTATCAATATCTGAAAAGGGGAGTTCACAGTGGCTATCATTGCAAATATAGATAAGAGTTTTGAAAGTAACAAATCTATTGATTAGCAATGGTGATGTATTCTCTATAATGCTCCCGGCCTTGAGGGTATTTGGCAAATAATAACTATTAATTTTTGCTACTCTTTCTAATGCATTTTCCCCTGTTACTACAATCTCATAAAAGGTATAGCTGAAATTCAATACAAGATCTAACCAATTAGAAAATCCTGAAGGATAAGAATTTACTTCCGGAAGTACATTTTTAAGCATTTGCTTTGATTTGTCGAGGTAATTTTTATCTGCAAAAAAATGACCTAACCAAAACAGGTTTTTAGCCATTATCGAGTTAGATGCAGGAATAACATTGTCACGGAATTCTATATTTCGGGTAATTAATTTTTCATTTTTATTGGTAGTGAAGAAAAACATACCAGATTCCACATCAAAAAAATGTGAAAAAGAATATCCCATCAATTTTTTTGCCTGCATAACCCATTTTTCATCCAGAGTAATTTCATATAGTGCTATAAATCCGTCAGTTAAAGATGCATAGTCTTCAAGAAATGCAGGGATAGTGCTTTTGCCATTAGTATAGTTTCTAAACAACATACCGTCTTCCCGAAGTTGGTTTTTTATAATAAAATTTGCATTTTTTAAAGCAGCATCCAGAAATTCCTCTTTCTGAAAAGCACGGAAGGCATCTGCATATCCTTTAATCATCAAACCATTCCAAGAGGTTAATATTTTAGTATCAAGTCTAGGTTCGGGTTTAGATTTTCTGTGTTTCCTTAATTTTTCTTTCCAAATTTTCTTCTTTTCGGAAAGTGCTATTTCAGAAATTTGAAATTCTTCAGCAATTTCGGTATCTGAAGTATTTCTAATCAAAACATAACTGTCCTTTTCCCATTTACCATAAGTGTTGATATTGTAATATGCTGCAAATAATGTAAAATCCTTACCTAAGTAAGTTTGCAATTCTTTTTTTGTAAAAATATAGTAGGCGCCCTCTTCTAAAATGCCCTCTTCATTAAGACTATCTGCATCTATGGCACAGTAAAAACCTCCTTCCTCATCTGTTAATTCCTTTTTTATAAAAGCTAATGTTTCATAAACAACCTCTTTATATAACTCATTTTTGGAAAGGCTATAGGCATCACTATACAAACTTACTAATTGTGCATTGTCATACAACATCTTTTCAAAATGGGGAATATGCCATTTTTCATCCACACTATATCTGGAAAATCCGCCATCGATGTGATCAAAAATTCCGCCGTAAGCCATTTTTGTTAAGGTAAGATGTACATAATCTTCCAGGTTTTTGTTTTTTGTTTGAAATGCATACCGCATTAAAAACTTTAAATTATTTGGCATCATGAATTTAGGCGCTGTTTTGGTTCCGCCCATTTCTTTATCCAATTGTTTTTCCCATTGGCTTACAACGGCATTTAAATCTATAGCACTGAAATCAACATCTTCCTTATTTAAGGCAATCAGATCCATGGATTTAATTCCATTTTCCAGTTTATTTGCATATTCCAGCAATTTTTTAGGTTGTGTTTTATAAAGATGTTTGATTTGTTGTAAACTTTCTATCCAGTTTTCTTTAGGTATAAAGGTGCCTCCCCACACAGGTCGCCCATCTGGTAGAGCGACAATATTTAAGGGCCAGCCACCGCTACCGGTCATAAGTTGTAATGCATTCATATAGATTTGATCTACATCAGGTCTTTCTTCCCTGTCAATTTTAATATTGATATAACTTTTATTCATCACCTCTGCTACCTCTTCATCTTCAAAACACTCCTTTTCCATCACGTGGCACCAGTGACATGCAGAGTATCCAATGCTGATTAACAGAAGTTTATTCTCTTTCTTTGCAAGAGATAAGGTTTTTGAATTCCAGGGCCTCCATTGCACCGGGTTATTTGCATGCTGTAGTAGATAAGGACTACTTTCGTGTATGAGGTCATTTTGGAAAGATGAATTTTTCATGAATAGAATAGGTATAAAAAAAACCTATTCACAGCTTTCTAAAGACATGAATAGGTAAATTAGTTTTGTTATTAAATTAATTTACTTCAAATGTAATTTTTGCATTCACCCTATACTCAGTAATCTTGTTATCTTTTACCACAGCACTTTGCTCATTGATATAAACAGATTTAATATTTTTAATGGTTTGGGCAGCATGGGTAACAGCTTTTTGTGCGGCATCTTCCCATCCTTTGTTTGAATTTGCTAAAATTTCAACTACTTTTAATACTGACATGATTTTTTATT
>Ga0209284_10004830_pt1 | contig 14668 bp, 17 predicted proteins | sample FRY03_FD_187211 | JGI IMG/M metagenome (GOLD analysis project Ga0209284, IMG submission 187211) | Freshwater microbial communities from Lake Fryxell liftoff mats and glacier meltwater in Antarctica - FRY-03 (SPAdes) (version 2) | ecosystem: Environmental > Aquatic > Freshwater > Ice > Glacier... | reverse complement strand
TATATAAATATATATTTATATATATGTATATATATATATATATAAATATATATATATATATATATATATGTTTGTATCAACTTTGTGTGCCTGTGGGACGCCGACAACGTCGTCGTGCTTGAACTCGTGTGGCTGCAGAGCCACGCCGCGCAGGTCAAAGCGCAGATGTTGTCGTTTGTCGAGCACGTGCACGAGATTGCGACGTCAAGCACGCTGCAGGGCCTGCATCAGGCGCCCATCTTCGAGGACGAGATCATCGCCCTGTAAGGCGTGCGCAAGAACCGCCTCGTGAGCATGCTGTTCAAGACGCAGGAGGGTGGGCTGCTTGCGAAGTGTACAAGATTGAGAACCTGCGCGTGCACGCAAAGAAGGATTCGTTGTAATATGTTTAATAGTATTGAAACCTACGGGGCGGATGCCTGTCCAACAGTAGCCCCGGATACCTGTCTATCAGTAGCTCGCATGGCCTGCCGCACCCACGACGCGATGGTACTCAAGTAGGCCTGTCCCTCAGACGTCTCCACGAAGTAGTCGGTGCACATGCAAAGCTAGCATACTCTGCATTCGTAGGCCGGTTACAGTTCGACGACCTTGTCGTACTGTCGTATATGTAGGTATATATATTTATATGTATATGTATATATATAAATATATGAATGCATTTATACATACATATATAACGATGTATATTTTTACATGTATTTATATGTTTATATATAAATATATGTATATACATACACATATAAAGAGAAAGAGAGACAGGGAAAGAGAGAGAGACACAGAGGGAGAGAGAGAGAGAGAGAGAGAGAGAGAGAGATAAAGGCAAGCAGACAGACAGAGAAAGACACACAGACAGACGGAGAGCGAGAGAGAGAGAGAGAAAGAGAGAGAGAGAGAAAGAGAGAGAGAGACAGAGAGAGAGAGAGAGAGAGAGAGAGAGAGAGAGAGATAAAGGCAAGCAGTCAGACAGAGAAAGACACACAGACAGACGGAGAGCATGAGAGAGAGAAAGAATGAGAGAGAGAGAGAAACAGAGAGAGAAACAGAGAGAGAGACAGAGAGAGAGACAGAGAGTGAGAGCGAGAGAGAGAGAGACAGACAAAGAGAGAGAGAGACAGACAAAGAGAGAGAGCGAGAGAGCGAGAGAGAGAGAGAGACAGAAAGACATAGAGTGCGAGCGACAAAGAGAGAGAGAGAGAGAGAGAGAGAGAGAGACGGAGAGGAAGAGAAGGAGAGAGAGAGAGACGGAGAGGAAGAGACAAAGAGAGAGAAGACAAAGAGGGAGAGAGAGAGAGAGAGAGAGACACAGCGACAATGATACAGAGATAGCAACAGAGATTAAAAAACAGAGAGATAGAAAATGAGAGACAGTGACAAAAAGACAGGGACAGACAGGCAGACCGACAGACAAACAGACAGGTAGATAGACGGCGAGAGAGAGAGAGAGAGAGAGAGAAGACCGAAAGAGATAGAGACGGAGGAGGGGATTTGCGGCAAGAAGAGAGGGAGAGAGAGACAAAGATAGAGAGAGTCAGAAAGGCAGAGAAATATACAGAGAGAGAGAGAGAGAGAGAGAGAGAGACAAAGAGAGAGAGAGAGAGAAACACACACACAGACAGAGACAGAGGGGGACAGACAGAAAGATGAAGACAGAAACAGAGATAGACAAAGAAAGAGCGACAGGAAGAAAGCGAAAGAGAGTGAGAGAGAGCAAGAGAAAGAGAGAGACATAGAGAGAGCGATAGAGAGATAAGGATAAAACAATTTGAGGGTGTGTGTGTGTATGTGTGTCAGAGAGAGAGAGACAGACAGGTACGCAGAGAGAAAGAGAAAACAAGTGAGAGAGAGAGAGAGCGAAAGAAATAGAGAGAGAGATCGCGCGAGAGAGAGACAGAGAGAGAGATAGGGAGAGAAAGAAAGAGAAAGAGAGAGCGAGAGAGAGAGAGAAAGAGAGAGAGAGAGAAACAGAGAGAGAGGTACAGAGAGAAAGAGACAGAGAGAAAGACAGACAGACAGTGACAAAGGAACAGAGACAAACCAACATATAGAGTGTCAGGCAGATTGATAGACAGACGGACGGACAGTGAGATACCAAAAGGGAGAGAGAGCAAGAGAGATAGAAACATAAAGAGAGACAGAGGAAGAAAGAGAGAGAGAGAGAGAAAGAGAGAGAGTCAGAGAGAGCGGAAGTCAGAGTGAGTGACAGACAGAACGAAGAGAGAGAGAGCGAGAGAGATAGGGTTAGAGCGAGTGAGAAAAAGAGAGTGTGAGACCGAGAGAGACAGAGACAAATAGAAACAGAAAGAGACAAAGAGATTATGTGTGTTTGTGAGAGAGAGCGAGAAAGAGAGAGAGACAAACAGGGAGAGAAACAATGAGAGAGAAAGAGAGAGAGAGAAAAAGAGAGTGAGAGAGAGAGAAAGAAAGATAGAGAGAGAAAGAAAGAGAAAAAGAGAAAGCAACAGAGAGAGACAGAGAGACAGAGAGAGAGAGAAACAAAGAGAGACAGGGAGAGAGAGACAGAGACACAGAGACAGATAGACCGACATAAAGACAGTCAGGCTGATTGACCGACAGACTGACCGACACACACACATGCACTCACACACAGACAAAACACCCACCCACACGCACGCACACACACACACTCACACACAAACTCACACACACACACATACAAACACAAAGAGACACAGGTTGTCACAGAGGCATAGACACAAAGAGAAGAGAGAGACACCCGAGACAAAGAGCAACAGAAAGACTGAGAGACGGAATGACAGTGAGACAGAGAGACAAAGACACAGAGTGGCAAAGAAATAGACATATAATGACATAGAGAGGAAAACAGACATAGACAGAAATGGACGAAGAGGGCAAAAAAGAAAAAGGACAAAGAGAAAGAGGGAGACAAAAACACACACGCAAAGACAGAAAGGTGGGGACAGGGATGCAGAGTGAGATAGAAGGAACAACAGTCAAAGAGTCCGAGAGAGAGACAGAGGGCAAAATGAAGAGAGAGAAGGAAAGAGAGAGAGAGGTGTTGTGCGTTTGATAGAGAGAGGGGGCAAGACAAACAGCACGAGAGAGAAAGAGAGATAGACAAACAGGCAGAGAGAAAGCTCAAGCGAAGGAGGAAACGACATAGAGATGCCACGAGCGAGACAGCCAGATGGACAGATTGGAGATGGAGAGAGAAAGAGAAAGAGAGAAAACATGCGGGTAAGACAGCTAGAGGATACTCTCTTTGACACACACACCCACACACATGCACAAGCACACGCGCATACACACGCACACTCACATATTTACATATTCACAAGCACACACACGGGTACATACACATGTACACACATATATACACGCACATAGTCAACCAATCTGAACAGTCTTTTACACACATGGTCACCAAATCAGAACACACGTTGGCACATGTCCTGCAGTAAAGCACAATTGTACGCACATACAACAACACACAAACACACACGTAGACACCTACATACACTTTTTGTTTCTCCTTGTCTCTCTCGCACAGACACACACATATACATACACATACACACACACAAAGCCGCGCACGCGAAAGTAATTTTTATCCAACTCTCTCTAACACTTATACTCTCGTTCTCATGCACACACATGTGCACGCACACACATACACACACACGTACACATACACCCGCGCACGCACACACACACTCAAACACACACGCACACACGCACACACATATTCACAAACGAATGCACAAACACACGCACAAACATACACATACACACACGCACAAACACACACACACATACACACACACCATCATGCATGCACGTGCACGCTCACATTGACACACACTTATACACACACATGCGCGCACACACACACGTGCACAACCACACATGCAAATGCACACAAAATCTGACACACATACATGCAAATGCACACAAGTGCACTCACACACGCACACACACATACACATACACGCACCTACAAACACAATCACACACAAACGCACACACACACACAAACAAGCACCTACGCACAAACACAAACACACACTCACAAACACACGTGCGGTCAACATACATATGAACCTGTATTTGTATGTGCAAATATTTGTACACACATATATGGTTTGTGTGTTCCGTTTGAGAACAGGTAAGTGTGTCTTGTTTTTACAATGTACGTATATGTATATACATTTATCGAAATGAATGCAGAAAACATGTGTAGTTAGACACAAACACCAGGGGAGGAACACGATAAGGCCCGGGAAAAAAAAAAAGGGTTAGGCCCGCCCTGAACAGTAATGCCGAGAGCTCTGAGTGTGTGTGTGTGGCGTGTGTGTGAGCTGCATGTCTGTGTGTTGTGTGTGTGTGTTGTGCGTGTGTGTTTGTTGCGTGAGAGTGTGGGGCGTTTTTTGGTTTTGCGTTTGCGTGTGATGCTTGTGAGTGTGTTGCGTGTGTGTTTGTCGCGTTTGTGCGAGAGGGAAATGTTGTATGTGCTGAAGGGGGAGTGAGGGTTGTAAGTCTCAGTGTTGTTGGCAGAGGAAGGAGACTATACGACGTGAGAAGTGTGTTAGTACTGTTGTACACAATGATGCGAGGGAGCCTTTGTGTGTGTCGTGTTGGGGGTTCAAGGGTGTTAGTTTATGTTTTGTTGGCAGGGGATAAAGACAAAACGGTGCAGGAAAAGAGGCAAGAGTGTGAGAACTGGTACTCACAGAGTGGTACTGTACCATGGGTGGCCTCCGTAGGCGAAAGAAATCTCCCAATTTTTTTTGAAAATAGCTCAGCGAAATCATTTTCACCACCAAGTGATCAATGCCTCAGTACCAGCAGAACCGTTAAAACCCGAGATTTTTCATGGTGAAAAGACTTGGAATTTTGTTAGCTATTTGTAGGGCAAAAGGTGTGTAGTTCGAGTCTTGTTGAAGACCAAATGTTGTTGACGGAGGAAGCAAGTGGAAATTGTGTGTGGATGCCTTCTTTTTGTGGGTTATTTTTCGTACAAGAGCACTATCATTAGTGGCTCTGTTGCGGAAAGAGATCTGGATTAAAGTGTCCTAATACCTGTGCCAATCTGTAGCACTTTCTACAGATACACTCGCACACACGCACATATTAAGTAATGCTGGATATTGTACATCAGGGTTGAGGCAGGTAGGGAGGCTGTGCGCCAGAGGCGTGTGTGCAGAATTTGTGATACTACTCTTATAAAGTATGACACGGTGTATGATTTCGGGGGGGAGGATTATCGCGTAATGGTGGTAGCGATTGTGTGTTTTTGATTGTGAGAGCATTGATATGTGTTCAATTTGTGTGGTTGAATGTGTGTGTGTGTGTGTGTGTTTGTGTGTGTGTGTGTGTGTGTGTGTGTATGTGTGTATGCGTCAGTGTATGTGTGTGTATGTGTGTGATTGTGTGTGTAAAAGTGTGTGTATGATTGTGAGTGTGTTTGTGTGTGTGTGTGTATGTTTGTGTGCGCGTTTGTGTGTGTGTATGTGTGTGTGTGTGTATGTGTGTGTGAGTGCGTGCGATAGTTTGTGTGTATGTGTGCGAGACATGTTTGTGGGTTTTTGTATGTGTATATTTGTGTGGGTGTGTGCATGTGTCAATGCGCCCCCCAATCTACCATCGCTCTCTTCCTTGCACACACCTTGCATTGACGCAAAGAGGGTCGCAATGCAGTCACCTCGCACTGCCAGCACGCCGCCGTCGGGAGGACAGCGCCGGCCCCCTAATGCAAACATCACCTCCGCTAGCGGTTCCATCTGTAGTTTGGAAAAGTCCTCCTCAAAAGTGCATTTGATGCAGACTACAAGTTCCATGGCAAGGAAAGACACAGGCAACAGTTATGCAAATTCCAGGGAGTCCCCGTTGCTCAATACAACAACCACCAGTCGGCCAGAAAAGTCTTGCACAGTCGTCAGCGCAATTGTTCAGGGTTTGTTGAAGTGTATTTTGGCGCCCTTCGCTCTCCAATTTGCCTGCCTCGCAACTGCCTGTCAGCGTGGCGGCTTGAGTGTTCTCGTTGTCAATCATTTGCAGGTGGATGTTGCTATCAGCGACGGGCATGACGTTGTTGCCATCCACGGCACCGCATGGTAAATTTCAGCGCGCTGAGGAGCCCCCATCGTTTGCAAGTAATTTGCCTGCGGCAGCCGTCCGAGAGTGCTACAATGAAAATAGATGGTTTGCTGCCATAGTCCACACGTGATGGTTCGACGGTTCCACCCTGCAAGTGCGGAGGCTTTCGCTGTCCACAACAATAAATTGTGGTTCATGTCAGCAACAATTGGTTTGGAAGATCGAAGAGTGCAGTCATTTTTACTGCATCAGCAAAACTGCATTCAATCTTGCCGCATAATGTCACAATTGTCCAGTCTGCAGGCGCGACATTGCGGGTGCCCGTCCAACACAATTCCAATTTGGTAGGTCAAATATGCAGCAATGCCCACGCCGTCTTCGACGCTAATCTGCATCCCCGCAACGGTCGGGATGTTGCCATGTAGCGAGCAATGGTCACATGGTGGCGAGCAATGGTGTGATGGTGTCACATGTGGCGAGCATGTGAACAAGCAGTTCGTGCGATTATGATTTGCAACATTCCAATTCGCGAAAAAAGCAGTGTTTGGAATCTAGAAGATTTTAGTTAATATCTAATTTTTTCATTGAAATTTTGTCTCTTCGCTTTTGTCCAAAATCTTGTTTGTCCAAAGAGAAGAGAGGAGGAGAAATGGGCAGGAGAGAAAGGAGGACCAATTGCTAGTGCTTACAGTTGTGGGCAATTGTTTTTTTCGGGCCTCTTGGCTGTAGAAGGACGTGGTGCAGAAGCATGTATTGGCCTCCACATGTGTACTGTGCTTCTTCTTTAAGTGACTAGGTTCTGCCAACTCGAAATCACGAATTTTTGTTTGTCCGAAGGACTTCCATCCGTTGCATGTTTGGTTGTGATTCACAAACATAATCTTGTCTCGAGTTGATCTGTTTGCTGGTGTTGACGTTTGTCGTGCATTGAATGTCAGGTCGAACTAAAATTGTTGGATATATATATATATATATATATATATATATATATATATATATATAAATATATATATATATATGGCTGGCACGGAAAGCCGCGGAAAAGGAATCTAGGGCGCAACTGTGGCGCGCTGGCTGTTCTTGTGGTTTCAGAGAAGGAGAAGACAAGACAACAGGAGATAATGCCGGGGGGCAATGGCGAGCATATACAAGTGGTCACCACTGGGCAACCTATACAGAAGACAAGTGATCCACCAAGCAGTGGTGTCCAGACGCAACATTTTGGAGACACAAGAGGGCACGATAAAGGTCACATGGATTCATCTCAGACGGGCCTCGAAATTTCAGTGGAGCACCAGACAGGTCAACAGGAGATAATGGCGGGGGGCCATTACGGTGAACTTACGAACGGGAGCCCATCAGCTAAGAAAAACTTGCAGGTGACCACGGTAAGCGACAAGGCAAATGCATGGCCTGACTCGCACGAGACACGGGACGAGCAGACAGTAGGAGCCAGTTTGCACGCCTCACCAAAACTCAATTCGGTGATAGCAAATGTCAATGCAGGGCAGGATGCTACCGATGGTGAGAAAAGGAAAAGGAAAACGGGCGAGGGGAGGCAAAACAAAAATCTGGAATCTGCTCAGGAGCATGGGGATCGTGACTTGAAAGTTTTGAGCTTCATGTCGGACACGTCGGAAGTAACATTGAATCAGATGCTGTTTAAATGCGGTTTGAATACTGATGGAAGTGTTGCTCAGAAAAAGAATCGCCTTTATGATGACTGGTTTGACAAAGACCAAGACGATATCGAGTTACAGCTGTTTGGGACGATTCTCCAGCCAGCAGCCGGAAGTGATCAAGATCTCAAGGGTGATTCAACACACCCCTCTTTTCGTGTTAGCCCACGGGGAAAGTCTACCGCTCGTGGTGTGCTCAAGCACAGTGAGAATCCAGGTGACGTGCTGGCACAGAATCATCCTTCTTCTTCAGGTCAATCCAACAGCGTTGACAAGGAGGAGGATGCACCGGACCCGTTGAAAGCAAGTGGCACGTCAAAAACAAGTTCTACTTCAGGCAGTGCAACGTTTGTCGCGCAAGATCCGCGAAGGATAGGTCAGGATAGAGGTGCAAGTACAAAGGTATGTTTGTCCCCCCCTGCTGCTTTCATGATGCATCTGCGCTGCTCTTGAATATTGCACTTGTGAGTAATCGATTTTTTGCGTGGTAATTCTTATTACACAAAAAGTCAAATCCGCTGCGGCAAGTTGTCTTGCGTGCAAACCTGCGGAGTGCCCAATCAATGTGTGAGTGTCAGAACTGATGCATATGATGTTTAATGCGACAATTGCAATGGCATGCTATCATAGGATAACAGCATCTCTGCATGGGTGCTGGACGGATAATTAACTGTGGTTTGCAGTGAGGAAGTCAACTATAAGCTGGAAGAGAGCTAATCCATTTGAAAGAGGTCAAATGCAAATTCAACATACTGACGGCTTGTGCAATGGCGGAGGGGAAAACAGCGTATGAAGACGAGTCCTGAGCCAAAATCAGCCGAAAGTGATGAAGATTCCAAGCAGGATTCAAAACCAATTCCTTTTCTGGCTTCTGTTTCTGAATCAGAGTTGCGCAATCTTCTTAGCTCTCGGGGAAAGTCTATTGACGGAGGTCGTGATGTGCTCGAGGACCGTGTTTTGAGTTGTCACATGCAGGATGAGGATTTGTCTGCTGGTTCAGATCACAGCAACAGCGATGAGGGTGAGGGGTTTGATCGGGAACGGTTGGATGCACGTGGCACCTCCAAAAAAAGATCTGCTTCAGAAAGTGAAATGTTTCACGCGCGAGATCCGCTAAATACAGGTCAGGATAGAGGTGCAAGAACAAAGGTATGTTTGTCCCCCCATGTTGCTTTGTAAGATGTATGTGCGCTGCTCTTGAATTTTGCACTTGTGAGCAATCGTTTTTTTTCGTGGTAATTCTTATTCCACAAAAAGCCAAATCCGCTGCGGCAAGTTGTCTTGCGTGCAAGCATGCTTGCGTGTCAAATCAATTTGTGAGTGTCAGAACTGCTGCTTAATAATAAGATGTTTGATGCGACAATTGCAATGGCATGCTATCACAGGATAGCAACATCTTTGCATGGGTGCTGGACGGATAATTAAGTGCTAGTTTGCAGTGAGGAATTCAACTATAAGCTGGAAGAGAGATAATCCATTTAAAAGAAGTCAAATGCAAATTCAAAATACTGACGTCTTGTGCAATGGCAGAGGAACAAAAGAAGCACTGAGCCTGTTGTACCTCGTGCCGGACCTAGGCGAATCGAAGCGTTGCGCTCTTTTCAAACGCAAATTTATCGTGAAACATTCAACTCAAAACGCAAAGTCCATCCTGAATCCATGGCAAGGGCTTTGAAGAGATTGTTTCAACGTGACTGTGACGCCCTCTCTAATCTCGAAGTTGAAGCCGAAGACTTATTCGATCGCCTTCAGCAATTGAATTATGAGCGTGAGCGACTTTATAATCAGAGATACCACTTCTGCATCCAGGACAATTGGCTGGAAGACATGCCCCTCATGTTCTCCGTCAAGATAGGAGGACCAGCAAACACGATGGAGTTTGTGGGTGGCAGAAATTCACTTGCTCTCAATAAAACTTTGGAATCATTCAGACAATTGAGCCAAGCATCTGGTGGAGATGCCATCAGGGCTCTCGTAGAGAAGATGTGTGAAGTGGCAAAGGGTCCCGCCCAAAAATTTGAGCTAGACAAGAATGTGACAACTCAATACAGTGCGCAACAGCTTGTCAAGTCGATTCTCAAGTTCTCATGCGAAGGTGTGCGAAGTAGTACAGGCTGTTTGCTTATACAATCCAAGGAGAGCAAGAGCGAAGGCTCACTTGATTCAGGAGAACCAAACGAAAGTAAGGCAGTCAAAAACAAAAACAAAATTTCCGAAGTACAGATACTTTTCGCGCACCTCTTGGCTTGGGCACAGCTGAGAATGTTGCAATCAAGACCAGAGATGGCACAATTTTTGGAACCTTCGTGGTTGTCGGACAACAGTGGAAATCCGGTGCCGATACCAACAATATGGAAGAAGTTCAACCTCAAATTCAGGAACCAATCACCTGAAGTCTGGGCTTCACTTCGTTTTCACATGCGAAGTTTGCTATTTACCTGTATGCCGCAAAAAATTTTTCAGGACGATTGCAATAACCAGACAAAGGCTGCGGACCTGCAAATATTTGCTTTGAAGCACTTGCAGACAAAACAAGGAGCCAGTGGAGATATTCCGGATGACTTCTTGCGCAGTTCGTTGTGCTTTGACAAATATAGACAAAAACCAGGAGTCAATTCCACTTCTGAAACGACTACACAGCGAGCAGCAGGCAAAGCATTTCCAGGAGATCTTTCAAAGAAACAACGTAAGATAGCAGTGGTGTCAATGGGTTTTGTCTTTGCGAAAAAAAAAATCTTTCATCCCACCACGAGCAAGACACCAGGCGAAGCACAGGCAAATGCACAAAATTTTTTGGAATTGTTCCAGTGTGCTCTCCAAGGAGGGACCTTGATCACCGATATTTTTCCAGATCACCAGGTGAGTTCTATTCATACACCAATAGACATTTTTTGAGGACTCTCATTTATGACTCGTATTGGCACACAGTTCTTTTGTGCAGATTGCTAAAGTTCTCAAATCTCATTATGTTTATGAATGAATACACAGATGCCAGCAGAGTTGGATAGCCTTCATCATTTCAAATTTAATGCGCAATTTGAGGATCCAGATGCATATTGCGATGGGTTTGACTTGAAGCTTCATAAATTTATCCCGTGGTTCGAGTGTCGGCTCCATGCTATTTACGATGATTTGCAAAAAGGTCACCACGCATGCACAGATCCCTTATGCAAGTACAATCTGAATGGTGGGAGTGGGCACGTCCATGATTTTGTTGGGAGAAAATTACGGTGGTGGGACGATTTTCTGAACGAGCTGCGGAGGACCAATGCTGTTTCCAATATCGCTGAAAGCCCCGGCACTCCAGAGAATTTGTCTGCATCTGGGGTATGGAGCAACACCTCGTACAATGAGTTTATATTTTTCGTTATTTGAACATATTACAAAGGATGATACATAATCATACTTTTGACATACTGTACGCATGTAAGATGTATTTCTCAATGGATATGGACCTGTCATCTCACGCTCACTCGAAAACACAAATACTCTTCCCCTTATCGATTGCTACACCCAAGAAGGCAAGCCACGCAGTGTCGTTGCCTTCTTAACAAAAGCAAAAGGATGCTATTGCAGGTGTATGTTATCATTATTTTAGGCATTGCGAATTCAATGCTCAAGTGTTTTCAAGAAATGTGTCTATGTTATTTGAGGCACACTGCACCTGCCGGAAGATGTTCCAACTCGTATGAAAATGCGAATTCAAAACTACTCACACAAACACATCCAAATCCAGGCTGAAGGTGGGCATACAACAACGCCTGGTTCTTCTGTTGAAGGCAGTGTGCTGGATCTGTCAACAGCCAAAACTGTTGGCCATATCGCTCCAAGATCCAGCAAACCAAACGTTTTGCTTGCATCACAGGTATGGAACAACGCTTCGTACAAAGAGTTCCTATTTTTCTGATTTGAATAGGTGAAAAAGGATCATACATAATTTGACATACTGTATGCATGTAAGATGTGGTTATCAATGGATATGCACTACTCATATGTAAATGCTGGAACGTGAAGTGAGACATCGTTGTCATGATTACACCTGAAGATTAAGGGTGTAACGTTGTACCACATTCGTTCTCGAAACAACACAAACACATGTGCAATTTCACATGAGACTATTGAAGAAGATGATCTCGTGGCGAGAGCACGAAAATGAAGTTGAGTATGTAAATGTGTCTGAGTCATTGAGAGATTGTGTCGAACATACGGCCCGCTGTCTAAAAGTGCATGTACATATGAATGGATGTGGTTCCCAATGGATATGCACGTTGTGAACTTACGTTTTCTCGAACAAACCAATACCCCCCTCCTCATTCCGAATGTCATTGCCTTCTCAGCAGCTGGGTTCCAAAAAAGGATCGGCGATCAAAGTCAAGCTTGAAGCGCCAGACACCGATACATCCTCGAATGCAGGCCAGGTAGAAATATTGAATGGTTCACCACAGGGTTTTGCTTCTTTCGTACTCATGACAGTAACGTACTACTCATATGTAAATGCTGGAACGTGAAGTGAGACATCGTTGTCATGATTACACCTGAAGATTAAGGGTGTAACGTTGTACCACATTCGTTCTCGAAACAACACAAACACATGTGCAATTTCACATGAGACTATTGAAGAAGATGATCTCGTGGCGAGAGCACGAAAATACAGTTGAGTATGTAAATGTGTCTTGAGTCATTGAGAGATTGTGTCGAACATACGGCCCGCTGTCTAAAAGTGCATGTACATATGAACAGATGGCAACCAGCAGGAGAAGCCCTCGCAAAGGTTCCTTGAGAAGCAGCCATGGCAAACTCCACAAGAGCACGTCAGGTTGTGCCGTGACGGAGCATTACAAAATACAAAAAATGTTTACAGGCTTCGTGTTCGAGGAAATGACAGCTGAGAAGAAGCGCACTGACGAAATTTGGCAATACTTTCTCGCTGGAATTCTCCAAAAGGATGGAAGCGTCCGAGAAGATTCACCCAATTTTGGCAGTGAACTCTTGATGCATGCTGTCATTGCAAGCTTGGCAAAGGCTCACGATGCCTCAGGACTCCCAAACAAAATCATTACACTGTCAGGTATGGCATTTGAGGGTTTGCACGCGGCATTGACGCCAACGTCAAACTCAAAGCAGCAACAGTCAAGAATCTCACCGTTGGCAATGTTGGATAAATTGCCACGTGTGTACGAAGGGAAAGACATCACCATCACCATGCAAATACAGGGTGACTTCGAGTTGCATGAAGATGGCATGGGAGCTATCAAAAAACTTCTCGAAACGAAAGTGGTGAAGCGCCAATGTAGTCATCTTCATGCACCCACGAGTGCATGTTTGCGTGAATTTAAATGTCCCGAAGGCGAGAGTGCAGAATCATTCATTCGGCAGGCAAGTCTACTCGCCTTGCCTGAGGCTTTCAGGAAGTCAGCCTCAATCAGGAAAAAAACTGAATACAAATTGCACAAGCTTCGCTTTGACATGGTTGCAGTAGTTGAATCTCTCTTTCCATTTGCACGGTATGGAGACTGTATCACATTTATCGTGGGGGGTCCTTGGATCTCGAACCATTTTTTTCCAGTTGTAATTGTCAAAACTACAGATGGGTTGGCAGGTGCAGTTTTGGACTCATATACATCTGAGTATGAAATCCGACTGAAGAAGGACTCGTATTTAGAAAAAGAGCACACCGATATTCTGGGCCTGTTGCAGGCTTTTCTTGCAATAAATGACCATATACTTTTCCCTGAATATTCGGTCGCAGACAGGCGAACACTCATTGAAGGATTGGAATTTCACTTTCCAGAGGTATACACGCAACCATCCAAGAGTAATGCATGCTGGCTCTATTCTATTGCAGTGATTGAGCAGCTGTATCTCCGATCATCTGATCTCATCAAGATCCATGACAAAACGAGCGCCCACAATTTTTTCGATAACGTAGCTTCGGCTGTTTCATCAATTTTTTTAGATTTCTCCCGATTCGAAGTGTGGGTGCGAGACCTGAAAAGAAGTCATTGGGATGCACAGATTTCAGAAGAGAATGTAACCGTTGCAATGGACGGTGCAGTTCGTTATCATGAGGTGGGAGGGTTTGACATATCCTTGCATCAACGTGCGAAGTGGGGGGTTTCGATTCCTGACCATGGGGAGTCGCTGCTGCCATCTGGCTATGGGGAGTCGCTGCAGATATTCCCTTCTACATTCAAGGATCATGCTGGAAACGGCAAGAAAAAACTCTATGCCGCTTCCTCAAGTGCCAACAGAAAGAGCTTGGCGATGACTCAAGAAAACAATCATGAGTCGTGGAAGTCAAATCTAGAGCAATCCCGTGAAACAGTCATTTTGTCCACTGCTTCACTCAAAACAGGGCTGGGAAAGAATGCACATGGTGATTTACGTTGCTTGGGTAAAATGACACAAAGGATCTTGACATTTGAGAAAGTTTTGCAACCATTCGAGTTGAACAAGGTGGTCTCTACATTTTTGGATAATCCTGCTGAGAGTGCATTAGTTGGGCAGGGATGCGTGTTCATGAAATGTGAACAAAATTGGCCAGATTACAACAAGGGCCAGGGTGGTGCAGACCTTGTACTTAGTGTTCCCATCAAATATGATGGTCCCAAGCAAGTTGTTATTTTCCACGCCGCCGGTGCTCGTTATTTTGTTGCTGGAAAATCAGATGCCACGAAGAGTAGTGTCAATGGGGCACAGAGCAAGGATTTCCTTTTCTGTGCTGTTCCCGACAATCGCTTTGTACTGTATTATGATAGCATAGTTCCTACTTTCGCGTGGCCCAAAGGCTTGCAATTGCCGCTTGCCAGTGAGCATTTAAGTCGACCATCAATTGGTGGACAAAGCAATATTCTTGGCGAAACCGTCGCAGTTCGAGTGACGAATTGGAAAAAATGCCAAAGCAGCAAAGG
>Ga0209284_10004826_pt1 | contig 14676 bp, 13 predicted proteins | sample FRY03_FD_187211 | JGI IMG/M metagenome (GOLD analysis project Ga0209284, IMG submission 187211) | Freshwater microbial communities from Lake Fryxell liftoff mats and glacier meltwater in Antarctica - FRY-03 (SPAdes) (version 2) | ecosystem: Environmental > Aquatic > Freshwater > Ice > Glacier... | reverse complement strand
AATCGCTTCACCCAGGAGTTGCGCCCCAGTTTTCTTGTTTTCACATCCGACCCCGTTGTCATCGGCATCGAGTCGTGTATTGAGCGCGTACGTCCCCGCGTGTACGCGTGGCGCCGCTGTACCTGCGACAGATATTTTCTGCGCTGCTTTCTCATTGCGCGCGACGCCACTTGGCCAATCGAGGCGTAGGTCCGTGCAGTTCTCGTAGGCGACATCTTGCGCCCAGGAGGCGAACGGGGAGGGGATCACATTGGAAATCACGGACACAACGGTGAGTGCGAGAACAATTTTCAGCAACAGTTTCATGGTGGGTTCCTTAGCTAAGAGGCGTTGTAATCACACCGTATCCCCGACCCCTGACAGTGTTGATCCCGACAACGCATGTGGGTACCCCGCGCCGGAACACCGGGGGAGGGGTTCAACGACGCGGGGTACAAACAAATTTTAGAACAAACCCGGTGTTGAGCAAACGGGTTGCGCGAAAACAGGTCGACGTCGGGCACTATTCACTGCGCGTTCCACCAATGTGATGCCCGGCCCGCGCGCATGTCGTTGTACTTTTAATGGCCCGTTCAACTGCTGGCACCGATGCATTCGTGAGGTCAAGCCAGTCTCTGGGGGCAGGGATGGCGTATTGGGCGAGTTCATCATCGGCATCGGCTGGTTCGAATGCGTCATGTAATGCTGTCCAGGCCAAGTACAGCCCGGTGAGTTCGTGAATGACCGGTGGGTGTTGCGCCCAACATGGCGCTAGGGACCGGGGGTTTATCCCTAACCCGAGACCGGGGCCACACTCGGTGATCCAAGTCTGCAACTGGTCGGGGTTGACGAGTTCCATGGTTATGCGGCGTCCTGGGATGCATTCTTTGACGCCGAACTCTCGGTTAGGTCCCCGCAAGCGTTTGTGCTGGTTTTTTTTGCGCTGTCCCAGATCGACCAGCTTGTCGTAGCGTCGGGGTGGCAGCGCATCACGGCGTTGAGGTCGCGTCGGCGTAGCGCTGCGACGAGTCGTTTGGCGGCTTCGCGTGTTTGTGGTGGCAGCCGGAGCATTACCCACTGGGGGGCCGCGCCTAGTACCGCTTGCGCGAATTTCGCGCTTGCGGTGAGTTGGGATGGATCCGGTGGGAATTCCCGGGAGATCACTAATTGTGTGTCGGCATTCCAGCGTTTATCAAGTACCGAGTCAAGTCCCGCGGGCCTGCTCCTCTTCGCGCTACCAAGTGTTGTGGTTGATGTATTCATGGCATTCCTTTCCGTTGTTGTAGTTCGGACTAAGTTGTGATTGCGTCTTACATAGCCAGCGCTTCTCACTCGTTGCTCGTCATGGAATCGCGCGACCAAGGTGCGAACTTCTCAGGAATAATGACTACAGCTTTCAGCCACATGCAATGCGCTTTTAGATACAGAGTTCTTTAGTACACGCCTTATATCGGAAGCCTCTTTTATACTCGCGCCAAGTTGGGATGTCTTTGAAGGAGACAGGTCCACAGCGTTAAACCTTTTGCAGGACTGGGCCGACTGGAGATGATTATTGAGAATTTTCCACTTAACTTCGTGTCGCGATGCAGTGTTCACAAGGCTTCCGGAAGTGTTCGAGAATTTGACCCCGCTGGGCTTGGGTTGTTGCTGGGGGTGGAATCTGCGACTGCGGGGGGAAAATCTTCGGGTAGCGGACCGAAAGCTTTGTCAGTTGCCGACATGACGGCGCGAGCTGACAGGGCCCCAAAGGTCCCTCCTAACGCGGCACCAATGCCGAATGGGATGACCCGACCCAGCACGATTATCCCTTGCTTGGTCCCGTACTTGGTGATCATGTTGTGGCCCAAGACTGAGTTCACCGCTCGCAGGGACTGGGCGGGGATGCGTGTGAGGACCTCTTTGGCCCAGTGATTGCTGGTGCGACCGACAGCCTTAGTGAGTGTCGCTTGTCCACTACCACCGAGGAGAATCGTCATCACGAGGGTCTGCCGTCGCATAAGGTCGTCTGTAGGTAGCCCGTGCAATTCGGCGCGAGCGATGATGTAAAAGATGCTTGCTTCTAAGAATCCGACTGATTCGACGGTCGATAGCCCGATTGCCGTCAATGTGCCGACCACGGGGATGGCAGCAATCGCTCCCACCGATCCACCGGCAGTACTAGAAAGTATCCAAAAGCGTTTTTCAAGCGCATCGAGGACTTCTTGCGGTGAGGCCTCTGGGTGATTAGCGCGGTACCAATCCAGATAGGCCCGAGCGCTATCAGTATTGAACTTGGTAATAACGTGGGTAACGCTGGCTCCAAGGGCGCGAAGCGACTTTGGTTGGCCAGGGTCATTATGTGGGCTGATCGACATTGCGTGTTCCTTTGCTTGTTGGGTTACTTACCGTTTCCGTGCTAATCAATGCTTAATTTACGTTCCTTGGAGCTGTAGTGGCAAGGGTGCTTGCCCGCGGGGGAGTAGTACTGCGCATCCGTAGGGGATGAACCGTAGTTCTTCTGGGGGCATGATGGGGCGATCTTCAAGGGATGTGTTCGCACTGGTAGCGGTGACACCCATGGGTGTGTGGGTGCGGGATCGTTGCGTGGATCGATATGTGCCGATGAGTTCACTCCATTCCCGAGCGGTGTCATCACTTCCGGCGGAGAGCAACAACCGGTGTTGGGCGGCTGCGGTGATGGCTCGTGCTTCGTCGGGTGTGTACCGGGCGGCGAGTTGTGCGGGGTCTTGCACTATCACCAGCGTGGCGATGTTGTGTCCGCGACCATCAGCTAACAAGCCAGGTAGTTCCGGTAGTGGGCACACGTGCACCAGTTCGTTGAGGAGTAGCAGTGCTGGTGGTTCTAGTCGTTGTCCGCGCGCCATTTCGCGCAACACTGCGGCGACTTCACTTGCCAGCAGTGTCGTCCAGGGGCGGTAAATCAAATGCGAATCAGCCTCGGCGGGAGCGACAGCAAAAATTGTTCCTGATGCGCGCAGTAATTGTTCAATGTCAACGACTACTTCACCGGGTACGGGTGTGAGTGCTGCGCGTAGGCGGGCGTTGGATAAACCCATGAGTGTGCCGGTGAGGGTTGCGGTAATTGATGATGATGTGCGCGGGTCTAGGTCAGCATCTTCTCGCAGTGAATTCGCCCATTCGGTTTCACCAAAGCTTGCCAGGATTTCGCTGGCGGCGATCCACCCGGAAACACTCATCGCCCATTGGCCGGCGTCAAGGACATTGTTGCCCGAGAGCGCCGCTGCGTGCAGGGTTCCGCGCAAAATCCGGGAGGCGGCAACACTCCAGAATTGTTCACTCATCGACGGTGAACCGCCAGCGATGATGGCTGCGGCCCGCCGAGCGGCAACATCTTTATCTTCGCACCCGGTGACCGGGTTCCATCTCATCGCGGATGCGTTCGCGAACCCGAATGATGCCGGGTCAAAGATTGCGATGGGTCCACGGGCGGCCCGTGCCTCGTACACCGCGTGCGCGAGGTCGGCTTTTGTTGAGGTAATCAGCGCTGGCCCTGGCCACGCCGCCGCCAGGGGGGCTGCGACGCGCCGGTCTTTGCCTGATCCTGGTGGCCCGATGATCAGCATGGATTCATCACAGGTCAGTAGTAGTGGTTTACCGGAAGCATCGGTTCCCAGTAGGACGGATGCGTCGTCAATGCATGCGCCAGGTGTGTTGGGCAGCAGGAAGTGCAGTCGGGTGCGGATGCCTTTGGGGGAGTTGGGGTTATCGCGCCGCCGGCGGGTCCAGCCTTCCGCGTGTAGGAAGCGTTTACGTAGGGAGCTTTGACTGCGGGTGCCGCGCCGGTGCGCGATCACGATCACCGCCGCGATGCCAACACCGATCGCGACCGGGATAACCAACCGCGTGATCATTGCTGGCAGTAGATCGTTACTGCCACCGAAGGCGTTGATGACTTCTTGTGGCCCGGTGGTGACACTGAGCGCAAGCCAGACACCGGCAAGTACGCCGATCGCAGGGATGGCCAGGATTAGTGGTGTGAGTTTGGGGTGTTCATGCCAGCGTTGCTTGGCCACGGGTTGCTACTTTCTTTGCGGGTGAATCTTGTGTTTCACCGCGGTCGCGATCTGCGCCCCGTACTGCAAAGTGTACCGCATAAGTGCCAGATTGCACAAGACTAGGGCAGAGCTGCACGCCAGAATCACGGTTTGCATCCGCACTCGCAGCTGCATCCGCACTTGTTCACGCACCTGGACTTGCTCACGTGCCCGAGCGCGAACGCGAACTTTAACCTGGGTCGGCGCGATGGCGCGAAGCCTCCGAACCCACACCGAGCCCAAGCCTCGCCCCCGTGCCTCGCGCCGCACCCGTAGTGGCTCGTGAGCTTCATTTTCGTTTTCCTGTCCAAAACCCACTACTTTTTCTTCCGCGACAAACATCCAGTCTCATTGATCGACTCTTTCCCTCACACATTCCCCTACGCCATCCATTGCTCAATTCCAATAGTTCCTTCAGACATAGACAATAAGTAACAGCACATATACTATTTTGTCCTGACGGCCAAAATAGTGGGCGTTAATTCTTGCGGGAGGTGATCACGGTGGCGCGTGGTGGGCTCAAATTTATGCGAGGTGTAGTCGCTGATTACGTCACGTACTTCTTGGATGCGGATGGTAAAGGGTGTAGTGATCATGGGTATTACGGGTCGGGATCATTATGGAACGCGAGTGGAGCGGGATTACTTCAAGAAAATGTTTTGACACCGGTGTCCTATGCCCGTTGGCTTGCCGGTGTTGACCCCAACACGGGAGAGTTACGCGGGGGCAAGGTCACCGAAGGTGAGTTGCGAACGGGCGTTCGGGCTTATGAGTACGGGGTGAATGTCCCGAAAAGTGCGTCCATTGTTGCCGCCCTCAATCCTGAACTAGGACGCGCGTTGATTCGCGCACAGGAACGCGCCGCGATCGCTGGGATCGAAATTGTGCGCCGGGCGGCAAGGGTGCGAGTAGTGCAACCGGGGGAGTCATCCCAGTCCTATGCGGCCGTGGATTCTTTAGAGGTCGCGGTGTTCGCCCATGATGGCTCGCGTGAAGGGGACCCCCACCATCACTTGCACGTGCAAGTAGGTAGCAAAGTTTTTGTTGATGGGAAGTGGCGAGCCCTAGCTGGGCGCCAGATGGTGGGTGTTATTCGGGAGTGGCAAGCCACCGTCAGTGCATCAATTGCCACCGATCCCCAGTGGGTGAACGCGTGCGCGAAATACGGTCTACGGGTGGGTGTGGATGGGGGAGTAGAGGAAGTCTCTGAGGATGTGGAGCGATTATTTTCGCGCCGCAATATTGCGATTGAAGCAAAACTGGAGGAGCTACGAGCAGAATTTATCACTACCAATGGCCGGGTTCCCAGTGCGAAAGAGTCGGTCTTTCTGGATCAAAAAGCCTGGAACCTGACAAGGCCAAAAAAAGGGGAACGTGAACTCCTAGGAACCGCGGACATCACTCGCACATTGCGCGCCGCCGGCGCGGGCGCCCTGGTCGATCAGCTCACCAGTAAACCCACCCGCGCACGCGGGAAAGAACTCGATATCAATATGGCAACGCGGGAAGTGTTCACTTTGGCGGTGGCCCGGGAGGTTCTCACTGAGAAGCAGCTACACGTCATTGCCACGGAGGGAATAAACATCACTGGGGGTGCATGTGATGACCTGAGTGCTGCGATAGCGCGTGTACTGGCATCCATCAAAAAACAATGCATCCAGGTGGAGGTGCAAGGTGGTGAGAATGCATGGGTGACAAAAGAAGTTCTCACCAGTGCCATGAGTATTAGGGACCATCTTGCTGGCGCCCGCGCCGGCGCGGCAGCACAGGCGGCAGCACTACGGACGCTCGATGTATCCGGTCTCACCCCAGGGCAGCGCAGCGCCGCCGAAGCGGTTGCTGCCGGTTTGCCGGTGGTAATCGAAGGGGCCGCAGGCACGGGTAAAACGCACGCTCTGCGCCGGGCACTTGATGCGCGCAACACTGCCGGGTTGCGCACGGTTGCGGTGGCGCCCAGTGCCGCGGCAGTGCAACAACTCGGGGAAGGGTGGACCAAGGCGTCAACGGCGCATTCGCTGCTACTCGATGGTGGCTGGACATGGAATCCGGATTCAGGATTGTGGAATGAACCTCAGGATCCCACTCGTGACGAGTTGTTAATTGATGCGGCGATGATTGTGGATGAAGCGGCGATGATGGACATGCACACGATGAGTGCACTCGCCAGGCATGCCACCCGTCATGGTGGGCGCATGATCTTGGTGGGAGATGACCGGCAACTAGGGGCAATCGGTGTTGCGGGTGGCTTCACCCTTGCTGCACAGGACACCGATCCGGTGCGCTTAACGGAGGCGAAACGTTTCACTGACCCCGATCATGCGAGATTGGCGGATGCGTGGCGCAGTAGTGATGACATTGACGCGATAGTTGATGCGGTGATGGCCTCGGGTGTTATCCGAGTGCACGCCACCGAATCTGATGCGCACGTTGCCCTAGCGGAAATCGCGGTAACATCACGCAACACGATCGTGATGGCAGCTGATAACGCGAGCGCGAAAACCATCAACACACTCACGAGACATGAGAAAGAGCACGCTGGGATCGTCGAATCGAAAGTTGGTTCGTTCGGTCGGTTCAATGAACCCATGGGTGTGGGGGATGTGATCCAAACCCGGCGTAACGACAACCAGATCGGGGTGATTAACCGGCAACGCTGGATCATTAATGAAATCAATCCTGATGGTGGGATGCGTGTGCATCGGGCAGATAAACCAACCATCATAAAAACTCTGAATGCGGAGTATGTGAAAGAGCATGTGCACCGGGCTGATGTGGTCACGGTGCACGCGGCGCAAGGCGCCACCGCGCAAGCAGGCCACGCACTCCTTGATGACACGTGGACGCGCGAGCAGGCCTACGTCGCCCTCACTCGAGGTAAGAACGTGAACGTTCTGCATGTGGTGGCAGGCAGCGATGATGACGTGAGGGAGACTTTGCGTGGGGTTCTGATGAGTAGTGATCGGACGCGATCCGAGGAGCTCACGAAACTCGTGACCCGACGCACCCTGGAACAACGAGCCGACACAACACCCACCCTGGCTGAGCGAATAACGAAAGCACTACGCATAGAGCGCCCCCGCGTCGGGGCGTGGGGAAGCGAGAGTGTCATGGGTAGTGCGGTCGAACAGAACACTCCCGCACCTGTGTTGAGAAAGGGAACCCCCGAGCCACCAGTGCGGTAGTGACATGTTCGGTTTGCGTAAATGTGCGGTCCGCCCCTAATTCTGATTTTTATGTATTCGCTGCTGATCTACCTACATATTTTGATCGTAGTGTGGCTGTTATGTCACATCCAGGGGTTACGTTGCTCCCATGATCAATGACACGTCAAATCCCGGCGATCCAGGCCAACCCGATGAGCAATTTAAGAATTCTTTGTCGCAGTTTTGGCGGTTGGATGCGCGCACCCTCCCGATTTTGGCGCAGAACCCTGCGTGGGTGGCTTACGTGTCACATTTGCACGCGGGCCAACCAAGTGACCCCCTTGAAGCTGCGCATGAATTATTGGGTCGGCGGTTACAACACACGGACATCACGTGGGCTACACGAGATGAAGCCAGGTTGGCGTTATGCGTGAACATGGGTGGCGGGCTGTCTCCACACATTATTGATGTGATCCTGGATGCGGCTGGTTTCGCTCAACCTTCATAAAATTACGGGGTTGAGTACTCATAATTGACCCCTCACTTCTTCGTGTCTTGTCCGGAGCCTCACAAATGACCTGTTGTTGAGGGTGTGAGGAAGATTGAGGACGCCGAGATAAAAGTTGACAGACTATTTTAGGACCATTCTTTTTGGTCGAAAATGAGGCTCGGGGTACCACTATTTAGGTATGACTTTCTATAGTGGGCGTATTTAGATAATTCATGTGCGAAGAAAGACTTCTGGGACTTGTCCCAGGAGCCGTTTCGTGATTTTGCGTTGCGTTGCCAATTCATCAATGTTGTATTCCTTATCTGGGTGCACAGCATCCACCAAGTGTTGCGCTATGTCATGTAGTGGTGTTGTGAGCAGAGTTGGTGCACCGGCGTTATTCAAAGTGATCCACAAGGCTGTGTAGTAAGCGACCGTTCCTTCGGCGTCAATATTGAAACGGCTTAGGGTTACGATTCCTTCACGGTTGATGTCGGCGAGGGTGTCTCGGGAGTTGTGTAGTTTGTCTGCAGCCGAAACAATCAGGACATCTGCTGATGCAGATTCGAGGTGCTTAAGGTATTCGCGCTTGCGAACGTCCCAGTCCGCTTTTTGGGTGGGATCACTGGTGATCGAGTCACTGCATCCACGCACGATTGCTTCAACTCGTTCCCCGAATAGTTCCTTCACTTCGCTTAATCTTGCCTCACCACCGCAGTCTTCGGCAACGTCGTGCAGCAGGCCACCGATTGCTTGGTCCTCATCTCCACCTGCTTCCAAGACGAGTGCGGAGACTGCGAGAAGGTGAGAGATATAGGGAACATCTTTCGCCTTGCGGGTTTGTTTTTTGTGATGCCTATTGGCGTAACTGACTGCTCGGGAGTACTTTCCCGTCAGTTTGATTGTGGGTTCTGTTACCTCATTTTCGTTATTGTTCATGTTTTCCTTTCGTTGAGTGTTCATGACGTCCCAGACTGCTTTGGCCCAGGCATCTATTGATGCATCGTCGTTCCAGTCGATTCCAGCGACGCTGAAGAATTGCTTATTTGCTTTTTTGTTTGCCATGTTGACTCCTATCCCGGGTCTTTGGCGAGGATCCAGATCAGGAGTATCCACAGTGTGATGGTTGCCACGAGGCCTAAGCCAAGGGTGAGCACACTGCCGATGTCCCAATCAGTTGTTTCTATCGTTGTTGTGTTGTCCATATCGGACTCCTTCGATGCTCGAACTTCCCACGGGCAATTGCTGCGCGGGCTGCTCTTCCTCCGGGGCCACCGTCACGAGAGGCGGTTGGCACAGACCCAGCCGGAGGGCTAATGGGTCTATTCTTGAGCGTTTCTTATATCTTCATGTTAACGTGGAGGTCTGACATTCTTACGTTTTTGCTGCTGCCATCACCATGCGAGCCCATGCTTCAGGGGTTTCATCATCGGGTTGGTAGCCGCCGGCCCCACCAAAAAGTATGGGGGCGTTGGGGAAGGCAACGCGCACGTGACCGATGGCGGACTCCATGCCAGCAATGGTGTATCTCAAGTTGGAGAGTGGGTCGCCGTCGAGGCCATCGGCCCCGATGGCGATGAAGATCAGGTCCGGCTTAAAACTCTTTGTAATCCCCACAAAATCTTGAACTGCACTGTGTAAATCTGCGTCACCGGAACCGGCTGGTAGTGCACGGTTATATGTCTGCCAATTCGGATCGTCATGGTATCCCGTTCCTGGAAAGATTGAGCTGTCATGAATTGAGAATGTGAGTACTGATTCTCTGTGCGTGAGCAGTTCCTCTGTCCCATCTCCATGGTGGGCATCAATGTCAAGGATCGCAATGCGTTGAACCGGTATTCCTCGATTGGCCAGCATTCGCCTGTCCGTATCGAGGGCGTAGCGCGCTGCGATAGCGAAATCCGCGAAAACACAGAAACCACTGGAATGGTCCCGTTTAGCGTGGTGTTTAGCGCCCGCGAAATTCACTGCAATTAATGATTCCCCGCGCAATAGCGCGTTGAGGGCGAGTATTGTGCCGCCAACCATACGTTGAGCCAACTCTCCTAAGTCTGGGCGTTTACCCTCCCATTCGTCACAAACCCCGAGTTCAAGTACCTGATCAATGTATTCAGCAGTATGTGCCAACTTCAATCGTTCAACACTGGGTAGGTATTCTGCGTCGACTTTCGTGAGGCTAACTCCTTGTTCATTGGCCAGCTCCTCAAGGCGCCTCGCTGCGATGTCAAAACGCCGTCCTTGCGTGGGGTGGGTTTGGCTGAACACCCATTTCGCGTATTCGTGTGAATGCACCAAGACAATGGTGTGCGCGGGTGCAGATTTAGTTTCTACCATGTGGTTCTCCTTCGGTTTGCTCCTTCCCACAGGCAAATGCCAATGCGGGCAGCTTTTCCCTTGGAGCCACCGTACGAATTAGCGGGCGGTTGGCAGGTGATCAGCCAAGGGGCTTGCGATCAACCTTCTGAAGCTATTTGCAGAATGACATATGGGTCTGACATTAGGCGCCCCAATGGTCATGCACGCACCAACATGCTTTGGCCAGACATATTCGCTGTGGGGCAACAATGCAAAAGCTTGGCCCCTCAAAAGCTAATGTGGCGGTCGACAGCGAATACGCTCCATTACACCGACTACCGATCGCTTAAAACGCCCGTGCTGGGTGATATTACGTTGCGAGAAACTTTGTAAGGCGTACTTACCTACAGTGACCTGGGGCGATGTCCCATGGTTCGTGCCGTTCTGACTCGACGTGTGGATAAAAAGGACTGGTTACCCATTTAGAATTCGAACGAATTTTCTTGCAGCGGCTTTTCCACCACCGATTATGATGTAAAACATATTTTGACAGTCGACGCGTCCGCCAAATTTTGCTTGGGCTGGTTTGTTTATGGATAGCCAGGTGTGAATAATTGGAGCTCCGAGGGCATCAAGGTCGTCTGATCTAAATAGGACTTGGCGCCCGTTTGTGGGTGTGTCGAAAATCAATACCTTGCCGTATGCGAGTGGTTTACCCACTGGTGGGCAGTAACTCGCAATGGCTGACCCTAAGGGAATGTTTTCGGGCATCAGTGCACCTTCTCGCAGTCGGATTGTTCGTCCCGCAGGCTCATGTGCCTCTAGTACCTACGCCTTTGACTCAAGCTACGTGCTCCGCTGAATACAAGTATTGCTCCAAAGAGCATGCCTCCTGTCCATATTGTGCCCCCTTCGGGGCTGGAATTCGCTGCGAGGAAGCTGAAGAAGCCGATGAGAAAAACGATGATGCCAATGATGATACGAGCCATGATTCCCCCAATAAGTATGTTCCTTGTATTTGCTTGCTCCAAAGGTTACACATTTGGTGAGTGATTTTCTTAGGTTTCGTAAAGCGTCGGAATACCAGGTTCAGTCATGCCATATTTGTGCTGCGATGACTTATTACTTCCAGTATCGCCCAAGTGGCGTGTCGTCTATTTGTTGTGCGCCATGCTCGTGATGAGTCGATGGAGTTGTGGACGATCACGTGGCATAAGCGACACAGCAACACAAGGTCAGTATCTGCTTCCATCCCTGGAGCGTCGGGGTATTTCAGGTGGTGCACGTCATCGTGACCGGTGACGGGTTGACCGCACCCAGGGCAGTGTGTATTAACTGTTTCTGATTTCAGCCATTCTTTGCGCCGTGCCCACCATCGCCCATCACGCCGGTATGCATCCCATTGTCTGCGTCGCGCGGTGTGTTGTGGTGTTGTTCGGCTGGTGAATCGGCGTGGCCGTACGCTCATGTCAGATTTTCGTGTTCCACAACGCCGCTTCACCGCGGGTGCGTTGGGTATGCACCAGCCAGGATGTGCGTCCACCTTGCGCGGATTCCACACTCCACAACAACTGACCAGTGCGCGCGGTGCGGATCGCTGTTGTTTCTACTTCATTGAGGTGTAACAATCGTTGCGCGTCGATGGCGTCGTCGTAGTTGAGTTTGCCAATAATGTGTACGTCGGAGAGGTTGAATACGGCTTCGACACTTGCCCGGTGGGTGGAGCCGGGGTCACCGAACATGGAAATGTCTGCGGGGCGGTGCAGGATCATGACGGTGGAGAGCCCGTACGCGCGGGCCAGGCGTAACCGTTCGGCGTGGGCGACAGCGGCTGCTTCGTATTTGAGGAGTTGCCATGCTTCGTCCAGGATCAGGATGCGTTTGCCGTTTTGGGCTGTGGTGGCGGCGTGGATCCATGATTGCGCCGCGGCGATGACGCATTCGCGTAGGTCACTGGTAACTTCCAGATCACCCAGGGATACAACGAACAGTGGCGCGTTTGGGTCAAAGCGCACGGTGGATTCCCGATCGAGGAGTTGCGCGTAGGTGGATCCGGGTGTTGTGATGCGTGAGAGTGGCGCGATTAGTGGTCGTCCGGCGGCAACGAGTTCTTGAGTCTCCTCATCATTGGCACCAATTGGCCGCGCGACGCGTTCACGAACGTCACTCAGGCGCGCATCATCAGGTAGGCGGGTGGTGGCGCGGGAGAGTGCCAGCAGCTCGGTGTCGGTGAGTTTGCGTTCAGCAACAATTTCCAATAACACGCGGGTGGCGCGCATTCGATGATCAGATGCGGCAGCGGGATCCATCCCCACTGGTACGTCGAGCATGTTGATGGCGGTGCTGGTTCCTTTGAATCGCACAACAGTTCCACCGTAGGCGTCGGCGTAGCGCCCCCAGTCGCTTTTCCCATCGATAACCAGCACGTGCCGGTTGGTGTGTGCCAGAGCTCTTAGTGCGATGGCGCAGGCGGTGGTGGATTTCCCTGACCCGGTGGCGCCAATGATGGCGATGTTCATGGCATTGGTGAATCCTGCTTCATACCAGGCGTGGGGGTCGTAACAAAAAGCCGCACCGTCATCGAGTAGCCCGATGAGGTGACCGCCACTGGTGGGTGGGTTGGGGGTGAGCCACGGCCACGCGGTTGCTGCCGCAATCGATGGGATCGCTGAGGTGCGTAGGGGTTTGTCGGTGCGCAGATCCCACCCGGCGTTGGGCCGGTAAGCACGCGTGGCTGGATATTTCGGTGCACGTACTCGTATGTTTTGTGTGTCGTTGTTTGTTAGTTTTTTTATTCCAGGCCACGTTCGTGTCATAGCAACCCACCTAATGGTGCGCGGGTGAACATGACCGTGGGTGCTGGGTAGGCAACTGTGGTTAGATGTAGTGGCGCGGCATCACGCACCAGTGCAGCGCGCACGGTGCGTACTCGCCCGGGGTCATCACCGGTGATGGTGACGGTGATGACGAGTTCTGTTTCCACACTGCCGCGCGCCGCATCCGCGCCGAGGGCATGCAGGGTTTGCATTTCTTGATCCAACTTGTGTGTGTCGATCAGTAGCCCGGTCATGGATGAGTTTTCGGCGGCGGCGCGTTGCCGGCGCAGTTTCACGTGCCTGGCGCGGGCTCGTGCTTGTGTTTGCTCGGTAGGGAGGGGCCGAATTGTGAGTGCGACCGTTGTTTCGACACCGGTGCGCGCGGTGAATAGGGGCGCAAGCACGTCTCCGGTGACTCCAACACTGGTTGCCGTCAGCGCCACGACGGCGCTGTGGTGCACCCAGGTGCCGTGCACGTTCATGACACTCGTCATATCCGAGGTGTCGGTGAATGCAGGAAATACCGGCGCTACCGCAAGGGTGGTGATTAACGCTGGGCGGTCGGTGAGTCCTCTGGCCAGGTCAAGGATGCTGTGTTGAACATCGTTGGCATCTAGCCGTGCGTGCAAGGTCAATCCAGCATTACCCAAGATGGGTGGCACTTCTTCGACCAATGCTGGAATGCCGTCAAGTTTCCCGGGGGTTTTCCTGGGATCAAAGGTCACGGCAATGACGCACGATGGGTCGCGGGCATCAACTGTTGCCAGTAGTTCGGCGTATTCGCGCGCGGCGACGGGGACACTGGCGTCATCAGCGTTCGCGTCATGCCAGGTGTGCGCGTGGGCGAGTCCTGTTGTGGTGTCGGCGCGTTCATGCACACTGACCCCGACGATTCCCGGTAGCGCCGCGATGCGATTGATGGCGATGGCCCACGCATCTATTGCTGTTTCTTGATCGCGGCCAGGTAGTAGCGCGTATCCGGGTCCGGTGATGGACCAGGCGGCGGTGACGCGCCCAGGTTTTGTTTGCCCACCGGGTCGGGGGAGGATGAACAGGTCACCGTGTGGTGTTGTGAGCACGGTTGCTTTTCCCACACGCCCTGGTGCTGCTGCAAAAAGCGCCCGCACTTTCTTGGTCGCATCACCATGAGTGTGATTTGGTGGGTTGTTGTCCGCGCTTGGGGACGGCTTGAGCTCTCCGGGGGCTCCACCCGACCACAAGCGCTTTCCGTGACTATCGGGAATCACTAGGGGTGTTGGTGTGATCAGTGCGGCTTCACTCGGTGGAATGTAATTGGCGGCTTGGGGTGTGTCGCGTTGCACACTGCGCCACAAACCGGCGAGTAACGCCCACCCGTTACGACCCTTGATGCGGATAGCGCTGATGAGTGCGATTTGCCATATCAGCAGGATCACGAATAGCCAGCCGGGTATTTGACTGATGCCAACGAAGACTGGTAGCACGATGGCTGCCAGAACCGCGCCGAGTTGTAATCCGGAAACGGGCCCAACGAGGTAGGTGGAGCGGGTGGATGCCAGTAGGACTGCGCGGGGTTCATACCCGTTGTCATACCTGCGGTCATAGCTGCGCTCGGTGTCGTGTTGGCTGGTGTGGGTGCTCATGCGGCTTTACTTCCTACTCTGATTGCTGCGCTTTGTCCGGCACCCATGGCGCCCTGGCCGGCACCGATTTTTGTTGCATCCGATGATGTGCCACCGTGGGGCACGTATTTGTTGATCAGGGCAATTGCAGTAATGGGTGCAAATGCGGCGAGGAGTAACCCGAGGGAACTTGCCAGTACTCCCAGTCCTGCCGGGGCGGTGTCAGCCATGACACCAGCAACACCTAGCCCCAGTACTGCCCAGATGGGGGCGAACATCAGTGAGAGGAATGCTGTT
>Ga0209284_10004825_pt1 | contig 14678 bp, 12 predicted proteins | sample FRY03_FD_187211 | JGI IMG/M metagenome (GOLD analysis project Ga0209284, IMG submission 187211) | Freshwater microbial communities from Lake Fryxell liftoff mats and glacier meltwater in Antarctica - FRY-03 (SPAdes) (version 2) | ecosystem: Environmental > Aquatic > Freshwater > Ice > Glacier... | reverse complement strand
GACACCTCCTGGAGGAGGAGCGGGCGCGATACGTTCCCGCCGCCTTGGTGGCGAACGAATGGGCGAGACTCATGGGGATCATCAGGGAGGAAGCCAAGGCCGCCCTGGCCCCAAACCTCTTCCGCGTTTTCGAGAACCGCATTCGCGCCAAAGTGAAATCTTGCAATCTTGACCAAACTAGTCAACATTAGCCGCATGCAGACCCTCGACACCTCCAGACTCACCCCGCAGGAACGCCGCTCCTATGAATCCGGCATGTCCATCGTCAAGGGGCGGCTCCACCTCGCCCGCCTCGGCAAGCCCAGCCCGGAGATGATCCATGAGAAATCGTTGCGGGAGGGCAAGACCCAGGTTGCTCGAAAGCTCGCCGCCGCCTCGACGGCCCGAACCTTGACCACCTCGACACCGACACCGTCCGCGCCCGCCCTGATTTCGGCCGAGGTGTTCAAGGACGTTTGCCGAGCTGCGACCGCCGCCGCCCGCAAGGCCGCAAAAAGTTACGCCCGCTCCGCGAAGCCGGCCGAACAAACGAACCACTTTCTGACCCGCCACCGGATTTTTTGCCCCGGCGGATTCACGGGCGCGAAGCTCAACGGGCGAATTCTGGGGTGACAAATTCTCTGGCGCGACTGCATCACGCTGGGATCGGGAAACAAAGGAAGCTGCCAGCCTCGAAAGGGGTTGGCAGTTTTCGCGGAGGCGGGGACGGCGCTGGCGAAGATCCGCGACGGGCGGTTGTCTCGGGACACTCACGCGACGTTCAAGTCCGTCCGATAAGCGCACTATATGCGCCCAAACCTCAAATTCTGTTAGGCCAGAATCTCCGTAACTCTTTGGTTATTAGGAGGTCCGCTGGTCGGAATTGAACCGACGACCTATTCATCGCCAATGGTGGCAGCGCCCTCTCCGACACAAACATGGTTGGCCTGTTCGGTGGTGCCAGTCTTGTAGTGGACGGGGTCGAGACTGTCGGTAGTCTCGCAGATGATGGCACGGGCACAGTGACGATTCTCAGTGCGCCAAGCTTCCTCGTTCTCGGTGGTGACAACACGGATGCAACCTACGCTGGTGTAATCCACGGTGTGGGTGGGGTCGCCAAAATCGGCACGGGAACACAGACCCTCTCCGGTGCGAACACCTATGGAAACGTTACCTCGGTCAGCGGCGGCGTCCTGGTTGTGGCCAACGATACCGCACTCGGTGCGGATGTCCTCGGAACAGACGTTTCCGCCACCGGCTAGGTTCAATTCATCGGCGGCGTGACGACTACTGAGGAGTTCTTCCTCAACTACGGTGGACCAAGCTTTGTCTTCGGCACCGCGAACGTTGCCACGAATGCTTCGCTGAAGAACATCTCAGGCGACAACATCCTCGGTGGGAATATCATCCTGACCTCCGACACGGCACGGATCGATTCGGACGCGAACAACCTCATCATCGCCGCCGGTATCGGAGGCGGTATCGGAGCAAACGACCTCGTGGCCTTCGGCGGGGCAGGAGACTTCTTCTTCGCTCCGGGCTCCACGATCGGTGGTGGCCTCGAGTGGGTCTACAAGGATGGAACCGGAATTCTCAACCTCGCGGGCTCGACCGGTAACAGCTACAGCGGTGGAACAGTCATTTTGGATGGCACGGTTGTCATCAACGAAGGTGCCGATCTTGGAACCGGTGGTGTTTTCACCTTTGGAAACTCCACCCTCATGGTTGAACCCGGAGCCGGGGCGGTCTCTCTCTCGGGTCGGGACTATGTTCTCGTCGGTGGGGTGACCTCCAACATCAACATCACTGCGCCTGACTCTCTGGCCATCGACCTTGCCCGCGTCTCTTCCTCTGCAGGCCCGAACGTTCTGCGGACGAACGGCACCGGAACCCTGAGCCTGGTTGTCAACAACGGTGATGCGCCTTTTGCTCCTATTCCTCCCGGAACCTCCATCGCGGAAAGTGCTTTGCTTGCCCCCACGGCGTTGACCTTCGGCGGCGGGGAAGCCGCGATCCTCGACCCGGCCAGTGGCCTTGTGGTGATCGACAACTCGGCCAACGCCGACCGCGTCGCGGTTACCGTGGCTGGCCTTGGCAACACCGTTGCTCCCGGCAACAGCCTCGGCACCCTCGCCCTGATCAACACCAACCTTCTGATCGACGGTGTCGTTCCCACCTTCTTCGGTGGCTCGATCGTTGGCGACGGCGCCCTCGGCATCGCGGTCGATACGGAGCTTGTCGCCGCCAGCCCCGGTTTCACCGGCCAGACGGTGGTCCATAACAATGCCACCCTGACCCTCAGCAACGCGGGTGCGCTCGGTGCGGCCCTCGACTACGATCAAACCGGCACCTACGTCGATGCCGGCAGCACGCTGGCCCTGAACGATCTTGGCGGAGCGCCTCTCGCTGAAGGGGTCACCCTCTTCAATAACGCCCGGTTGATCAACAATACCGGGAACAATATCCTCACCAGCATGCTTCTCGTGGAGCACGATCTCAATGCGAATCCCAACGCGACCGTCGCACACGTCGGCGCGATCGACGGAGTCCTGACTCTGGCCGGTGGCATCGAGGATCACAATACCGGTGGCGACATGAGCCTCAGCCTCAACACCGAGGCGGGTGAAAATGGAATTCTTCTGATTGGCGGACCGATCGGAGCGTCCATCCGGAATGTCACCATCGGCGAGACCGCCAGCACTGGCGCGGTGGTCTTGGGCACCGCCAACCTCTATGGCGGAAACACCACCCTCCGCGGGGGCACGGTGCTTGCCGCCGACAATAATTCCTTCAGCAACGGACTCGTCACGGTCGCCGGTCCGGTCACGCTGAGCGCGGCGGGCACACAGCTCGCCAATAACTTCGTGGTGAACGGGGGAAGTACCCTCACCACCATGGGGCTCTTCGAAATCAACGGCAAGATCTCCGGTTTCGGTGGAGTCACCGTTGCCAACGACGTGCTCGTTCTCAACGGCGAAAACACCTACAGCGGACCGACCGTGGTCAACGGCGGTGGCATCCTCCTGGTAGGCAACTCGCTGTCCTCCACTCAAATCACGGTGGACGCCGCCGGCCTTCTTGGAACGACCCAGAGCAACGTGCTCAGCGATGCGGCGCAGCTGACGGTGAACGGCCAGTTCAGCCTCGGTGGCAACGAGGAGATCCGCTCGATCAGCGGCCTGGGTCTCATTGACACGAACATCTACAGCCTTGGCGTTAAGGAAGGCTCCTTCGACGGCGACATCATCGGCCTTGGTGACCTCAACAAGACCACCAACGGGATTCTCACCCTGAACAACCCGGTCGGCCTGCTTGGCACGGTGAACGTCCTGGACGGCACCCTGAACTTGGGAGGCCTCGGAGGCCTTGCCACGACCGAGATCAACGTCAGCAACGGTGCCTTCTTCAACACTGGCGGCGCGGACCAGCTCAACGACCTCACCACCCTCCTCGCGAATGGTACGGTGAGCCTCGGTGGCAATGAAACGATCCAGACCCTCAACGGGACCGGGATCGTCGATATCAACACCTTCGCCCTCACGGTTTCGGGTGGAACCTTCAACGGCTCCATCAACAACCACCACGGCGATCTCAACAAGGTCGGCCCGGGCACCCTCTTCCTCGGTGGCGCCAACGGCTACGTCGGAGGCACTCACATCCAGATGGGAACCATCGAGTTGAGCGGTACCCTCGCCTCGTCCTTTGTCGAGGTCGACGCCCTTGCCACCCTCGATCTGGTTGGCAACCAGCGGATCATCGACACCTCTGCCCTCACGATCAACGGCACCCTGAACCTCGGAGGCAACGAGACGGTGGCCTCCGTGACCGCCACCGGCACGATCGGTGGCGCGGGTGTGCTGACCGCCGGGACCTACGCCCTGGATGGGGCCACGGTAAATGCGAATCTTGGCACGGGTGCCCTGAGCAGCGCCGGTTCCACGACCCTCAACGGCAATTCAAATGCCAACACAACCACGGTGACCGGCGGCACGACGACGCTGAACGGCTCCAGCAGCCTGGTCACCAATGGATCGGTGGGGAACATCAATCCTGGAACGATCACGGTGAACCAATACGGCACATGGAACGTGAATGGATCTTACGCCTACGATCTCCTCCGGGGAATCGGCACGGTTGATCCGGGTGGCGCGAACGGCAACACGTTCCGGAACGACTGGGAGATCAGCCCGGGCTACAGCATCGGAACGCTGACCATCAACGGCGACTACGAAGAGGACGGCACCTACCACGCCGAACTCGCCGGCTCGCCCAGCAGTGACACGATCCGTGTCAATGGCTATGCGGCCCTCGACAACAACAGTGTCCTTCGCCTCACCGCGATCAACGGCCTCGACTCTGGCAATGTCCTTTGCGGCGAGCGCTGGAACATCATCGACTCCTACGGGGTGATCGCCGACTACAATGGCAACTTCGACCGCACCGGTTGGAACGAGATCACGGACGTCGACAACGCCGGTCCGAACGGGGTCACCTTCAGCTCGCAGGTCCTCTTTGACCGCGGCAGCGGCGATGTGGTGGCCCTTGGCTTGGGTGCAGGCGAGACGATTGCCGATTACGACGGCATCGACAGCCACCACCTGGCGATCCTGGGCGCGGTGCTTGACGGCGCGACCGACGGGATTGGCAACTACAACAGCCAGGACGGCGGAGCGGGCACGGTGCTTGACGCGATTTACACATCGGGCAGCTACCCGGGCGACAAGGACTCCTTCCTTGAGGCACTCGATGCCCTTTCGCCTGAAGGTTACGCCGGCACGGTGGACTACGCCCTGCACGCCACGCGCAGTTATGCGCAGAACGTGATGGCTGCCACACCGCAGATGGCCGGACGGGATTGGGAACTGGTGGCCGGTTGGAGTCACTTCGGTCTCCAGGCCGACTCCTCGCACCACAGCCACGACTACGACCTGAACAGCAACGGCGGCTACCTCGGACTGCGGGTGAACTGCCACCCGGACTTGGTCTTCGGTGGCTTCATCGCCGCGGACAACGGTTCCATCGACAGCGGCCGAATCGACCTGGATGCGGATGGCTTCATCCTCGGCGGCTTCGTTGAGTGGACCCCGCAGGGCGAAGACGGTCCCTGGAATGTCTGGGGCAACCTGGCCTACGGTTCCTACGAGTTCGACGGTCACCGCCGCGGTCTCATCAACCGGCTCTCGGTGTCCTCCTTCGACGCCGACGCCTTCCAGCTCGGAGTGGGCGTGGACTACGAGGTTTACGAACAGAACGGCCTGCGCGTCGTTCCGGGAATCGGCCTGCGTTACATTGACGCAAGCACGGACGGCTTCACGGAGAGCGGTGGTGCGGATGCGCTGCACGTGGGTGGTTTGAATGAGGACCAGCTCCTCCTCGATCTTGCCCTGCGCCTCTACTACCAGGAAGCCGGTCAGCCCTACGCCTTCCACGGGGAGATCGGCTGGCAACACGACTTCTCGGATGCTTCGCGCGACGTGTCGGCCATTCTGGCCAACGGTGGAGGGGTTCCCTTCTCGGTGGAAGCACCAGGTCTGGGTGAAGATGCCTTCACCTTCGGACTGGGAGCCATCTACGACCTTGGTGAGCGCTACCGGATCGGCCTGAGCTACCGTGGAGAAGTCCGCAGCGATTCGGACATGTTCAACGGTTTGGACCTCCGGGTGACCACCGGCTTCTAAGAAGCGAATTGCTCTGGTAAACAATCAATGGCCTCGCTATGAGGCGCTCTGCCCGGGGGGCTACCCCCGGGCAGATTATTGATTGGGGATTGGAAAACCACGAACGGGATTTGAGAGACATGAATCAGAAGCGAAGTGCCGAGTCGAAGAAGGGGCCGATCATGCCGATGCTGGTGGTGGGCGTCTTGGTGGCTCTTGGAGTGGGGATTTACATTGGACGACAGGGTGGCGGTCCCGATCCGGAAACTCCCGGGGACTCGGGGGCCGGTGCGTCGGCTGCGGCCCAGGCCGGCGGGCTGAGCCCGGCGGACGTGGCCAAGGCGAAGAATGTGCCGGAGATCCTGGAGGATCCGACCGGCAATTATCAGCTGGTGGCGGTGGTGGAAGGCGGGGAGCAGAATCGCAAGTTGACCCAGAATCTGCAGGTGGTGGGTGCGCAGCGGCAGCGTTTGTTGGCGCTCACCCAGCAATTTGACCGCTTGCCGGCCGACGCCTTCTCGCAGCGTGAATTGGTGGCAGGGGAGATCCTGAAGATCCGCAAGACCCTGGAGCAAAACCTGCGATTCATGGCCCAGGCCTACAGTTATTCGCTGCAGCTCAATTACCGTCTCGTGCCGCATGCCGCGACCTTGCTCGCCGTGACGGCGGGGGAGGATGACAAGCCGAAGACGGAAGTGGTGCATGAGTTCAAGGACGCCGAGGGCTATGAGAAGTTCCAGAAGATGCGGGATGACTACCTGATCCAGACCGTGACGGAGGCCAAGGAGGCCGCTGCAGCGAACGGGACGGAGCCTGCGGCACCCGCCGTGGAGGGTACCGAGCCGGGAGTGATCGCGGATGAATCGGCCCCCGCCACCCCGGATGCCCCGCCCTTCGAGCCGAGTGCCGGGCTCAAGGCAAAAGGTGCCGAGTTGGTCTCCCTCTTCCACTACGATCCCACGAAGAACTACCAGGTTAATCTGGAGAAGACAGCGCTCTATGCGCGGGCTGCGGCGCAGCGGTAGGCGGGGCTTCGGATGGGTTTCTACTCCTCGTCACCCTCGCGGGTGAGGGAGGTGTGAGCCTGTATTTCGAGGCGGGTAGCGACATCCATGCTGTCGTGAAGGATCCGGAGGATCTCGATGGTTTCCCCGCTCGCGATGCGGTAGGCGATGAAGTGGCGAGGCCGCTTGACGACGAGCCCCTCGACCGGAGCTCGCTTGCGGCTGTGTCGGAGGTGGTAGAGTCGGACAGCGGGCCAGCCTTCCAGCTCGCGGGAACCAGATCGCTGTGGGTCCTCAGCGAGCTCCAAAATGGATACTTCGAGGAGTTCCTTGTAGCGGCGGGCTGCCGACTTTCCGAATTGCCGGGCGGACCAAAGGAGGCAGTCGCGGATGTCGGCACGAGCTTTCGGCGTGACCTTGAGCGTCATCCGACAGCTTCCGCATTCTCGCGGTCGAACTCGCTCATGGCCTCCTCGAAACTGGTATCGAGCAGTTCGCGCAAGTTGGGACGCCCTGCGATTTCAGTGAGATCGCCCCCGTCGGCCTCCTCGATGCCCACCTGAATCTCACGTCGAAGCCTTTCCAGGCGGGCCTGACGTTCCTCCTCGCGGCGGGCCATGGCCGAGAGCGCAGAGCGGTGCACTTCGCTCGCGTTGTTGAAATGTCCGGTGGCGACCTGGCTTTTGACGAAGGTCTCCAACTCCTGGGTAAGGTTCACATTCTGGGTTGGCATTGCTTATCTCCTTATTGGAACAATAGGCGAGTTGGCAAAGATTGTCAATTCGGTGGTGGATGGGCCGATGGGCGGGCGAAGCGATTGACACCGAGGTCGCCAGCAGAACCCGAGAAGCGCTACTCACGGGTGAGTGCCTCACTAATGACCTGTCCAACTATCGTTGATGCCACGAGACCACTTCTTGATGTGGGAGATTGAGCAGATCGTTATAATATTAGGCGAGGGGGGCGAGGAGTTGTTTGTGGACGAAGCGGGGAACCTTCTGCTCAGGACCTCTGCTGACCCACATTGACGAACAGAACCTAGTGTGAGACTGTGGAGGCATGGTGAGCGAAGACCTACGGTCTGCAGTTGAGGTCCTTGAGCCAAAGCTCCAGGCACTTGCACGAAACTTGGGACAGACTCCCGGAGCTCTTCTTGGGGGATTGGTCGATGAGAAAGAAAAAGCCTGGGCTCTGGCGAAACTCGATGAGGCCGTTGCCGAGGCAAAGGCAAGTGGCTTCACGCCGCACATTCCGGGTAGTCTGGTAACGGAAGTAAGGAACAGGGCTGGCCAGGAGACTGGACAAAGCAACGGATGAGTCGGTCGGTTGTAAAATCTGACAGCGCTCTAGACGACCTCGCTTCCATCTGGAACTACATCGCCCACGGAGTCCCAGCTTCTGGTGATCCTCACAGCGCGAGTCGAGTCATCGAGGCGACGGATCGCACTTTTCAGAATCTTGCTGATTTTCCCCACCGGCACCAGATTCCTGGCAGAAGTCTATTCCGCTGCGGAGTGGAAGGTTTTCCACAGTACGTGATCATCTTCGAGTATGACGACGCCATCGTCAGAATTCTAAGAGTGTTTCGTGGAGATCTTGATTGGGAGAGAGTCATTCAAGACCTATAGCAGCGTCCTTCAGCTGTGTTCCTTTTGTGCCTCTAAACGCATCGCGACTTTCACGGAATGTCCTCGGACTGAACGAAGAAAAGCGGACTGGACCATTCGAGAATTAGCTCAATGATCTCGGACTCAACCTGCCCGATGGATGGCCGTGGGGGGCGGGCCCTGCTGGTTGGTCTGAGGGGCGTTGCTTTTTTGTAGCCGCAAAAATGGACGTAATTCTCAGATGGAGGAAGCTCTCTGTGCAACTTGCGCCTCCGCGATTTTGATTTGGGTTAAAGGGCTTGCAAAGCCCTTTAACATATTTTCCATATCAAGCGAGGGGGGCGAGGAGTTGCTTGAGGGTTTCCGCGTCGGGGGCGGTGACCTGGTTGGTGTTGGCGAGAAGGGACTCGGCGAGTAGGGTCTTGCTGGCTTGGAGGGCCTGAATGCGCTCCTCGACGGTGCCGCTGCAGATGAGTTTGTGGACGAAGACGGGGTTCTTCTGGCCGATGCGGTAGGCGCGGTCGGTGGCCTGGGCTTCGGAGGCGGGATTCCACCAGGGGTCGTAGTGGATGACGGTGTCTGCGGCGGTGAGGTTGAGTCCGGTGCCGCCGGCTTTGAGGGAGATGAGAAAGAGGGGAATGGTGCCGGTCTGGAACGTTTCGACGAGCTTGCCGCGGTCCTTGGAATCGCCGGTGAGAATGAGGTAGGGGATGCTGCGTTGTTCGAGTTCGCGCTCGATGAGGGCGAGCATGGAGGTGAACTGGGAGAAGACGAGGATGCGGCGGCCTTCCTCGAGGAGGGTGTCGATAAGGTCGGTGAAGTAGTCGAGCTTGGCGCAGGGAACGGGGGTGTCCGGCGCGACGTTTTCCTTCAGGAGGCGTGGTTCGCAACAGATTTGGCGGAGCTTGAGGAGGGCGTCGAGGAAGACCATGCGGGACTGTTGGAGGCCGCGGGCCTCGATGGCGTCGCGGACGCGGGTATCCATGGTGGCGCGGACGGTTTCGTAGAGATCCTTTTGCTGGGTGGTGAGCTCGATGGGGTGGGTGAGAATGGTCTTGGGGGGGAGTTCGGGGGCGACCTGGTCCTTGGTCCTTCGAAGAATGAGCGGAGAGAGGCGTTCCTTGAGGAGTTGCTGGCGTTCCTCGTCCTCGTCCTTCTCGATGGGATTTTGGAAGGAGGAGCGGAAAGCCTTGAGCGTCCCGAGGAAGCCGGGGATGAGGAAGCGCATCAGGGACCAGAGCTCGCCGAGGTGATTCTCGACGGGGGTGCCGGAGAGGCAGAGGCGGGTGGTGGATTTCAACTCGAAGGCGGCTTTAGCGACCTTCGCGGCGGGGTTCTTGATGTATTGGGCCTCGTCGAGGACGACGAGGTGGAAGGAGACTTTCTTGAGGAGGTCGATGTCGCGTTGGAGGAGGGCGTAGGAGGTGAGGACGAGATCGGCGTGGGGGATGGTGTTGAAGAGCTTGCGGCGTTTTGGCCCGTTGAGGACGAGGACGTTGAGGGAAGGCGCGAACTTGGTGGCCTCGGCGAGCCAGTTGGGGACGACCGAGGTGGGGGCGATGACGAGGGCGGGTTTGCGCTGGTTTCGGCCACTGTCCTTTTCGGCGAGGATGTGGGCGAGGGTCTGCATGGTTTTGCCGAGGCCCATGTCGTCGGCGAGAATGCCGTGGAGGGCGTGATCGGCGAGGAAGCGCATCCAGCGGAAGCCGGCCAGTTGGTAGGGCCGGAGTTCGGCGAGGAGGCCGGGCGGGGGATCCTCGGACTCCGTGTTGGCGGTGGAATCGCGGAGGCGTTTGGCGAGTTTGGCGAGGGTGGGGGAGGGATCGATGGGGAGGTCGGAGTCCTCGGCGAGGGTGGCGGCGTCGAGGGGGTGGAGGAGGGGCTGGGAGGGATCGACCAGGGCGGAGAGGTGGCGCAGGATGTTGCGCAGGCGGCCGATGGGGACGTGGAGGGCGGCGCCGTCGGGGAGGTAGATGAGGTGTCGTGCGGTGTCGGGGAGATCGGAGATCAAGTCGAGGGTGTCGTCTTCAAGGAGTTTGGCGAGGATGGGGAGGAGGTCGAGGGTCCGGCCATCGATGTCGAAGCCGACGGAGAGGGAGAACCAGCCGCTGGGAAGTTCGTCGAGGGTGGTTTTCCAGTCGGAGGGTTCGACGGGATAGACGGCGTAACCGATGTCGTCGGCGATGGTGACCTGCCAGCCCTTTCGTTTGAGCTTGGCGCTGGCTTCGGCGCGGAACCAGGGCCAGAAGACGTCGGGGGTGGAGAGATTGGGTTCGGGAAACCAGGCGTTGGCTTCGGTTACTTGTTCGCCGGTGTCCTTGCGGGCCATGCCGAGGAGGAAGCGGTAGGAGGGGTTGGCGGCGAGGGTGGTGAGGCCGAGTTGGGTGAGGGTTTCGATGGCGTTGCGTTCCGCGACAGGATCGCGCTTCACGATGGCCTGGCCCTTGGGGAGGTTGACGACATCGGGCACGCTGTGGTCGTGGAGGAGGGGGAGGTCGTGGAGGCCGTAGCGGACGGTGGGTCGGGCCACGAGCCAGTACTTGCGTTCCGGAGTGCGGAGGGCCTGCAGGAGAAGTTGGACGGGGCGGGAGGTGGCCGGTTCGAGGTCCACGGCGAGGTGGAATTCTGGTTTCAAGCCCTCGAGGACGGGGAGTTCGGGCTTGGCGGCGGGAGGAGCGGCGGGCCCGGAGAGGGCCACGTGGCTGGATCCGCCCTTGAGGAGGCGATCAAGGGTGCTGGCTTTGCTGGCGGCGAAGAAGAGGGCGGCGGCGTGGGGGCAGTAGGGGCCGAAGGAGCAGGAGCAGGTGGAGTCGAAGGCCAGGGAACCCGACTCGGCCCAGAACGAGATTTCCACCTCGGCGCTGGCGTCGTCCTCGACCGCGCCGGAGATGATGTAGCCGTCGTCGAGCGTTTCGAGGCGCAGCTCAGAGAGGGCGCGTGGTTTGGCGAGTTTTTTACCTTGGGCGAGGACGTAGTCGTCGAAGCGCGGGAGCCAGAGTTGGCCGGAAAGAAAGGAGCGAATGGAAGGGGTGGGCGGCAAGGCGCGGGAGTGTGGAGCAAGGTGGTGGGGAGGTAAATGCTTGGCGGGGGTTTTTAAGGAGGGGGCGCTCATGGATGGCCGTGGCCGAGTAGGCAGGCGATTTCGTGGAGCCGCGTGTCAGCGGTCCAGAGCTTGATGCCGGTAACAAGGGAGGAGGCGAGGAGATGGGCGTCGATGTAGCCAATGCCTTTGCCCATGAGTTGCCGCGCTTCGATGAACTCGCGAACTTCGCGGTCGAGGCAGGCTGAGGCGTTGGGGAGGCGGTTCAGATCTTTGAGGGTGGTCTTCCTTTGATGCAGATTGCGGCAGGCGAGTTCGCCGAGGACGAAGGGGTGCATGGCTACCTGGCCGTTGCTCAAGAGCGAACAGAGTTCCGCATCGGATTCCCTGAAGTGGCGAATCCAGATCGAGGTGTCGGCGAGGATCATGGCTCGGATCTTCGGCGAGGGACTTCTTCGAGCTCCGGAGCGCTGCCTCCCAGTTTGGCGAGGCGTTTTCCGCTCTCGCGGGCAATCAGGGCGGCCAGGGCCTCCCTGACCAGCTTGGCTTTCTCGCTGATGCCGGTCAGCTTGCTGGCCTCCTCATACAGCGCGGAATCAATGGTCAATGTGGTGCGCATTTTGATGCGCAAAATACACCAAAATTGGTGCTCGTCAAGGTGTTGCCTCGGAAGGCGTCGGGGTTGAAGGGGAGTGGTTCAGATGTTGCCCTCTGAAACACCCCGAACCTCTGAAGCATCACTGAAACAACGGTGCGGGTCCTTTGGAAAAGGGATCAGGAGGGCTTCGGTGCGCTGGTAACTTCCGGGGGGTTGGGGTAGCTGATTGATCATGCGCTCCATCGGGGCAAGCCCTGCCCTTTACACATAAATCCGGCTGAACAAAGTCGAGGGTTGGCGGCAGGATGGCTCCATGGCGATTCAGCACCAGATCAAGCGACAGCTGGGCGGGAAGGTTGAGGAGCTTCAATCCCTGATTGCGGAGCGTCCGGGAGTTTCGCGGACCGCTCTTGCCGAAGAGCTTTGCGAGCGCTTCGGCTTTCTGGACGCGCGCTCCAAACCGCAGCGCAGCAGCTGTTTGAAGGCCTTGCGCGAGTTGGCGGGGGCGGGGAGCATTGAGTTGCCTGCCTCGCGGCTCCCAGAGTGGAGGGGCCCGAGTCCGCGGCGTCTGGAGGCGGCGGTGCCCGCCCCCGCAGGAGTGCCGGGCCGGGTCGAGCAAATCGGGGATCTCCGCCTTGAACTCGTCGAAAGCGACGAGCAGCGAGGCATTTGGAACGAACTCATCATTCGCGAGCATCCCTTGGGTGAGCGCCCTTTGGTGGGGCGTCAGCTGCGCTACCTGATCTGCTCGGAGTCCGGGTATCTCGGCGCGGCGGGCTTTGCCTCGGCTGCCCTGAGGTTGCGTGAACGCGACGAGTGGATTGGCTGGGACGAGCAAACCCGCCGCGAGCATCTCGACAAGATCGTGTGCTTGAGCCGGTTTTTGATTCGACCCGGAGTAAAGTGCGCAAACCTGGCATCGCGCGTCTTGGCGATGCTCGTGGAGGTGTTTGCAACTGACTTTGCGAGGCGCTACGGGTATCAGCCATGGCTGCTGGAGAGCTTTATCGATGTCAGCCAACACCAGGGGAGCTGCTACCGGGCCGCGAACTGGCGGCGAATCGGAGCGAGTAGCGGGCGGGGCCGGCAGGACCGCGCTCACAAGGCCGCGGAAACCATCAAAGACATTTATGTGTATGAACTCGAGAATGACTTCCGCCACCACATGGGACTCGCCGACTACCAGCGGCTTGCGGCCCTTGAGCCCGGCGAAGGGCTCGACGCGTGCAACTGGGCTCAAAACGAATTGGGGGGCGCCCGCTTGGGTGACGCGCGTTTGACCCGGCGCCTCGTCAGCATCGCCGGAACCAAGGGGGCGTCCCCCGGGGCCGCCTTTCTCGATGCGGTGGCCGGGGATCGTGCGGCCACTGCGGGTTACTACCGTTTTGTCGATGCGCCTGATGATTCGCACATCAGCATGGAGAGCATTCTCGCCCCGCACCGTGAGCGCACCCTGGGGCGCATCAAGGGGCAGAAGAAAGTCCTCTGCATCCACGACACCACCGATTTGAATTATGCCACGCTCACCGCGTGTGAAGGGCTCGGAGTCATCGGCAAAAATCAGACCGCCAGCGAGAGTCGCGGCCTGCGTTTGCACAGCAGCTACGCGGTCAGCGCCGAGGAGGGAGTGCCGCTGGGTCTTTGGAACTGGCACTGTTACGCGCCGCAACTCAAACCCGAGCGCAAGAAACAAGACAGTCGTCACATTCCCTTGGAAGAGAAAGACTCGCAACGCTGGGTCGATAACCTGGTCGGGTGCATGGCCCGCGATGAAGAGCTCGCCGACACGCAGGTGATCCACGTGATGGACCGGGAAGCGGATTTTTTTGATCTCTTCGACCACTGGAAGACAGCCCCGGGAAAGGACGAGTTGATCCTTCGCGCTAAACACAACCGCAAGGTCGTTCGGGCTCCCGAAAGCGCCCCCGAGAGCGCGCCCGACGCACCCGACGCACCCGACGCACCCGACGCACCCGACGCACCCGAACAAGACGGTGAAGAGCAAAACAACGAAGGGATCTTCGAGGCCGTGCGGCGGCAATCCCCCGGGGGGAGCGTGAGCGTGGAGATCCCTCGCAAGAGCGCCCGCCAAAAGAAAGGAAAAAACAAGGCCCAGCCAAAGCGAGCCAAGCGCAGTGCGGTCCTGAGCCTGCGCTGGATGAAAGTGCTCATCGCCTCTCCCAAACACGGGCTCAACAGCAAGCGGCCGCCGGTGGAAGCGTGGTTGCTACATGCCCTTGAAGAGACCCCGCCCGCCGACGGCAGCAAGCCCATTGAATGGATGCTGCTGAGCTCCATAGCCATTGCGAGCACGCAGACGGCAATAGAAGTGCTCGGCTACTATGCCAAGCGGTGGCGCATCGAGGACTGGCACCGCATCCTCAAGACCTGCTGCCGGGTCGAAGAGCCCGCCCACCGCGACAGCGAATGTCTCATGCGCCTGGTTGCCATCAACATGGTCATCGCCTGGCGCATTCACCTCATGACGCTGCTGGGGCGTGAGGTTCCCGAGCTGCCCTCGGAAGTGCTCTTCAGCGATTTGGAAATCGAGGTCATGCGCCGCTATTGTAAAAGCCAGAAGTTGCCCGAACCAACCAATCTTGGAGAAGGGGTGCTGCTAGTGGCCAAGCTGGGCGGCTATCTCGGGCGCAAACACGACGGACCACCCGGCGCTGAGGTCCTGTGGCGTGGAAGCCGCAAGCTCTCGAACTGGTGCGAATGCGCGGCATTCTCCTGGCCCTCGAACTGACAACCTCACTTTGCTGTGTACGATTTATGTGTAAAGGGCAGGGC
>Ga0209284_10004822_pt1 | contig 14685 bp, 12 predicted proteins | sample FRY03_FD_187211 | JGI IMG/M metagenome (GOLD analysis project Ga0209284, IMG submission 187211) | Freshwater microbial communities from Lake Fryxell liftoff mats and glacier meltwater in Antarctica - FRY-03 (SPAdes) (version 2) | ecosystem: Environmental > Aquatic > Freshwater > Ice > Glacier... | reverse complement strand
TCACCTACGCAATCGCTTAGGCTAATTCAAATAATAAAGTATACGGCAAAAGTCCCCGGCACTTTCTGTCCAAGCGAGTCTGTATTCTGTAATTCAGGCAGCGAAGTTCGTGAAGTGCCGGGGACTTCTGGATACTTATTTTCTTGGAATCGCCTTATCAATAATCGCCAGTCCCCAACATTGTGAAACCGATAAACAATCGCCTTTCTGAGATTGCGCGAAAAAATCAGGTAGAGGGCGAATCTGGGGATAAAACTGGGGATGGTTCAGGGTAATTGTGGGAAAACTGCGAGAGAAGAAGTGACAATTTTTTTTGCACAAAAATGGTAGATTGTGCCCAAAAAGATGATTTCTTAAATTTTCCGCGAGATTTATCCCCAGATCGCCGGGGATAAATCTGCTATTTTGGGGATAACTCACTCATTCCAGCTAGATATTGTGTCGAACAAGTGTTCTTGCGCGAGAAACCCTCCAAAAATTGTGCCATTTCTCCCTGTTCTGTGATTGGCGAATCCCTGCTTCTTTGCTACACTAATTGGTACTGAACCGCACAGAATCGCCCACACGGGCCAACGAACAAGCGATCCACAGAACTACGCAGCCAGGCAACAGATTCCACGGGAAACAGGTCTCTTCTTCGCCTTCTTTCCCAAAACGCCAGCGTATCTGTCACAGTCACCTCACCACAACGGTTCACCTCGGGTGCCTTCGGCAGCCACCGTATGATCAATAGAAGTTACGCAATCCACGATAAACTCGTGGGTCTATTTGTTGTTTGCCCAAATGCAAATAGCACAGACAAGACAGGGGAGGAGAACCGTTGAAACAGACCCCGTTCTCGCCACGCCAGAACAGTTCGCATCTGAACCAGATGCCCAGAGGGTATAGTACCAATTCAACCGGAAACGGCGCGGGATCGGAAGAAGCCGAAGATGGGGAGCTGACTTCCTGGATCAACGACGACCCGGTACCTGCCACCAACGGCGATGACCGATCTGTTCGGCGCGCCGGTGAGCAGACGGACTCCCAGCGCAGCGCGGTGGAAGTCTGGCAAATGGCCCTGAACGAGTTGGCTCTTTCCATGCCAGCACCGACCTTTGAAACGTGGGTACGGGATACATCCGTCCTGGGGTATGAGGATGGAGAATTTGTGATTGGCGTTCCCCACGCCTATGCCCGGGATTGGCTGCAAAATCGGCTGCGCCCCCAAATCAAGCGCATTTTGGGCCGCCTGTTGCAACGCTCGGTAGAGGTTACTTTTCGTGTTCGCCCGCGCCCGGTGATAGACCCGGAACAGAGCGAAACACCGCCTCTTTATCAGCAGATTGTCGACAGCCAACCACTGCCCTCCACAACAGAGCCAACACCACGCAACAGTGCGATCCCTGCCCGCCCTATGCCAGAACACCCGACCAACAACGAATTCGCGAGAGAGCCTATTCCAGCGCAAGGGTCGCCTGCCGAGAAGGCAATTTCTGCGCAGGGAACTCCTATGGGGCGTGAGCCCGTCTCCCATGACACGCAGCCCAATGCTGAATATCCAAATGCCGAATATCCAAATGCTGAGCCGGGCAGATACCGTAACAATAGCAAAGCGCGGCCAGCCTACCCACCCCTGCGGGTGGAAATGGACGGCACGCCCCTCAACCCCCACTATACCTTTTCGTCTTTCATTGTGGGCAGCCATAACCGCCTGGCCCACGCGGCCGCGCTCTCTGTAGCCGAGCAGCCGGGCTACCGTTTCAATCCTCTGTTTGTCTATGGAGGAGTTGGCCTGGGCAAAACTCACTTGCTACACGCAATCGGTCGCCAAATGCTGGATCGAGGGCTGCGGGTTCTCTACTGCTCAGCGGAACAGTTTACCAACGATCTGATCAGCGGCATTCGCAGCCAGAGCACGGAAGAATTTCGCAACAAGTACCGCCAGGTGGACCTGTTGCTGATCGACGATATTCAATTCATCGGCGGCAAAGAGAGTACCCAGGAAGAGTTTTTCCATACCTTCAATCACCTGCACGCGGCCAGCCGCCAGGTGGTTATCAGCAGTGACCGCCCCCCCAAAGAGATCGCCACGCTGGAAGCCCGTCTGCGCAGCCGTTTTGAGGGCGGCCTGCAAGCCGACATCTCCATACCAGATCTGGAAACACGGGTGGCGATTCTCCAATCCAAAGCCCTGGCGATGGGTGTACGGGTGGCGCAAGATGTGCTGATGCTGGTGGCCGAACGGGTGGACAGCAACATTCGGGAGTTGGAGGGTGCGCTCAACCGGCTGATTGTCCAGTCACCTCTCCACCAGGAGACGTTGGACCGGAAGATGGCGGAGGAGATACTCAACGATCTAATGCCCCAACGCCGCCCGCGCGAGGCATCGAGCGTCATCCAACTGGTGGCCGCCCACTTCAATTTAAGCGTAGCCGAGTTGCTGGGCCGGGGGCGCACCAAAGAAGTGGCCTTTGCCCGCCAGATTGCCATGTATCTTCTGCGCGAAGAGAATGGCCTTTCCTTGCCCGGCATCGGCAACCAATTGGGCGGGCGCGATCACAGCACTGTGCGCTATGGGGTGGAAAAGATAATCACCGATATGGAGAGCAACGAGACAGTCCGCCGCCATGTGATGACTCTGCGCGAAAAGGTCTACGCGCCGCCCGGCGCACAATAGACGCCGAAACAGATGGGGTTCGATTTCCATATCCATTTGGACCCGCTCACCGGTTTTGCGTAACAAAATCGGTGAGCGGGTCTTGTCTGCAACCCCGCGTTCTATGTTACCTTTATGACTTGGTATATGAATTGGTAGTTCAGACCCCTTTTGCATTATCCAGTTATCTACAGTAAACTATTCGAAGGATTTGTAGAAAAGTAACGACTGCCCCCCATTGGAGTGTTCCATGGCGAAAGATGGCCGACAAAAGGCCCTCGAAACAACCCTTGCTACGCTTACCAAGCGTTTTGGCGATGGGATTGTCATGAAACTGGGTGATACCCAGCGTCTGGACGTTCAATCAATCCCAACGGGCAGCCTGAGCCTGGACATTGCGCTGGGCATCGGTGGCATACCCCGCGGACGCATCGTAGAAATCTACGGTCCAGAGAGTTCCGGCAAGACGACAGTCTGTCTGCATGTCATCGCCGAGGCCCAGCGTGCCGGTGGCTATTGCGGCTTTGTGGATGTGGAGCACGCGCTCGATCCTGCCTATGCCCGCAAAATCGGCGTGGATGTGGACAATCTCTACGTCAGCCAACCAGACACAGCGGAGCAGGCGCTGGAGATTACCGAGGCGTTGGTCCGTTCCGGAGCGATGGATGTGGTTGTGGTAGACAGTGTGGCCGCTCTTGTGCCTCGGGCCGAGATCGAAGGCGAAATGGGCGACAGCCACATGGGTTTGCAGGCCCGTCTGATGAGCCAGGCGCTGCGTAAACTGGTGGGCGCAGTCAAGACCAGCGGCACCAGTTTGATCTTTACCAACCAACTACGCCAGAAAATCGGTGTGATGTTTGGCAACCCGGAGACAACTTCCGGCGGTATGGCGCTGAAATTCTACGCCAGCGTGCGGCTGGACATCCGACGCATCCAGGCCATCAAACAAGGCACTGATGTGATCGGCAATCGGACACGGGTGACAGTGCGCAAGAACAAAGTGGCCCCTCCTTTCAAAGTGGCCGAGTTTGACATTATGTACGCCGAAGGGATCAGCAAAACCGGTGATCTGCTCGATTTGGGCGTGGAACACGATGTCGTTGACAAACGGGGCGCGTTCTACAGTTTTGGCGACACCCGCCTGGGCCAGGGCCGAGAGAAGGCCAAAGATTTCTTGCGCGAAGAGAAAGAGATGGTTTCCACCATCGACAGAATCATTCGAGAACGAGTGGGGCTAATTGACCCGGCCACTTTGGCCCAAGAAGCAGCGTAGAAGCCATTGGCCGGGTGGCGGGCGATTACCAGACAAAGATAGCTACCAGACCTCTGCTGGTGCGCAGAAGGGGTCAACCCATTTTGCTGCACGGGCAACAACAGCGAGCAAACGAATTTTCGTCACAGCATTTCCATCTGTAACCGATTGTTTGATAGAACAACCTGAAGAATACGAGTCCATACCGATTCAATTTGCGTCTTTATCGGAGTTTGATCCGCCGAGCCTGTACAATGAAATCCAGTCAAAGCGGGTCTTCCGATTTGTTCCGTCCGCAGATATTTCATATCCCGGATGTGAGTCAATCGCTGGATCGGTTTGATCGATAAACGAATCTGCTTGGGTTTGAAGAAACGAACATCGGAGCCGGAATAGCCGGATAAGGTGAGCTATTCCCGAATCAGGCACTCTACTCTCGCGATCTGCTATTCGATCCGCGATGGTTTGTCTTGAATTCGCCCCAGGATAGGTATCCGCTGGGGTTTGTGCAGAGGAATGAGAACGCTGTGGCAGAGGGCCGCAGCGTTTTTTGTTTTTCTGGGGCCGCGGAGAGAAGGGTTGTTGGTTCTATGGCCGGACAGATTACAGCGCTGAAGCGGCAGAAGCGGAATCAGGAGCGGGTCAGCGTCTATCTGGATGGCGCGTATGCTTTCTCGCTGCCAGCACTGGAAGCCATCAAATTGCGCCGGGAGCAACATCTGAGCGATGACGAGATTACAGCGCTCAAAACGCTTGATCTGCGGGCCAAGGCCTATGACAAAGCGGTGGGATTTTTGGCGGTCCGGCCACGCAGCGTGGACGAGGTGCGCCAGAGATTGCGCAAATACCGCACCCGGCAGAAAGAGAGTCTGGCCGAAACCCATATCGATTGGGTAACGGAAAAGTTGCTTGAACAGGGCTATCTGAACGACAGCGAGTTTGCCAGTTATTGGGTGGAACAGCGCAATCGCTTCAAGCCGCTCTCGCCCAGAGCTTTGCGCTACGAACTGTTGCGCAAGGGCGTGGTGGAGCAGATAGTTGAAGCCGCCATTGACGGCTCTGTAGATGCAGAAGCGGCCGCTTTGCAGGCGGCGCGCAGCCGCAGCCGTCGCTGGCAAGGACTGGACGAGGCGGATTTTCGCAAGAAGATGACCGGGTTTTTACAGCGACGAGGCTTTTCCTGGGCCGTTATGCGGGATGTATTGGAGCAATCCTGGCAGGAAAGGCACGATCCAGACATATTTTGACACTGCTTAGTAACTGGCATTGTCTCATAACAAAGAGCAATTATCCCTATCATAGACAGGGCAGACCGGCGTTGAAAAGTGGGCGGGAAAGCACTCTCTGGGACCAGAGGCTCTTCCAAACGCATCGTCTGGCCATTAACCCAGTCATTTGATCCAAAAGAACGAAGCAAGTTATTCTATCGAGTTTTCCCATTAAGTTTTTTCTACGTAAATTGCGAACGACGAATCGAGGAACCCGGAAATGGATAGTATACTGACGATAATCTTGATTATCGCCGCTGCACTGATTGGTGCAGCCATTGCCGGTTATGTAGCGTTCAAACGAGGGAATGAGAGTGGCGGTCAATCTGAACGAGAGCGCCAGCAGTTGGCGGGCCAAAACGCAGAGCAACAGGCGGCCAAAATTTTGGCCGAAGCGGAATCAGAAGCCAGACGCAAGGAATTGCATCTGAAAGACGAGGAAGTTCGCCTGCACAATGAGATGGACGCCGAGATGAATCGGCGTCGAAAATCCCTGGAAAGCAACGAACAACGACTACAGAACCGACAAGAACAGATGGACAAGCGTCTTGATCAGATTGACGGACGCGAGAAGAAAGTCAACCAGAAAGAGAGCCACCTGGCCCAGCAGGTAGCCGATCTGGAGAAGGCAGAGCAGCAGCGCAACGAAGAATTGCAACGGATAGCCCGCATGACAGAAGAGGAGGCCCAGGCGCTTCTGTTGCAAGAGGTGGAGAAGAAGACCCGTCAGGAGATGGCCCGCACCATCCGCGAGGTAGAAGCCCAGGTCATTGAGACGGCGGAGAAACGGGCGCGGGAGATTGTCACGGTGGCGGTGGAACGGGTCGCCAGCGACCACGTGACCGAGTATGCGGTGAGTACAGTCAGCCTCCCTTCGGACGAGATGAAGGGGCGCATTATCGGACGCCAGGGACGCAACATCCGGGCCATTGAACAGGTGACGGGTGTCGATCTGGTGGTGGATGACACCCCGGAAGCCATCCTCATCAGCAGCTTCGATCCGGTACGCCGGGAGGTGGCCCGCATCGCCTTGACCAAGCTGGTGGCCGATGGGCGAATTCACCCAGCCCGCATCGAGAAGGAAGTGGAAAAGGCCCAGCAGGAGATCGAGCAGCTCATCCAGGAGGCGGGCGAACAGGCGCTGATCGAGACGAACAACCAGGGGCTGCACCGGGAAATCCAGCGCACCCTGGGCCGCCTGAAGTATCGCACCAGCTACGGCCAGAACCAGTACTACCACGCCATCGAGACCTCCCATCTGGCCGCGGTGATTGCCGCCGAACTCCACGCCGATGTGAAAGTTGCCCGTATGGGCGGCCTGCTCCACGACATCGGCAAGGCCGTGAGCCACGAAATCGACGGCCCCCACGCCATTGTGGGCGCGGAGATCGCCAAACGCTACGGCGTCAATCCGAAAGTTGTCAACTGTATCGCTAGTCATCACGGCGAAGTGGAGCCGGAGAGCATCGAGGCGATTATTGTGGCCGCCGCCGATGCCATCAGCGGCGCGCGCCCCGGCGCGCGGCGGGAGAGCCTGGAAGCCTATGTCAAGCGGGTTACAGCGCTGGAAGATATCGGCAACAGCTTCCCCGGCGTCAGCCAGACATTTGCCATCCAGGCCGGGCGAGAGGTGCGGGTTATCGTGCGCCCGGACGATCTGGACGATCTGCAAGTGATCGAACTGAGCAAAGACATTGCCAAGAAGATCGAGGACAATCTGGAATACCCCGGCCAGATTCGAGTTACGGTCATTCGGGAAACCCGTTCGGTGGCGCACGCTAAATAGTGGCAGGTGGATCGGTTCGCAAGTGTCAAATGTGAACCACACCACCCACCACATACTTCCCAAAGATTCAAACAAAAAGTCTCCCCGGAACTGACAGTTCCGGGGAGACTTTTTGTTTGATGACGCTTAAACTCGGCCTGACTTGCCCCCTGCCACTTGTAAATCTGTTACTTATCTCCCCCGCCCTGATTGCCGCCTCGGCGACGAGGGCGACGACGATTGCGGCTATGTCGGGGTGGATCCGGCTCTGTGGCCTCAGCCGGCTTCGCGGCAGCGGCACTGCGCTCGGCGCGCACCTTCTCGTTGTCTTCCTCGGCGCTGGCCCGACGTTTCACTGTGCAGCCGCCACACGTGCCGCAGCTCCCCCCCTTTTTGCCGCTGATCAACTCATCCACCAAAAACTCGGCCATCACATTGTTTTGCAGATAGACGGTGACCGACTCCTTCAACGGATGGAGGTGGCGCACCCGGCCCGATCCCTGGGGTGTAACGACTTCCGACCCAAGTTTGGGCATCTTTTTGTTGGCTTCTTTATAAACCGGGTCTTCGTAGGAGAGACAGCAGAGCAGTCGCCCACAGACACCACTAATCTCGTCGGGGTTCAGGGGCAATTGCTGGTTCTTTGCCATGCGAATACTGACAGGCGCAAATTCCCGCAGCCAGCTTGTACAGCAGAGTTGACGGCCACATTTGCCCACGCCATCCAATATCTTTGCCTCGTCCCGCACGCCAATCTGCCGCATCTCGATACGGGTCTGGATTACCCTGGCCAGATCACGCACCAGCGCGCGGAAGTCGATGCGCGATTCAGACGCAAAATAGACAGTCAAACGTCCACCGTCAAAATTGTATTCGCAGCGCACAACCTTCATTATCAGGTTGTGTTCGGCTGCTTTTTCCCGGCAAATCGCCAGAGCCTCTGCTTCCTTCTGCCGCCAGGTGTCCTGCTCCAACATATCCCAGGGCGTGGCCCGGCGCACAACATCTTTCATTTCACCCACCACATCCTCTTCGGGGATAGCGTGGGGAGATTGCACGACCTGGACCAATTCGTGGCCCCGGGCCGTATCCACAATCACAAAATCGTTGGGCATCAGGTCTAACTGAGAGACCGGATCGAAGTAATATACTTTGGTCACTGGTTTGAAAACGGCACCGATAACGGTTTGCATCTATTGCTCCTGGTTCAAAAACGGCGCTGGCGAGCTGCCTTGCACAAGTTAGCGGCTGGCGACAGGTCGTGGAAGTTGTAAAAGTAGTGCGTCGAGGGCGAGAGTTGTGTTAACTGTGTGATGCAAATAGCCTTCGATTCGGATCAGCGTGCGCAAAAAATTTTGTACATCTGCCGGGGCAAAGTGGCCCACATCCCGCCGAATTTCTGCTTGGTGATCGATGTTAACGCAGGAATCCAGACAGCCAGCCTGGGCGAGAAGCACATCCCGCCACCAGCCGGTCCACAGAGCCAGCAGACCAAAAAGTCGTTCGTTCTCCCGCTTGCCAGAGAGTGATTGAGAAAAGGCGAGACGCTCCACCCGGCTGGAACGGGCCAGTTGCCATAGCGACTGCAAATCGTCTTGCCGTTGCTGCTGGCTCTCTTTGCCCTGCAATTGAGCCAAAGCCCAGCCCAGACGCCCATTCGAGAGCCGGGCCAGTAGCTGGGCTTCCTGGCGGTCGGTTGCGCCCCGGATATCCAGGGCGTGGGCAATACGTTCAGTCGAGAGCGGACGCAATTCCAATATCTGACAGCGGCTGACGATTGTGGGCAACATCTCGGACCGATCGTGGGCGGTCAGGCAAAGAACCACATGCGCCGGTGCTTCTTCCAGCGTCTTGAGCAGCTTATTGGCAAAGGTATCGTTGGCTCGGTGGGCGTCCTGGATCAGAACGAATTTGTAGCGCCCCTCCACAGGCCGCAGTATAGCGTCCCGTACAATAGAGGAAGCGGCTTCTCCCCGCAACAGCCCATTCGTCCGGTCAACCGCCCCCTCTTTGTCGGTCGGTTGAATCAACAAGAAATCGGGATGGCCCCTTTTTGTCATCAACTGGCAGGAGCGGCAGCGTCCACAAGGCCGCGGGCCGGAATCCGTACAAAGCAGGGCCATGCCAAAAGCCTGCGCCAGGGTTGATTTGCCGATTTGGGGTGGCCCCAGAATCAAATAGGCGTGACGAGGGCCACCGCCATCGCGCTGGACCAGCGGATATAGCAGATCGACAGCCCATTGATGGCCGACGACAGGCCATGCCCCTTCCAGTATCCCCTCCATTGATTTTCCTTCGACCAATTTTTCTTCAACCAGTTTTCTGGGAGCGGTCTTTCTTTAACCAATCTTACTTTGGATGTGTGGTTAGAGAGGGATTGTAACACAGGGAACGACCCGCCGCCAACCCAACGCAAAAAAAATGTGCTATAATCAGTACCTAATCAACAGTGCCACGCGCACAATAGGATTCCCATCCATGCCTTCGTTCCTGTGCCATCGCATAGATAGCCTACACTCCGCACTCCTCGTTATTATCATCGCTCTGCTATTGATCAGCGGCTGTCAAAACGGCGCAGCGCTGGTTGATCCATCCGATCCCCCGCCAAGCCAACTAGCCGATAATCACCAACCGGCTCTTAGCTCAGGCAGCACCACACAACAGGCGACGGCAACCGACGACCCGCTGGTCTTGTGGGTTCCCCCCTTCTTTACAATCAACACAACAGATCGAGCCGATGCGGTCCTGGCCGCGGCTCTGGCCGAATTTGCGCCGACCCCAACCGGCTCGTCGGTGACGCTTGTCCCCAAAGCAGAGCGCGGCCCAGCCGGACTGCTCGCCTATTTGCTAACAACCCAGCAAGCAGCGCCCATCCTCCTGCCCGACATCGTACTGCTCAATAGTTTTGACCTGGTCCGGGCCGCCGGTGCCGGTATCGTGCCCCCACTTTCCGCAGAGGAAAGCGCCCCCTTTGGCGGCATTTCACCGGCCATTCTGACCAGTGCGCAGATTGATAATCAGTTATACGGACTGCCGTTCGTTGCCAATCTGGAGCATCTGGTCTACCAGAAAGAGCGATTGGCTGCTCCGCCAGCCACGTGGGGCGAGCTTCTGGCCCAGGACAAACGGCTACTCTTTGCCGGGGGAACAGTCGATGACTATTCTCTCAGCTTTGCCTGGACACTCTATCTGGTTGGAGGGGGCGGGCTGGATGGGGAAGGGAATCTGACCAGCCCACAGGTGATGGAGAGGGTCTTTGATTTTCTGGCGGCTGGCAAGCAGGCGGGGCTAATACCGGAGGCCGCCTTGACGCTTTCCAGCCCCCAGGCGGTGTGGACCTTTTTTGTGAATGGGGACGCGGAAATGGCGGTTGTTCCCGCCAGACTCTACCATAACCAGCAAGCCGAGGCGGACAGCATACGTTTTGCCCCGCTCCCCACGCTGGATGGAGAACCCCGCACGGTCGTGACTTCGTGGAGCTTTGCCGTTGTCACCCAAGAGCCGGCACGCCGACAACGGGCGCTGGCCCTTCTCCAACAGCTTTTTGCACCCCACATTCAGGGCGAATGGAGCTCGTCCGCTCGTCAAGTGCCCACGCAATCGGATGCCTTTGCCTATTGGGATGCCAGCGATCCGTACACGCTCTTTTTGCAAGAACTATTGAGAAACAGCGTGGCCGCGCCCAACCTGCGTGCGTTCAACGAGTTGAACCAAAGCCTGCAACAGGGCCAGCGGGCGCTGCTTACCGGTGAGCTTTCCCCCCAGCAAGTGTTGGAGATGCTTCCATTCCGTCCGTAAACGGCGCAAGACAAATCCCTGAGGCGAGGCTTACTGAGAATAAAAATGAGAGGACCGGGCGAATTGTAATCGCTCGGTCCTCTCATTTCATTAGACGCCAGACTTACTTGATCTGAACGGTCGCGCCTTCTGCTTCCAATTGGCCCTTAACTTCGGCGGCCACTTCTTTGGTCACAGCGGTGACAACCGTGGCCGGGGCGCTTTCGACCAATTCCTTGGCTTCTTTCAAGCCCAGGCTGGTTACGGCACGCACGGCCTTAATTACATTGATTTTCTTATCGCCGACACTGCTCAGGATGACATCGAATTCTGTCTGCTCTTCCACCTCTTCGGCGGCAGCAGCGGCAGCAACACCGGCCATTGCAACAGGCGCGGCAGCGCTAACGCCCCACGCTTCTTCCAACATCTTCACAAGTTCTGCGGCCTCGAGCAGGGTCAGGCCGTCCAGTTGTTCCTTAATTACATTCAAATCTGCCATGGGTTTGATTCCTCCAGAATCATTCGTATTTGTTCTCTTTGCGACGCCGCTCTCCATCGAAAGCAGTCCGTCTCCACACAAAAATCGGGTCATCAGCAACGGTAACGGCTGACAACGGGTCTAAGCTGCTTCCTTGTCGGCGTGGGCCTTGAGCACCCGGGCCAGACTTGCGCCTGGCTCGTTGATTGTGCGCACAAGCTGGCTGGCCGGTGCAATAATAGTTGCGAGCAGTTTGGCGAGCATCTGCTCACGGGTGGGCAGATCGGCCAGGGATTCGGCCCGGGCGACGTCAAGAACATCGCTATCAAGCACAGCCCCAGTGATGCGTACAACATCAGCTTCGGCCTTGATCCACTCCTTCAACGCCTTAACGCTGGTTCCGATGTCGTCTCCCAGAAACGCAACAGCCGTCGAACCATCCGTAATGCTGCTCAGGTCCAATGTGCGGCCATTCTGTTTCAGGGCCAGATTCAACAGTGTCTTTTTGGTGACGATATACGTTGCACCAGTGCTGCGCAGACGATCCCGCAGTCCGTTGATTTTACTCACTTTCGCGCCCCGGTAATCCGTAAATACCAGAGCCGAAGATTTCTGGATCTGCTCAGAATAGAGCGCTACCAGTTCCTCTTTCTTCTGACGAGTAATTGCCAAGTGACTTTCCTCCTTTCCGCAAGATTTTGGGCCACGATCAAACCCGCGACCAATGGGCAAACAAAACGCCTCTGTGCAAAAGACACAGAGGCGTGATGAGCAACAAAGGAAGCCAGAGGCGTTCCACTGAGCACAGTAACGTTCTAGCCTCGGCAGGCGGCGAATCGCTTCGTCATTGAGCGCTCATCGAAAAGCGCACCTGCTGTCTTTAGCACTAACAGTACAGTCTTTTATTCAGTTCAACCAAACATCTATCACACCCACAAATCACAGTTCAGGACAAATCAGACCTGCAAAGAATTGTTCTGGTTTACCCAGTGACCAGGGCAGAAGCCGCGTTCACGTCCAGCTTGATGCCAGGCCCCATTGTGCTGGTCAGTGTGACTTTACTCAGGTATGTGGATTTAATGCCCACGGGCTTCGCCGCAACTACTGCCTCCATAAAGGCAGCGAGATTGCCCATCAGCTTCTCTTCGCTGAAGCTGGCTTTGCCCAATGGTGCATGGATGTTGCTGGTCTTGTCCACACGGAACTCAACACGTCCCAGACGGGTCTCCTGAATAACCCGACCCAAATCATCGGCCTGAACAATCGTTCCGGCTTTCGGGCTGGGCATCATACCGCGCGGGCCAAGCACACGACCCAAACGTCCCACAACGCGCATCATATCAGGCGTGGCCAACACAACATCAAAATCCGTCCAGCCGCCCTGAATTTTGTTGGCCAAGTCGTCGCCGCCCACAAAGTCCGCACCGGCTTCCGTAGCATTCGCCACGCCATCCGGTCCGGCAAAAACCAGAATACGTACTTCTCGACCCGTGCCATTGGGCAGGGTGACCACACCGCGCACCTGTTGGTCCGCGTGGCGGGGATCGACCGACGTATTCAGATGAATCTCAATCGTTTCATCAAATTTGGCACTGGCCCCTTTTTTGACCAATGCAACCGCTTCGGCTGGGGAATGCATTGTATTGCGATCCACATTTGCTCGAAGGGCATCGTACCGCTTGCCATGACGTCCCATAGGATTTGTCTCCTTGTGGTACAAACGGGGCAGAAAACCCCTCCCACGCTAAAAGAATATCTACCGCTCGGTTGAACAACTGAGACTATTCAACTTTTGTTAGTCAACAACATTCACGCCCATACTGCGGGCAGTGCCTTCCACCATTCGCATGGCGCTTTCCAACGGCAGATCGCCCAGGTCTTTCAGCTTGATCTCTGCGATCTCACGTACCTGCTGGCGGGTAATCTTGCCAACTTTTTCCTTGTTCGGCTCAGCGCTGCCCTTGGGAACCCCAGCAGCTTTTTTGATCAGATCACCAGCAGGGGGTGTCTTGGTAACGAAATTGAACGACCCATCCTGGAAGATAGTAATATCCACAGGAATGATCTGGCCGATCTGGGCCTGGGTTCGCGCATTGTACTCTTTGCAAAAACCCATAATATTGACGCCATGAGGCCCCAACGCAGTACCCACAGGCGGGGCCGGGTTGGCTTTGCCGGCCGGAATTTGCAGCTTGACAATTGCTTTAATTTTCTTTGCCACGATTGATGCTCCTTATATTTCCCGTTCCAACTGAAGGAAATCCACCTCGACCGGTGTTTCCCGGTTAAAAAAGCTCACCATCACCCGGGCTTTGCCCTTGTCGGGATCGATTGTTTCGACAAGACCGGTAAACTCGGAGAATGGACCTTCTGTAATCCGCACTCGTTCGCCCACTTCAAAGCTAACCTTCACCCGCGGCTCGTCGGACTCGATTCGGCTCATAATGCGCTCGACTTCTTCGGCGCTGAGCGCAGTGGGCTTGTTGCCCATGCCAACAAAGCTGGTAACACCCGGTGTATTGCGCACAACATACCAGCTATCCTCATCCATCATCATTTCGATCAGGATATAGCCGGGGAAGACACGCCGCTCGACTTCCCGGCGCACACCATCTTTGATCTCAATCTCGGTCTCGGTTGGCACAACGACCTGCAAAATGCGGTCGGTCATGTGCATCGACTCGGCCCGATGTTCCAGGTTTTTCTTGACTTTGTTTTCCATCCCCGAATAGCAATGAATTACAAACCATTCGGATGTAGGGCCGCTATCTTCCTCTTTCTCTTTCGCAGAATCATTGTCCAGGTCCAGATCAATCACTTCGATTTGCTCGTCCATCATTGCCTCCCGCGCATGTTCCGTCACAGACTCGGCCACTTAGCCATCAAGACAGGCAGATACAATAGAACGCAACCGCCTGACTATTTTGCTCTCTTGTCCTAAAAAACCTGGAGGAAAAGAGTCACAAGATAGCTGAAGAACGAGTCAAACGAGAATAAAAACAGAGAAGCAGCGAAGGTAACAATCAGCACAACAACAGTCAGCCGTGTCCCTTCTTCCCTGGTCGGCCAAGTCACCTTGGACAGCTCGGAGCGAGTCTCGCGCACATACCGAACGATTGGGTTTTCGTTATTGGAAACAGACGATGATCGAGTCACTATATACTCTCTCTTTTCACCGGGCTGTCCCGGTCTAACACGGCCAATATTCTGACACGAGTTCCTGACGGAAAATGACCACCGACGCCAGCCGGTGGTCATTTCACTTGGCAGGCGAGACAGGACTTGAACCTGCAACCTGCGGTTTTGGAGACCGCCGCTCTGCCACTTGAGCTACTCGCCTGTGCAAACCTACCCGAAAGCAAGTACGCTTTCGGGTAGGCCAGTTGTTGACTTACTTTGTGATCTCGGTGATGACACCGGCAGCCACCGTACGGCCACCTTCGCGAATGGCAAACCGGCCACCATTCTCCAGCGCCACCGGCGCAATCAACTCCACACTCATCTGCA
>Ga0209284_10004821_pt1 | contig 14687 bp, 1 predicted proteins | sample FRY03_FD_187211 | JGI IMG/M metagenome (GOLD analysis project Ga0209284, IMG submission 187211) | Freshwater microbial communities from Lake Fryxell liftoff mats and glacier meltwater in Antarctica - FRY-03 (SPAdes) (version 2) | ecosystem: Environmental > Aquatic > Freshwater > Ice > Glacier... | reverse complement strand
TGTAGGCTCTGGCTGATTGCGAGTGGCGCGTGGCGGCTCCGGGGCTAAAGCCCCTCCGCTTGCCGCGCACCCCGGGGAAGGTGTCCTCCTTGGACAGCAGCTGAGGGCTCAGTGCCTCGAGACTGAACTGGAAAAAAAAGGAAACAAGAAAAGGTGTGTTTGTCGTTGTCTGTTCCTCTTGTTAAGGGGGATAGAGTGGGGACCATGCTAGTTGGGTTGCAGAGCGTGGGACATGTTGTACAGAGAGAGAGACTGTTTTTATTACATAATCGAACAGACTTACGATGTAGGATTGCACTCTAGGAGACACCCTATGGAGTTCGATGCAGGCACAAGGCCTTTCGCATCATTTAATGCGCCGAGCTCTTAGTCAAGAAGAAGGAGAGAGAGGAGAGTATGTGTGTGTGTATGCGTATTTACATGTGTGATATTTAACATAGAGTATATAGTATATATATGTATATAGACGTTTCCACTGTGTGTCCTGGCGTTTTGTGGCCACCTTTATCAACCATCGTTACCTTGCTTCTCAGATGAGCTAGCTACTGCGTGTGTACCTCTAATGCTCGCTGCGATGCATTTCTGTATTGTCTTGTCCTGCTGATGCGAATTCATTCCGAGCTCCGTGAGTTGCTGTCGCCACTGTTGTTCGTTGATGGATCCTTGTATACCTATGACGTAGTTCTGCTGCTTTACCACGTATTGCGGGAATGCCCTTCGGAGTGCGTGAAGTAATGAATTATATGTACACATTTTCTTAACGTGCGCTCGCAGGAGAGAATCTGGGGAGTCATCTGTGCGGGCGACTTCAATTATGTATATATGTTTGAGTTTGGTATCCTCAATCAGACCATCTGGCCGTTGGCTCGATGTGGTATCGTCAAACGGTTTGAGAAGTTCATCGAGTTTTCGCTTTGGGGACCGTGTACTGTGATTACTGATTTTGAGAGTATTTGCATTGGCAGAGTGTGTCAAGAAAGTGAGGACCTTTCGGTCCCACTGAGCATGTCGTGTCTCTGGGTTGATGTGTTGGACCTGATTTTCGATTACTTTTGCCACGTTGTTGTGCGCAGTTTGTTTCATGTTTCGACGATGAGTAAGGTGGCAGTGAAGTTGCTGGTGGAGAAATGTTTCGTCCCCCTGTCCGCAGTCGCACTGTGCAGTGGCCGCTAGTCCCCATTTCTTGAGGTTCGATTTGACAGGAGATTGCCCAGGCGTGAGGCTGAGCATCCAAGCCCGTACTGCCCAATCCCATATGGAGCGAAGCGCTACACCTAGTTGTGGACGCGCTGCATTAGGCCTTGCTAAGAATTCTTCAGCGTGAGTCTTTCGTGATCTAGTTTGCCATGACATCTTCTCTTCGTGCGCCTTGATGCGTTTCTTCACTGTTGAGCACCAAGTGTGTGATTTTGACTTATCTGCTCCATCAGCCCAGTTGAAAACCATTTCTTGGCCCCGGCCTCCTGGATATAAAATGTTTTCGTTGTCACTTTCTTTGTCGGCTCCTTCTACTGCTAGTCTGTCCGCCTCTTCGTGGAGTGGGTCGCCAGAATGACCATGGACTTTTACGAAAAGAGTTCGTGAGGATGAGTCTGATCGCAACTTGAGTTCAAGTAAAATATCATGGATGATGTCATGGTCCTTGACCTTGTGCTCGGCCGGTCGGAAGTCGTGACTCCGGAACCATCGTAGTCTTTGTATAGCAGCAGCGCTGTCAATGAGGATGGCTAGATCATCAGCTCGAGGGGTTCCTTGTAATGCCATGACCACTGCTGCTAGTTCTGCCCGTGTGCTGGAGTGTTGGCCGCCCACCCGTTCGGATCTGTGGGGGATGGCAGCGTCGTGCCACATGACCCCCGCTCCCATGGCAGGCTCTTTCGTGCTAGATCGATTTAGCCGTAACGATCCATCAGTGGCTACCACCTGATAACCTTTCCCAAAGTACTCACCACTTGGGAGCGCGTCCAGATATCGTTGTAGGCATGGCGAGGCGTTAATTCGATCAGGCGTCCACCGGAGATTGGACTCAATATCTGAAGCCTGGAAAGTGGCTCTTTCATTTTCGAGAGATTTGCTCACCCAAATTTCGTGTGACTGCTGGGCCTTGATTTTGGTTCGTTCGCCTGTTTGCCACCACCCCTTTCTCAAACTTATCTTGGCGCCTTTATCCAGTCGATGTAAGCAGGAGCCGTGACGTTGCAACTGTGACTTTAACGCGCCCTGTACTTGGTCTGCTCGGACGATGATAACCCAGGTCTGAACGTTGACATCAAAGCACTTGATGTATCCTTCGATTTCCTTCGCTGACATCTCATAAATGGGGATCAAAATTCGTTTGTCAGTTGTCATTGCCTCTAACGACCAGATGTGATCTGAGAAGGAGGGGTCCACAGTAAGAGACTGTGTTACAGCGATGGAACCAAGTTTGAAATGTTCTCGTAGCCATGAGGTAATCGACCAGTGAAGTGTGCGTCCACCCTTTTTTTCCCATTCGTCTGTTTTGACCCATTGCTGATTCCAGTTTGCGATAACTTCTGAGGACGAATACCAATGTTTTAAAAGCTCCCATCGGGGTTCCTCAATGGGTTTGGTGCCCTGAGGCTTTCGTCGCCGGGCACCTGCCGTCTTAAGAACGCGCTCTTGACGCCATTGAGCCGTCTTGTTTTTGTCGATTGACGAAGGCTGGTGGGCCTGACCACCTCTCACTGTGACCTGCACTGTGTTACCTTGATGGAGCCATGTGCTGTCAATGACCCGTGACGCTCTGAAGTCCTCTTGAAACTGAACTGGGTCTTCAAGGTCAAACGTAGCTCTTGGTTCCCGCCGGATTGGATCAGGTGCTGGCGCTACGATCTGCTTCACCCTCGCTGACGATCCGGCGCTATCATAGTTTTGAAGAGCTTGACATGGCCGAAAACCCCCTTCTGTCAATTTGCCCAATTCTGCACCAGAGAGGCTCATCATAAGTGCGTCTCTTCTTAAACCTGCAATTCGCCGCAGTGAGATGTCTTTACCCGGAGATGTCACGTTGATGTCGCCGTGACGATGGAACTCGTCTCGATGCAGACTCCGAACCATGAGGACTGTTGTACCATTGGCATCCGAGCGCTGTCCGACAACCTGTACAATCCATCCGAATCTGTTCGATGACGACGACGTCGACCATTCGGCCCATGTGTCTCTTGGCACCCAGAAGACTGTTTTCTGCTGTAGCATTGTCTCTGCGATTTTGGCGTCTTGCGCCTTGCCCATTATAGACAGCATGTTTTGGATGTCGGGTGGCAGTGACCATCTAACACTACACGTGTACCATGTTTGTGTGTCAGTCCATACGCTAGAGCTGAGAAGCGTCGGGAAAGGGGTACAGAGAGTGTGACTTGTGTTAGACACTACATGACCCTGAACCCGAAGGACTAGGCATCCAAGAGCCTCTTGATCTACCTGCGACCATTGTTGCCGATCCTTTCCTTTACCCCACATTTTGCAGACTTGCTCCAGTTCCCATTCCACCGTTCTGCCATTTTGAAAGAGCACTGAATATTTGTCTGTCTGTGCATCATATGCTCGAATGGTGCCAGCGTGGAGTTGCTTTGATTTTTTCATGTAAATCACTCCCCCACAGAGGTCTTCCCCTGTGTCACCTGGTCGTATGACTTGCGCTCGTTGAATCGGATTGGAGAGCAGAGAAACTTCTTCGGTCCATCGAACATCCTGGATCCTGGAGTGAGTACAAGCCGCCGTCTCGATAAGTGACTTTGCCCGCGCGCTGATTTTAGATTTTAGCTTCGTCGGCAAAATCAGGGTCATCCCATCCATAACGGATTCAATTCTGTGTAGCCCCATACCTGCCATTTCTCGTAGCCACATTCGCGCTTCACGCCAATCTAGTTCATTGGATGTAGTGGGTTTCGAGAGAGGCATCAAATTCATGAGTCCGTCTGTGAGGATGGGCGTGTCGGCATTTTGGATTGCCGTCCATTCTATTTGCATACCTCGGGATGTGCATGCTAGAAATCGGTGACAGAGACTAGGATGTTGCTTCCAATCCTCTCCACTCCACTGGAGTTCCGCTTGCGCCTCTGCTATCGTAGAGCAGCCAAGATGGGCGATAGCTTGTGACATGTCCTGGATTGTCACTTGTCGTAGGTCATCATTCAAACACATGCACTGATTCAGAAGGCTGATGGTCTCACTGGTAATGATGGCTCTAGCCTTTGGTGTTCCCAAGCCACCTTGTTCGGGTCCCGCCCAAAACGTCACGTCTGGCAAGCTGGCATTGACTTTCCATGCTTTCTTGAAGGCACGCATCCACAAATTTTCAAGTTTATCAATTTCCTGTGAGTTCCAGTTCGCAATGGCCGCAGAGTACCTGAAAATCGGGATAATGGCAACCTGTACCACCCAGTGAATCTGCTGAGGGTGGTACATGTGCTTGGTCAACTGTTTGATGGTGTCGAGCGTTTTCTTCCTGACATAGTCACGTTCAAAAGTCAAGTCACCAGTGATTGTGAGACGGACCCCTAGGTACTTGACTGGGTCCCACGGCATCACTATCTTAGGCTTGCCATTTCCGAGTTGAAGGATGCTGAGATCAAGAGGGCATTTTCGTTTATAGTCATAGCCTGTGACTTCTGTTTTGCCCATGTTAATCTTCACACCCGCCCATTGGCAGTAACTGTTGACACAAGCTAAAAGAACATTCATATCGTGTACATTTGTCGTCATAAGCGTAGAGTCATCTGCGAAGCATAGAGTATTAGTCACGACGTCACCTTGTGACAGGCCTCCTCCTTTGAAATCTAGCCATCGGAGCATCGCATTCACCACAACTCCTCCTAATATGGGCGAAAGGGGACAACCTTGCCTGAGGCCACGATGCAGTGGGATCTTGGCAGATTTTTCGCCATCGGCGTGGACCACCCGCATGTGCGAGTGTTCATAGTAAGACTCTAGGGCTTGCACATCGTTTTCGTTCATACCAAATTTGCGGAGGAGCAAGAAAAGGGCAGGCAAGGAGATTGTGTTAAAGTAGTTCTCGAAATCCAGGAAAGTGACACAGATTGTGCCTTGATTTCGTTCTACGTCCTGCAACGCGCTAATAAAGCGTGAAATCTGTCGCCGTGTGGATCTGTCGGGCCGGAAACCCTCCTGCGAGCCTTCTAAAACCGACTGTTGCTCTAGGCTTTTGGAGAGTCGTTTGGCCCAGACGCTCGTTACTATTTTGGCCGCTGTGTTCATGAGGCAGATCGGACGTATTGATTCTAAGATTTTTTCCTCGCCAACCTTCTTTGGGATGAGTGTGGTGAGTGCCCCCTCCCATGATGTTGGCATCTTTCCATTCTGTATTACCTGGTCCACAACCCGGTAGAGTGCATCTTTCATCTCTACCGGCGCTTCTTGCCACATTTCATAAGTCAGTTCATCATCCCCTGGACTCTTGTCATGTGGTAATTGTCGGAGCCAGTAATCAAAATCCTCTCTCGTGAGGTGCTGCGTGAGACGAGCATCTTGTGGATCAAGGATGTTATTTTGAAAGAGCTCATCTGGGACTGGGCAGTCGTCGAGGCTGCGCAACGGGAGCGTGTGATGTAATGCGGAGCATGTGTGACAGAAATATCGAAGGTGTCGACCTGAAGGGGAAGATTTATCAACGTGCGTCATTGGTGTTAACCTGTGATCAGAGTTAGTACACTTGCTACAGTAAGCAAGAGCACTCATAGCATTCGTGGCAAAAAAACATTCCTCATGGCACATTGCGTCTGTGTCGTGTCGCAATTTCTGTTCGTTGGATTGGTTGAGTTGAAGGTATTCTCCTGCGTCGATATCTGGTCTTTGTTCTAATAGATCTGTAAGCAAATGCATGGGACTGATTCTTATTCGAAGGTCACATGGCGCAAGTCGGGTGAGCTCGATGGTAGCATGATCAGTGCAGTAACGGTGTGGTTTGCCCTGCTGGTCATCTACTCCGTCCCATTCCTCGTCTGAACCCCACGCCTGGTGAAGACATTGATCAACTTCGTCGCCAAGGACGCGCTTTAGCCAGCAGCTCCATTTTGCACGTGAGAGCCGACCACTCAGGTTGTCAGGGTGCTTTTTGGCTGGATTCCGGGACGCTCTGTAGTCTGGAGCATCTTGTTTCACCCTCTTTCCCATGAGTTCCTGAATTTCACGTTCGCCAGGTCTATCCATGCGCTCTCGGCATCTATCTCGCAACTTCTGGAGCAGTTCGGTGCGCTGTAGTCGGTGGGCCTCTCGTAACACCTGGCGTCTCTCTCTGATTCCCTGTTGCAGCGCCATGCGCCAGTCATTTAGATCGCTTGCTGACGGTGACGACGAAATGAGTTTTATTGGCGCCACAGCCTCAATGTGGGCCAAGGTGGAGATCTGTCGCATGGAATGTGTGACTATGAACATGTCAGTCACAAGGTCTTTGGCAATCATTGCCTCACGCTCCAGAAGTCTTATCTGGCGATCGCACGCCCGTTGAATTTTGGAACTATGTGCTGGTCTTCGTGTTGACGGCCCAGTCTTGGTGACTTTCCTAGGAAGGAGGCTTGTGGCCTCATTCACCCACCGTGTCAATTCGTCCATAGAATCAGCACATGGCCGAGTCCTGTTGCCTGCTCGTTTGACGTGAGCGCGCCAAGAATCTTTCATCAAGTCCCATTTTTTCCTATCAACAATATCTCTACTACTCGAGTGCGCTCGCATAGGTCGCAGGAGCAGAGTTACTGGTAGATCTGCAGTAAGAGTTCCATGATCTAGACGACTATCACCGTGATGAGCAGTGTGGATGTGAAATTCAAAGCCTTGAGCTGAACGTTCCTCAAGGTCTTGAGGCAGCTGGTTGTTACCAGCATGCACTAGGATCTCGTCCAGTCGAGCGGCCTGAGCAAATTGCGGGCTACGTCGTGTGAACATGCCTCCTTTAATGTGTCCTGTCCACCAAGCGACTGAGCGCTGAGGGTCGAGAGTGAATTTTTGAAAGCGCACGTCGGCCTCTTTGGTCTCGCGGCTGTTGCTGTAACCCTTACGTGCTCCAGGAAAGAGGGATGCGTTGTAGTCGCCACCAGCCAGATGAACGTGACCGAGTGATTCAGTGTGTAATAGGCGGGCACCAAGCTGGTCAAGGAGGGCCTGCTGCTGTTTGCCCTCAGCAGCAACATGATTGTACACATTTGAAACAAAAAGAATAGGTCCTTTGTCAGGCCGAATCTTGACAGTGAGTAGACGGCCTTCGTCGAAGCCGTCAGCCTTGACGTGCTGAAAAGAGTCTAGCGCACTGCCAGCAGACTTATGCACCATTGTGATAACCGAGTAGTGATAAGTGTGCTTGCGCTTATTTTTCTTGCTGCGTTTAGAATTCGATCTACTGCGCATCCGAGTCCCACATCGAATAAAGATCTGATATTGTGGCCATTCCTTCCGAAGCTGTGCGTGCACTTGCTCCCGCGCCGAATTTTTGACCCGGCAGTCCTGTAACAGAACCACTGCTGGATTGTGGCTGGACAAGATGCGTTGCACGGTGGGAATAGAATTTTGGATTCCTACCGGGCCGACGTTTTGGCTGACAACTCTCGATTGTCTGGATGGAGTAGGTGGTGTGCCAATCCAATCAATAAAGTCTGTAGCGTGATCGTTGCATTGCCAGTGCCTAGTGTTGGGCACTGTATCGGAGGTCAAAACCTGATGACAAAACCTCTGAGCATTCGCTGGTGGTAATACAAGTTGCACTGTCTGTTGCTTCAGATCAATACGTTTCACCTTTTTGTTGCCCTTTCTATCCGTTCTGAGTCGAGGCATCCAGTGAGTCTGTGCGGAGTTGTCACCGAGCTCTGAGAAGAACTGCTGTACTGGACAGTCTACCTTTTGCAAGAGGGCACAAGCTATCAGTCGAAGAAATCCCGTGGCCTCACCTGTTACTCTGCGGTCCGAATGTGCCCACAGCGAACCCCAGGTGAAGAGTGCCGCATTGACCGGGTCGGACACTGTGTCAAGACTAGGAGTGTATGTTGACCAGGGCTCATTGAGCTCAGATTCCTTAACTTGAGGACCTATCCACGTCTGACATAATGTGATAATTCTCGAGGAAGGTTGACCAATTTGAGATTCAATCCACAGGTCTCGCGTCTGCTGCGCATATTGTACCGAGATCCACATCTGTGTCTGTTCGTCGAGGTACACCACGCGTAACGTATCGTAACACGTGGCATGAAGCCATTTGTCTTGACGGCCACGTTGTAAGTCGCTAAGAAAGCCAGGCGCAACGTCTGGTAGAATCAAGTACGTAGTTTGACCTGTCCGTCTGGTGTCCGCATGTTGTGTGAGATTATAGTCCCAGCCAAGTTTTGCTGCTGCAACAATGCACAGACGTTGCATCTGTGTCGGAGAGACCCATCCCGTCTCTAGAAGCGTTTGGGTCACGGGGTCAGCAGAGGTGGCGGGTTGGGCAGCTGTCATATGTAGTGGCCGCCAGTCTGAGGGCATCCAAAGTCGACCTTTAGTTCCAATTTGACCCTGACCCAGGGATCGCGTGATTGTTGCCCCCGACTTTTTGCATGCGTCATGTGAGCACTTGATATGCCAAATACCTTTGTTACATTCTGTTTTCAGGGTAGACCTCTGTTCTGAAACTCTTTGGCCTGTGCAAGGGCAGAGAAAAATGTGATGTGACACTAGTTCTGTCGTGCCACCAACTCCATCTAAACCAGCCGTATGCAGTAGACTGCGCATATTGAGGACAGCATCATTGTCTTGTTCTTGAGCCTCACGGGTCCAGTGCGTCACATTGAGCACATTTGTGACGAGCGTCTGAAGGAGAGACTCCATCGTGTGTAGTCGAGGGGGGAAGAACTCCAAGGCCATTTCTTTGGTAGGCCGTGGATGATGTTTCCACGACTCGATAATTCGTAGATTTTGATTTCGACTGTAGACCGAGGTGTCAATAAGAGCCATAGGTTGGAAGTTGGCGCTCATTGCTTGTAGCGCATCCAAACTGCTTAGATGTCGGGCAAAGGCACGAAGGGCCCCGTGATTGTTGATAAACCCCACACGTGGAAAGTTGATGTGAAATGAATGCTTATATGCAGCGCCAGCTGACCTTGAGGCTGTTGTCACCACCACTTGGTCGAGGGGGGAGGGATTTACTGCAAGTTCTGGCCATTGGCACTTGGCCTCGTAACATATTGTCGCTACAGTGATTGCAAGTTTGTTGTCTGACGGGGAGCCGTCTGCATGAAACTGACTGGGAGAGTAGTGTTCAACATCAAAGTAGAGGCAACATGGATCGCCAGCCGGGATGATTTCATAAAAATTCCGATGAACAGTGTAGGCTGTTTCTCGAAAGAAGTCGTCACGTGAATCGAAATACGTGAAACTTTTCACAACCTTGTCCGTACCATGTTGTATCGCGTCCATTGCCACTTCGAAACTTCCCAGGGGACGCTTCTCTTGCATGCCTGTTCGATATGAGACAGTTCGCTTCTTGTATCGCAGAGTAGGACCAGGAACCGGCATTGTCCGACATGAGGAGAGTAAAGAGTCAGTGACTGGCTGTCCAGATAGTGTTAATGTCACATTGGGCTGATCCAGGTCGGGGGAGACAGGAGGGAGAGATAGGATGGCTGGAATTTGTATCGCTAGGTTCGTAGGAAGATTTATCGTGCCGTGATACAGTGGTTGGGCATCCGGATCCTGAGGAACGTTACAAGACCATCCAAACTGGAGACCACAGTTGAACTTTGGAGGATTTCCGCTGCGAACGTCACTTTTGAGATCTTCCTTAAGGACAAGTCTCCAACGGTTACATCGTGCACACTGTACTGAAATATCTGGCTGTTCGTCATGGACCGTCGTCGCACAAACAAGTCTTCGTAGAGTGGAGGTCATTTTAGGTGGACGTTCATCTACACAAAGATTAAGTTCTGGCCATGTGGCCAACAGACCACGTATGAACTGTGGTGCAGACTTACCAAGAGTGTCTGCACGGTACCAATGGTCAAGTCTCGTTCTGCTCTGATCTGGGTCAAGGGGTTTCAGGAATGGTCCGCTAGCGGAACCTGAGGTCCACGCATGTAGAGATTGCTCGGCTGAGTACATGTTGACGTATCGGCGACTTGTGCGTTGATACAGCAGGACTGGAGTTTGAAGGTGAGTAGAGACAGTCGGGATAGTACTGCGCTGCTCTCCTGTTGCACAGTTGGACCAAATTGCGTCTCCTCTCGTGTGTCGCAACCATGTGACATAGTGACCCGGTCGACCGATACTCGAGGTAATATAGGTAATTGCCCCTCGAAGCGTGAATCCCACCAGTTCGTCTCCGTCTATTGCAATTATATCGTTGGGAGCAGACATCAGTGGTCCAAATTGACAATTGGAGATGTCTACCGACACTTCAAAGATGATGGTCTGCTGATTGTGTGCAATTCGCAGGGATTGGGAGTCTTGCTGACTGCACTGTTGGCACGCTCTACTCTCTGATGTTGTAAAGTCCCAAAGACATTGGTATGAAGTCAGAGGGAGGATATGATACGGTTCCTCTCGACCGGACATAACGAAATGACATTGACATTTCGAATGGATATGACATGCACGCTCACTTCGATCAGAATTTGACTGCAGGATCATTTCAAGGGCTCTTGCAGCGTCGTGGGGTTGGTTCATCGTATATGTTGAATCCAACCCAGCATAACGGTCACGGATTCGGGTCATATGACTGGCGTCAACATGTGAGTGGAGATCATGAGTTGAATCAAGTAGCCGAATTTTGCTGTATCCGAGTAATAGACCTGCAAGATGAATTGAGCTCGACAAGAAGCATGTGTTTCTGACGTTTGCCATTGTGAGGAACAATTTGTCGTGGTCATCTGTGTCGCCAGCCATGCCTACCTTGGTCATATTGGAAGATACTAATCCTTCAGTGTCTGACAGTCCAATGTCACTTGTTGCAACCGTTTCATATGATGACGATTTCCCTGCGCATTCTTGAACAACACTGGTCAGAGAAATGCCTGGATCCCCTGCCAGGCGTTTGCGGGAGTGCACAGATTGAGAATCTTCTGTGAGCGTTGGTGTCTGAGTGGCGTTTCTTTTCCCAGTCTGCGTGATTACCCTCCTCTCCGGGCTGACATCTATGCGATCATTACTCAGTTGATTGGATGCTTCATTTTGGTCTATGAGCATTGTATCTGGCTCAGTCTCAGCCATCTGAGACTGTTTACAGCGACGTTGCGATCGTGGCTCTTCTGTGACTGTTGGTGCTTGACCAGTGTCTCGCTTTCCAGATGGTGTCTCATCGTCATCCATCATGTCATCTCCTCCACCTAGAAGTCCAAGTTGCTGTGACCACGGTCGAGTCAGAGTCGCATCTACGCATCCCAACAACATCATGAGTGCAATACGCATACCATCAGCAGAATTTATAAGGTCATCAGTCAGTCTGCGCCCGCTGTCATCAGTAGATCTTGTGTTGTGTGGTAAGGGGTTTTCAGTAGACAATTCTGTATCTATCATACAGTAGAGGTGATTAGCCACGTCAGAGAGATCTTGCGCTCGGAGAGATCCGTGCAGTTGGTGTTGGATTTGTAACTTGTCGGAGAGTTCTTTCCACGATGGCGTTGGCGACACCTGACAGTGACTGTGGAATTGACTCCACTTCCAATACAGTGCAGGTTTGGTGAGTCTGGCCTCTTGAAGGAAGCGCAGTATGTTACTATGACGTGCTTCGAGAACGTGTCTGGCGTATTTGGTGTTGTAACCACCGTGACCTTGGTTCCGTTGAGTACTGCGATACCTGTCATGACAACCATCCACTTGATGCAAACGAAACCTGGTCGTTTGTTGGAGTCGAAGTGCTGGGTACAGTGCGATCTGTAGACCTCGTGGTCGAATGGGACGGCGACCTCTACAAGGTGGTGTTTCATTTGAGATTGAGATCTGATCTAACGCACATGTGCGTTGTGTTTGAGGTTTTAATTTCGATTTCTGGGCGTAGCGTTGAATTTCCAACTGGCAGTCCCTAAATATCAGATCCCACTGAGCCAAGACCCGATTCAACCAACTTCGACTTCGCCACCTTGTGAAGTGTCGTGATGTAGATCGCAGAATTAAGATTGATAAAGTCAAGATTATGATAAGATAGCCGATTTGACACTTCACCGAATAGTCTCTGAGAAAAAACGCATAAAATTCCATGCAGAGACAGTAGACATGTCTTGTCACGATATCGGTTGAAAAAATTGCATACTCCAACCTCCCCCAATCAGGGGGACTTTTTTGTGAATTTCCAGCGCTGCCGTTAAGAAGTAAAAGGAAACACAACCTCGTGTTGATTAGCGAGTGTTGAAAGGCGAGACGAATCTTCATTGAAGACGTTACGATCGAGACACCCGCCCCGCTTGCCGTATCACCGCTCTCCTGCGGCGCTGCATCCGTCGCAGTCATCTTGCTACCTTCAAGACGATGGCACGCCGTGTCACCACTCTTGTGAATAGTCAGGACGTTAAACCATTCTGTAAAAGGTCGAGATGCAATTTGAAAAGACAGGAATACTGAGGTCAATTTCGAGACCTCAACTCCGTTCGCAGTATCGTTGCTCGCATTCTGTTCCGCACCATTTTTCGTCATCTTGCTCGATTCAACTCTTGCCTCCACAACTGCATCAGCACCAGGGTACGACTCCAGCTCCGACACTGTCTTTGACGCTTCACCATCACTCTCACTCATCACTAGCCAGAGACGCTCCGCCGAGTCCACCGGACAGCGGCGCAGTGTCGAGTCCGCAGGACTGCGACACGAAGCGCTGGGGAACCGCAGTCCACCGGACTGCGGCATGAATTCTCTGACGTGATTTTTTCCGAGGAATGATTCAAATCCAGATTCTATGGTCGTTTCTATGGCGCCAGCGTGTAACGTGATACGTGAGATTGTAGTATACACTTCATCCTTTTCCGTCCTAGTACTCAATTCAACCTTCACCTCCCAAGTCATGACTCCAGCGCTAGCGTGCAATGTGGTTCGTGAAATCGGCAATGACGACATCAACTGATGTTTCCAGAATTGAACGAGTACCAATACTGATTGAGTTGATTCCACGCAGAGACAGTAGACATGTCTTGTCACGATATCGGTTGAAAAAATTGCATACTCCAACCTCCCCCAATCAGGGGGACTTTTTTGTGAATTTCCAGCACTGCCGTTAAGAAGTAAAAGGAAACACAACCTCGTGTTGATTAGCGAGTGTTGAAAGGCGAGACGAATTTTCATTGAAGACGTTATGATCGAGGCACCCGCCCCGCTTGCCATATCACCGCTCTCCTGCGGCGCTGCATCCGTCGCCGTCGTCTTGCCAGGTTCAACGCTTGCTGCCAGCGCCTCGACAATCCCTTCCGAATCGAACGTCGAGGTCACTTGAAGTCCACCCTGGACATTGTCAAACATTTCGCACATCTTTTTGGCCATCAAGGCTTCCCCACGAGCTGCCAATGGCGCTCCACCGGAACTCGCACCCGCCAAGACAGGTTCGGGCGACGCAGGCGGCTCTTCTTGTCTTCCCGACATAGTAGATCCTCTCGCGCACGATCTCCTTTGAAAAAAATTGACGCTTGGAGTCCCCCAGTTCGTGACGGAACTTGTGTCGGTTGCCAGCGAATTGTGATGTCTGGTTGATTCGTAGGACAAGTTCGCCAGGTCCCCTCTTCCCATCATAACGAGAAGGTCCGCCCACCTTCCTTCCGATTGGATTTGCGTACCGCGTGGTCTCTCTCTATCTCTCTCTATGTCCACTTCTCTCTTATGTGTCCTCGCCTGCTCTTCTACTCTTACTTTATGTCTCTCTTGATCGTGTTCTTCCACTCTGCTTACACGTGTGTGTGTGTGCTGTTTACTCGTCCTATCACTCTCGCTCATACTATCACTTGTTCTACGTCTATTACGTTTAGTTTCGCTATAACATTCGCTATCTCTCTCGTGTTCGCTCTTGTCCTCATTCTCACCTTTGATCTTGTTCTCTATCTCGACTTTGTCCTTGAACCTGCTCCCTCTCTCGCTCTCACTCTTGCGCTTACTCTTTTTCTCTTTTCCTATAATATATGTGTGTACATCAGACACATGTATATTCGGATCTGCGTTACTTCGAACTCGCGCCACCGTGATCTCACTCTCCTTCTTTGTTATGATGTCATCTTTCCGTTGTATTTCCTCTTTTCTCTCCCACTCGCTCTCATATCCACGTTTGTTGCTAATTTCAAGGTTTCGCTCTCTCGCAGTTGCAGTGTTCCATTGTGTAAGACTGTATCTTTGTTTCTGTTCTCTATCTACTCTGTCAGTGTGTCTGTATCCTAGACCTGTGTCCTCGTTTTGCTCTCTGTGACTCCAACCTTCCCCTATGGGTTTTTTAATTTTCCAACTCAAAAGTTTTTTGGAGGCATCCTTACCCCTCTTTTCCTTTCTTTCCAAGGCGCCACCACTCGCGTTTGGACGATTCAGAACCGATATTCCTGTCATTCCACAAATCTCATACGACCCATGGTGTCGGATATTCGTGATTATTGACTCTGTCTCCCCAAAGCAGATTGCGAAGCAGACCATGACACGCAACAACACCTTACAAATTTTAGACACACTCTGTTGTCTAAAATTTGTGTTGTTTGCGCTCCACAGACTGTGAGACGGATTGCAGGAAAAAAAGC
>Ga0209284_10004820_pt1 | contig 14690 bp, 8 predicted proteins | sample FRY03_FD_187211 | JGI IMG/M metagenome (GOLD analysis project Ga0209284, IMG submission 187211) | Freshwater microbial communities from Lake Fryxell liftoff mats and glacier meltwater in Antarctica - FRY-03 (SPAdes) (version 2) | ecosystem: Environmental > Aquatic > Freshwater > Ice > Glacier... | reverse complement strand
CATCTTTAGAAACTCGAGTACTTCCTCCAAAAAGGGAAGCATCTCCTGCGCGTTCGTCAGCGCCCATGCCGACTTTAATTTTGCTTAAAGCATTATCTGGATTTTCAGAATGACGCCTAGCATGACTGTCTCCACCCCACTCGACATGCAGAAACCGATCTACGCTTTCAAACTCTTTTCGGGAAATTTCTTTATACTCAGTATAAATTCCGCGGTACCAACCTGCCCAAATAGAAGGCGAATATACATCGACTATATCTTTGCAGAAATCACATCTACGAATGGCTGTTTTTCTGGATGAATCCAAAGTATGACTTAAATCATTTAGTTCTACCATAAATTCTCTGATTTTTGGCTTTTCGAAAGTTGTAAAATCACCAGGCCAATCATTTTCATTTCCTAATCCCCAAATAATTATGGAAGGGTGATTGTAATGTTGCTCAATCATATTCGTCAACATACGTTTGGCTTGATTTTTATAAACATCACCTCCTAATCCGCCACGACACCAAGGAATTTCTTCCCAAACCATAATTCCCAAACTATCGCAAAGCTGCAAAACGATTCTGGATTGTTGATAATGCCCAAGTCGGATAAAATTGACTCCCATATCTTTCATCATCGTCATTTCAGTGCGAATCATTTCTTCTGTCATTGCAGCTCCAACTCCAACATGATCTTCATGTCGGTGTGTTCCTCGCAATAACAATCGTTTTCCGTTGAGCAGAAAAGGTCCTTTTTTAACGAATTCAAAATTTCTAAAACCTACTTTTTCATGATGAACATCTGTTTGCCCATTTGCAGAAACACTAACTTCAACATCATAAAGATTAGGAGAGTCTGGCGACCATAAAATTGGATTTTTCACATGTAGCAAACCTATTTCAGAATCTCCGTTTAAAGATGTCACTTCCTTGTTATTCTTATAAATAGATTTCCCTTTTGGATCTTTCACATCAATTTTGATAATCGCATGATTCAAATTATCTGGATTATAAAATCGGCCAGAAATTTTCAATTTTCCCAATTTGCCTTTTGAATCTGTCTCGGCTAATGCAAATATTTTTTCAATAGAAACCTCTGGAGTATAGACTAAATTTAAGTACCTGTATATGCCACCGTACACATTAAAATCAGATAAATCTGATGGAATCATTTCTAAATCTCGAGAATTATCGCATCTAATTTCTATTGGGATTTGACGATTAAATTGGCTTTCAAACACTACTTCTTCCTTGAATTTTGCAACAGCATCCGTAATATCGACCGTCCATTCATCATAACCGCCAACATGTTCACCTACTTTAGTATTATAAATATAAACGCTCGTTTTTTGTCCAGCACCTTCAAAATGTAATAATATCCTGCCTTTAGAAAATGGATTTTCAATAGTTATAGCTGTGCGATACCAACCTGGTCCTTGATAATAATTTACATCTGGATCAACGGCATCTGTAGCATTAAAACAGTGCGGCAACTCTACTTTGGTCCAAATCGGAACACTTTCAGGGGCACCCATTTTTACAGGACGAATGGCTTCCCAAATCCCCCCTAAATCGCCTTTAAGAAATTCCCAATTTTGATTTAACCGCGTTGACGTTTGCGTAAACCCATTCGAATAAATCACTAGAAATAGGAAAGTTACTACTCTTTTAAATTGTTTCATGAAATAATTTTAGTTTTAGTAAATGACTCATAAAAATTTTACCCCCCCCTAAACGTTTTATACATCTCATTGTTTCGTCCTAGGGTGTTTTTAACATTTAAATTCATTAATTAATGGATGCTAACAACTAACGGTGTTTTTAAATTATTTGAAAACGTTTTCAAATAATCAAACCATTGTGATGCCGTAGTTATTTCACCTGCCTTGTCCCATGCTGCCCCTGAATAATATACTATTGGCTCATTGTTATTTACTTCTGTTTTTGCCAATACTTGGGTATACGCTTTTGCGGTTTTACAAACCAACATCTCATTTTTTAGATTTTCCAAAACGACCCCAACACCAGTGGTGCCATCATCGGCAAATGCGGGTTCCCAATACCCCATGATACCCTCTTGCTCGTTTAAAGAAATAACGCCAGGATTGGTTCGTTTACGAATTCCAATAACTACTGGCAACCCCTTAGCATCGTTAAAAGAATATGTATTTTCCATTCTGCTCAATTGAGAACCCGCATCTATAGAAATTATTTTCGTGACATTTACGTTTATATTTGAAGCTTCAAAAGCATCAAAAAACAATTGAAAACTTGTTCTAAGTGGGCCGTTATCTAATACTTTATACCTCACATAGTTTTTAGAATAATAAATAGTATCATCAATATAGGGCGTCATACTCCCCGCTCCTAAAGAAGCCTCAACTTGATAATAATCCAACCCATCCCCGTGATCTATATGATATTCATTTGGTTTGGCGTCTGGTGCAGTAGCACGTTTATAACGCTCATTAATCACCATTTTATTGGTGCGTTTTACCCAAACATCAATACCTTTAGCGGGATGCTCTGATGGATCTAAATCAAGGGCTTTTCCATAGACTCTATGGGCTATTTTGTCATTTTCCCAAGCAAAATCATCTTTTCGTTCGGGCACAAAGCGACCAAACGTTTTGGTTTCAAATACTATTGGTTTACCCTTTTGAATGCTCAGTTGCAACGTCGATTTTGATTTTATATCTATTTGTATCAATAGGTTTTGAATAGATTTTTTCCCCTTATGTTCCAACTGAAACGGAATTTGTTGCTCCGTAACTACATTCATTACAACAAACTGCATGGTATCAATTGAAGGGAATTTTTCTAGAATAGCTCCCCATTGAATAGCTACAACGGCTTCATTTCGATCCGTTTCTGAATTATTTTGAATGCTAATTATTGCGCCATTTTGCGCAAACGAACTCATTGAAAGTCCTAAAAGAAATAGATAGTATGTAAATTTCATAATGTTTATTTTTATACAAATAATGGTATTTGGAGGTGTTGTTTAGTCTTTAATTAATTGGTCAACTGATTAATATCTGATTGGTAAATTTTAGCATCAAGTTCTTTAGCTAAGACATTATAATCTAAATTCTTATAATTTTTATCAGCTAATTGTAAAATCTCTATGGTTTCTCCGTAAGCCGTTTTAACAATTTGTTCGTGCGTCCAATTTTTCTCTTTTTTTAAGTAAGGCATCAGCCAATCGATACCTTTTTTTATACTTTTCCCTTCCGCAGTTTCATATTGCCAAAGATTAACATCTAAATGTTCAGCCAATCGTGCATTGATACACATCCCTAATAAATTCATACTTACATAAGTAAATGATTTTGTTCTTTCCAGTTCAAATGGCTGGCTTCCATCCGATTTCAACTGACTTTCCATTCGTTTCTTTACAATTTCAATTTCCTTTTTGGCAATTTCAGGCCGTTCTGCAAAAATTGCATTCGATATAACCTGAACACTATAATAGGTACCATGGTTGTTGTGTGAGATGGATTCATCTTTACCATTAGGGCTTTCAACTAGCCATGTTAAATAATCAGAGAACCATTTTTTGAGCGCATTATGATTTTCACTTGTCCAACTTTTTGAATCCTGTAACAAAATAGCAGCGTCAGAAATACGATATAATGCTCTTGTTTCAATGATACCTATTCCTCTTCCTGTACTAATACCTTTTATACCTTGAGAAAAATTAAGATTTGGATTTTGTTTAGTATTTGGATCTAAAAACCAAGTAGAAATTAGCTTTGTAGCATACTGAGCATACTTTTCATTTTTTGTAAAATAATAGGCTAGAGATAGAGTTTCTGTATCATTCTCTATCTCATTCATTTCCTCAGAATCTGAAATTTCATAATGTTCTGGATTGCGTTGTCCATCTTTTCTTATATAAGGTAAACCGTCTGGCTTTGCAGGATCTGGCCACCAATAAGGCCCAGTACTCATATAATCATGTTTATCGCCACTAGGGGGAATTTGTTTTTTGTTCATCACCGAATACAATTTGGCTGCAGCCAAAATTTTATCAGCATTTCCCAAAAGATGTTTTAGCGATTTTTTCTTCGAACTATCATTTGCTTTAATAGCATTCAAATTTTTCTGTAAAGCATCACCATTTAATACTATAGTTTTCGGATAATCAATCTTTACTTGTTTTGTAACAAGACCAGAAACTGAATCTTTATTTGAATTGTTATTTGGTTTAGGATTTTGCAACAACCCATACAACCATTCGCTAACTTCTTCTATAGCAATCGATTGGTTTTCCGCTCCGATATTGTGCCCAAAACCTTCAAAAATCTTCAATCTTGTTGGAATTCCTAATGACAGTGCTCGCTCATAAATATTCTTGCTACCATATTTAAATCCGTGATAGCTAAAAGAGCCATCATAAGAAACAGTTGTATCGACATTTCCGCAAATACTAAAAACTGGAACATCACCCGCTTTTATCCAATTAATATCAATCATTGCTCCCCAACAATTGATAACTCCACTAACATTTGAAGAGAAACCTTCATTACCACTATTCCCTTCTAAATTTCCCCATTTTTTTTGATCAACCGTTACTGGAACTTCATTTTGATCCATGAATGCTAATTGTAATGCCGTCATAGAACCTGCAGAACCGCCTGAAATAAAGATTTGATTTGGATCAATGCCATATTGGTCAGCATGTTTTCTAAAAAAACGAACCGCTGCTTTTGCATCTTGAACAGCTCTTAACATTGCTTCTGCATAATCAGTATCGGTTCTGGTTTTATTGATACCCAAACGATAATTAATGGAACTTGTAACATAACCTCTTTTAGCAAAACTTTTACAATATTTTACCTGATACCCTTTAGATTTATCTCCATTTAGGAATCCTCCGCCATGAACAAAAATTATCATTGGTCGGTTTTTGATTTCATCTAATTTTGGTGAATATATATCTAGTAATAACTTTTCATTTTCATTACTGAGATTAAGTGCTTCTCCATACTGTACATTTGATATTGTATCAATTTCTTTGAAAACTTCAGTTCTATAGCGTTCTTCACTCTGAGCAAAAACATTGTTTACAATACTAAAAATGAGCCCAATTACTATTGTTTTAAAATACATTTTTCTAAAGTTAACTTGTTAATTTATTTTATTGCTTTTTTTCAATTAATGAGATTTAAATAGACCCCATAACTTTGAATTCATCAGAGTTTAGTCACGTTTCTTTAATTCATAAACTTTGAAATTACTATAAATATGGTGTGATCTTGTCATTCTAAAACCAAAGTAACCCTCGTTATAAGGCAACCAAGGAACCTCACCCCAAATTACATTTCTTACATTTTTAGTTGCATCGTTTAAAATATTGATAGCATCTCCACTTTTAATTTCGTAAACAATTTTTCCATCAAAAATATATTGCACAATATCATTAGCAGCGACCAATTGAATTTGATGTTCGATATTTGGGACTAATAAAAATTCAGGAATTCCATCTCGATAATTAAGTCCCAAATGGTCAACTAATTTTCCATCCACTGCTCGTGGATATCTTCTCATTCGAATTGTGCTATTATTAACCTTAACATTTCCTCCGCCAGTACTTGCGTAATAGGAATAAATATCATCATAAGATTTAAAACCACCATCATATTTTGTCGTATCAAATAATCCTCCTTTGGTAAATGCATCAATTGAATTTGGCGTATTGGCCATCCAAAATTGATTTACATCTCTAGCAACTATATCATTACCTTGATTATAAGCTGTTGGCACAGTTACCCGGTAACTAATCATAATGGGACCTTTCAATTTATTTTTATACCAAATGGTGGATCCCCGGGGATCATGAACTTGTAATTTGTCATTTTCAATCCGAGCATATCTGTTTATTTCTGGATCCGACTGAGACATTTGAACAATCCAATTTTTTTGAAATTTAGATTGATTGTTCAACATATCCTTAAATAATACAGAAGTAATTTCATAGTGCTCTGCAGCATATCCGTATAATTTCTCCTTTGCTTTTTTATTCTGGGATTGACCATATAAAAAACAAAAACTCATCAAAATGATTACTAAAAAAGTGCTTTTTCGATGTACAACCATATTACTAGATTTCAATTTAATTCACTTTATTTTTTTCAAATTCAGCAGCTAAATAGGCCAACATCTCTGCATTCATTTTTTCTGTAATAGGAGCATATTTTTTTACATGAGCCACATTTTTTGTTTCATCAGGATCTTTTTTGTAATCGTACAGCTCAACGCCAACAACTAAATCAGTGTTAAATGGTTTGAAACTTTTGTAATTATCTTTAAGCCAAATCGTGTATCTGTATCTTTCATCACGAAGAGAATATCCCATAAATTTCGCTTCGGCGTGCCCCAAACGTCCATATTCACCAGTAATGGAACTTCTTGGATATTGGCTTACTGCATAAGCTTTTGTTGGAATAGTAGGGTTTTTCATTGTTGTAACCAAACTTTTTCCATCAAGATAAGTTGGTATTGGAAGATTCGATAATTCACAAAGTGTTGGAAAAATATCTACAAATTCGGTTGGAGATTTTACGGTTGAAGGTGCTAACCATGGAACAGAAATCAATAATGGCGCATGTGTTGCTTGTTCAAAATTAGTATGTTTGCACCATAAATTATGGTCGCCTAAATGCCAACCATGATCGCCCCAAAGTACAATAATTGTATTTTTAGTCAACCCCAAAGAATCTAATGTTTTTAGAACCAATCCTATTTGTGCATCTGAATAGGAAACTGCTGCATGATACCCATGAATCAATTCCTTTTGCTTGTCAATTGCCAATAATAATCCCGGTTTTTCTTTTTCTTGATCTGTAAACGTTTCTAGTGCCGGAATATCAGTGTAAGATCTTAATTCTGATGCATTATGATAGGCAATAGCGACACCATCTTTTGAAGGTTGTTGAAATTTCGCAATTTTCATATCTTCTCTTTTATACATATCCCAATATTTTTTGGGAGCTACAAATGGCAAATGTGGTTTTGAAAATCCAACGGCAAAAAAGAAAGGCTCATTTGGTTTTTTACTTAAATTAATTAAAATATCTTTTGCCATTAAAGCGTGGGCTCCATCGGTATAGGCATTATCAGGAACATCTGAAGATTCTATAGACGGTTTAACCATCCTAACTAAGGCATCGGTTTCGGCTTCTGCTCCTGTTAAACCTTTTGCATAGGCTTCTTTTAACGATATTTCTGCAAGTCTTTTCGTTTCAGGATTTTGATAATAACTAATAGCTGGTGGTCCAGTAATTTTTGAGTAATAAGAGGGGTCTGTGTCGTAATATGGAACTGTCCAAGATGGTTTATCAAATTCTTCATCTACACAGCGAATATCATAAATTTTCCCTACACCTTGCGTAGTATATCCATAAGTGGAAAAATATTGAGGAATACTAACAATATCGGGGTTTTTATCTCTCATTTTTGTTTTCAAATCCCAAACTTTAGTATAATCGGGGCGCATACCAGTCATTAAACTGGCACGCGTAGGACCACAAACGGCCTGTTGCACATAATTGGCCATGAAAATAGTACCATTATTAGCTATTCTGTCAATATTTGGGGTTTTGATTGTTTTATCACCATAACAGCCTAACATTGGTTTCAAATCATCAACAGCTATAAACAAAATGTTTGGTTTTTGCTGTGTTTGAGCTAAAATTTTATTTGGTATTAAAACTAATAACAACAAGATTGATGTTAAAAAAAGTTTCATTTTCATAATTATTTAATTTAATTACAGCTTAATATATTAATGTTATTTCGTGTTTTCTTATTTAAGTTGTGATTCAAAAAATGTCTCCATAGTGTTATACAAGTCTTTAGCAACACCTATGTAAGCAGGGTTATCAATAACGTTTACTTTTTCTAATGGATCGTTTGTATAGTCGTATAACTCTTTCGCATATATTTTATCAGCATTGAATGGGTCTTTGCTTGTGAAATCATGTATCCAAACCACATATCGATATTTATCCGTGCGGAAAGCATAGCCCATTAGTTTGCCATTTTCATAGCCTAGTTCACTCTGTTCTAACTTACTTAAATTTCTAGGATACTGACTAACAGCAAAGTGTTTTACAGTATCGTTTTTATCTTTCATAATAGGCAACAGGCTTTTACCATCAAGTTGAGAAGGAATACTTAATCCTGCCAAATCACAAATTGTAGGAAATATATCAACATGCTCTGAAAGAGATGTTGTGGCTCCCGATTTATATCCAGGAGCTGCAATTAACAAAGGTGAACGTGTAGCTTGTTCAAAATTGGTATGTTTTTGCCATAAATCATGATCGCCTAAATGCCAGCCATGATCACCCCAAAGCACAATTATTGTATTGTTTAACTCTCCTAATGACTCTAACGTATTTAACAATATTCCAACTTGCGCATCCGTATAAGATACAGCTGCATAATAACCATGTATCAGTTCTTTTTGTTTATCCAATGTTAATCCGATGCGAAGAGAATCACCAGAACGGGTAGCAAACTCAGGAATATCTGTATAATTTCGTAATTCACCTGATTTATGATAAGCAATTAAAGGCCCGTTTTGTGAATGTTCTTGAAAACTAGCAATAGGCATATCATTTCTATTATACATATCCCAATATTTCTTAGGGGCTACGAAGGGTAAATGAGGTTTTTTAAATCCAACTGCAAAAAAGAAAGGAGATTTGGCTTCCACTAATTTAATTATTTCATCTTTAGCAATTAATGCATTTGCACCATCTTCATAAGCATTATCCGGCACATCAATACATTCCGAAGAGGGTCCTTTCCTACTTGTAGGATTTAAATCATCGCCTTCGTCATTTTTAGAGGTCTCAGCAACTGGTTTTTTTGCTGGTTTATCAAATAATGCTTTAGTTGCTGGAAATTGATATTGTGTATTAGCTGGTTTACCCATTCCATTAGGATAATCGGAAGCTTCCGCAAAAAGGTAAGGAAGACTCCAAGAAACAGGATCTATTCTTTGTTCTGAAGAACTTGGATGATAAATTTTACCGATTCCTACAGTTGTATATCCTTGTGTAATTAAATATTGTGGCAATGTCACAATATCGGGATTCATATCTCGCATTTGAGTTCTTAAATCCCAAATTTCTGTAACATCCGGACGCATTCCAGTCATAAGACTAGCACGCGTTGGGCCACAAACCGATTGCTGACAATAATTACTCACAAAAACTGTGCCCATTTTTGCCAGTCTATCAATATTTGGGGTTTTAATCAGTGAATTGCCATAACATCCTAATTCTGGTTTTAAGTCATCAACTGCAATAAACAGAATATTTGGCTTTTGATTTTTTTGTTGTGCAAAAACTTGCCCTAATACTAGAAGCAATGTAAAAATAGATAATAATCTTGATTTCATTTTTAATTTTGTTTTATTATTATTTTATAAATACTTTGTCTTTTGCTCTATAATTTCAATAAAAGATCTCACCTTTTAAAGTTTGTAATATTGTCTATTGTAATCAACGAGGAAGTTTGCCCAAATAAATGGCAAGCAAAAACAAAATGAATACTAATATAGCAGATGTTTTGTGTGTCATTTATTCTTTGTTCTTTGTTCTTTTGCATGTTTGCCTGTTCCATCACCAGTGTCAACTATTCCTGCAGCCGGATTAATTAAATCCAATCTTTTTTGTAGTCTGACTCTTGCGTCTATTGCGTCTTTATCTTTTGAATCTGAAGGAACAAGAATTTCTTCAAATGGCGATTTGGTCATATCGAATAATTCTCCAGCTTGATTCAATTTCCAATTTAATTCACGCACATACCAATTTCTTGCTAATTGATTGAAAATCCATGTTCGATGATCCTTTTTTTGTCCTTTTATTTCAGGTAAAATACTCTCTCCGTCTAGCACATTATCGGTTGTTTTTACACCTGATAATTCCATAAAAGTGGGAAAGAAATCAGTAGACTCAACCATTAAATTAGTTACTTTTCCATTTGGTGTCGTACCTTTCCAATTTGCAATAAGTGGTACCAGAGCACCGCCTTCTTTCATAGAACCTTTTTCTCCAATTAATCGTTTTCCGTTAATTGTTGCCACATCAGCATACCCGTTTGCTGTTCCATTGTCACCCATAAAAATGACTAACGTATTTTCTCGTAATTTTAAACTATCTAATGAAGTCATTAATTTTCCGATTAATTTGTCCATATACGCAATGTTATCATAGTACAAATTTTTGCTATTGGGCTTGCTATCTGGTGTTGGTAAAATTTCGGTATGAACATGAGATAATGAATAGTACAAAAAGAACGGTTTGTTTTTGTTTCTAGCCATAAAATCAACTGATTTTTTATGCATTAAATCGGGCATATATTCGTTGTCTTTAAGTGCAACAGTAGCACCATTCAACAAATACTCTTTACCTTTAGCCTGTGTGTTCCAATAAATCCCGGAACCTTTAAATGCGAGATATTCGTCAAAATCAAAATCAGAAGGTGTTAATGGTAATTGCCCCCATTTTCCAATAGAAGCAGAAACATAACCCGCTTTTTTAAGCATTTTAGGAATCATCGTTTCAGCCTGTGGTGTAAATTGCCCTGTTGCATCCTGATTCGTTGCGCCTGTTCTAAAAGGATGTCGTCCGGTTAGCAACATCGCACGCGACGGCCCACACAAAGATCCAGTATAGCAGTGGTTAAATTTTAACCCTGTTGTTGCAAGTTTATCAATATTAGGTGTTTTATAATTATCAGCCCCATATATTCCTACTTCACCATAGCCATAATCGTCGGCTAAAATGAAAATAATATTGGGTTTATTTTGCGCAAAAGAGGGCGTAATTTTTAAAAAAGCAATTAATAAAATACTTTTCAATAACAATTTATACATAGTTTTCATTTTTTATTAATTTACAATAGTACTTATTTTAATTTTTGAGTTTTATAAAACTCGTGTAACTTATTGGCTAAATCCTTTTTAATAGTAGCATATTTTGGATTATTAACCCAATTCTGTGTTTCATCTGGATCCTTTTCGTAATCATATAGCTCAAAATCCGTTACATCAGATTCTTTAAATGGTTTTGTAGCTCTAAAATCATTCCCCACCCATTCTGTATAACGGTATCTTGTGGTTCTAAGTGAATATCCCATTGTCGCTTTATCTGGTTCATTCAAATTTTTCGGCCATTGACTAATTGAGAATCCCTTAACTTCTTTGGCACTTCCTTTTGTTGTTCCTGCTAAACTTACGCCGTCTAAGTCCGATGGTGTTTTCAATCCCGTTAATTCGCAAAGCGTAGGAAATACATCTATAAACTCAGTTGGGCTGGAATATACGTAGTTTTTAGCTTGACCAGCATCAGAAATAAGCAATGGTGCTTTTGTTGCTTGTTCAAAATTAGAATGTTTGTTCCAAAGGCTGTGATCACCCAGATGCCAACCGTGATCGCCCCATAAAACAATGATCGTATTTTCATCAAGTCCATTTTCTTTTAAAGAAGCCATTAATTTACCTACCAAAGCATCAGTATAACTAATACAAGCATAATATCCGTGTATTAATTCTCGCTGTTTTTCATCACTTAATTTTAATAATGAACCATCATCAAGGGGATCAATATCAGCAAATCCTCTTAATTCACCAGAAGTATGATAGGCTATTTGTGGGCCTTCGACCGATGGTTTTTGCCATTTTGCCAATTCGATTTTAGAACGATCATATAAATCCCAATATTTTTTAGGAGCTACAAAAGGTAAATGTGGTTTACGAAAACCCACGGCTAAGAAAAATGGGGTGTTTGATTTTCCAAAATCTTTTAAATAAAGCATTGCTTCATTAGCTGTAATACCATCTGCATAAGCATCATCAGAAACATCTATGCTTTCGGTAGAACTTAATTTCTTGCTATTTTTAGCATCATCTTCATCAAGATTTATTTTTTCTTCTGTTTTATTCTTCTTCAAATCTACAGATTGATATTGCCCAAAATAAGGTTTGCCATAAGCAGCAGGATAATTATAATCTTTTTCTCTTTTATAAGGAATTGACCACGATTTTTCATCATGTTTATTATCAACACTTCGTTGGTCAAATACTTTACCTAACGCCGCTGTTATATAACCATTTTCTTTGAAAAACTGAGGCATCGTGAGCATATTTGGATTCTTATCCCTAATTAATGTTTGTAAATCCCAAACTTGTGTATGATCAGGTCTTTTTCCAGTTAGCATGCTAGCTCGCGTTGGCCCACAAACGGCTTGTTGACAGTAATTTGAGTTATAAACTGTAGCCGTTTCTGCCAATTTATCAATATTTGGGGATTTTACGGCATTAAAACCATAGCATCCTAAATCGGGTTTTAAATCGTCGATGCAAATAAACAGAACATTTGGTTTTTGAGTAGCTTGCGCCAATAATAAGCTACTACTTAATATAAGCATTAGCGATAAAAAAAAATTCACTATTTTATTTTTCATTTTCTACTTTGTTTTACAAATTAATTTTGTGGCACTTTAAACTCAATCACCACATTATCTAATGAAACCGTTCCAATATTTTTTACCACATGCGTAACAGTTTCCGCAAATTTTGCAGTATTAGCAACTTGAAGTCCCGTACCTGGCAATTTATTTAATTCAAATCTAGGGTCTGTAAGCTGTGCATTATCTAATCTAACGGTAGTTCGTTGTGCATGAGTATGCAATGGTCTTGTTTCGCCTGGCATTAAACGTTCTTCAAACACTCTGAATTGCTTATCTTCATATACAATTTTATTGTCTAGCGGTTCTATCCATTTTTCTGGGGTCGTCAATTCTGGATGCACTTTTTTAACAACCACTTCAAAAAATTCTCCGCCAGTTATAGAATATGTTTCATTGCTTTTATAAACTGCAATTTCACCTCTTGCGATTTTTTTATTATTTCCTGGACTTTTAATTATTACGTTTGATAAACCTACAATAACTCGAGTTCCTAATTTTTCAGAGTTTTCAGAAACTATATTTTTTGAAATTCTAAAATAGTCGTTTTCGAAAGTAATTTTTTCTTTTATTGAAAGATCTTCAACGATTTTGGTTTTAGTTGATGAAAACGATTTTGGTTCGCTAGAAACAGTAGTAAGATAAGAAGGACCAACTTCACTTTTCTTCAAGGGATGATTTGTTATTTTCCCTTTTGAAAATTCATCGCAACCGATGTCTTTTTTTGTTTTATTAGCAGAACGTTCTTGTCCCTCAATATCCAACATCAAATTAGGGTCATTATTTTCATTGGCATTAGCCAAAATTGCAGGATAATTGGCATTCGATTTGTCTATTGCAGGACTTGAAGCCGTTAATCCATAGAAACCACTTAGGTTTAAAGCTAGCTTTGGATCTGTTTTTATAAAACCATTTTTAGAGGCCGAAATTCCAATAGAAGCACCTCCAAAAATAATATTATTAGTAAAGGTGACATATTGGTTTTCGTTAATTAATGCCGAACCCGATGTTTTATAAAAAATATTATTTGCAAATTGTACATTTTTAGGTGGGCTTTTTCCTTTTCCTCCTAGGTCTACGTCACCACTATTGTAAAAAGTATTATTATAAACATAAATAACATCTAAAGCTGAACCAACTAAAGCTGAATCAACTAACGTCTTTAGATTTAATTTGAAATTCATCAACTGAATTGCAGAATAACCTGGGTTTCCTTCGCCTTCAAAATAATTATTATAAATCATGTGGCTTCCTCCTTCTTTAACTCGGATTCCTCCAGATTTAATGAAAAAATTACCATAGGCGGATGTTTTATTTCCGTGTCTAAATACAAGTTGCCCTTGAGGATTATTGTTAAACGTATTATATCTAATAACGTTGGAGGCACTTTTTACTGAAATAGTTTCACTATCACCCTTTCCTAAATTTTCAAAATAGCAATATTCTACTACTGCAGCACTCATGTTATTTTGTTCTTTTCGTAAACCAATTCGGATTGGTTCATTACCAAAATCATCCCCATCTCCATCAAAATTAAGGAATGTACAATGGCTAATTTTAGTGTGATTTACCACTGTTGAAGAAGTTGTAATTTGTATTCCAGGACCTGCGTTCATAGTCGCTGGCTTCTCTCCAATATTGCTATATGTTAATTCATTATGATGACTTCCTTCATGAAAATGGAGGTAATTATGTGAAACTACATTTGAGAAATTACATTGGGTTATGATATTATAATTCCCTTTAATGTCTATAACATTTCCGTTATCACCAACATTTCCATTTATAAATTGAAAACCGCTGAAAGTAATATTATTCCCTGTGATAATACATTTCGAATCTCCATTAAACACCACGCCACCAGGGGTTTCCGAAGAAACTGTTATGTTACTTGTTCCAATATTAATTGTGCCCGTATTACTATAAGTATTATCGGCAAGAATAATAACGTCTCCCTTTTTTGCAGCCTTTATGGCGGCTTGTAATTCAGGAATTGTGTTTACTTTTATGGTTTCGGCAATTGAATTGGAAGTGCCTATTAAAATAAAAGCAATGAGGGTTAATAGTGTGTTTTTCATTTTAAAAAATTATTATGGTTATTTAAATATTTAATTTATTTCAATGTTAATTAATTGTTTTTCAAGTTCTTTTGTCTAACTAATGCTTCCATATAATAATTTTTCGCTTGTTTCAAATAGTCTTTAATTCCTGTTTCCCGAA
>Ga0209284_10004810_pt1 | contig 14716 bp, 12 predicted proteins | sample FRY03_FD_187211 | JGI IMG/M metagenome (GOLD analysis project Ga0209284, IMG submission 187211) | Freshwater microbial communities from Lake Fryxell liftoff mats and glacier meltwater in Antarctica - FRY-03 (SPAdes) (version 2) | ecosystem: Environmental > Aquatic > Freshwater > Ice > Glacier... | reverse complement strand
CAAACAGAACTCGGTCGTCGTACGAAAACACCGGAGCCTGGTATGCGTTCAACATCGGAGTCCTTTCCGAGTATGACACGGCCTGAAAAACTAAACCCATATTGTGATCAAATTACCAAAAAACTCATACACCTTTTCCCGCAGCCTCTGTCGGCTGACCGTTAAACGATTTCTGCTCAATCACCTGTGTTGAGTGCTTAAAGCGTTCATTGTGATTGTTTCGTGAATTGTGAATTAAGGATCGCGTCATGGTTTGTCGTGCAGTGGTCTGGATCGGTGCAGTGGCCCTGATCTGTTGCGTCAGCGAGGCATTTGCTGCTGACATTTCTGATTCCATCAAAATACTTCAGTCTGTTCAGCCTGGCGGCGTCGGAACGGCGGCCGGTCGCAGTGCGATTGACAGCCTCGCCGGAGCTGGCACCGAGGCCATTCTGCCTCTGCTGAAAGGCTTCAAGGGCTCCAGTCCTCTGGCCGTCAACTGGCTGCGAAACGCATTTGAGGAAGTGGTCGAAGCGGAACGCAAAGCAGGGAAGACTCTTCCTGCGGAGACTCTGGAAGCTTTCATTCTTGATCGAACAGAATCCCCCGTCGCTCGCCGTCTGGCCTATGAAACACTGCGGGCTCAGGCTCCGGAAATTGAAGCTCGCCTGATTCCCGACATGTTGCTGGATCCGGGCCCCGAGTTTCGTCGCGACGCGGTGGCTCGCCTGATCGATGAGGCCGGCAAGGCAGATGACGCCGCTGCAGCTACGCCGCTGTTCAGGAAAGCGCTGGCAGGAGCTGTTCACGAAGATCAGGTTAAAAAAATTGCTGAAGCTCTTCGTGCGAATGGCGAGACCGTGGATATCCAGAAGCATTTTGGCTTCCTCGCCAAATGGATGATCGTCGGTCCGTTTGACAATAAAGAAGAAAAAGGTTTCGCGGTTGCCTACACTCCGGAAACGGAAGCGGCCGAAGGCAGAGCTCCAAACACCGCTGCGGAATATGATGGGCAGCTAGGCAAGATCCAGTGGAAGCCACTGGCCACAGAAGATGATTATGGCGTTGTGGATATCGGCAAGCAGATTGAAAACTTCAAAGGTTCTCTGATGTACGCATCGACAACCTGGACCAGTGCTAAAGATCAGCAGGTGGAAATTCGCCTGGGAACTCCCAATGCATGGAAGCTTTGGGTCAACGGCAAACTGGTATTCGAACGAGAAGAGTACCATCGCAGTTCGGCAATGGATCAGTACAAGGTTCCGGTTTCTCTGAAGCCTGGTGAGAATGTCATTCTGTTCAAGATCTGCCAGAACGAACAGACCCAGGACTGGGCTCAGAAGTATCAGTTTCAGCTGCGGGTCTGCGACAGCACAGGATCGGCCGTCCTTCCCGGATTGGCTACCGCGAAGAACGATCGTCAGACAGGAGAAAGCCGATGAGACTCGTCCTGTTTTCACTCTGTGTTCTCGCGTCCCTCTGCGCGGCACGCCAAAGCGTCGCTGCCGACTGGCGCCAGTTTCGTGGCAACGACGCCAATTCCGTAGCGGCCACTGAATCTCTACCGACAGAACTGAGCGGCGACACCGTTGCGTGGAAGGCGCCGCTTCCGGGCCGCGGTTTGTCAGGCCCGATCATTGTCAGCGATAAAGTGTTTGTGTCGGCCAGTTCCGGATACAGCCACGATCGACTGCATGTGATCTGTATTGATGCCGCTTCGGGCGAACAAGTGTGGCAGCGACAGTTCGATGCCACTGGTCGCACGATGACTCATGACAAGATGTGCAACGCAACGCCGACAATGGCAAGCGACGGCGAACGCGTCTTTGCGTTTTACTCAAGCAACGATCTGATCTGCCTGGACCTCACCGGCAAACTCCAGTGGTTTCGTGGGCTCGGCAGTGAATTTCCAAACGCCAGCAATAGCCTCGGAATGTCGTCGTCACCGATCGTGATTGGTACGACAGTCGTTGTGCAGGTGGAAAGTGATGCAGAAGCATTTGCCTGCGGTGTGGACACTGTCTCAGGCGAAACCAAGTGGCAGATCGAACGGCCGCGCGCTGCTAACTGGACTTCTCCTTCGATGCTTCCGGCTATTGGCGATCAGCCGGCGCTGGCTCTGCTGCAGTCTTCCAAAGGTCTGACGGCGGTAGATCCCGAAACAGGCAAGATCGTGTGGAACTTTGAAAAAGGTGCCTCCACAATTCCTTCGGTCACCGTCAGCGACGGTGCGATCGTCATTCCGTCCAACGGTCTGACTGCCATTCGTTCGACAGGGACTGCTTTTGAAGAGCTGTGGAATGCGTCTGGCATGAGCCCTGCAACGTCCAGTCCTGTAGTCATCGGCAACACCGCGTTTGTGATGAACAGTGCGGGAGTCTTGTCTGCCGGGGACACAAAAACGGGCGAACGACTGTGGCAACTGCGTCTGCGCGGCAGCTTCAGCAGTACTCCAATTTCTGCGGGCGGTTATCTGTATGCCTTCAATGAAGCAGGCACGGCGTTTGTCGTGAAGCCTGAAGCCGACAAAGGTATTATCGTTTCCGAACTTGATCTGGCAGAAACCATTCTGTGCAGTCCAGCGGCTGCCAATGGCGCGTTGTATGTTCGCAGCGACCAGACTCTTTTCAAGCTGGCGAAGCGTCCTTAAAACTATGGCGGGTGTCTGCTCTTTCTCTACGAAACTACGGGTGTCTTTGTGCGAGTTCTAGGACTGGATATTGGTGGTGCGAATGTCAAAGCTTCGACCGCTGATGGCGAATCAATCAGTCTTGTTTTCCCGATCTGGAAGAACAAGGAGGGCCTTCGAACGGTTCTCCAGAATCTCAGGTTGCTGAAGGACACGCCGCCCGAAATCGTAGCGCTGACTATGACCGCGGAACTGGCCGATTGTTTTTCTACCAAGGCTGAAGGCGTCGAATTCATCATTCGAGTGGTGATGGACGAATTTCCGAAGTCCATCATTCGCGTCTGGATGACGTCGGGCGAATTTGCGGAACCGCTTGAGGCCATCGAACTGCCGGAGCTGGTTGGTGCGTCCAACTGGCATGCCCTTGCAACGTGGGCCGGGCGAGCTGTTCCGGCTGGTCCGGCACTTCTGATCGATGTGGGTTCCACAACGACCGACATCGTACCGTTGATCGATGGCCTTCCAGTGCCTGAGGGACGGACCGATCTGGAACGCCTGGCGGCGTGCGAACTTCGCTACACAGGTGTTCGGCGAACTCCCGTCTGCGCGATTGTGCAGTCGGTGCCTCTTGTGGCAAAGGATGGCGGTGATGGTGCGGGAGCTGAGTTCTTCATTCCGATCGCTGGCGAACTTTTTGCAACGTCACTGGATGTGCATTTATTGAACGGCGACATCTCCGCCAATGACAACGAAACAGACACTGCTGACGGGCGATCTGTGAACCGTCAAGCGTCGTTAAATCGTCTTGCCCACATGCTGTGCTGCGACGCAAGTGAGCTCAGCGAAAACCAGCTGATCCAGATGGCCGCATACGTGGCCAGCCAGCAGACGCAGCAGATCTGCGCCGCAATTCGCAATCGCTGCGACTACCTGAAGGAGTTCTCCGGCGCGTCTCAAAAACCGCAGGTGCTGTTAAGCGGCAGTGGGGCCTGGCTGGCCGAGCGAGCGATTCAGGAAATTGGCGAATCCAGATTTTCGCAGATCAGCAGTTTGTCCGAAATGTTCGTTCGCAATGTCAGCAATTGTGCACCGGCGTTTGCCGTCGCCAGACTTGCGGCCGAACGTTGTCTGGACGATCTCCTGCCGGTTGTTGAATGGTAGCGATTAGTCAAAAATCATTGGCCAGCCAAAGCTGCTTTGAGTCGTGTCAGATTTCCTTCAAGCCGTTCTGGAAATGTTGCGTTCGCCGAATCCGGGTATTCGCAAAGATCGATCCAGACCACCGTTAAACCCGCGGCGGCAGCAAAGTCAGCGGCTTGATCCGCGTGGTGAGTGCTCAGCAGAAACAGTCGCCGACCATCAGCGGGCATCGTCTTCAGCCGTTCGGTCAGCTCTACGCCATCGGGCTCGGTCCATTTGCCGGAGTCATCCCAGTGCAGATAGTTGAGTTTCCATCCAAGCCGTTCGGTCAGATAGTGATAAGATGGCCCATCAGCCAGCACGGTAAATTTGGCAGCATGCGTGGACATTTTTAATTCCTCAATGACACCGTTCAGCGATTCCAGTTTTGCCCTGAACTTCGTGGATTCCGTTTCCAGCGTCTGCTGGTGTTCGGGAGCGATTCGAATCAGCGCGGCGGTGACTTGAGACAGCTGAGAGATGGCCAGATTTGGATCCAGCCAGGTGGCCCAGACCGTTCCCGCATGACCGTGCTTTCCTGCCGGCCCATGTTGATGAGTCACTGCGTCGGGAATACGAATCAACTGTTCGTAATATCCAGCAGCCGTGTCTTTGACTCGCGACCCAGGCAGCGAAACACGGTCCATCCACGGTTCATAACCTGCACCGTTAATCAAAATCGCATCCGCGTGCCGCATCGATTGAGCGTCCTCTTTCGTCGGCTTCCACTGACGCGAGACCATCGTTGCAGGCACAATTTTGCTGACCGCAAAAACGTCTGACCCGACCGTCGTGGCCATTTCCAGCAGAGGCTGGCTGGTCACAACGATTCTTGCAGGCCCGCTTTTCGCCGCCTGCTGTGGCCGAGTTTCTGCTGATCCTCCACATCCTGCTGTTGCAGTGAGAACCAACAGCAGCGCTGTCATCGATCGCATGAAGGGCTCCAAATAGCTCAGATAAAAACTATTTTCGTGTGAAGATGGGGTGAGGAACGCATGATACTGGAGATCCGTCGTTTGCAATGACCGCGTCGCTGATTTAGCAGTCCTAACAAAAGCGGGACAGGCACCCTCCCACGGCTATGCTCCTGAACATTTTCAGCGCAGTCCGGGAGCCAGTCCCGGTTTTGTTAGGCGTTCTTACTCGCCGGTCAACGACACAACAATCCCGTCATCAAGAATGAATCAGACTGCTCTCCGGGCGGATACGAAAAAAGCCTTGAACGGTTTGACCCGATCAAGGCTTTTGAGCTTCAGAAGTGACCTGAACTGCGAACGGTGGATACGGTGCGAGACAGTCGAGGATCGAGTCACGTCGAGCGTGCACTCTTGTTGATCCCGGTCTACGCGGTTGGTTTGAGATCTCCGTCGGGGTTACAGAGGACAGTTCTGAATCATCCGAAAACCTTACGGTCGCCGGATGTCTCTGAGGCAGTTTAATCGACCGCGACCAAACTTTCCTACAGCCAGTTTTCATTCTCCGCCGTTATTCTCAAATGGCACAGTCTTCGCTGAGCGAGACAGGGCGGCCGGACAGATCGGTGAACGGCGATCATTGGGGCTCAGCACTTCTTGGAATTCCAACTTGACACGCCCCTGCCAACATCCTGCTTCCTTAGCAAGCGGAATGATGATCCTGATGGGATGATGCAACACTCAATGCACACTGAATGGAGTTCGCGACGGTCTAATGTGCCGAAGTTTGGCCACCGCATGACGTCGCGGAATTCGCCATTGGTCCGCGGCTCTCCCGGACATTTCAGAAGACCGTCGAATCGAAATCGAAATCGATCCGGTCAATCAGAATTCTTTGCACGGTACTTAAGTGCATTCCGTCCGACAGGCGCGCACCCGTTGGCGCATGAAAAAGGCCGGTCTACGATGAGACCGGCCTACGGATTGAACCGTACGCGATAAAAGCCTTACTGTGACAGGAGGCAATCGCCGCTCGGATACACTGACGAAGAATGTAACCGGCCTTGCAATCGCATGCAAGAGTCCACACTATGGAATATACATAGGGGACAACATTCCGCGCCAGGGACGACTGAAAGGCAGGCAAATGCGATATCGACTGGGACTAGACTTGGGCGCGAACTCACTGGGTTGGGCCATCCTGGAACTTCAGCCAAAGGCACTTTGGCACAAAGCGCAACCCGTGGGCATCGTCGCTTCGGGAGTGCGGATGTTTGATGCGGGCGTTGATGGCTCGATCGAACAGGGCAAAGACAGCTCGCGAGGCGCTGAAAGACGTCAGGCCCGACAAACGCGGCGCCAGACGTGGCGTCGGCAGTACCGAAAGTCCAAACTTTTCGGCCTCCTGCAAAGACTCGACCGCCTGCCGAAGACGACAAGTTGTGAGTCCGATGTGCGCGATGCGGCACTTAAGACACTCGATGCAACGCTGACGGCAAAGTGGTGTCCCGACGGCGACACCGACGCCCACCAGAAAATGCCGTATCTGTTGCGAGCGGCTGCTCTGGAGCAGTTGGTAGATCCACTCGAACTGGGACGGGCGTTGTACCACCTTGGACAACGCCGAGGTTACAAAGCCAATCGCAAAACGGACAAAGCGGACGATGAAGAATCCGGGAAAGTTGCGACAGGAATTTCCACCCTCGATCGTGCTCGAATGGTCAATCCAGATGACCCATCAAGCTTACGGCGAACGCTGGCCCAAACGGTGCGGGATGAATTTGGGCAACAGAATGGCCGCTTTGTTCTGAGGAGCGAAGACGCTGCATCAGCAACACGCGGACGCATCCGAAAGCATTACACTTCCCGGAAGATGTACTATGACGAGTTCATCGCCATTCGTGACGCTCAGTTACAATTCGGCACGGCAATTCAGATGTCCGACTGGAAGCGGATCGAAAAGGCACTGTTCCACCAGCGACCGCTCAAGTCTTAGAAGCATCTCGTCGGACGATGTACGCTCGAGAACGACAGAGGAGGCCGCGGCCGTCGTCGATGCACAATCGCCCTGCCTGATTTCCAAGAGTTCCGCATGCTGCAGGCCGTCAATCATCTCCGCGTTGTATTACCCGGCCAAGCTTCAGAACCTCTGACGGATGAACAGCGACAGATATTGGTCGATTACCTGATGCAGCACGGAGATCTGTCGCTGCAGCCGGCACGCCGCAGATCGAAACTGGGGCTCGTCGCTTCGGTATTGTCCCTGCTCGACCTTCCCAAAGGCACAACCTTCTCACTCAAGCCGTTTCAGGACGGCGGCGACGCTCATGACGAGACCGAAGAGGACGACGACACGAAGCTGATCGGAAATCGAACGGCAGCAAAACTGTGTCCAGTGTTTGGCGAGCGATGGGAACTACTTTCGGACTCTGATCGGGAACAGTTAATCCTGCAGGTGCTCTACGTCAGCAATCCCGACAGCCTGAAAAAACTGGCCATCCGCAAATGGCAGCTATCTCCAGACGCAGCCGAGGCTCTCAGCCGAATCTCCCTGGAAGAAGGCTTCGGCGGCTTGTCAACGAGGGCGATTCGCAACCTGCTTCCAGAACTCCGTAACGGCCTGAGTTACGCCGAAGCCAGGAAGAAGATCTATCCAGACTCCTTCAAAGCGATTGAGCCCCTGAGCCTGCTTCCGCCATTGAACGAATGGAACGACGATGTCCGCAACCCGGCCGTTATTCGGGCTCTGACAGAAGTGCGCAAAGTGGTGAATGCGATCGTCCGCGAATACGGAAAACCAGAACAGATTCACATCGAGCTCGCTCGCGACCTGAAACGGTCTCGTAAAGAACGTCAGGAAATCTGGAAGAAGAACGAAGACCAACGAAAACTTCGTGACAAGGCGGCAAAGAGGATTCTCGAAGAACTCGGTGGCGCCAGCCCCCGCCGGGACATGGTTGATAAGTGGCTCCTTGCGGACGAATGCAACTGGGAGTGCCCGTACACCGGAAAGTCGATCACTCCACGAATGATGGATCAGTTCGATGTCGAACACATCTATCCACGTCAGTATCTCGACGACTCTTTCTCAAACAAAACCCTGTGTGATCACGACTTCAACCGGAACAGGAAAAAAAACCGCCTCCCCTCAGAAGTGCTCAATGGCGAAGAACTGGAGATCGTCCTGGCCCGCGTGAAACGATTCAACGGCTCTGCTGCGGGAGGCAAGCTCAAGCGATTCCAGCGGGAAGAAGTTCCGGAAGATTTTGTGGCACGCCAACTCAATGATACTCGTTACAACGCACGCCTGGCCGCGGATTTCCTCAGTACGCTATACGGTGGCCGCAACGACGCGGACGGGAATCAGCGGATTGTCACTCCAACCGGAAACCTGACCTGGATTTTGCGAACTGGTTGGGAACTCAACTCGATCCTCAGTGATACCGATGACAAAGACCGTCGAGACAACCGGCATCACGCGGTGGATGCCGTGTGTATCGCATTGGCGACGCAGAAGACGATTAGGCTGGCTGCTGATCTGGCGAAGAATAACTTTCTGGCAGGCGTTCGATTCAACAAATTCCTGCAGGAACTGCCCAAAGAAACACCGTGGCCTGATTTCCTGAACACAGTGCGTGCCATTATTCAGCGAATCATCGTGTCACATCGGCCCACGCGTCGAATCGCAGGGCCGCTGCACGCCGAGACAAACTATTCGAAGCCTTTTGTGAAATACCAGAATCTGCCCGCAGCAGCGAGTAATTGGTGGAACTGGATGGGCCGGAGGGGAAGCGCGCCTTTTATCGAGTTCAAAGTCTCTCGCTTGATGAGATTATGTTGTGTGACCACACGCGATCAAACATAGGGATTTCAGATCGGACTTCTTGGAATCGAATTAGGACCGTCATGAAGTTTCGCGAACGAAACCTTATTCTTGTTAGCATTTCGTCGCTGGGGATAGCGAACGCTCGCTGAAAATTCTGTCCAGAGTTTCCAGATCGGCGAACGTTTTTTGATTGCAATGAATACGGTGGCGTTACATGCTGATGTTGCATGGGTGGCGCTGCTCTCCGACACCGGACGTCAATCAGTCACAATTTGTGGTGGCGGTTGATGAGAAATCGCATTCTTGAAATCAGCCTGCAACCAGCTCGCCTGAGAGTGGAACATCACCAATTGGTGATTCAGCCGCCCGAGGGAACGAGTCATTCTGTTCCGCTGGAGGACATTGCGGTTCTGATCGTCGCTCATCCCCAAGTCAGCTACACTCAAGCGGTGCTGAGCGACCTGATTGGCAATGGTGGAACCTTTGTCACCTGCGACGCCAAACGCATGCCCAACGGCATGTTGCTCCCTCTGGACACGCATTCCACGCAAACAGCCCGGTTTCATCTGCAGTTTGAACTCCCATTGCCACGGAAGAAACGGCTGTGGCAGCAGGTTGTGCAAAGTAAAATTGCGATGCAGGCCATGCTTTTAGTCGAACAAACCGGTTGCGACCACGGACTGACTCCGCTCATCGGTCAGGTTCGATCCGGCGATCCGTCCAACGTTGAAGCGCGGGCGGCCCGACGCTACTGGACGGCCCTGTTCGGAAAAGAGTTCCGTCGCGATCGAGGAACCGAAGGTATCAACGCGATGCTCAACTACGGCTACGCAATCCTGCGAGCAGCGACGGCCCGAGCGATCTGTGCGTCCGGCCTGCATCCATGCGTCGGATTGCATCACCACAACAAATACAATTCGTGGTGTCTGGCTGACGACATGATGGAACCGTTCAGGCCGTGTATCGATCGTGCCGTGTATCGACTTTCCCATGGCGGTCGGACTGTTCCTGAGATGACATCCGAAACGCGCGGTCGCATTCTGCAGAGTCTGACAGCCTGGCTGGGAGTCAATGACGCTCAGCGAAGTCTTTTTGACGCGCTCACGGTGGCGGCACAGTCACTTCGGCGGGCGATGACGGATTCAGGAATCGAACTGGAATTCCCTGGGGAGTTTATCGATGCCCCGCAGTGAGCTGACTCTTTCCGGATACAAAACCATGTGGCTGATGGCGATGTTTGATCTGCCGGTCGAGGACAAAGTGGCCAGACGTCGATACGTACAATTTCGAGGGTTGCTGCTGGACAACGGGTTCAGTCAACTGCAGTATTCGGTTTACGCGCGATGCTGTGAATCGGAAGCAACGGCCGAGACGCAACGAAAAAAAAATTGTTGCCAAACTCCCGCCTGACGGCCACGTGCGATTGATGATGATTACGGATCGACAGTTCGAAAAGATGGAAAATTACGTTGGGAAAAACCGACAGGAAAACGAACATGCTCCGTTGCAGCTGGAACTTTTTTAGATGCTCGCCCAGCCGCAAGTCCTGCTTAGTCAGGGGCTTGCGGCTGAGGTAGTGTATCCGAGCAGCGATTCCCTTCGAGCCACAGCAGAACTGGGTGCGCTGCAAATGGACGCGCCAGTGTATGCGAGCAGCGATTCCCATCGAGACTATTCCGGTGCCTCGGGAGGTCTCGCGATACATGTATTTCCACGACGGATGGAGATCTGGAATTCCGGCCGCCTGCCGCCCGGAGTGACTGCCGAAACCTTGGGACGAGGCCAGTTGTCAGTACTCCGCAATCCAGACACCGCGCACGTTTTGTACTTGCGAGGCCTGATGGAGAAGGCAGGCCGGGGAAGTGTGCTGATGATACGGAAAAAAACGGACTTTCCGCCCCGAAATGGCAGTCTGATGCCAATTTGGGCGTCACACTGACCTTCTTCGCCCCGGAAGTTACCCCGGAAGTTCTGCGGCTGTTGCAGAACCTCGAAGGGGCGATGTTGCGACGGGAGTTGCAGGAAGCGATGTCGTTGAAGGATGACGAACATTTTCGCAAAGCCTATCTACTCCCGGCTCTGGCCGCAGGAGTCATTGAGATGAGCCAACCGGACAAGCCCACCAGCAGTAAACAGCGTTAACGCATCTGTTCAAAAGTGCTTCGAAGGGTCTTCAAGTCCACCTTCCGGTCCGCGGGGAATTTCATTTCTTCCAGCCACCATTCTTCCGTGAACCCTGCGGACTCACCCGGCTGCAATTTTTCTCGTGGCCCGATGGGTTCCAGCTCAATCATGTCGCCGTTCGGGTACCACACAGAAACCGTCAGGCCAGCCGCTTCGTTGTAGACGCGATCGGGATAGGTCGCAAATTTCTTGACGAACAGCAGGTCGTTCGGAGCCAGATAGGCAATCACACCTGCGTAGCTGTCAAAGCCCAGTTTCGGCTTGCGTGGTGCTCCAAGGATTTCCACAAACCCCTCGCGAACCCGGATGTTCGGATCTTCGGGCTTCATATTGATTATGGTGTGATCTTCGTACATGACGTAGCTGTTCGGAAAACGACTGGGTGATGTCAGCGGAATCAGACAGATGCCCTTTCCAACCGCAAACGTTCGGCTCCAGTGACACCACTCGGTTGGTGCCTGCGAGATATTATGGATCGTCTGCGTGCAGAGCAGCTTCGAAGTTTTTGGATCGAGAAGAAAGTCGCGGACCAGGCGAGTCCCCGTGGATTCATCATCAGGACTCGTCAGTCGTGCATGACGATCGCCGAGGATTTCGCCTTTCCATTCCCCATTCCACAGAATGTTTCGCTGCGGAATCACAAGTTCCGGTCCAATGTCAAAGCGGCCGGCTGAAGAGCGTGGGGGATCTCCTGGCTTCCATGTCTTTTCATCGTCAGACAGGAACAGACTATTCGTGCCATTCAGCGAATACTCAAGAACTCGTCCGCCAACTTCAGGACACAAGACCACTTTGACCGGTCCATTGGTCAGCTCAATCGCCGCCGCATACCCGAAGTACGGAGCCACACGAGCCCCCTGAAAATCTTCTGCGTATACGACGGCACAATGCCAGGTGGTCAACAAAAGCAACAGCCCGCGAAGCATGAGAAGTAGTCCCGATCGAAGTGGGTAACACAGTGACTCAAACAGTGTACACTTCACTTGGAATTCTCGGCACCTGCCGAGTTATTTGATATTTCAAATATGATATTTGAGATCTGGGGACTGCCACAATGAAGATCGCCGTTTTTTCCACTCAGCCGTACGACCGTGAATTCCTGACGAAGGCCAATGAATCGGCAAAACATGAATTGCTGTTTTTCGACGTGCAGCTCAATCCTCAGACCGTGTCCCTCGCAGTCGATTGCCAGGCCGTCTGCTGCTTCGTCAACGATGATGTTTTGGCAGAAACACTGCAGAAGATTCACGCGATCGGAATTCGCCTTGTTCTGCTTCGCTGTTCCGGATTCAATAACGTTGATCTGCCGGCCGCGGCGACGCTGGGCGTAACAATTCTACGAGTCCCCGCGTATTCGCCGCATGCAGTCGCCGAACATACTCTGGCCTTGCTGCTGTCACTGAATCGAAATATCCCCCGCGCCTGGAATCGTGTTCGTGAAGGCGACTTCCGACTCCAGGGGTTGCTTGGATTTGATCTGTTCCAAAAGACGGTCGGTGTTGTCGGGACCGGTGAAATTGGTCGATGTGTGGCTGAAATCTTCCTTGGATTTGGGTGCCATGTTCTGGCCTATGACCCGTTTCCAAACGAAGAACTTCTGCAGCGCGGCGTCAAGTATGTTCCTCTGACCCAACTGCTGCAGGAATCACGAGTCATCACGCTGCATTGTCCGCTGATGAAGGAGACTTATCATCTGATCAACTCGGAGACGTTGAAACTGGTCCAGCCGGACTGCCTGGTGATCAACACAGGACGCGGCGCACTGGTAGAAGTGCAGGCTCTGATCGATGCGTTGAAAGATCGCAGAATCGGCGGCGTGGCTCTGGATGTCTACGAAGAAGAAGCGAGCCTGTTCTTCAGAGACCACTCGGAACAGGCGATTCCCGATGACGCGTTTGCGCGTCTGCTGACTTTTCCAAACGTTCTGATCACCGGACACCAGGGCTTTTTCACTCAGGAAGCGCTGACAAACATCGCCCGCACCACTCTAAAAAACGCGACGCAGTTTGAAGGCGGAACCCCGGACGTAAAATGTGTCGTTAAGTCGACGTGAATCACTGCCGACCGTCCTTCTCCCCCGCGGGGCAACGCTGGGAAGTATTTTTTAGTATTTCATGCGATTTCGGCCCAAAGGGCCATTCGATTGCCTGGCCTGAACACTGAAGATATCCTGACACAGCAGGTCTATCAGATTCTCGCCGGCTATCTGGACGGCAATGACGCTCAACTTCTGCGAGACGATCCTCTCTTCAAAACGATTGTTTACATCGACGAAACCGGCTGGAAAGTCGGCAAAAGAACCTGCTACACGTGGATTTTCTCGACTGCCAAACACGTGTTGTTTCGCTGCGGAGTTTCTCGAAAGAAGACCGAAGCGACGAGCGTCCTTGACGCTTTCTTCGGCGGCATCGGCGTGACCGACGGCTACGCGACGTACAAGAGTCTGTTCAGCGAACACCAGTTGTGCTGGGCTCATTTGATTCGCAAGGCGATCAAACTGGTGCTGCAGAATCCAGACGAAACGGAGTACGCGGAGTTCCTGGATCAGTTATGCGGAATCTATCACGATGCGAAGTGCTTGCGTGACAACGTGGCCGCTTCGGTTATCGGTGAACCTCTGAACGATGCGGCAGAACGTAAAGCAGTTGTCGCCAAACTTCAGGAACGTATCAAGTCGCTGTGCAGTCGCCGCGACGAAGAAGTGATCACGGCCAAAGCCGCTGCAAAGCAAGTGCCTCCCGGTGAGCCAACAGCGTCGCATGTGGAAACGATCATTCTTCTTCAGCGAGAGCTGGCCGAAAACGTTGATTGTTTGTTCGTGTTTGTTGAGCATCCTGAAGTCGAACCGACGAACAATCGCAGTGAACGGAATGCTCGACGAGAAGCTGAAATTCGTAAGGGAGCCCGCACGAGCAAAACAGATTCGAGTGCGAAACGACGCAGTATCATCGTAACAGTTTTGGCGCGTCTTCAAACACGAATTGCCAGCTTCTCCACTGAAGAATCTGCTTGTCGCGGTCAGTGAGGCGAAGAGCCATCGAATTCTCCGGTGTGGAAGTCAGGAAACGGATTCACGGTTCTGACCGGGGAGTTGAACAGAGTGTCGCTGTATTCTCTGATGGCTGACACCATGGGAGAGACGGTTCGGTTCCGATTCAGGAACAGCGGTGTTTCAGCGAGGCACAGCGGCATCATTGCCGGCACCTGGACATGTGAGGAGGAGTGCCAGTTCCGATGTGGGCTGCGGCAAGTCCTTTGGCGGTTTCGTCGTCGAAACCGCCCTCTGGCCGGAACGCCCAGCGGAGGCCACAGGGTGTGCCGGCTGTCCCAACAGCCGTGCACCAGATCGGGCGTCCCAGCCCGATCGCGGACGTCCAGTCCGCAGGTCACGGCCCAGGACGTGACCGTGGTTTTCGTCCGTACAGGACGGCGGAGCGTCCATCGCAGCGCGAATAATCGAGAGCGTCCAGCTCTCTGATTATCCGTCACGATCCTGCCGCTTCGATGTTTGGTCTCTGATTCGCGATGTTGCCCCTGTAAATTTTGGGTATCACCGACTCCTAGCGTGAGTTGGTACTTTCGAAACGTCCAAAATGATTCTTCACTCCTGAGGTGTATGAATGAAACGCATCCCTGTTTGTCTGGACGGAACGTGGAATGCCTCGGGGAAGGAAGAAACAGACTCCGATACGAATGTGCTGAAGCTCTATCGAAGAGCCCACAATCAGGATGGTGATACTCAGAAGTCAGCATACTTTTCAGGCGTTGGAACCGCTCGCTTTGAACGGATTACCGGAGGATTGTTTGGGTTTGGACTTTATGACCAGATCAAGGCCGGCTATCAGTTTGTTGTCAATGAGTACGAGCCCGGAGATCAGGTTATCATCGTTGGATTCAGTCGCGGTGCATTCTCCGCACGCGGCCTTGCGGGCTTTATTGCTGCCAGCGGTGTCCTGAAGGAACGCGTCGTCGATGTTGGTGACCTTCTGGATCGCCGGGCCATCA
>Ga0209284_10004808_pt1 | contig 14720 bp, 31 predicted proteins | sample FRY03_FD_187211 | JGI IMG/M metagenome (GOLD analysis project Ga0209284, IMG submission 187211) | Freshwater microbial communities from Lake Fryxell liftoff mats and glacier meltwater in Antarctica - FRY-03 (SPAdes) (version 2) | ecosystem: Environmental > Aquatic > Freshwater > Ice > Glacier... | reverse complement strand
ATGGTGCTCGGCACCGCTTTTGAATCCAGCCATCAGTTGTCCCATCGGTTAGGCATCAACATATCCCATTACTTAACACTCCTTGTGTTAGGTTTTCCATTCCCCCATCTTGCCCCTAGCGATAGCGGCACATTCATACGCTGCCTTTTGCATAGTTTTCTCTTGAGTCTTTGCATAAGCCTCAATCTCTTTGGCTATCTGCTCGCGTAACTCAGCAAGTTCTATCTCTAAAGTCTTTTCCATTCCCCCACCTCACACTCTCACCTTCTGTGGTTTCCAAGTGCCATCGGTTAGGCATAGTATGCCTGCCCTATAGACAGGTAGTTGTACAGTAGTCTGTAACAGTATGAGCAAGACTCTATAAAGGCTTGCGAATATAGTTTGTTCTCTACTATATACTAATCCGTTCAAACACCTAAAACGAACACTTTTGCAGCAATTATTTTTTTATTATAGTATAAGTGCAGGTCAGACTGGGGTAGTCACTATACTGACAGAAGTTTTTAGGTAGAGATACAACAGTATATTAGACTGAGAATTAAACTATACGGGGTCAAATAGTACTGTTAGAACAGTAGACAGTGCTGTCAGAACTAGACAGTGGGTTGTCTGAGCAGTGATAGTCTGCCCGCCTAGTCAGCGGGGGTAATATATATCTACTGCTTGACTAAATAAATATCTATTGGCTGGTCTGATTGCCTATCGCTAGGTCATGCCATTCATTCCGATGCCTAGGGCAAACTACGCCCTGTGCATCTCCCTTCTGGCATGACCATGTGGATTGTGTAGATTAAATTAATCTATTGAACAACTTAAGGAGTGTTTAACATGTTTCGTTTACTAATTACTGGTTCAAGGATTTGGGTGGATAAGGAAGCAATTGCTGTCGAACTCCGCAAGGTGTGGAAAGAACATGGTTCTGATGTAACGCTAATATCGGGTGCTTGTCCCGATGGAGCCGACGCAATCTGCGAAAACTTAGGTAAGTTAGCAGGTTGGATTGTTGAAACCCACCCCGCTGAATGGAACAAATATGGTAGATGTGCAGGGTACAAGCGCAATGCAGAGATGGTACTACTAGGTGCAGATATGTGCCTAGCGTTCATCAAAAACGAAAGCAAGGGTGCTACTCACACAGCAACCTATGCAGAAAAGCGTGGGATAAATACCATAAAGGTTACAGCATAAGTAAGCCCTGCTCTACCTGTCTGTCCCCTTGGGCAGACAGGCTTCGCCTAAGTAAGGAGTTAAGATGAATGAATCAATCGGTATCACCGTAATGAACACCTGCTATGAGTGCCAGCAGATAGAAAACCTCTGCCTTGAGTGCACCGACCTTGCAGATGCAAGGCTGACAGACAAAGCACATGAACTAGTAGATGACGGTAATCTACAATACGAACACACTTGGCTTATCAACCGTGCTATGCCAAGCAATCATGACTGGACAGACAGAGAAGGAGAATACAAACTACCAATAGTATTCCTACAAGACGGTGGTGAGTATGAGGAACTATGGGAGTTAGATGACGAGCAACAAAGAGCACGGGAAGTCGAGTGCCAATGGTGTCACATACTAACACCCAAAGTATTCAATGACTGCCAGTCATGTGACCATCCACTAGAAAGGAACGTACGATGAAAAACATACACTCAGTAAAGTATCAAAATAAAATACAGTTTCAGGTTGCCCTGTTGCCTTCGGCAGGGCAACCTTCCACTAATAAACTAACTAACGAAACAAGGGAGAAGCAAATGAGAAATGAACTAACAATCAGCGGTACAGTAAAGAATCTAAAGACATACACAAACGAACGCGGAACACTACTAACAGGCTGGTTAGACCAGCGTGATGTATCACGCTTATCAGACGGCACAGCAGACCGAGCAACATATGTAGTAGGCATGAACATCATCGCACTAGATGACTCAGTAATCGGAGACATACTAGGTACTGCTAAAGCAGGAGCAGAAAGCACACAACTAATCACACTAACTGGACGCATGGTAACTAAGTTTGACCGCCGACAAAATGTAGCAGAAAACTTACGACGAGCACCATTTGCTCAACTAGAAGTACATGCAATAGAGGTTAACGCATAAAAGCAGGGGAGTGGGTGGCTAATCAGTCACTCACTCTCCAAACTTTTTTGGCTGAAAGCCCGTAACCTCTGCGGACAACTGCAAGTCCATTATAATTCTACATACTAAGGAGAGACTATGTACCTATCAATCGGTGATATGATTGGCATGACTATATGCCTAGCAGTAGTGCTGTTCATGTTAATCATGCTGTTCGCAAGTAACTATATGCTGTTAAAAGAAAACAGATTTCTAAAGGGCAGACTGCGTTCATGGCGCAGAGCCTGCCGTAATCATATGGAGGTACCATTCTAATGAGTAACATATGGCAGAGCGCAGTCACTGACAAGATGGCAAGCCATCTCAGTGATGAAGAACGACAAGAACTAATTGATACGCTTGACGATGTAGTCCAGCGTGTATGTGAGGAGTGGCGAGTTGACTGAACCAAGACTAGAAGATGACATAGCATTAGATGAAGATGATTACTGCAGATGCGATGAGCCAGACAGAATGTATGGCGATGAAGATTAAACGATGGATAACTATAGGTAGTACCATGATGATAACGGCAGGCAGTTTGTTTGGTCTGCCGTTCAAGTACTACTCACAACATGTCAATGACCTGTGCTATAACGAGAACAAGTTACCTAAAGTATGGACACCATATACTGCTAAGTTATATGCTGTTTCATACATGAAGATGTGGTTCCCTGAATGGAATCGCGGTGAGCATAAGGCATTGATGAAACTATGGGGTAAAGAATCAGGATGGAATCATGAGGCTGACAACCCTAAGTCTAGTGCATATGGAATAGCACAAGTTCTTAGGACTAAGCCAGGAACCCCAGCCCCGCAACAAGTTGCGCGGGGGCTGGAGTACATAGTTCATAGGTACGACAAGCCGTCAATAGCATGGACACATTGGAGAAAACATGGCTGGTACTAACCAATATGATGTATGCATAGTCTTTATTTTAGATGCAGTAGATGATGAAGATGCATTGGATACAGTACGAGAGTATCTACTTAGGGATTCATCCCATCTTACATGGGCATGGATATACACAACACAAACAAACAAGGGAGAAGCATGAGCACAGTAGCAGATATACTAGTAACTAAATCAACACAAAAACTATGGAAAGATGGCAGTAAAAAACAACAACAAGCAGCACTCTTAGTTGAAAACTTTATCTTCAACTCAGAGATTAGTAACGAATCAGATGAGACAGTAGCCAATGTACTATATGCATTCAACAAAGACTGCCAAGTCCGTGATTATATTATGGGCTTGACAGATACTGTTGACTCAGCACATGTAGAAGGTGTGCTTAGTTGGCTAATCAATGAAGCACCTGAAGGATTCAAGGCTGCACCTGCATGCGTATTGTCTATCGTATACTACGAAGCAGATGATACTGAAAATGCACTTGATGTACTAGATGTAGCACATCAAGACATGCCTAGTTATACACTAACAGCATTGCTTCGTAGTGTATATGTTACAGGCTGGTTCAAAGATTCCTTTAGTGACATGCGTAAAGAACTACATCCTAAAATAACAGCAAGTATATTTGGAAAGGCACAGTATGACAACAGCAACTGAAGATAGAGTACCTGGAGTTAACAAGTCGGCATGGAAGAAGGGTGGCACTGCTGTCAGTGCTACCTCTGCATCTGATGCAGCACGACAGGCTGGGCTAGACTGGACAGTAGTAACTGCACCTATTCAAGCCTATGTTACAGGTCAAGTAAGTAATTACGAAACAGTAACTGATTACTATGAAGTACCTAAGAAACAAGCGGTACTTAAGTTAGGTAAAGACAATGACAACTCAGTCATTGGTGTAGTAGGTGGCAAGTACAAGTTAGTCCAGAACATGGAAGTATTTAATGCTATGGACGGACTCATTGACTCAGGCGATGCACGATATACAGCAGCAGGTGAGTATGATGGTGGTGCTAAAGTCTGGATGATTATGGAACTACCTACTGGTATACAAGTAGCCAATGACCCACACACAGCATACCTGCTAGTCAAAACATCACATGATGGCTCATCATCAGTAATCATCAAGCCTATCATCGAGCGTGTATGGTGTGCTAATCAAATCAACCGACTGATTAGTGGTAAGAAGTTGAACCAGTACACATACACTATGAAGCACACTACTAACGCAGTGCTATCAGTGCAAGACATTCGTAACATCACGCAGTTAACATACGACTTTACTGAAGAGTACAGTAGTATCGCTAACAACTTGCTTAACCGTCCTTCTAATGCATCATCAGCCAAGCGTATCTTTGAATCTGTATGGGCACTACCATCTGAAGTAGAGCATGCACCACATGACATGTTGTCCCAAGGACAACGCAGACAAAAGACTATAGCCTTAGATGCACGCATGATGGCTATGCATATTTACTCTGAGTCACCGACTCAAGAGAACATCAGAGGTACAGCGTTTGGTGCATGGCAAGCGGTGGTAGAATATGCTGACCACTATGCAAAGGGCGGCGCTGATAAGCGTGCCATCGCCACCCTTAGTGGTAGCAATGACCGACTAAAGACCAAGGCATTAAGCCTTGCGTTAACTATGTAAGGAGAGACATGAACACAATCCAAATCACAAATGCTAATGGTGTAACGGTAAACTATACTGAGAATGAAATTATTAACATCATACAAGCAAGAGAATCATACAGACAAACAGCAGAGCAACGAACGGAAACTCTACATAATATTAAACATAAAGTTAGAGACTTTTTCAGTGAAGGTCAATGGGATGACAATGAGTTCAGTGCAAGTAAAGAAGACATCAATGAGTTACTTGAATCATGCGGAATCAATAAACTTACAACAAAATATAAAGGTACCTATACAATTACAGGAACATTTAATGTTGAAGTAGAAGATGAATATAATGTTGAAGACTTATTCAAAGACAATGTTACCGTTGAGTTTAATGATGGTGATGTAGATGTTGATGAGATTGAAGTAATGGATATAGAAACAGATGACTAGCCAAGCCTATGTACCGTATAACGGTACTGCTGGATGGTCAGGTACTGAGACTAGTAAAGATAGAGCGTTGTATAACCTGCGTAGTGGTAAGGAATATACTGACCAGCAAATGGCGTTGATGTTATTAAAACATAACCCAAGTGGACTAACATGGAAAGAGTTTGCACATAGAGCAGAGTTACACCACGGCAGCGCCAGTGGTGTGTTGTCAGTACTACACAAATCAGGTGCTATACTACGTACAACACGCAAGCGTGATAGATGCAAGGTTTACATGAGCATCGAGTATGCTGACAAAGTAACGGCTGAAGTATACAACAAGAAAGAAAAGCCTTGTCCACATTGTGGACTTGACACCACAGTATAGCCGTTCACTATACTAGGGTAACTTGCTATAGGGTGGCGGGGTTTCGGTCTCTCTCCTTGTTCCCGCCCCCTATAGTTCTAACAAGGGAGATATATGACAGAAATAACTAGAGACAGATACGGCAGACCTATGGTTGTGCCACCCAAAGGTGGCAAAGCAATACCATACACACGCACAACTACAGTTGCAGGTTCATTAGATGATGGCACTGCATTAGTTGCATGGAAGTTACGCATGGCAGCAGCAGGATTAACACTGCGACCTGACCTGTTGCTCGCTGCATCAGCAGCAAGAGAAAACAAATTAGAGATGGACAAGTTAGTTGAAGATGCTATGCAAGCAGCAGGTGCTACATCTGCAGCAACCATTGGTACTGCACTACATACACTGACTGAAAAGTTAGACAGAGGTGAAGACCTTGGTGTCATACCAGATGATTACATTGCAGACATGCAAGCATACGCTGAAGCAACTAAACACTTCACTAACATCAGCATTGAACAGTTCTGTGTACTAGATAAGTTTAAGATTGCAGGTACACCTGACCGTATCGTTGAATACAAAGGCGAGAAGTTTATCTCTGACCTAAAGACTGGTAGTATTTCCTACCCTAATAAAATTGCTATGCAATTAGCAGTATATGCACACGGCTTGCCGTACGATGTTGCTACGGCAACCCGCGGTAGTTGGGGAGACATCAACACAGAGCAAGGTATAATTGTACATATGCCAGCAGGCAGTGGTAAATGTACCTTGCATTTTGTTGACTTAAAACATGGCTGGAAAGGTATACAGTTAGCAATGAAAGTAAGAACACATAGAGACAAGAAAAATATCTCAACCCCTATCAAGGAGATAGCATGACACACAGCGAAGCACCAATCAGCATCAATCTCAAGACTACAGGTGGTACACAGATTACTCTGCGTGCATCAACACCTGATGAGTTCACACAACTTACATCAGCAATCTTTGAAATTGTAGAAGCAGTAGGAGAAGTCGAAAAAGCAGTGCGTAGCACTGGTTCTAGCGCACCTACAGCAACACCTATTGACCCAACAGTTGGTTATGTATCACACGCAATGGGCGGTACTGTTATTGATAGTTTCACAACATCTGCACCAGCAACAACAGTGGGCGCACGCATGTGTCCACACGGTAACATGACACGCATCTATGGTATGACTGGTAAGTTCGGTCCATACAAAGGACACTTCTGTCCTGCTAAACAAGGTGACCCAAGCAAGTGTGCTACTCAGTATGTAAAGGCAGGCTCACCTGAGTTTGCATCATTTGTAGCCGACCAGACAAAAGCATAATTGAAAACTCTACGCCGTAGTGTAGGCAAAGCAGAGGTGGGTGGAGAACCATTGCCCCCACCTTTTCAAGCCTTCCAACGAGAAGGAATTATTCTTAGGCGTGCAGAGGTAACTGTAATTGCTGGCACACCTGGTGCTGGTAAGTCAAGTATTGCATTACATATCGCAGCAAGATTAAAACAACCAACACTATACTTCTCCGCTGATACTAATGCACATACTATGGCTATGCGTTTGCTTGCACTGCGAGCAAAGATACCCCAAGCACAAGCCGAACTAATGTTAAAGACACAGCCAGACACAGCCGAAGGTTTACTTCGTGAGTATGGAAATATGTACTGGTCATTCGAACCAAGTCCTACACTTAGAGATTTAGATGAAGAAGTATCTGCATTTGAAACTATGTGGGGCAGAAGCCCAACGCTTATTGTTGTAGATAATCTTATGGACATTGCAATAGATGGACATGAAGAGTTTGCTGGCATGCGTGCAGTTATGAAAGAACTTAAGTATCTTGCAAGAGATACTAATGCAGCAGTGCTAGTCTTACACCACACACAAGAAGGTTCACTTGGCTATCCATGCCAACCACGCTCAGCCTTACAAGGTAAGGTTGCACAAATACCAGCAATGGTATTGACCATAGGTCAGATGATGCAAGGGCAAGACGCATACTTATGCGTAGCCCCAGTTAAAAATCGTTATGGTAAAGCAGACCCAACAGGTAACACATACATATCATTATCATTCGACCCAGCATCTATGTATCTTGAAGATGTTGTCAGAGACTATAGACAGGACGCAATGTAATGAGTAGCGCAGCCAAAGCCAAAGGCTCAGGAGCCGAGCGAGATGTAGTTAAATACTTAAAGGAACAAGGCTTCCCGTATGTTGATAGGCGTTTGGCTGGTGCTACATTAGACAAAGGTGACATCTCAGGTATACCTGGATGTACCATTGAGATAAAGAACCACGCTAAGATGGACTTAGCAGGGTGGACAGAAGAGTTGATAGTCGAGATGGCTAACGACGGTGCATGGACAGGTGTAGTGTGGCACAAACGCAAAGGGAAGGGGAACCCTGGCGATTGGTATTGCACTATGCCTGCTCATGTATGGGTAGACTTATTACAGAGAGGACTAAAATGATAGTAACCAAAGAAGTTAAAGTAGGTAAAGTTTGGATGAGCGCAGGTGTCAATAAAAGTTTTGGTGCAGGTTTCTCAATAGATGAATATTCTTTTGACATACACTTTATTTGTTTTTGGTTTGCAATTGTTTGGTAAATGAAACCAAACATTGAAGAATATCTTAACTACATAAGTGCTGAGATACCAGCAAAAGGTAGTGGCTGGCGTAAGATGAAGTGTTGTTTCCATATAGATTCACATGCATCAGCAGCAGTTAACTACGACAAGAACGCCTTTGTCTGCCACGGGTGTGGTGTCAAAGGCGATACTTATTCCCTTATCATGTACAAGGAAGGCATTAACTTTCATGAGGCTAAGCAGTTCGCAGAGACAGTTCTTACTACAGGCGACTACACGGTACAGCACAGCAATAGACAGCGCATCGGTCTATCTATCAAGCCGTCAACTCTCGGTAGACGAGGCAAAAGTATTTCACTTGGGAGTGGTAGAAGACCCACTTCCAGGGCATGAACCATACAAAGGTAGACTAGCCATACCTTACATCACGCCATCAGGCGTAGTTGATATTAGATTCAGGGACTTAACAGGCACACACGATGCTAAATACATGGGACTAGTCGGTGCTGAAACTACTATGTTCAACACACAGGCTTTGTTTGTTGCTGACAAATACATATGCGTAACCGAAGGTGAGTTCGATTGTATTATGATGTCAGTCAAGACACGACACCCAACAGTAGGTATACCTGGGGCTAACAACTGGAAGAAACATTATGCTAAATTACTTGATGACTTTGACACAGTGATAGTACTAGCCGATGGCGACGCACCTGGGCTAGAGTTTGGTAAGAAGATTGCTCGTGAGTTGGGTAATGTAAACATCATCAGTATGCCCGATGGTGAAGATGTCAACAGCATAATGATTAGAAGCGGAAGTGAATGGATAGACAGGAGAATCAATGAGTGCATTGCCAATGGATGATAGTTTCTGGAAGCATGTAGAAAAAGCAAACTTTGTTTTATCTATACCTGTTTCAGATAATCGCAGCATGGATGCTATGCAAGTACTCTATGACATCTATAAAACAATAGATTACGACCCGAAAGAAGCAAAACAATTAGTTATATCTATGGCTGCAATCCTATTTGCTGCACATAACGGTACTGCCGACCAAGTATGGGAACAGTTAGTAGTAGACAGAGCAAACAAAGACCTAGACAAAACTCTCAAGGAGATACTCGATGAAAAGTCATAGAGATGTATTAGATATTATGCAAGAATTGTATGCAATTTTAATTGCAAAGCATGCAGACTATGGTCCGATGAACATTGCAGGTGCACCTGGTGGTCCAATGAACGGACTAAGAGTCCGTATGTATGACAAGTTAGCACGGCTCAACAACCTAGTAGATACAGGCGACACGCCCAACTACGAGAGTATCGAAGATACCCTTATAGATATGGCTAACTATGCAATAATTGGGTTACTTGTTCAGCGCAATCAGTGGGCTGGCATTCCTGATGGGAAACCAAATGAAGAGAGTCGTCGTCCTTAGTGACTTACAGATTCCGTATCAAGATAATAAGGCTGTAAATAATGTCATAGAGTTTATTGCTGACTACAAGCCAGACGAACTCTGGTGTGTAGGTGATGAGTTAGATGCACCTGAGCCTAGCCGTTGGAACCGTGGCATGGCAGGTGAGTATGCAGGTACACTACAAAAAGGTATTGACCAGACTACTGAAATCATTAGTGAGTTCAAAAAAGCACTAGGTAAGAAACCGTTTTACATGCAGCGGTCTAACCATACTGACCGTATAGATACATACATACGCAAAAATGCACCAGCATTCTCTAGTCTTAGGTCGTTAGAAATAGAAGAACTGTTAGGCTATAGCAAGTTAGGTGTTACATACTTACATCAAATGCATGAGTTGCTACCTGGATGGGTAATGGCACACGGTGATGAAGGTGTACTTAACAAGGTTCCTGGCGGTACTGCGTTGGCTTTAGCCAAACGCTTTGGCAAGTCAGTCGTATGTGGACACACACATAGAACAGGTTTACAACATGACACTGTCGGTATGTACGGCAAGACATCTACCCTTTGGGGATTAGAAGTTGGTCACATGATGGACATGAAACAGGCTACATACTTAAAGTCTGGCACTGCCAACTGGCAGCAGGGTATTGGTATATTGGTACAGGACAACCGCAACAAAGTAATACCGTATGCCGTGCCTATTGTTAATGGTGAGGTCTGTCTACCCTAATGAATTACATTGCAGATTACAACGACATGGTTCAAATGTTAGCAGCAGAGTACGCTAACAAATATAAAATGTTACAAAAAAATGATATTGCTCAAGAGTTGTGGGTCTGGTTTGTTGGACATGATACTAAACTAAAAGAGTGGGAAGACCTAGAACAAAAAGATAAAGACAAACTCATTGCTAAATCATTGCGTAATGCTGCACTTAAATACTGTGAACGAGAAAAAGCCAGGAGTATTGGCTATGACTTATCTGATTTATATTACTATGATGCATCAGTTATAGAGGCATTCTTGCCTTCTATCATTGGAAATACATATGAGATACCTCAATCCATACAAGACCTTAACGTTAAGTTTGGCACAGGTCAAGCATCTGAAGGTAACAACTGGTTGTCATTACGCTCAGATATAGCAAAAGCATTTAACAAGTTATCAGAAATGAAACAAAATATATTAAGGCTACGCTTTAGTGTAGAGTCTCCTGACTGGGCAATACTATCTAAAGATATGGATAGCACACCTGACGGTGCACGTATGAAAGTGCAGCGAGCAGTCAACTCTTTAATCAAAAACCTAGGTGGCTGGAAGCCATACAATGACTGACGACCTTAGAGGGGTACCTACCTTTGCATGTATATGTGGCTGTCTCATGTTTGAGATAACAGTTATGTGGGATGCAGAGACAAGAGAAGTAGGATGGTATGACCTTGCCCAAAAGTGCAAGGACTGCGGGATAGTAACAACAGCACCAACACCTATAGACTGGAAAGATTGTGAGTGAACAAAGATTAAAAAAGTCTTGTAACCGTACGGTGTCAAGTATGTCCTGTAACCGTACGGTGTCAAAGGCTCAAATGACACACGATGACTACAAAATTTGGGTTCAAGACGGAGAGTATGTTGGTTGGTTGTACGATAGTACACGCAATAGGTATTACTTTAACGATATTGCTTTTAGGTTAGAAGAAATGTTTATGATTAGTCATATCAATAGGGAACGCAAATGACATTTGATTTCAAGTGCAAGCACTGCACTACAGTTACAGAAGTAAATGAGAACATAGCACCAGCATGCGAAACTTGTGGTAACACAATGGAACGTGTATGGTCAGCCGTAGCCGTTAAGTTTAACGGCACAGGCTTTTACTCAACAGGAGGATAGATGGAATACCCAGACTGGGAAGGCACACCTAACTGTAGGAGTGTAGACCCAAACACTTTTTTTACACCAGAAAACAGCAGCACATACGGAGACATAGTAACGCTCAAGCGTATCTGTGGTAACTGTGAGATTCAAAAGCAGTGCCTAGACTATGCTCTCAAGCATGAGGTCATGGGATTCTGGAGCAGCACAACAGAGTATGAACGCAAGAAGATTAGAAAACAACTTAACATTATACCTCAACCGCTATACCTAGGCTACCCATAAATGCAGAAAAGACCCCCGCTAGGTAGGATAATCTACCTAAACGGGGGCTTCTAGTCTGTATGGGGCTGCTATGCCCCTAAAATGGCTACTCTTGTGAGCCTATACCATAGTCTCCATCGTTTTTATCAGCCCATTTAATGGCTGGTGCAGCCAGTGCGCCTATCATAATAGCGTACTGTGGTGCTAAGTCTGTGAGCAAAGCGATGCCCATCACAACTGCCGCTGCTGCTAGAGCGCGAAGGTATGATTTAACTGCTGTAACCTGCTTCTTGTTTAACTTAAATGTTTTCATTTGTTATCCTTTTTTGGTAGGGGTTTTACCTTTGCTATTACCTTGTTGATAGTCTTTGGCTTCTTTAGCCAAGGGAACCAAGGTGACTTATCATCCTGGTACTTTGGCTTGATTGAGATATGCACGTGCTTATTGTGAGGGTTACTTCCCGTGTACTTACGAAGTCCGTTACTAACACTCCAGATACGACCCTTGAAGATTAAGTAATCTACTCTTGGGTCTTTCTGTAACTCAAAGAATACGTCGTCTCCACTGATACCAAATGCTGGGTCGTGGGTAAGGTCTACTGCTAGACCTGTGTTGTGGTCTGAATCAGGACTGGCTTTGAGGTGAGCAGCAGACGGAAGCAACCCATCGCTTGCCTTGTTCCTCTTGGGAAACAATGCCGTCGCTTGACGTAGCACAGCAATTGCAGCAGGTGTGGCTTTCTTGACTACAGGTTTCATTCATCGTCCTCATCTTCCCAATCGTGCATTCCATAATCTGGGTTAGTTGTTATTGGACCCCATAATTCTTCTAATGGTTCTAGAAATCCCATTGTTAATCCTTACCTCGTTGTAATATAATTTGATAAAGTATTTCTACTTTTTCTTCAAGCCTTGTAACGCTATCTTTGAGGCTTGACCCTCCATTGGGTTTAAGTTCATTAAGAAATCCTTTGACTAGCCAGCGAACTGAACCTGCAAAACTTGCACAGATGGTCATAACGCCTACGGCTACTCCAACCCATTCTAATACTGTCATTACACTGTCCTTATTGTTATGTCTAGGATTCCACCAAAGCCATCAAAGCGTTTATCTGGTGGAGTCATACGAGTAAAGGCAACCTGTTCAATAATTGCTTGAAGAGACTCACCAGTTGTTAGGTCTTGCCAGGTTATTACATCTCCTGCTGCTTCTATTAGTTCAAGTGCATTGATTCTAGCCTGCGCTCTACCTTCATAACCAGCAAGAGTATTGTATCTATCTGTTTCAATATCAAAACAATAAACAGGAAACTTAATAACCCGCTGACGCGGGGTAGCAATAGTTGATTTGGCTTGATAGCCTTTAAATATTGGACCAGTAGATGTAGTTGTAGCATCACGAGCAAAGTCAAATCTATAAGCAATAAATTCTTGCGCTACTTGCGGTTGAGATGTTGCAACTTCTACTGAAGGAACACCAACATTATATTCAATGTGGTCAAATACAGTACCATCTGAAGTTACGCTGTTAAGAGTAAGTCCACCAGCAGTAAAAACTCCGCGTCCAATAAGACGCTTAAAGTTTTTAGGTTCTAATGTTCCATATCTAATGTTGCCTGTTGTCAATGAACCTGTGGCTGCAAGTGTAGATGTAGATTGGATGGCTATGCCATTACTGCCAGATGTAGCAAATGCTATCTGGTCTGTATTACCTACAAAGTCTACGCTTATGGCGTGTCCCGTTATGTTTGTAAAATTAGCGTCTGTTGCATATGCAAAGCGCAAGTTTTCAATCTCATTACCTAAATCAATTCTATACAATCCTGCAAATGTAGCCACAGTTCCAGTTACATATATAAATCTATCACGGAATGCAAAGTCTAATCCCGTATTGCTTGCTTCAATAACAAGCGGACCATAAGATATTGACCCGTCTTGGTCGGAGATGTTTGCAATTCGAACACCCTTAGATGTTCCAATAATTAAATAACCTAGATAGTCTTCAATCCTGTTTACTATCTCTCCATAAGGCAAACGTGCTGCAACTACACCTGATGTTAAGATAGGCATTGCACCAGCAACAGATAAAGTAAACTTATATATAGCAGAAATACCACCAGCATAGCCAGCAGTATAAATGGCAGAGCCACTTTCGGTTATAGATGTCCATTCCCAAGCACTATTAGGATGCGTGTATAGCGCCGTAGGCAGGGCTGTGGGCGTCACAGCACCCGTTAACTCAAAAACAGATGCGCCAATACAGGCTACTAGTCTTTGTTTAACCCACTCAATAACAATTTTAGAACTACCAGTTGTATAGTATCCAGTCATAGCAGCAGTGTCGCTTATGTTTCCAACAAATATACGAGTATCATCTGCCACAAATACACGACTACCATCGGTAGTCACATCAACAATGTTAGCCCTACCAGTAGTTGAATAAGTAACTACAGTTCCTGCTGCCGTGTAGTCCATTAGGGCTGTAGCCCCTACAGTCCAAGCAAGAATCTTGTTGGTTGTGCCATTCATTATAGATTTTATTTTATAAATACCAGTAGTAACACCAGTTAGATTGGCTGTTTCTTTAAGTAAAGTAACCTGTCCTTTAGTCCAGACATCTACGTTAGTGCTATCGGCAAAGCGATATAGTACTGTCTCACCAGCAGATGGGTCATAGAACTTAATACCTGTACCAGTATGGAAAGATGATTGACTTCTAATCCACCAACCAGTAAGCGTTTGCTCTCCTGGCTCAATAGAGTTATCAAACTTTTCTTTTTGATAGGGAGCAGTAACGCGCTGATAAGGGCGTGCATCAGAGATAGCATAGATAAATGGTTGTCCACCTACGGCTACATCAAAAGCCTCTGCTGTGTTAGTCCAAGTGGCAGAGTTAGATACAACACCTAAGTCAACAGCAATAGAACGTCCAGACCTGCCTTCGGTTATGTCTCTTGGTGCCATAGCACATCCTTAAATGGTAGGTTTGCTTTTATGTAAATGATTATCAGCCGATTAGCAACTTGGCTTCATCTGCCGTTATGCCTAGCCTTGCCAGTAATGCCGCCTTTTGTGTGGCGGATAAATCA
>Ga0209284_10004806_pt1 | contig 14722 bp, 9 predicted proteins | sample FRY03_FD_187211 | JGI IMG/M metagenome (GOLD analysis project Ga0209284, IMG submission 187211) | Freshwater microbial communities from Lake Fryxell liftoff mats and glacier meltwater in Antarctica - FRY-03 (SPAdes) (version 2) | ecosystem: Environmental > Aquatic > Freshwater > Ice > Glacier... | reverse complement strand
AGGAATTATAATAACATTTTTAATCGTAAAATTTTACACATGTCAGAAATTCTTGGTTGAAATAAAAAAATTGATATAGATAAAAAAGCTCCTGTTGCGGTGGAAGTAGAAAGTCCTCCATTTGAAGCTACAGAAAAATCACCTGTAAAGGATGCAGAACATAAAAAAGAAAAACCTAAAATCACTAAACCTGAATCCATCAAAACTCCAGAAGATCTTGATTTGGCAATCGATTATGTATATCAAGAAAACGAGAAAGAAATAAAAACTAAGCTCGTATGATCAAGTGCAGCTAAAAAGAAAATAATTGAGTTACTTGATCAAAGACCACCAAATGTGTCGGCACTTATTGAAAATGCCTGAGAAGTAATGAATTATCTATTTGGACTATTCTTTAAGTCTTCTCAAGATTGAAAGTCGTGAGTAATTAGTGATATGATGGATGAGTCATTTGATGTTAAGGCAATCGACTCTCAAGAAAAAATCCAAGAGCGATTAACGAAACTTAATAATAAATTAGATGATACATGAAGCGATGTGGTAAAGCGTCTGATCACTCTACGTGCTAAAAGTAATGTGATTGATCAATGAATAGATCTAAGATACAGAGCAGAATGAAAAGATATTTCCAAGCTTACCAAAAAACAAAGATTGCTTGAAACTGTAAAACCTGGGGACTTAGTATTAATTGATTATCGTAGTGATACGCAGGCAAATCTTACAATGGATGCACTTAAAGATATGAGTGATTCGGCGTTCTGTCATGTAGGATTTGTCTGAAACGATAAGGAACTTTATCATTCTACTTTACTCAAAAAAGATGGATGAGCTGGAGTCGAAAAAAGATGATTTGGTGATTATCTGAATACAAAACCTGATTGTACTGTAATGGTAATAAGACCGCAAAAAATAACTACCACTGACGTCGATAAAATGGTGACTCAAGCTGAATCTCACGTCAAATCAAATAAGAAGTATGACACGAAAGCTGCAGTCAGTAATCTGACTAATAATTCAGTAAAACAAGACGATGCAAGTTATAATTGTGGAGAATATGTCTATGATATATTATCTTCAGTATATCCAAAGATTAAAATTAAAAAATCAGCATTGCCAGAGTCATATGCGAACCAAGAAGATCTTCAGCGACACTATTTAGCCAAAATGACAGATAGCAAAAAGAAATAATTATGTCCTAATTCTCCCCTTGCCCTATTCATCAACATCACTACTACTAGATCATGTCGATGACCATGGATATTAGTGAATTTGAGATACGCTATGAGGCCTACACTGGACTCAATGTGATATGCAAACTGTGACTAACACAGGAGCAGATTTTGTCGCTCGTACCGATCACTTCATGAGGCCAGCTCACCACCAAGCTTACTAATACCGAACCAGCACAGCTCCAAGAGCTCACTCGTGATACGTATACCAGCACCAAGCTCGATTTTATCAGTGAGTATGGTCAGACTCTATATATCCATTATACCATCGAAGATTATATCCACCGTCTCGAATATGAGCTCAAGGTGGTCAAAGAGATGGGGTTTAATACTTACTTACTCGTGGTAGCAGACTTTATCAATCGAGCCAAAGACCATCAGATACCCGTATGACCCTGACGCGGTAGCGCTGCATGAAGTCTACTGACGTATACGCAAGGAATTACTGATGTGAATCCGCTGGAGTTCTGACTGCTGTTTGAGAGATTTCTTAATCCTGCAAGAGTATCGTTGCCTGATATTGATGTGGATTTTGATGATGAACGTAGGATCGAAGTGCTCGACTATGTGAGAGCCAAATACGGACATGATAATGTGGTCAATATTGGTACTTTTATGACGATGACTGACAAAGCAGCATTCAAAGATGTAGCTCGTGTGATGGGCATACCATTTGATAGATCCAACCATATTTCCAAGCTGTTTACGGAAGTCAATGCCAAATGAGCGACGGATGTCGCGTTGTCGTTTGAGAAAAATGAAGAACTCGCGACGATGCTCGACTCTGACCCAAAGATCAAACAAACTCTGGATATCACAGTCAAGCTCATCGGAAATATCCGCCAGACTGGAGTACATGCGTGTGGAGTAGTGATCTGACCTGGATCAGTGATCGACTATGTACCAGTACAGCTACCACCCAATGAGTCAGATCATGACAAATGATACACTGTGACGCAATATGACGGCAAGTTCGTGGAAGAAGCAGGTTTGATCAAGATGGACTTCTTGTGACTTTCAAATCTTACTATCATCCGTCATGCGATCAAAATCATAGTGGTCAGACATAAGCAACAAAATCTTGAATTGCCCGCAATCTTCCAAGAATACCTCGAAACAAGTGAGTTTCATCCATCGCTCGATGATGCATACACCTTTGAGACGATTTTCCAACGCGCAGATACTTCATGAGTGTTTCAGTTTGAGTCAGACGGTATGAGGAGATTTCTATGACCACTCAAGCCAGATCGTATCGAAGATATCTTGGCGATGAATGCGCTGTACCGTCCTGGTCCAATGGAGTTTATCCCTTCATTTATCAAACGCAAAAACGGTGAAGAAGACATTAGGTATATGGGTAATGATCTATACGAAGAACTCGTACGCAAATATGGAAAAGCGAAAGCAGATGAGCAAGAAGTCACCATGACAGAAGATCTCAAAGATATCTTATGAGTCACTTATGGTATTGCTGTCTATCAAGAACAGCTCATGCAGCTTGTACAGAGTATGGCAGGATTTTCACTTGCAGAAGCAGATGAGCTACGTCGTGGAGTAGGTAAGAAGATCAAAGAAGTCGTCATGAAAGTCAAAAAAGAGTTTATCAAGCGCGCACAAGAATATCACGATTATAGGGCTGAGACTGCTACGTGGACATTTGAAAAAATGATTGAGCCAGCAGCAATGTACTCATTCAACAAATCTCATGCTGCAGCATATGCACTCATTGCTTTCCAAACTGCGTATCTCAAGGCTCATTATCCAGTCGAGTTTGGCGCAGCGCTCTTGCGTTCTGCAGAGAACAATAACGATGAGTTGAGTAAGTTTATCAACGAAATGAAGCTCAATGGGCGCTCAATTGTTGCTCCTAGTATCAATCAATCTTATAATCATGTTGCTGCAATTGGCGATGATATCAAGCTATGATTTTTGTCAATCAAAGGAGTGGGTGCAATGATCGGTGAGTTTATCGAACAAGAACGTGAACAATGATGAAGATTTAGGAGCCTGACTGATTTTTTGACTAGGTGTAGCGAGGTCGTCAACCGTAAATCCCTGGAAGGTTTGATCAAGTCAGGCGCGCTCGATGAGTTTACTAACACCAATACACTTCTACAAAACTTAGAACTGATGCTTGATCGAACCAAAGCTTCGCAAGCTATGCCTGCAGATGGTGGACTATTTGGTGGGGGATTTGTACAAAACTCACTTGTGCTACGTGACTATCCACCGATGAGCAGGATCGATCGCATCAAGACAGAACATAGTGTATTCAAAGCATTTGTCTCACAACACCCTTTTGATGGGCTGTATCCTTGGATCAAAGCGAGGAATTTCACACTCATCACTCAGATCGCAGCTGAGAATGCATGAGATTTCAATATCCTATGTTTCGTGACACAGATCACCAGAGCCAGGAAAAAATGATATTTCGTCAAGGTAGAAGACATCACGGGTCAGATTGAGTTTTTCGTCAAAGAGACTTTTGGACTCAAAGAGTTTGATGTGCTGATCATCGAGTGATACAAGGGCCGTAGTGCTCGTCTATCCAAGATGATCAAGACTACTCTCGACTTCCTCATCGAATCAGCTCAACGTAGCAACAAATATGATGAGTCAGAAACAGTTGCATATGTGAAATCCAAAAGACTTGGTATCACGACGACTAATGAGCCATCTGCTCTGACTACTGACACGGAGATCGATGTCGATACGGGAGAAGTAGTCGTACATGCAAGCATCGTTGAGCTCGATAAGTTGGTCGAAGAGACCATCACAGCCATGCCTACTCAGATTGATGAAACTACACAGATCATGACTGATGACATCCACGACGTGAGTCAGCTCAATGATAATATTTGAGATAATGATCTATCAGCGGAGAAGATTAACAACGATAAGAAGGACGAAATATTACCTTCATACTCAGCATCAACCCCTCATCCTGACTTCTCCCAAGAGGAGAAGAGTAGAACCCAGTTCTCAATGCCCAAAGACATCACCACGGTCAAAAAAGCAATGGAACTGGTCAAGAACTATAAAGGAGATGTCGAAGTATCATTATGAGGGATGAAGCTGATGTTGAGTGCTGAGTGAGTAGAACAGCTTAAAAATATTTTATAAATTTATGACTATTAATGATGAGAAAGATTTTTATGGGTATGCTAAAAGCAGTAGGCATAGTTGCTGGATTATTTATTTTTACTCGCATAGTAGGTTTAATTATCCCTGTAAATACTCTAAATTATAAGGAGGTTCCTGATGGTTACTTTGAAGTAACTGGAGCTCAGGTACTTCCAGATGATCAGAATCAATATGTGAGATTTGTTGATTTTATGTCAGGAGAATATTCAATATCAATGTCTGGAAAGAATAAACTCTTATCAGAAGAATATATGGAAATTCTTAACTCAGGTGATTATGTAGAACAAATGGATAGATTCTTATTAATGAATACATGAGCTATCAATCAATTAGCTCAGTTCTATGAAAAAGTTTATCCCCAGCTTGAGCTTATTGTTACATCATGAAATCGATGAGCAGTTGATCTAAATGAGGTAAACGTTATCAACGCCCAAGAGAAATATATTAATCAGTGAAAAATACAATTAATAAGGGATCTAAATATTCTTGCCTGACAGTATTGTAAAATGAATAATTTTGATAAATGCTTTTCTTATCAGAAACTTGCATTAAGTATCGGACAAAAAGAAATTGATGCTCGTGGACCACTCATTCTTACATTGATATGATTATTAAATACTAAAACTACTTTAAAAAATATTTTATACCTCCAACAAAAGTGATATGATATAAAGGTATCAACCTGAGATTTATCAGTTATCAATAGAATCTGATATAAGGATTTATTTGTTTGAGAATATATTACGATAAAAAACACTGTTGAATGTATGTCAGATACTCCTAATTATTGATGTGAAAGAGTTGGTTTGGAGGCGTTCGGTAGACAAATAAATATAATTGATATGAATCTATTTGATGGATATCTAAAAGATTATCTCTATCAAGCATCTACTTGTGACACTTTAAGTTGTATTGATAATGTGGATAACAGGTCAGTAGATTTTGCTAATAATATTACTTCACGAGAAAAAATTAAACCAATGTTTTGAATGAAACATATGAAAATTTTTATTGCTAAAATTAATTTGATTGCTTTTTTGCCTAATACTAAATCTGCATGGTTTACATTGAATGAGGTTAAAGATTTAGTAATACTGATAAAATAATTTAGTATATCAACTCAACTTATGCCCTCAATTTTCACTCGCATCATCAATCGTGAAATCCCAGCAGATATCATCTATGAAGACGATATCTGTATCACAATCTTAGATGTCAATCCAGTCCAACCATGACATACGCTTGTGATACCCAAACAAGAGCTTGCCCGAATGGATGAGTATGATGATGCGACAGTCGCACATTGTATGATCATTGCCAAAAAGCTTATGAGCCATATGAAACAAGTATTACCAGATACTGCATTTGTATATCTGGCGGTAGAGTGAATCGAAGTACCTCATCGACATATCCATCTCATACCATATCCCAACAATCCACACGACAAACCCAGATTTTCTCGCATCAGCTACGAAGAAGGTCAGAAAGCAGAATATTACAGATTATTGAAAACTGACTTGTCTGACAACATCTAGTTTTGCCTATGCAATATTGTCATAGATGTTCATCTCGATCGTATATAATGATAGAGCAAAATTTTTATTTAGTTATTATTTTCACATGAAACAATTACTTACTCTCAGTGTAGCTATTATGCTTGGACTTGTGTCTATGGTATCAGCACAAAACACTGATCTCGTCGATGCACTCAAATGAGACACCACACCGATCGCTCCTAGTACGGTGATCCAGACTCTCAATGCTCAACGCAAGGATTATCAGCTTACTCAAGCAACAAGCTGTGATCAGCTCCAGTCAGTGTTTGTCCAACGATCCAAAGCACTACCTCAATATGGTGGGTATCCATACCCGATGTATGCAACTGACGATATGATGGTAGATTGACCAGCGATGGCAGAAGATGCGACAGCAGGTCCAGCACCAATCATGATACAAGATAAAAGTATTTCTAACTCAGAGGGAATGTGAGGATGAGGTATGGAGATGTGAATGTCTGATACGAACGTACAAGTCGCAGGTATTGATGAACCAGATCTTGTCAAACAAGATAGTAACGCAATATATTATTTCAATACAGAAAAAAATGTTGTCCAAATCTACCCTCAAACGAAATACACTGGCAAAAGCAGAGTTAGTAGTACAATAGTTTTACCTGACACGATGTATGGCGCTCAGCTGATGTTGCGTAACAAACAACTCGTCGTGATCGGCACTTATTATGATCAAACTAGATACAACCAAACAAGTATTATTGATAGCTCAAGTGTAACTGTCATTGCCATCTATGATGTATCGAATCTCAACAAACCCAAACTCATCCAGCACTATCGTGCACCATGATACTATCAGGACGTCAGACTCAATAATAATCAACTCACTGTAGTATCTCAGCTTGGTCTCAATCTGTACGGGCTCAGCGATACCAAAACTACTACACAGACAACTACTACAGTTGCAAACAAAATGGCTAGAGATATGATTATGCCTTACTGGTGATATAACCCAAAACCAACCTCTCTCAAAGATGAAAAATGACTAACCAACGTAAGTCTCGACTGTACAGATGTATGGTATCCTATAGTAGCGAGTGGATCTGCTCCATCTGACTTATCAATGACGAGTATCTTAACGATCAATCTGGATAATCCTACTACAAGCAAGTCTACACTGATCGCAGGTAATACACAAACAGTATATATGAGCAATAATCGTCTCTATCTTATTGGAAGTCAATATCTCAATGATACGAGCTCAATCTGTCCTATCAATGCGAGATGTATCCGAAATCCAGGTCCGAGCTACACTCAAGTCACATCACTTGATCCTATCACGATGACCAAACCTAAAGTGACTCGTGTACTCTGATATCCTCTCGGACAATATGCATATCATCAAGATGCATCTGGCAAATTCTATCTTATCAGTCAAGGTAATGATGCCTCGAATGAGCAAGTTACTAACGTATGGACTTTAGAAAAAACAGGAATGATCGCTGGTGCATTATTAGATCTTGAGCCAGGTGAACAATTCAAATCCTCAAGATATATCGATGATAAACTTTACCTTGTAACATTTGAGCAAATCGATCCATTGTTTGTGATCGATCTTAGCACAACCACTCCACGCGTACTATGAGATCTTAAGATTCCAGGATATAGTACCTACTTGCATCCATATGGTAATAGCAATGGGAAAACTTACTTAATCTGACTTGGCTACGATGTAGACAATAGCTTCGGACGTAGCGTCAATAGTGGTGTCAAACTCGATCTGTATGAAATCGACTACAACAAGATCACTAACAACAAGATCAGCGTCAAACAAGTCCAATCCAACAAAATCGGATGACCTGGCACAGAATCTGAGGCCCTACGAAATCCTCGTATGTTTGTGTATGATGAGACTACTAAAACTGTCTATCTACCACTCGTGAGAACCGTACAGGACAAAGTTAGATTTTGTCCTGCCAATAATGAATACAGTAAATATCCTTGCTATGATAATTATCAAGATCGTATCTTGTTCGCATGATATAAAGGTATTACTGTAACTCCTCAATCGATCAAACAAACCAAGATTGTGGATTACACATGGTACTATCAACGATATTCCAAGCAGAATAATGGCACTAATATCCAACCACGACAGATCCAATCTCTCAATACGAGAGTCGGATATGCTCAAGGTCAGATATGGTATGTCAATAATTGGTTTATGAGAACAAGTCAGAAATAATATTTTCCAATTATTTCTCATCACAAACCCACACTCAGTGGGTTTTTTTGATAATCAAAAAAACTTCCCTCAGGAAGTTTAGTAGTATTATGAAGATTACAAGTTTTTAAGTAATCATTGCATCTGACTGATTTCTTGTTGTTGCACATCGATCACTTGTTGTGCAAACGCAGCAACTTCAGGACGAGGATTGAGAGTGAGAACTTTCTCAGCCATCTGTACTGCTCACTCGTGATGCATTATCATATCTTCCAAATACATACGCTCGAGTGTGCCAATCGCAGAGATAGTGCTTGTGTCTCTCATCATCATCTGATACATCGGTGTATAGCTTGAGTTGGGATATCGAGACTGCAACCATCATTGCATCATTGCGATTTCCTTGCTTTGACCATCAACGATCAAGTTGAGTAGTACTGTGAGCTCAGGATTGGGATTTGCTTGTAACAGAGCGATTGAGCTATCTACTGCTTCTTGATGATGAGGTATCATCTCAGCGATAAACTGCTCTTCATTGTTGATCATCGTAGCATGATCCATGTGATCCATCATCATTGAGTGATCCATATTCATTGCAGTGGGAGTTTTGGCTGTATCAGTACTTGGAGATACCGTACATCATGATAGTACGATTAGACATAGACTTGTGAGTAAGGTGTATTTCATAAAATTAATAATAGTAAATGATTACAATATAATGTAATTTTCATCAATAAAAAGTGATTTTGAATTATATCTTTTTAGCTTGTAGTCTCAAGCTATTACCTACTACTGTCAGACTACTGAACGCCATTGCAGCTCACTCAAAAGCAGGGTTGAGTAGCACTCAAAGTATTGGATAAAATACTCCAGCTGCCAATGGTATCCCGATTAGATTGAATCCAAATGCCCAAGTGAGGTTTTGAATAATTGCTGATTGTGTCAATTTACTAATCTTAATTGCTTTGACGAGCTTACTTAAGTCCCCATGTAATAATGTCAGATCAGCAGATTCGATAGCAACATCAGTACCATTACTCATCGCGATACCGATATCTGCTGTTGCCAAAGCAGGTGCATCATTGATACCATCTCACACCATCGTAACAATTCATTCTTGTTTGAGTGTGGTGATAATTTCAGCTTTTTCTTCTGGCTTGACTTGCGCATAGATACGATCAATCCCGATCTGTGAAGCAATATAGTTAGCAGTATTGATATGATCTCCAGTCAACATTACAGGAGTGATACCTTGTGCTTTAAGATCACTAATCGCCTGTTTACTCGATGACTTAATAGCATCTGCTACTGCATAATATCATAACACTTGTTGATTAGATAGTAGTAATAGTGGTGTTTTACCTTGTCTAGTCCGTTCTTCGATCAATGCTACATCATGATCAATTCATAGTGTCTGACTATATGATGGTTTACATACGATATAGTGTTGACCATTGATCTGTCACTGTACTCACACACCGTCAATATTTTCAAATTGTGTGACCTTATCGAGGTTCATACCTTGTTTCTTTGCGTACTCTACTATCGCATGGGCAATCGGATGTGATGATAATGCTTCCAGTGATGCTAATGTTGTTATATTGTCTATCTCACTACCAGTGGAGTTGTGATGTTCAACTAGCTTAGGCTTACCTTCGGTAATAGTCCCTGTTTTATCAAATACAACAATGGTTGACTTTCTGAGTTTGAGAAGTCATTCAGCATTCTTCGCGAGGATACCTTGCTTGGCTCCATGTCATACTCATGTAATAATCGCCATTGGTGTTGCAAGTCCTAGTCCACATGGGCAAGCAATCACTAAGACTCACACGAAACTCATCACAGCAAACTGAATCTGATTGATGTCAGGATAGAAATTTCTCCCTAATAATAATCGAAATAATGCTGCAAGAACTGCAATAATCAGTACTCATGGGACAAAATACTTCATAATATCATCAGCGATTTTCTGAATCTGTGGTTTGGAATTTTGTGCTTGGAGTACGATTGCGATGATCTTCTGTAAATAGGTATCTTGCCCAACCGCCGTAGCTTTGACATATATGGTTGAGTTACTCACAATAGTAGCTCATATTACCTGATCTCATAGTTTCTTGGATACGGGTAACGGCTCTCCTGTAATCATTGATTCATCAATACGAGCATTGCCCTCTACCACGATTCCATCTAAAGGGATCTTCTCTCAAGGTTTGACGATCATAATATCTCATAGCTGTACTTGATCTAGCGGCTTAATAATTTCCTGACCATCATACTGAATCAATGCTTGCTTGACCTGAAGTCAGACCAAAGCTTGTATTGCTTTACCAGTTTTAGACATAACCTTGATCTCCATATATTTACCAAGCTCGATAAATCATATCACCACAACCACTGCCTCATAAAAACCAGTACTCACATCCATATATGGTGCTAGTGAGGATTCAAATGCCGTAATAGCAAAACTATACAGAAATGCTGTCACCGTACCAATACCCACCAAAGTATCCATGTTCGCTACTCAATATCTGATATATCTACCAATTGCAACGACATATTTCCATCATACTACTGTCAGCATCACGGTAGCAAAAATAGGCAATAGATGATGGAAAAATTCATAGATAACATCATTACCCATCCATCGACTATATTTCATACCAATCATCCAAATCATGATCATCGTAGCAATACTGACCAGTGGTATTGAGATTACTACTTTTTTCCGTGATTGTGTGAGTTCATCTTCTCAATTATTTGATATATGTTCTTGATGAGAGTTGTCTTGCGTATCTTCTTGTACGGGAATGGTTAGCGAATAGCCATATTTTTCTACTTCTTGTGCAATACCTTGAACTTGTATCTTAGTATCGTCGTACTCAATCGTTGCATTCTTAGTGGCAAAGTTGACTTCACATGACTGTACTCCATCAAGTTTTGATACTTTGTCGGTAATGATTGATGCACATGATGCACAGTGCATTCCTTGTATTGGATAAGTTTGTTTCATGTTCTTGAAGTAATATAATAAAATTTATTCTACAATGATATCTCACTGCCTCATACCCATTGATGCACACACGAGCTTAATTGTACGAGAAGATGAGCCATCTACTTGTATTTCAAACGGGACTCACTTCTTGATCGTATGAGGTCAGATTCAAGGGATTACTACTTGCGTATTACATCATCTACCATCTGCACTAGGAGTTACAATGAGTTTGTAGCTTTTTCATTGTTTGAGTTTAATGATTTCAGGGACAAACATCACTCCATCGTGTCAAACTTGAATAATCTCCGTTGGTATATCTTGGTCTGACGCTACTGTTATTTGACTCGTAGTGATAGTGAGAGATTGAGCCAAAACAGTCGTATTGTAGATGGTATAGCAACCAAATACTACCAATAACGATGCAATCAAAGGATTGATAAAACTGATTTTGTCTTTGATATACTTCGTTCCCATACCTAGACCAAATAATACTGGCAATGTACCGAGAGCAAAAGCTGTCATAATCAGCATACCTTGCCACATACTACCCGATTGTAGCGCAAGTAGTTGCATACTTTGAGTAAATCCACACGGTAGTAAGAATGTGAGAGCTCCTACTACTGAAGCATATTTTGGATCTTTGAGACGGAAGATCATCTGACTAAGTCATGTCGGTAAGTGAAATCATCGTTTGGTGATGTTTGGGAGAACACCAAGAATCTGTAGTCATAGATATGCGAGAACCAAGCCCACCACAATACTAAATACCACGTTGAACCACACTGAACCTCACAGCTGTCAACCAATCAGTCCTAGTAGTCAGCCTCACACTATAAAAGCAACCAATCTACCGATATGAAATGATATCAGAGTTTTAACTGGGCTAGTAGTGTCTACAGACTCGTTGTAACCGATAATAATACCTCAGGTGATAGCCAAGCAGGTCGATATCGATGCAATTAGTCCAATGATAAATGCAATCGAAAAGTTAATAGTATCATAGTTTGGAACGAGGCTATTAACGTTGGTCTTCATCAATATCACAATAAGAATAGCAGCAAGAATAAGCCAGGCGAGTTTGATTGCCCATGATCATGATTCTTGCACTAATGGTATATCTCCAATCGTGTATCATGTACCTGTGATAATCTGGTTAATCTGAGGTAATTGTGAAATATCACAGCTAACACAGCACATACCATTATTATGAGATATACTTGTGACTTTGCAGTTGGGTAATGATTCGATACGATCTTTGATAATCATTTCACATGATTTACAATGCATGCCCTGCACTTTGATGGTTTGTTTCATAGTCTTCAAAATTTTATATAATAAATTTCCAATTATTTTATTTCATACGATATAATCAAAAAACATATTGTACTAATAATATATCTTTTCTTATGAAGATATAAGGTACACAATACCAAGTATAAATGCTTGTAATATGTAAATTTCTAATGCATAAGAAGACAAGGTAGTTATAAGTTGATTGTAATGGTGGTTCGATGTTAGTAAAGAATAATTGCGTCTACTCATCAAGTACATGCCTACAAACAACATCATTCATACAAAAGCTAATGACATCGTTTGTTCACCAAAAGATGTTGTATAAAATATAAACAAGAGGTGATAGCAAATTGAAACAGCAATCATAATACTAACATATATTGTGTTTCCGTACTTTTTTGCCCAATACCCCAGTAGAGCAAATACAATAGACAAGGTTCCGTAATCAATATATTCGTATGTGTACCACAATAATCATAAGCACGTTATAAACAAAATAACTTCGCCAATCAATGAATGATATTGTTGAACTATCTTCATAATAACCCTTGTTAATCATATAGCAAGAAGTATGTTTGCATACCAAGTATCGATAAGTCAGTATGCCGATCATACTCGCAATAGTAGCTGTAAGATGATTCAGTATATCCACAGTGAGGATCTCCACCTAAACGAATGATTATATCACACCAAGAACAAGAATAGTGGGAATGAAGTTCTTCATACTATCCTCCGTATTACTTGATCAGGGTAAAAAAGAAATCAAATATGGTCAACAATCATCGCCACTATCGCGATTATTTTTAGGTAATCGTATAAGTTAGGTCTTTTCATGGAGATATTATTGTGTAGATATTTATGAAATTTTTCTCTTTATAATCTTAAGGAAACGCTGAATAACTATCAAAGTTGACCTTGATTACAAAGTTTACTATTCTATATCAAAGCTATCATGCCCTTTGGGTACAGCTTTGTATATTAGTAGCGTTCACCAAAGACACTAACTTAGCTTCGTCCACGAGGACTATAGTACCGTACTAACGGTGAACACATGACAGCAAACCTTTTACGACTTACTAGAATTACAATGATTGTAGAGAAAGTCGTGCCCTAAAGGATTAGCTTTGCGTCAGGTTTTGCTTGTTTCCTTAGAGAATTTTTCCTAAACAGATTAATTATGCGTTAGTTTCATATCAAGCTTTATAATATCTTTTTGCGTATCTAATGCCTATTATTGTTATCTAATAACTTGGAAAATTGATTAATTTCATCAGATTGTGTGGCAATTACATTATTAGCAAATTGGACAATCTCAGGTCTTTGAGTAACATCAAAAACTTGCTCAGCCATTTGGATGGCTCACTCATGATGCATGATCATATCTTCCATAAACTGATCTTCGAGTTCATGTCCAGCCAGTTTACCGAATGGTCTCATCATATTTTTATAGGTAGGTACATAGGTACTATCTGGGTACCACTGTTTGAGCCAAGATTTTAGCATCACAACCTCAGTAGTTTGGTCCTTGACAATCGCTTGAGCGAGTATGATTATTTCAGGGTCTTGTGATTGATCCACAATGATCTGTGCAGTATCTATTGCTTCTTGGTGATGAGGAATCATCTCAGCGATAAACTGTTCTTCGCTTGTCACTATGTGCTTCATATCACCCATCGAACTATCATCACCATGATGTCCTCATGTTATGCCATGGTGTCCTCATGTTCAGCCATGGTGTCATCATACTCAACCACCAGGAAACATAAACTGTTGTATTCACTGTGAGGCGACTATCGACACGAGCGTGAGTCATAATGCAATTGCTCACCACTGTAGTGGTTTGATCATAGAGTGAGTACGCTCTTGTATCCACCGAGCGGTGGTAGATAATACCACACCGATCGGTATGTATCGCAGTGCCTGGATTGTGATCTCGTCAAAATGCTGGATAGAACCAGAGATCATACCTAGCCCGATCGAGAGCACCACGCCCGTCAGTACGCGAGACACGATATGAGTCATGCTAATATCTTGATCATCATGTGATGCAAAATCCTGTATATAAGTAGCAATCGCAAACAGTATTCCTCCTACGATTCCAATCAGCCCAAATCTCCATGGGTTAAGCGTAAAATGCACAATCGAGCCGGAAATAAACCCAATACCCAAAAAATAAATGAGTAAGGTAAGATATCATCAAAGTGTTTTGTTCATCATAAATTAATAAATAATAAATAAGGGTCTAGACTAGTTGAGTAAATTTCCTACACATTTTTAGTAACTTATTATACATATTTTCTTTTTGTAATCTACAGTTAAATCTAAATTC
>Ga0209284_10004802_pt1 | contig 14729 bp, 16 predicted proteins | sample FRY03_FD_187211 | JGI IMG/M metagenome (GOLD analysis project Ga0209284, IMG submission 187211) | Freshwater microbial communities from Lake Fryxell liftoff mats and glacier meltwater in Antarctica - FRY-03 (SPAdes) (version 2) | ecosystem: Environmental > Aquatic > Freshwater > Ice > Glacier... | reverse complement strand
TGATCGGGGGGATCAGATCCCTTGCGAATGGTTTTCCCGACGCAAGTTGCGTCGCATGATGGCGCAACGGGAAGTTGCGTCGCATGATGGCGCAACGGGTCGCGGCACCCACTGCGGCGGGATGACTCAGGCACCTGTTTTGGCGTTGTTTTGTTGGGTTTTTCTGCTGGTATAGGGTAGAAAAGCGCATGTCGCAGTCCGCCTGTCGCAGCCAGTTCCCGGACCTTCCACTCGAGGTGATAAAGGCGTTTGCCGCCCGGGCCGGGCGGCACTGGAGTCGGCGCAATTCGAGGCATCGGTCGAGCGGGCAGCCCGCCCGCACGAGCAGGCGGTGGTGGCCGAGAAGGACGCCTTCATCACCGCGTTGAAGGGACTGGTCGAAAAGCTGGAAGGTCAGGTCGGACGATACCGGCATGCAAAGTTCGGGCCGAAATCGGAAAAGCTCGACCCTGCGCAACTGGAACCGGCGCTGGAAGGTGCGCCATCGAGGCGCCATTGGTTCAAGCCCAATGGCGAACGGAAACCGCGATCGCCGAAACGCAGGCGCAAATTGCTGTTGTCGAGGAAAAGATTGCGGCCAGCGCGGCTGACCCGGACAAGGCAGCGCCCACGCGTGCCACGCAAGGTGCGCTCGCTGCCCGATCATCTGCCACGCGTTGAGTGCGTGGTCGAACCGGACAGCATTGTTTGGTCGCCATTGGAGCGCCATTGGTCCGAGCGACAATGGCGACGCGGTTGCGGCGATAGGGTGCGGATCGGTGAAGACCGGACGGAGCGGCTCGACCCTCCTCGGGCGAACAGTCCCCCGGACTGTGCGCTGATCCTCGTCGATCCAAGGCGCGCTATCGGGTGATTGTCACGGTGCGACCGAAATACGCCTGCCCCCCCGGTTGGCTGAAAGTGGGGCCGCACCGGCGTGGTTCAAGCCAAGGCCCCGGCACATCTGCGGGAGGGCAGTTGGCCGACCGAAGCACTTTTGGCACAAATCGCCGTCGCCAAACATTCCGAACACTTGGCCCCGAACCGGCAGGCGGTGGTCATGGCCCGGCGCGGCGTGCCGATCGAGCGGTCGGTTCTGGCCGACTGGATGGGCCGGACCGGATATGTAGATCGGGCGCGCTGATCGCCCCGGTGGTCGACCGCATGGCGGTGCTGCTTAAGTCTGGCAGCACCCGGCTTTATGTGGATGAGACCACCGCCGCCGTGTTTGATCGAGGGCTCGATCCGGGGCGCGGCCGGACGAAAACGGGCTATCTCTGGGCCGTGCTACGCGCTGATCGCGGCGGGAATGGTCCTGCGCCGCCCGGTGTCGTCTTCCATTATCACCCCGGCCGAAAGGGCGAATATGCCGATTAGATCCTGACGGGCTCAGGCGGCATCATTCAGGGTGAGGAGGGTCGGCAGACAGTCCGGGGGACTGTTTGCCCGACGAACGCCTATGGCGGCTACAGTCACCTTGCCAAGCCCGACCGCAAAGGGGGCAAGCCGCCCAGGCTTGCCTTCTGTTGGGCGCATGGAGGCCGAAAGTTGATTGCAGCCAAACCCCAGAAAGGCCAGTCTTCGGAAAGGCCAGTTTTCGGAAAAGCTGGCCATCGCAGGCGGGGCGCTGCTGCGCATCGCGGCACTTTACAAGGTCGAGGATGCCATCCGCGGTTCCGATCCCGACCGCCGTCGCGCTGGCCGTCAGGAATTGTCCTTACCGCTGGAGGACGAATTCTTCGCCCGGGCTTTCTGCCCAGGCCACACGCGTGTCGCGCAAATCCGATCCGGGCGAGGCTATGGCCTATATGCTGAAACGCCAGGACGGCTTTCGCGGTCCGGGGCTTTCGCGGCGCCACTGGCGCCACGGTCCCCTTCCATCCTCGACGATGGCCGCGTCGGCATGGACTAAAAAGCTGGTCGAAAACGCCATCCGCAGCCCGGCCATGAACCGACGTAACGCGCTCTTTGCAGGCCATGACGAGGGCGGCCGGAACTGGGCACGCGTCGCCAGCCTGATCGGCACCTGCAAGACGCGCGGCGTTGAGCCCTACGCCTGACTTTGCGATCTCTTCACCAAACTGGCAAACCGCCACCTCGCCAAACACATCGACGCCCTGATGCCGTGGACCTACGTCACAAAGGCCACCACATCAAAATGACCTCGTTGGGGACTCCCCGACGTGCTCGTCTGCCCAAGCCCAAGCCGCAAAGCAGCCATACGCAACCGAAAAATCAATGGGGCGCAGACGCCGCTTACGTTCTGGCGGAGGTATTGTCAGATGTTCTCGACCGAATTCATCTGCGGCGAATACGGTGGCAAGGGCAGCACGCTGATGTTGTCGGCGACGACGAGGCCGCCGCCAGGTCGATGCCGGCCCGCGCCGTCGGGCGTGATGACGGCATGGACGCCGAGAGCCACCTGAGATCTGGTCACGGCCAAATGCAGGTTCATAGCCGCGATGTTGACGCCTGGCAGCACGAGGGCGGAACCGATTCCGCGCGCGGGCAGACCGCACCGAACAGCCAGGCGGCGGTGGTGCGCTGATCATGCGGCGCGCGGGCGACTGCCGCGTTCGGCCCGGACATCGGTCAGGCTGCCCTGCTGGCCGATGCGTGCGCTCGCCAAGAAAACAGTCCCCCGGACTGTTTTCCGGCCCGGCTCACTCTTGCCAAGGGAGCTTGATCGGCTTGTCCCATGCGCGCTCCGGGATGACGGCGCAAACGAGACCGGCGACGTTTTTTCAGGCGTCTGCCGGGCTTCGGGAACCTGCCAGGGATGACGAGGGCGAACGGAAACCTGCGAGAAGTTCAGCCGCACCAACAGCTTGCCGACCGTGCGCTTGTGCATCTTCACGCCAAAGTGCCGTGCGATCTCGTCGCAAAGATCACAGCACCGCCAACGCACCATTTTATGCACCTGCATTGTTGGCCCGGCGCGGACCCCGGTCGGCGACCCCTGCCTTCTGCGCCGCAGTCATCTCAGGCTTCGGCGCACCAAGGGTTTGCCGATTGACCAGGCCGTGCAAGCCTTGCGCGGTGTAGCGGTGAACCGGGTCGCGCAGAGCCTGCCGGACCATGCCCGCCGCGCGCGCCGCCTCGGTTCCGGCCTTCCAGAACCAGCGCCAGCGCCAGCAGACGACCCGCCGCCACCGCATCTCTGGTGCGCCTCGCCGCCGCCCTCAAGCCGCGCGCGTCAAGGTCCGTTCTTGTAATCGCTATCGTCATATCTGATCCTCCTGCCCTCAGAACAGAGGTTAAAACGCACGACATCGTAGCAACTCACGTCCGGCTCAACGGGAACAGCGGTTGGTATTATTCAGGCGCAAGGTAGCCCCATGAAAAAGATCTTGCCGGTCATCGTCGCGCTTGCCGTTCCGATCCCGGCCGTGCTGTCCCATCCCTTCCGTTTGCATTGACGAGCGTCGTCTGCAACTGCTCATTTCGCGGGCTACGCTGCGTGATCTGATTGCGGGCCTGGAAGCGCCCGCAACGGATTGGGCGGCGCGGTGATGTCATCTTTGGACAAGACCGCGACGACGGTGCCAGCGGTTCTGGCGGCACGCTACGGGGTATCGGGCGACACCATCTATCGTTGGCGCGGACGGACCAACTTTGAGGACCGCTCGCACACCGCACATCAGTTGGCGACGACGCTGACCTCGGCACAGGAAGCAGTGGCAGTCGAGTTGCGCTGGATGCTGCTGTTGCCGCTGGACGATCTGCTGGCGGTCACGCGCGAGTTTCTCAACCCCGATGTATCGCGCTCGGGTCTCGATCGCTGTTTACGCCGCCATAGGGTAAGCAATCTCAATGCCTTGCGGCCCAGGACGCCCGCAGAGCCGCACAAGGCATTCAAGACTTGCGAGCCCGGCTTCCTGCATATTGACGTCAAATTCCTGCCGCAAATGGCCGATGGGACCACCCGGTCTTACCTGTTCGTCGCCACCGACAGGGCCATAAGGTGGGTGTTCGTGCGCTTCATGCCCGCCAGGACTGCAGCGAATGCTCGTAAATTCCTGCGGGATATGCACCGGGCCTGCCCGATCAGAATTGCCAGGATATTGACGCAGAATGGGAAAGAGTTCACCGACCGGCTCTTTGCTTCACGGGCGCGGGCACCGTCCGGCGCCCATGAGTTTGACCTGCTTTGCTCCGAATTGGGCATCGAACACCGCCTCACGCCGCCGAAGTCCCCTACGACCAATGGTATGGTCGAGAGCTTCAATGGCCGCATCGCAGACGTGCCGAGAACCAACGGCTTCGACAGCGCACAAGACCAGTGTCAGACCGTCAAGGAAGTGGCCGAGCGCCTGAAAGTCGCCGAGGCGACGGTGCGCCACTGGATCAAGATCGGCGATCTGCGGGCGATCGGCATCGGCAAGGGCTGGCGCATTGCCGATGCCGATCTGGGCGCGTTCCTGCGGCTTCACGAGACAGCGCCGAAGCGCAAAGGGCACGACCCTGACGATGATCCGACTGTGGGGGCATCTTGATCCCGATGATGACCTCATTTGCTGAATTGGCCCTGCTTCTTGTCAGGGCCGCTGCCATCGGCCTGTTCGGGATCTTGCTGCGTCAGCCGCTGATCGTCAGCTTTATTGCGGTCGGTCTGATCGCGGGACCGTCCGCGCTGGATGTTGTGCATTCCGACGCGCAGATTGATCTTCTGTCGGAACTCGGCCTTGCCGCGCTGCTGTTTGTGGTCGGCATCAAGCTTGACGTGAAGCTTGTCCGCTCGCTGGGCAAGGTGGCGCTGCTGACTGTTCTTGGTCAGGTTATGTTCACCTCGGTTTTCGGTTATCTGATCGGGCTCGCGCTGGGGCTTGGGTCGGTCACCAGCCTTTATGTGGCTGTGGCGCTTACGTTTTCTTCAACGATCATCATCGTGAAGCTGCTCTCGGACAAGCGAGAGATCGACAGCCTGCACGGGCAGATCGCGCTGCCCGCGCGCGGAATCGGTTCCGCCCTCGTGCTGCCAAGCGTCAACATCGCGGCAATGAACCTGCATTTGGCCGTGACCAGATCAAGTGGCTCTCGGCGCCCATGCCGTCATCACAACCGACGGCGCGGGTTGGCATCGACCGGGCGGCGGCCTCGTCGTCGCCGACAACAACAGCCTGCTGCCCTTGCCACCGTATTCGCCGTATTCGCCGTATTCGCCGTATTCGCCGGAGTTGAATCCGGTCGAGAACATCTGGCAATACCTCCGCCGGAACTATCTCGCCAACCGCGTCTTTGACACCTGCGGTGCCATCCTCGAGGCCTGCTGCGAAGCATCAAATGAGCCAGTCGGGTGCCCGACACGATAAGATCAATCGCAACCCGGGAGTGGGCAAAAGAAGTCAGCCCACAGGGCGCTTGGAATGAGTGCAGCGGATCGGCACCGACAGGCTGTCGCCAGCATAGCAGACATTGCAGCCGATACATTCGCGGATATCCTCGACTCGACCTTCTTCGATCTTCCTGGGCAGGAACGGGTCGGCGGTTGAAGGACGGACCGCGCCGATCAGGTCTGTCAGCCCCGACTTCACCATCCGCGCCATGGGATCCGGCGAGGTAAATCGGCCGACCGTCACAACGGGTTTCGTGGTCACCGAACCCATAAAGGACATATAATATCAAACGCTCTATGGGCTGACTTCTTTTGCCTAGTGGTGACGGGACCGATCTTTAACGGTTTGAACAGAATATCATAACCGGGGGTCGCGCGGCATGGATTACATACTTGGTTCTGGGGGACTGGCAGGGGCGTGCGTGGCGACCGTCTGCAATCCCGCAATCTGTGAAGGGAACAGTGCGGAAGATGTTCGATGGCCCGTTGCCGACACGTCAGCCACTTGAAATCGTCAGGGTAAGGCAGAAGGTTAAGCCAAAGACCGTCATAAAACGCCTCAAGCCCCAACGCCGCTTGCCTGATGCCGCTATGCCTTCGCCAGCGTGCGCCGGGTCTTGCGGACTTCAGGCATCGCGCTGCCGACCTATGTCATCGTGACGTCCTGCCCCTTTGACTTTTTGCCTGCATGACATCGGCGATCCTTGGCTTGACCGACCTTCGATTCAAAAGGCAGAACAGACACTGCTGCCGGATGCGCCAGCCATTCAATGATTTCACCAAACGGCCGCCCGATCCAAAAAGCAGCAGGCCCGCGCCTAGTACAGCGGTCTGTGTTCGCGGGCGCACGCTTTCGCAGGGCAATCGTCCCACTTGCAAAGGCGTTCATCGCACCGACAGAAAATCTGGTCAAAGCACACCGCCATCCAACCGACCGGCAATCGCAAATGGCGCGCACCAGATTATCCGGCGTGACAGGATCAAGTCACAAGGCTGTTGCGGCTGGCAGTTGCAAGACCTGCAACCGGATCGTTCAGCGGGGCAAACACCAACGGACCGTCAAGGCTCAGCCGTCATAGCGGGTTACGCCCCGACGGCGTTCATCCACCGGATCGTTCAGGATGGCGGCATGGTGCGCGCGCTGGTCGCAGTGGCTTCGCGGGCAGATGCGGCAGTTGATGCCGATCGGAACCATCCGCGCCGATCCCATGCTGAAACCCTCGGCATAACCGATGTCAGGCAGATGTTCGATCGCGCAGCCCATCGCGACGGCCAGCCGGTTGTCTTGTGCGTGCCGCGCCCATGTCGGGCGATCTACCGTGCGCGAGATCACGAAAAACTGGCTGCCATCGGGCATTTCCACGAATTGCGGCACAATGCGGCCGGGGGTGCGGAACGAGGTGTGGACATCCAGACGCGGGCAGGCCCCGCCATATTCCGCCAGATGAAACCCGGTGGCGTTGAACCGTTTGGTTACGTTGCCACCCTTGTCGATCCGAAGGAAAAAGAACGGCACCCCCTGCGCGCCATCGCGCTGCAACGTGGTGGCGCGGTGGCAGGCCTGTTCAAAACTGACGCCGAACCTTGTGGCAATATGATCGAGATCGTATTTTGTGGCCCGCGCCTCGGCCAGAAATCTTTCATACGGCATGAGGACTGCGGCAGCGAAATAGTTGGTCAATTCGACCCTTAAACGCGCCATTCCCCGCGCCTCGGTGATCCCGGAACGGTCTATCAAGGCGTCGAACAACGGGCGTTGCTCCAACAGGCCCGCCATATGAACCAATTGAAAGGTGCGGTTTGTGTGGTCAAGCGCCTCGGAAAGCAGGATCTCGCGCCGCGCCTCGTCATACTGGCGCAACGCACCAGGCAGGTCTTCGACGCGGCACAGGCGCACTGTCACCCCATCCCGGTCGCGCAAACGCTGTTTCAGGGCGACATAGGTTTCGTCCGGTTCAACGGGCAGGTCCCAGAACGCGTCGGCCGCATCTTCCAACTCGCGAAAGTAGTTGCGGTTGCGGCGAAAGACGTCGTGGACTGCCGCCTCGGGTGAACCCGACAGAACAGGTCCGTCGGTCTGTGCAATCGACAAAAGCTGGTCAGTCGTTGCCTGATAGGCCCGGTGCAGCGCCAGAAAGCTTGCAACCAGTCCCGGAGAATGAACCAGTGCGGCGCGCATTTGTGTCAAGTCGGGGCGGCTCTCTGAAAACAGCGGGCCTTGGATCACCGCGCGCAGATCGGCGAGTTGGGCCGATCCGTCATCTTCGGCAATTTGCCGCCAATCCACCCCATAAGATTCGAACAGCCGCAATAGCACCGAAACCGACACGGATCTTTCGTTATTTTCCAGAAGGTTGACATATGAGGCCGAAATGCCCAACGCCCGCGCCATCGCGGACTGCGTTTCTCCCCGCTTGGTTCGAAGCCGCCGCAAGTGGGGGCCGATAAAGGTTTTCTGCATATCACTTCACCCTGAACAGATTTGTCGTGTTTACAATATTACACATATTACGATCTGTAAACTTTCGCGTTTACAGCAAAACGCGCTTTCGTTTTGCAAAATTCCGCAGGGGTGCGAAAGCGACCCCAGATAAATGGAGAACCCCAATGCGCACCGGCATCAACCACCTATTCGTTCCTGGCCCGACCAATATTCCCGAAACCGTGCGGCAAGCCATGAACGTGCCGATGCAAGACCAGCGTGCCAGCGATTTCGGCGATTTGACGCTTGGGCTGTTCGCCGACCTGAAAAAAGCTTTCAAGACGACAACGGGCCAAGTGGTGATTATCCCCGGCTCGGGCACGGGTGCGTGGGAAGCCGCAATGACCAACACCTTGAATGTCGGTGACCGGGTTCTGATGGCCCGGCATGGCATGTTTTCCTCCTTGTGGGTGGAAATGGCAGAGCGCTTGGGCCTGAAAGTAGATGTGATCGACGTGGCGTGGGGGGCGCCCTGCCCGACTCAGGAGTTTGCCCGGCGCCTGTCTGCGGACACCAAGGGCGAGATCAAAGGGGTGTTCGTTACCCACAACGAAACCGCAACCGGCGTGACCTCTGACGTGCCCGCCGTGCGCCGGGCGCTGGATGCCTGTTTTCATGACGCGCTTTTGTTTGTGGATGGCGTGTCATCGGTCTGCTCACTGGATTTCCGGATGGACGAATGGGGCATAGATCTGGCCGTGACCGGCAGTCAAAAGGGTCTGATGCTGCCTGCGGGTCTGGGAATTTTGGGCGTTTCGGCCAAAGCGCTGGAGGCGACCAAGACCGCGACCATGCGGCGCGCCTATTTCGAACTGAGTGATCAGTTGAAGAACAACGCCACCGGATATTTCCCCTTCACACCGCCCACGCAACTGCTGCACGGGCTGCGCAAATCGCTTGACCGGTTGCAGAAGGAAGGGCTGGAAAACGTGATCGCCCGCCATGCCCGTCTTGCATCCGGGGTGCGCGCGGCGGTGCAGGCCTGGGGGCTTTCGACGGCTGCCGAACATGTGTCGTTTGCATCCAACACGGTCACCGCGATCCGGGTGCCGGACCATGTCGACGCGCGTGACGTGATCCGCATCGGCTACGACCGTTACAACTGCTCGTTCGGGACTGGCTTGGGCCCGCTCGCCGGTCGGGTGTTCCGGATCGGGCATCTGGGCGATCTGAACGAGGGGATGTGCCTGACCGCCATCGCGCTCGCCGAATTGTCGCTGCATGCCGCCGGGGCGCAGATGACCTTTGGGTCGGGCGTTGCCGCAGCTCAGGCAATTTATGCAGAAACCCCGCAAGCCGCTGCAAGCCTCGCCGCAGAATAGGACTGATCATGAGCCATACGCTTTTCCCGCTGCGCCGCGCGCGCCTGCAGCGTTCCGAACTTGCCGTGCCGGGATCGAACCCGTCGATGATCGAAAAGGCCGCCAACGGACCTGCGGACTATGTGTTTCTTGACCTTGAGGATGCGGTCGCACCGCCGGAAAAAGAACAGGCGCGCCGCAACGTCATTCAGGCGCTGAATGACATCGACTGGGCCGCAAAGGGCAAGACGGTGTCGGTGCGGATCAACGGGTTGGACACCCATTACATGTACCGCGACGTGGTAGATGTGATGGAACAGGCCGGCAGCCGGGTGCACACCCTGCTGGTACCCAAGGTGGGCGTCACCGGCGACCTTTACATGGTCGAGGCGATGGTGAACCAGATCGAACAAGCCAAGGGGTTCACGACCCGCGTGGGATTGGAGGCGCTGATCGAAACCGCGCTTGGCATGGCGAATGTCGAATCCATCGCACAGTTCGGCGGTCGGCTGGAGGCGCTGCACTTTGGCGTCGCCGACTATGCGGCGTCGATGCGGGCGCGCACGACGAACATCGGCGGATTGAACCCGATGTATCCGGGGGATCAATGGCACGCTGCGATCTCGCGCATGGTGATCGCTTGTCGCGCTTACGGCTTGCGTCCTATCGACGGTCCGTTCGGCGATTTCAGCGATCCTGAAGGCTACAAGGATGGTGCGCGCCGCGCGGCAGCCTTGGGGTGCGAGGGGAAATGGGCGATCCATCCCAGTCAGGTCGAACTGGCCAACGAGGTTTTCTCGCCCCCCGAGGCGGAAATCGCCAAGGCCCGCCGGATCATCGAAGAATTGCGCAAGGCCGAGGCGCAAGGCAAGGGTGCGGCCTCGCTCGACGGCAAGATGATCGATGCGGCATCCGAAAAGATGGCCAACAACGTGCTGCTGTTGGCCGATGCCATCGCTGCGAAAACCTGAACCGCCCCCGGAGTTGTTCGGGCAGGTTCGCGCCCAACACCTGAACTTCTCTGGGACCGCCCGCACCTAACGGAGACAGCAATGGACATTCACGAATACCAGGCCAAGGAAATCCTCGCGCGCTTCGGGGTGCCCGTGCCGCGCGGTGGCCTTGCCTACAGTCCCGAACAGGCCGGCTACCGCGCCCGCGAATTGGGCGGTTCTGGTTGGGTGGTCAAGGCGCAAATCCATTCCGGTGGACGGGGTGCCGCGGGCGGCGTTAAGTTCTGCCAATCCGCGGACGAGGTTCACAAATTTGCGGCTACCCTGTTCGGCAAGCAATTGGTCACCAAGCAAACCGATGCAAATGGCAAGGGCGTGTACCGCGTCTGGGTCGAGGCGGCGTCGGACATAGCACAGGAAATGTATCTTGGCCTCGTTCTGGATCGCAAATCGGAACGCATCATGATCGTGGCATCTGCCCATGGCGGGATGGAAATCGAGGAACTGGCCGAATCCGATCCCGACAGTTTGCGCCGCATGACAATCGACCCCGCTGTGGGCCTGTCAGAGTTTCAGGCGCGGGAACTGGCTTTCGCGCTGGGGCTCAAGGGCGGCCAGATCGCGCAGATGGTGACGACCCTGCGCGCCTGCTACCGCGCCTACCGTGACCTTGATGCCGTGATGGTCGAGATCAATCCGCTGGTCATCACCAAATCCGGCGACCTCGTGGCACTGGATGCAAAGATGTCGTTCGACACCAACGCGCTGTTCCGCCAGCCGCAGATCGCCGAGTTGCGCGACCGCAGCCAGGAAGACCCGCGCGAATCTACGGCGGGGGATCATGGCCTGTCATACGTGGGACTTGATGGCGATATCGGGTGCCTGATCAATGGCGCCGGATTGGCGATGGCCACAATGGACATGATCAAACTGGCCGGGGGCGAACCTGCCAACTTCCTTGATATCGGCGGGGGTGCCAGCCCGGAACGGGTGGTGCGCGCGTTCCAGACCGTGCTGGCCGACGGCAATGTCAGCGTGATTCTTGTCAACATTTTTGCGGGCATCAACCGTTGCGACTGGGTCGCAGAGGGCGTCGTGCTGGCTTACAAGCAATTGGGTCTGACACTTCCGGTTGTCGTGCGTCTGGCAGGCACCAATGTCGAAGAGGGCAAGGCCATCATCGCAAATTCAGGCCTGCCCCTGATTTCCGCAGACACTCTGGCCGAGGCTGCGGCAGTCGCAGTCGCCGCCCGTCCTGCAAAAGCCGCATGAGGTAGACACATGGCCATCCTAATCACCGAAAAAACCCGCGTCATCGTGCAAGGCATGTCCGGCCGGATCGGCGGCTTTCATGCGGCTGACATGATCCGCTACGGCACCAATGTCGTGGGCGGCGTCACCCCCGGCAAAGGTGGCGAGCGGCACCTGGACCGTCCCTTGTTCAACACGGTGCGCGAGGCAGTCGAGGCGACCGGGGCCGAGGCGAGCCTTGTGTTCGTGCCGCCGCCGTTTGCCGCCGATGCCATCATGGAAGCGGCCGACGCAGGCATAAGAACCGCCGTTTGCGTCACCGACGGTATCCCTAGCCAGGACATGATGCGGCTGAAACGCTTTTTGCGCCGTTATCCCGAAAGCCGGAAAATGCGGCTGATCGGGCCAAACTGCGCGGGCGTGATCTCGCCCGGCAAGGCCTTCATGGGCATCATGCCGCCGCACATCTACATGCCCGGCAGGGTCGGCATCATCGGACGTTCCGGCACGCTTGGCTACGAGGCGGCAAGCCAGATGAAAGCATTGGGAATCGGTGTTTCAACGTCTGTCGGGATCGGTGGCGACCCGATCAATGGCAGCAGTTTCAAGGATATTCTGCAGCTGTTCGAAGCCGATCACGACACCGATGCCGTGATGATGATTGGCGAAATCGGCGGTCCACAAGAAGCGGAAGCCGCCGAATACGCGCGTGCGCACATGACCAAACCGGTTGTGGCCTATATTGCGGGCCTGTCCGCACCCAAAGGTCGCAAGATGGGCCATGCGGGGGCAATCATCAGCGCCTTTGGCGAGTCCGCACAGGAAAAGGTCGAAATCCTCGCAGCGGCAGGCATCACCGTGGCGCCAAATCCGTCCGCAATGGGCGAGACCATGGCCCGACTGCTGACGATGCGAAAAGTCGCCTGACCCATCGCCGTGCGCCCCGTCGCCTGAATCAGGCGCTTGGGGCCCACGCGCGACCAGGATTGGCAAGTGGTTCCGCCCGGACAGGGCCGAAACATCTGCCATAACACTCACAAGCGATTTTCGGCGAAGGTCTGGCCCGTCAAGGGCGGGGCTCTTTCGCGCACCGCAACCCTGCCAACGGCCGCCGCTTCCCGGTCTGACGAAAAAGCACGGGCAAATCGCGGCCGCGTTTGGCACATTGCGAAACTGTGTAGATGACAGACGGAAGTTTATCGGGCAACCTAGGGACAGAGTGCAGATCGCGCCTTGGGAGGGGCTCCATGAAGATGGCCGAAGCGCGGCGCGTTGCCGCCGAACCTTCTGTCGTTAGCTCAGCCGCGATCGACCTCTGCGTGACTGTCAGATGCGTGCCCCCCGGCTGCGAAAGCCCGACCGGCAGCGTCTTCAAAGCTGTGGCCATGCAAAAGGCGCTGCCGTTGAAGGCACGCTTTGGCGGGAAGCCGTTCCGGCCTGACACAGTCAAAGGCAGGTCCCTCCGGATTTCGGGCAAAGGTCCGGGCCACGCCACGTCAGGCAAAAACAAAGAAGGCTGGTTTGGACGCATAGTCGACTGAACCGCCGCAGCGAACGAGATTCTGGGAGGAGGACCAATGACAAAAGTAACGATGGTTGTGAACGGTGTAACCGTTTCCAGGGAAACCGAGGGGCGGACACTGTTGTCGGCCTACCTGCGCGAAGGGCTGGGACTGACGGGGACGCATATCGGGTGCGACACCTCGCAGTGCGGCGCCTGCGTGGTGCATGTGGATGGGGTGGCGGTCAAAAGCTGCGCGGTGTTTGCGCAGGATGTGGCGGGCGGGCGCATCACCACCATCGAGGGGATGGCGAATGCCGATGGCTCCTTGGGTGTGATTCAACAGGCGTTTCAGGATCACCACGGTTTGCAATGCGGCTTTTGCACACCGGGCATGGTTATGACGACGGCGGCGCTGCTGGCTGCGAACCCGCGCCCGACAGAGACCGAGGTGCGCCACGGGCTAGAGGGCAATATCTGCCGTTGCACGGGATATCATAACATCGTCAAGGCCGTTCTGGCTGCCTCTGGGCAGTCGGCGATGGCCGCAGAATAGGGGGGAATCATGCCGAAAGATCACGGGATTGGCGCAAGCGTAAAGCGGCGCGAGGATATACGGTTTCTGACCGGAACCGGGCAATATACCGACGATATGGCCATGCACGGCCAGACCTGGGCGGTTTTTGTGCGCAGCAACGTCGCACATGGCCGCATCGTAAAGGTCGGGGTCGAGGCTGCCAAAGGCATGCCGGGCGTGCTGGCGGTGTTTACCGGCGAGGATTTCGTGGCGGTGGGTGGCAACCCGGCGGGCTGGCTGATCAACAGCCGCGATGGCACCCCGATGCGCGAACCCAAGCGCCCGGTGATGGCACATGGCAAGGTGCGCCATGTCGGCGACGCCTATGCCGCTGTGGTGGCCGAAAGCTATAACGAGGCCAAGGATGCCGCACAGGCGATTGCCGATGCGTCCCAGATCGACAAGCTGCCCGCCGTGGTGAACATGGCCGCCGCTTTGGCCGACCCCACCAACCGGGTGCATGACGAAATCCCCGACAACCAGTGCTTTGACTGGGGTTGGATCGAAGACAACCGAGCGTCGGTCGATGCGGCGATCAAGGCGGCACCGCATGTCACCACGCTGGAGCTGATCAACAACCGTCTGGTCCCCAACGCGATGGAACCCCGCTCGTCGATCGGCGAGTATTATCCGGGCACGGGCGACTACAAGCTGACCACCACCAGCCAGAACCCGCACCTGACGCGGCTGCTGATTGCGGCATTCGTGCTGGGCATCCCGGAAAACAAGCTGACGGTCGTGGCCCCTGACGTGGGCGGCGGCTTTGGGTCGAAGATTTATCATTACGGCGAAGAAGCGCTGGTTCTGGCTGCGGCCAAACAACTCAAACGCCCCGTGCGGTGGACGGCTGACCGGTCGGAGTCTTTCCTGACCGATGCGCATGGCCGTGACCATGTGACAAAGATCGAACTCGCCTGCGAAAAGGACGGCACGTTCATCGCCTTCCGGACCGAGACGATGGCCAATGTGGGGGCGTATCTGTCGAACTTCTCGACGGCGACGCCGACCTTTCTGCATGGCACCCTGATGGCCGGGCCTTACAAGGTTCCGAATGTCTATGTGAACGTGAAGACGGTTTTCACCAACACCGCCCCGGTGGACGCCTATCGCGGTGCCGGGCGGCCCGAGGCGACCTATTCGCTGGAACGGGTGATCGACAAGATGTGCCGCGAACTGGGGCTGAACCCATTCGAAGTGCGCGCCAAGAACTTCATCACGCCCGACATGTTCCCCTACACGACGCCTGTCGGCCTTGCCTACGATATCGGCGATTATCAGGCGACGCTGGACAAGGCGATTTCGCTTGGGGATGTGGCCGGGTTCGAGGCGCGGCATGCGGCATCTGCGGCC
>Ga0209284_10004801_pt1 | contig 14729 bp, 9 predicted proteins | sample FRY03_FD_187211 | JGI IMG/M metagenome (GOLD analysis project Ga0209284, IMG submission 187211) | Freshwater microbial communities from Lake Fryxell liftoff mats and glacier meltwater in Antarctica - FRY-03 (SPAdes) (version 2) | ecosystem: Environmental > Aquatic > Freshwater > Ice > Glacier... | reverse complement strand
TGCGGCACAATCTCCACGGCCTGGAGATCTGCCCCCGCGCCGCGCAGCTCGCCGAGCTGGCCCTCGTCTTCAAGGCGCGGGAAAAGTCCCGTCGCTTCTTCCAGTCCGAACACTTTGTTCGCCCCAACATCATTGAGCTGCGCGACGTCCACTTCGCGGACGGCGAGCTGGATGAGTACTTCAAAGTCATCGACTACCCCCGTAGGATGGACATCCCTGTCCGTCGTCCTGCCTCCCCTAGACCTTCCCATCCAAGCCCACTCGGCGGCGAAGGAACACACGACGGACAGGAATGTCCATCCTACGGAGAATTAACGCAGCAGCTGCACCAGTTCGAGGAGGCGAAAAACTTCGGCTCGCTCATCCAGCCGTGCCTCACCGAGGCGGAAATTCAGACCGTCCGTTCCCAAATCGAAAATCAAAAATCGAAAATCGAAAATAGCGACCTCTTTGTCGCCTCGACGCACCTCAAAGTCCTGCGCGTGCTCGAACAAGCCGAGGCGCTCACCCAGCGGTATCACGTCGTCGTGGCCAATCCGCCGTATATGGGAAGCATCCAGCTTAATGGCCCTCTTGAACGCTTCGTTTCAGCCAATTTCTCAGAGGGAAGCCAAGACCTATATGGGGCGTTCATTATGCGAAACCTTTGCGGAGCGATGCCAGGGGGTCTCGTCGCGATGATAACCTTTCAGAATTGGCTCTCCGCAAGTTCTTTCAAGGAGCTGCGAGAATATCTCATCGATCAATGTTCTATCCTGAGTCTAGTCCACAATGGGCGCGGGGTGTGGGGCGCAGACTTCGGTAGTTGTGCCTTCGTGTTTGGCAAAAAGACCGACCAAGTGGGATCTTTCTTTCGACTCTTCAGCAAGATAAGCCTTGTAGCCACCAACGAAGAATTAGAAGCAAGATTCCTAGCTACAATCGCATCGCCGACTGCGACCATTGGGATGCGCGAATTCGCGAAGATTCCAAGTAGCGCCATTGTTTACTGGGCCTCAGCGCATGTGAGATCCATTTTTCGCGAAAGCAAGACTCTGGGGTCGGTGGTGCAGTTCAAGGCTGGAATGTCCACGGGCAACAATCCGATGTTCCAGCGAAACTGGTTCGAAGTCGGGAGACGACGCTTTGCTCATCCGGGAACCGGCACTCAGGAGGGTAGAGATAGGCGATGGTTTCCCTGCAATAGCGGTGGGGATTTTCGCAAATGGTATGGCAACGATGAAATTGTTGTCGATTGGGAGAACGGCGGAACAGCTATAAAGTCATATCAGGGATCAGCCGTGCGAAACGAAGGCTATTACTCAAAAACCGGACTGACCTATAACAAGATAAGCATCGGTCGCTTTGCGGCACGTTACCGGGGCACCGGCTATGTGTTCGACGACACCGGGCGTTGTGTTTTCCCAATCAGTGAAGAAACTGACATCTACACGATTTTAGGGTTCCTATGTTCCGCTGTAGCCGATCACTTTCTGAGAATGCTGACTCCAACAGTCAGTTTTACGAGTAAGGAGCTCGATGCAGTTCCGTGGCGGGACAGTGGCGTCAAGAATGCGGCTGTATTTAGCCAAGAATGCATTTCGCTTGCCCGCGCCGACTGGGACAACTTCGAGACCTCGTGGGACTTCCGCGACCAGCCGTTGCTGCGGCCGGGGCTGAAGGGCGCGACGCTGGAGGCGAGCTGGCGGAATTGGGAGGCGCAGTGTACCGCCGCCATCCGCCGGATGCAGGAGCTGGAGACGGAGAACAACCGGCTCTTCATCGCCGCCTACGGCCTCGAAGGCGAGTTGCAGCCCGAAGTGCCCGAGGAGCAAATCACCCTCGCCCGCGCCGACGCCCGCCGCGACATGGCCGCCTTCCTCTCATACTCCGTCGGCTGCATGATGGGCCGCTATTCGTTGGATGTTCCCGGTCTGGTGTTGGCGGATGCCGGGGGGACGGTGGACGATTATGCGAGAATCCTGTCTTCCCGTAGCTTGGACATCCCTGTCCGAGCTTCTTCTTTTTCTTCCTCTTCAACGAATGAGGCCAATAAGGAAGAGGAAGAAGGGAATACGACGGACAGGGATGTCCATCCTACGGAGGATAATGTGATTCCCATCCTGGACGCTGACTGGTTTCAGGACGACATCACCGCTCGATTCAAGCAGTTCCTCAAAATTACCTTTGGCGACGAGCACTTTGACGCCAATATCCGCTTCATCGAAGAATCCCTCGGCAAAGATCTCCGCAAGTATTTCCTGACCGACTTCTACAAGAACCACGTCCAGACCTACAAAAAGCGTCCCATCTACTGGATGTTCAGCAGTCCCAAAGGCACCTTCAATGCCCTGATCTACATGCACCGCTACCGCCCGGATACCGTGAGCGTTGTCCTGAAGTATCTGCGAGACTACCAATCCAAACTCCGGGCACACGTCCAGCATCTACAATCCATCGCCGACAGTGCCGACGCCAAAAAAGCCGACAAGGCCAGGGCTCTGAAGGACATCACTCAGATGAAAAAAGACCTGAAGGAACTGGAAGACTACGAACGCAAAGTGATCTACCCTCTGGCCTCGCAACGCCTGGAAATCGACCTCGACAACGGCGTGAAACACAACTACCCATTGTTCGGCGAGGCACTGAAAAAGATCCCCGGCCTGGATGCAAAGGAAGAATAAACCGTAGGATGGACATCCCTGTCCGTCGTGCGATTTGTGCCTCCTGAAGCTTGGAAGTGGGGCCGTGGGCCTCAAGAATACGCGAGTTGCCGGTAAATCCACCCGCGAATTGAACGAGAACGACGTAAAACTGTGTCCAGAGTGACATTTGCACGTGAAAGTTCACGATCGACTTGGCCGAAACAGATGTGTAGACTGTCCGCCCCAGTCAATAAATGACAGAACTCAGTCTGAGAACCAATGAAGGTCGAGCCAGGTACGTCTAACGCAGTCATCGTCGCACATCAGTTCAACCCATCTGTGGTGAACCAGTTGTGGCTAGTCGATAATGACATCGTTTCCCGCGACGAGTTTCAGGAAGGCTGTGTCTTCTCTGACATGGTCGTGAACGTCAACGCGAAGGAGTTTTCACTCTTTGTGTCCCCCGAGCAACTGCAGTTTGTGCCAAAGGTTGCGGAGGAAGCTGAAGGTGCGTTGCTTCAAAGAATCCTGGGTAAATTCGTGCAGTCCGTGCCTCATACTCCGTTCGCGGGGCTGGGGATAAATTTTGTGTGGATCGTTTCCGATGAAGATGTCGTCGGCCTGAGTCGAAAACTGTTCTTTCGTCAAGATGCCCCCTTGTACACGTCGTTTGATTCTAGGAATGCTCGATTTGGCGCGTACATGAGTAGGGACTTCAACGGCGGACGACTGAAACTGGACATCAAACCTGTCACAATGAAGCTTCTCGAAACCGGCGAGTCAGAAGACCGATTACAGTTTGCGTTCAACTTTCATTTTGATGTGCAGGCAGGCACTCTTGGGGCACAGCAAATATGCGAGTTCCTGAAGAATTGGGATGCCGCTGTCTCCGAGGCTAAGAATCTTATGACTATTGTTGGAGGTGTGTCATGAGTGCTGGATCATTGACGATGCGACGAGGCTTCCATGCCGACAAGTATTTGCCAGAGATTACCACTGGATTTGCAGATCTCGCGAAAGCGTCACGACTGACAAATTGGCTCCATCAAATTCTTCCAGGACAACGAGCCTCATCATTCCTACAAGAAGATGAGATTACAATGATCGACTCCGAGGCAGGTAAATGGTCTCAGGAGTTGCGTCATGCGAACGCAGTGCTCGTAACAGCGTTGATTGAAGCCTCTAGTATTGGATCAGAAAACGACTCGACCCGCCCAGTAACACTGACGCGACTTACTGGCCTTACGGCATCCGCAACAGCGGCGACCAATCCGTTTAATGATGTTAGCATATCTGAAGAGCCAGTCGATTTTCACTGGTCAAAGGCGCATTATCGGATTCACCAATTGGTGCGGGAATTCAGCGAACAGACGCATGCCAATTATTGAAGCCGTAAGTTCTGACGTGCCACTCTCGCAGGGCGATGTGTTGTCGGAAGTTAAACTCTTTTCGACTGACGCGGCGGGCGAAAATGCGATTGCCTCAAAAGCTCGTTTTTGCCTGGTCATGTCGAGACCGTGTGGTATCGCTCACAAGTCGCTCATCACGGTCGCTGCGATCGACGAGTTCAAGATTTCGCTGGCAAATAAGGTTGAATCTTTCGATGAACTTCTGGCAGTCATGACGTCGATGCGTGATGGCATTCAGAGCCCGGATGTGTTTTATCTGGGACCTCTTCCGAGTTTTAACGAGCGATATTGCGCCCGCCTGGAACAGCTTCACTGTTTGGCCTTGCCGCAAGGAGAGCAGCGGTGCGTGTTCGTTTCAAAACATCGGATAGGACGACTGAATATTGATTTTTGCCGAGACATGCATCTTCGGTTTTTTCGCGCCTACGCTAGTTTGGGCTTTGACGATCATGGCTGGTTTGCGACTGAAGACCTGAAGTCTCTTCTACAGTTTGCTGATGGTGATCTTTCAAGAGCCGCGTCAAAAGTTGATGAACTAAAGATGCAGAAAGCACGCCAAGGGCTTCAAGGCAAACAGTTTAGCGAGAAAGAACTCGCTTCAGCGGAGAAGACGCACTCGGACTTGACCGTGAAATTTGCACCGTATCGCGAAGAGCTTGCACGCCGGATAGATAATCCTGCAACGTAGGGATTTGTCGGTTCTTCATGCGCCTTGCCGTTGCAACTGCAGCATGAATTGAGACGGTGTGGTCTCCGCGCCCATTTCTGCATCGGCTTATCGATGCCCAATTTAGCGACTTTTGGGACAGCGAGGTCCACGATACAGTACGCACGAGTCACGCACTTGCTTAAGCTGTGTTTGCATGTTCCATGTTGAAGTCATCCTATGAAAAGCCCCATCAGCGACCTCCTTTGCAAGATGTTTCAGAAGCATCGAATTCTCTTCTGGTACGACGATGACAAGTCGCTGCGGAAAGATTTTGATGCAGCCGAAGTCGATACCGTCACCAAACTCGAAATCGCCAACAACGAGTTCCTGCTGAAGTACCGCGTGCTTCGTGAAGAACCCAATCAGCAGTTTCTGCTTTATCACGAAGGGCCACAGCCGCAGGATCTGAACAACTGGCTGCTGGATGTCCTGCTGGCTCATGATCAAGTTCGAGTGAACCAGGTGTCTCTATGGAGCCATGAAGTCGGGTTGTCATTCGATTTCAGCGATGTTGTTTCCCAGCATGCAGAGTTCTTTAAGAACGGCAAGAAACGTCGGCAGTCGCTGCAGAAGTTGATCTCTGCCGATGAAACCAAAATTCGTCTGCGGCAAAAGCTGATGGCCGTGTGTGCCGGATCTGAGCCGAAGCTGGAGGCCATTCTGGAAGCGTTGCTGGATGAGCTGGCAGAAGGCCGTGACGAAAAATACATGCTGCTGGAAAAGTGCGGATTGACTGCCGTGCTGTGGGATCATGCTCGGCGTGCTTATGGCTATCCGTCCGATTCGCCAGGTGTGCTGGATTTCATCCTGGAACTGTTCAAGTCCTGTTTCGCAATGGGACTGGGCCAGACTGCTCGGTTGAATTCTGAGGCTCTGGTTTTCCTCAAGCGGTGGAAAGACAGCAGAAACCACGAAGAAGCGTTCGAAAAGCTGTCCGACCGCTGTGCTGAACACCTTGGCATCAAGCCGCAACTGGAGGCGATGGATGCTCAGGCACTGTCGGAGATCGATTACTTTCGCTTGGTGGATCAAAAGGTCCTGAGTGATCTCGTAGGTCGCGTCACGGCACGAACAATCTCAGCGGGCGAAAGCACGCGGCTGATTCGTCAAAGGCGAATTGGCCATTGGTATCGCAATTTTCAGCATGATTACGAGGCCATCGAAATTGCCGGTCGACTGATCGAACTGATCATGGATGTGTGTAACCTGACAATGGAGTCGCCGGAAGAAGGATTGAGCCGCTACGTCGAAAGCTGGTACCAGGTCGATCAGCTGTATCGGCAGTTCTGCTACAACCTTCGCAAGTCCGGCAATGTGACTTTGCTGCAGCCACTGGTGGAGAAAGTCGAACATCTGTATTCCAACAAATTCTTGTTGCCTCTGGGCGACCGCTGGCAAACGGTGGTGGATAAGCAGGATCAATGGAACTTCGGTGGTCTGATGCCACAGCATGCGTTCTTTGAACAGATGGTGCGTCCGTTTCTGTCGCAGGGCAAGAAGATCTTTGTGATCATTTCCGACGGCATGCGGTACGAGATCGCTCACCAACTGGCGTCGATGATTCGTCAGGAAGATCGGTATACGGCAGAAGTTCAGGCGATGGTGACGGGCTTACCCAGCTACACGCAGCTTGGCATGGCGGCCTTGTTGCCACACGACGAACTGCAAATCAGTGATGTTGCCAAAGCAACGGTTCTGGTGGATGGAAAGCCGTCCAGCGGAATCGAAAATCGGCGGAAGATCCTGGCGAATTTTGCAGCGTCGGCAAAAATGTCCTGGAAGGCAGACGCATGGCAGGCTGCGGACATCATGGACCTCAACAAGGACGCTCTGCGGGAACTGATCCGCGAAAACAACGTCATTTACATTTACCAGAACATCATCGATGGCACGGCTCATAAAGTCAGCACCGAAGACCGAGCTGTGGATTCGATGCAGGAAGCCATGGACGAGCTGGTCAAAATTGTCAAAAAGCTGGTGGCCGCGAATGCCAGCAACTTGCTGATCACATCGGATCATGGGTTCCTGTTTCAGAATGGTGTTCAGGAAAGCGATTTCGTCGGCCCCGATGCCAACGACGCTGAGTCCGAGTATCGTGATCGCCGTTTTTTGCTCGGAAAGAATATGGCAGCACGCGATGGCCTGCGACATTATCGAGCGGACCAGGTGGGACTCTCTGGTGACGCTGAAATGCTGATCCCCAAGTCGATCAATCGGCTGCGGTTGAGTGGCTCATGCTTTCGCTACGTCCACGGCGGGGCGTCTCTGCAGGAAATTGTGGTACCGGTGATCAGCATCAACAAGAGCCGTCAAAGCGACGTGACTCAGGTGGATGTGGACCTGATTAGCAGCTCCGTCAGCACAATTTCGACCGGACAACTGGCAATTCAGATTTACCAGCAGCAACCAGTTGACGACAAGCTGCAGGCTCGGACAATCCGTCTGGGGATTTACTCTCAGAACAGCGATCTGATTAGCGACAGCCAGGAAATCACTTTCGATTTGACGTCTGCCAATCCACGGGACCGCGAATTCAAGACTCGTCTGGTCCTTTCAAGTGCCGCAGATGCTTTCAATGGCCAGCAAGTGATTTTGAAGCTGGAAGTTCGGATCCAGAACACGGGATTTTTCCAGGAATACAAATCGCAACAGTACACGCTGCGACGTTCCTTCACCTCAGAATTCGACTTTGAATAATGTCTGACACAACTCATACCAAAATGAGCCCGCTGGATGAAAAGCTCACGAGCCTCGTGCAGCATCTGGTCGTGCGCAAAGACCTGATCCGCAAGGTGAAGGGCAATGCGATCGTTCCAGGCTATGTGCTGGAGTATTTGCTGTCGCAGTACTGCACAGTGGCAGACGACGAACAGATTGCGGCGGGCATTGAACGGGTGCTGAGCATCCTGAAGGAACACTACGTCCATCGCAGCGAAGCGGGTCTGGTCCGTTCGATGATCCGCGAGAAACGCCGGCCTCATAAGGTCATCGACCGCATCAGCGTGAGTCTGAACGAGAAGAACGACGTCTACGAAGCCACGTTTTCGAATCTGGGCATCAGCAAAGTCGTGGTTCCTTCCGAGACCGTGAAGCTGCATCAGAAGCTGCTGACGGGCGGTGTCTGGTGTCTTGCTGATATTTCGTATGAACATTCCGAAGGCCGGGACACACCGTGGACTCTGGAGGCGCTCAAGCCCATTCAGAAGTCCACATTCAACTTTGACGAGTACATTGAAGCTCGCAAGCAGTTCAGTACAGACGAATGGATCGATGTGCTGATGCAGAGTATCGGGTTGAATCCGGAAGCCTTCAGCCGACGCAAGAAATTCATTCAGCTGACGCGACTGATTGCATTTTGCGAACGCAACTACAACCTGATGGAATTGGGTTCCAAGGGAACGGGCAAGTCTCATGTGTTTTCGGAACTGTCGCCGCACGGCATGCTGATATCCGGCGGTGAGATCACGGTCCCAAAGTTGTTCGTGGAAAATCGGCGGCCTTACAACCTGGGACTGGTCGGCCACTGGAGCTGCGTGGCATTTGATGAGTTTGCCGGAAAGGGCAAACGCGTTGACAAGGCTCTGGTTGACATCATGAAGAACTACATGGCCAACAAGACGTTTTCACGCGGCGTGGAAACTCTGGGGGCTGAAGCGTCGATGGTGTTCATCGGGAATACAAAGCACACTGTCGCACACATGCTGAAACACGCGGACCTGTTTGATGAACTGCCGACTCAGTATCATGACTCCGCATTCCTGGACCGTCTGCACTACTACATCCCAGGCTGGGAAGTAGACATCGTGCGATCGGAGTTGTTTACAAGTGGGTTTGGGTTCGTGGTTGACTACCTGGCCGAGATTCTGAAGAAGCAGCGTGACGACGATTATTCGCAACTGTTTGCACCGTACTTCACGCTGTCTGATGACTTAACGACTCGCGACAGAGAAGCCATCAATAAGACGTTTTCCGGCATGCTGAAGCTGGTGTATCCTCATCGGGAAGCCACCGTCGGGGAGATGGAAGAACTGCTGGTCTGGGCCATGGAAGGTCGAAAGCGAGTGAAAGACCAGCTGATGCGGTTTGATGAGACATATCCCTCCGTTACCTTTGCTTTCACAAAGCTGGCAACGGGAGAAGTTGTCCACGTTTCGACGCTTGAAGAGCAGCAATATCCAAACATCTACTGGCCGGAACGGCTTCGTGGTACAGCGGTTGTTGAGTCTGAAGCAGAGCCGAACACTAAGAATCAGAGGACCGCAAATCCGGCTTCGTCAGAGCAGCCCGATCAGCTACCCGCAATTCGAAAAGTGATCCGGGAAAATCAGACCGGCATCGACTTCGATTCGCTGTTCGGGCCGTATCTGAAAGGTGCGAAAGAAGTGACAATTACGGATACCTACATCCGTAAGTTTCATCAGGCTCGCAATCTGATGGAATTGCTGGAAACGATCGCTCGCCAGAAATTCGATTCAGAAGACGTCCACGTGCATCTGATCGCAGCTCCCGACGATATTGGTACTGTGTATCAGGAAGAATACTTCTCAAAGATTAAGGAAAACGTCGGTCCAATCGGCATCATATTCTCCTGGGAATTCCGCAATGATCTTCACGCACGCCATATCACCACGGACAACGGCTGGGAAATCCTGCTGGATCGCGGACTGGATGTCTTTCAACCTTGTGACCTGAAAGACGCCTTCAGCCCAGCAAACCGAATGCAGAGGTTCCGTCAGTGCAGGAAGTTTGAGGTGACGTTCCGCAGGAAGGATACTTAGTTCTGGATGCACACGGTCCCTAAGTCGCGTCAGCAGTTTTCAACGGCCGCTGCTGCTCGTATAGTGATCGACTGTGCCAAGTGGATTCCCTATTTCATAAAAATTAGCTCCAAGTTCCCTGCAGTGACACTGTGGCGTTGGTTCATATTTCTCCAGGTGAGTTCCCGGCTGGCAATGTGTTAAAACGAAAGAATCAGTAATGCTGCGTGCGATCGAAATTGAGAACTTCAAAGCCTTTGGGAAGCGGCAGCGGATTGAACTCGCGCCGATCACGCTCATTTTTGGCGAGAACAGCGCAGGAAAGAGTTCCATTCTGCAGTCGCTGTCATTGCTGAAGCAATCACGTCGGCATGGCGATGAGAATGTTTTTCTCGTACCGTGAATTGAGGGAGGGTATGTAGACCTTGGCAGCTTTGAAGAGTTGATTTTCGATCATGACCAAAAGAAAACATTGAAGTTCCGCCTAGATTTCCGTGACACGGCTGCTGGCCTGAGAGGATCTGACCTTGGAGTCAAGCAGCCTCTGAGTGGCATTGCTCCGGGTCGAGACTTAAAGGGGGCCAAACGAGATTTCGATGGCGTTGCGGCTGCAGATCACGCTGATGACCTGGGTGTCGAACTGAGTTTCTTCCGCCGTTCCGCTCGCAGTGCAATTCAACTCGTCGATTGGTCTCTCTATGAAAACATTAAGAACCAATGGCGTAAACTTGCCAGTTTTGCGCCTCTTGGAAAAGCTCAAGCAATCAGCCGAGTTAACCACTCTTCGCGAAACGACACGGACCGCATCCGAAAAGGAGAATGCACGTGGGTCATCGATCGTCCGGAATTCTGGGAGCGAGTCCTGTTGGCCGTTCGCGAGAGTGGCACTTCGCTGCCGCTACGAAGTGATGAAGTCGAAGGGAGAAATGCGGAGCAGGATTTGTTGCTGGAAATGCGACAGCTGGAAAAGCGTCTTGAAAATCTTACGACTCAGATGGCGTTGACCGATACATCGCTGGAGGAAATCAACGACCAAATCGCCGAATTGACTTACCTTTTTGACCAGAGTCAAGAACTGCCTGCCGCTGAAATGCAGTCGTTAGTGAATGCACGCGGCGAACTATGTCGGGATCTGGCAGAAATGGAAAGTCAGAGTCGATTGATGGACCTGGAGGAAGCTCATATCAAGGCATCAATGAGCGACGGTAGTAATTCGCCAGCTACAAGTCGCGACATGGTGTTAGAGAGCAAAATGTTTCTCGCGCGGCGAACTGACTTTCAGAATCACCAACAGGAGTGCCGACTTCGTCTTGCTGATATTGAGGGAAAGCTCAAAACCTATGACGAACTCCGGTCCAGCAATGAGATAGCCACTGAGCAGGCTGAACTTTCAGCTCGCCGCGAAACAGTGCAACATGACCGCAACGTAATCTCTGTCGAGATTGAAGATTGTGTTTGGCTGATTGAGCGAAAAGAACGAGAGTATTCAGCAATACGCGAGTTGAACTCGCCGAGGCAGACCTCTGAGACGGAAAGCCACGACAATCAAACCTCAATCGCAGCCACATTCGGAGCGTTTGAGGATTTAACGCCGGCTGCTTTTGTCGCAGAGGCAATTGAGCGACAGAGAGGCGGTATTCTCAACTTTCGTGGCTTTGCAATAACTGGAAGAGATAAGGAAGCCAGAATTCGTGGGGTGCCACTGGCCAACTATGGAGGCGATTTGCTGGATAAGGCCATCGTCGCATCAAACGGCCTTGAAACGGTTCTGCGAGCCCTCTGCCCAATGGGGCCGTTTCGCAGTCCGCCCGAACGCTGGTATGTCGCTTCAGGGCAGGTCTCCAACAATGTTGGTTATGGTGGTGCCCGTGTCCCAGAATTTCTTTTTTCGAACAAAGAACTTGTTGAAAAAACAAACGTTTGGCTCGATCGACTGGCGATCGGATACCACATCAAGCCTCGTCGAATTGGAGTGCGGCCACAGGACTTGTTTGAATTACGGCTGATTGATACTCGTCGCAGCAGCAAGACCGAGGTCGCCATCCCGGATGTAGGCTTTGGTATCAGCCAGATACTTCCGTTCATCGTGCAAAGCCTGGTCACGGACAACCAGATTATTTCAATAGAGCAACCGGAAGTGCATATTCATCCTCGACTGCAGGCGGATATCGGTGACCTGCTGGCCGAAGCATCCGCAGCTCCTCACAACAATCAATTCATCGTTGAGACACACAGTGAACACCTGGTCCTCAGGCTTCAGAGCCTCGTAAGGCACGGCGTCCTCGCTGCAGAAAATGTGTCAATCATTTACGTCAGTCGAGGAGAAGATGGTGCCCATGCAGAGCGGTTGCGTCTGGACAGTGACGGTGATTTCATCGACGAATGGCCGGGGGGCTTTTTCCCTGAACGATCTCGTGAATTTCGTTGATCGGAGGGGCCAGTGCTGACATTTTGTGTATTGCATCCAGATGCTTTAGAAAAATCGCAGTTCGAAGACCGGCATTATGGACAGCTGGCAAAGATATTCCTGCGCAGTCTTGACAGCAACAACGTGCTGCTTCTCGATTGCAATGATTGCCTCTTGGAAAAGATGGAGCAAAATGTCAGCCAACTCAGAATCAAGGATCGCCAGGAAATCGAAATCCGCATTGAAGAACTCAGGAAGATGCTGCAAAGCAAGAAAGCACGGCGATCCATCGTGCGTTGTTCGTCCGAAAGATGCAGAACGGATCAGCGGCAAAGTGTGCATCGGCAATGCAGTATCATTTCGTCAAATGCACGAGTTGATGCGATCATCTGTGGTACGGGACCAAACGCCGAACTGAAAACAGCAATACCAAATATTCCCATCATTGAAATTGCTGACTTTTCCGATTCGCAGCTTGATCGTCGACGGAGAGAATGGGTTGACGATTTGCCGCCAAACGACCTGATGAAACCCGGACTTTTTGACGAGTTGATTATTCGCGCCACCTGCTATTCCACTTGGCTTCGCCTCTACGACAAGCAGATTGGAAAAGGCACCAACCCCAGCAACTTTCGACGCGGAATCGAACGAATTCTGCGATTGTGGATCGATAACTGTCATTTCGTACCTAGCTCCGTTGAGATCATCACGACTGAAGCCGAACGGGAAAATGAGAATGCTCCTGACTTTGTCAGCCAGAGAAGAGCAGGAAACATTCGCGAAAAGATATCAGCCATAAGATCGAAGATCATAGAGCCACTTCAGCAGTTTCCGGTGTCGGTAACTCTTCGCGTGAAGCAGGACCCATTGAATACCTTTCATGCGAGACACCTGCAAAGTCAAAATGCCAACCTGCTCTTTGAGCGAGGATTTGATTTCCTGACAGACAACGACGAGTTCAAGCGGGCTGTCCTCAAGATGGACAGCGGGGCGCAATCACATCTTCAGGAATATCGCAGCCTGCCAGATTCAGAATTCAGTGATTGAAGGTCATCATGCCGCGCTTATCGAAGAGAGAAGTTGAGTCTTGTCGGTACCGGCCAATGATCAGGATTCTGAAGTCCGCGTTTGAAGCCTCGCCAACGGCGAATCTCGTTTGTCGAGGAAAGAAATACAGGGAACTGAACGCACATCTATGCTCAACAAAGTCTCCGGAGGCGATGATGAAATACTGGCTCTTCAATGCGGAACAGATACCCGAGTTGGGCTGTGATGCTGCAGACATTTGGTTTCAGAACAACATGGGGTTTTCCGGGAATGACAGAAAAACGTACGGCGAGCCTCTCGGTAAAATGGAGGTTGGCGATTATGTGCTGATGTACCAAAACGACAAGGGCTTCGTTTGGATCGGAATGGTCCTGGAACCATGGAACCAGAAAGGGTACAGACAGAAGCTCGTCTACAAACGTCTAGATTTTCCAGAGTACAGAATCTCAATTGACTGGCAGCACGATCTTCGGGAAACGCCATTTGACATCGGCTGGACATCGCCCCAGTTTCTGTGTTCCGTCTCAAAGCCGGAACTTGTTGCCCGCATCGAAGACGTGATCCGCTGGGCGTCAAAAGGGCATGCTCCCCGACCGATGGCAGAAGAGGCCGACGAGTACATCCCGACAGATAAAGATGAGCGTAAGTCCATTCGACGGCAAATCAAAGAGCGTCGTGGTCAGCAGAATTTTCGGAACGGACTAAAACGCAGATACGGCCCATGTTGTCAGATTACGGGGTGTGCGATCTTTGATATCGTCGAGGCAGCGCACATTCGGCCATATCGTGGTGAGAAAGACAACAATCCAGAGAATGGAATTCTGCTGCGTTCTGATATCCACACGCTCTTTGATCTTGATCTCATAGGGATACATCCTGACTCGCTCGCAATACACTGCGTCGAGCCCGTGAACTGCGAATACGGTACAAAGATTTCAAAGACCCTTCTATGCGCGAACGGACAGCGTCCATCGCAAGCTGCACTCAAAATTCGATTTAAAAGATTCCGTGATCTGCAGTAACGCTGCTGAGCGCTGATGTCGGCGGTGATTCCGCCATGCCATAGGAGTCAGATAGCGTTGAAAGCAGGAACTATGAGCCCAATCGAATCAATGTCCGAAGTAGAACTGCTGCAGCGACACGCAGCAGTGATTGATGAACTTTTGCGGCGGAAGGTTGTCCGAACACGAAACAACCCGATCGGTGACTACACGGAATGGCTGGTGTGTAAGCAACTCGATTTGGAATTGCAGATAAACTCACAGGCTTCGTTTGATGCTGTCAACCACGCTAGTGGCCTGCGATATCAGATCAAAGGCCGCCAGTGTGATGCTCGTCGGGTACAGTTCAGCGCTAACCGAAATCTTGACCAGCGGGGCTTCGATTTTGTCATCGCCGTGGTTTTCAACAAAGAATTTACAATTCGATTTGCGGCAAAGCTGACTCATGCTGCAGTACAACATCTGTCCCGACATCGTCAGCATGTCAACGCACACATAATGATGTTGAACGAAGACTGCTTTAACATAGATGGTGTCCAGGATATTCGAGGAGTTCTCTGTGGCTAGGCTGAGTACGCATGGCCAGCAGCCTGACACGCAAAACAGAAATGCTGCTGCGGAACTACGTTGAGTTGAATAGCCCGAGAAGGAGTTGAACCTTCGTTTCCGCCTTATCAGAGCGACGTCTTCAACCGTTGGACCACCGGGCTGAATGTTGAGTTGTGATCAGTGACCCGTGTGGGATTCGAACCCAACCTAACCAGCGTGAAAGGCT
>Ga0209284_10004797_pt1 | contig 14733 bp, 15 predicted proteins | sample FRY03_FD_187211 | JGI IMG/M metagenome (GOLD analysis project Ga0209284, IMG submission 187211) | Freshwater microbial communities from Lake Fryxell liftoff mats and glacier meltwater in Antarctica - FRY-03 (SPAdes) (version 2) | ecosystem: Environmental > Aquatic > Freshwater > Ice > Glacier... | reverse complement strand
GACTACGCTGGGTGTGTTCGCCAATTGCGTGTAGCACTTTTGACTATACGCATACTATAGCGGCAAATTGACCATTTTGCAATCTGCTATTACCAAAGGTTTTGACATCCTTTGTTCCTTTTTGTACAATTGCAGAGTGAGTTCCATTGGATGAGAGATAACGGACATCCTTTGTACCTTTTTGTACAATCAGAGTGGGTTCCATTGGATGAGAGATAACGGTAGGCAATGATCGCAAGAATCTTCTGGACGCTGCTATTTTTGGGCGTGTGTATCGGCTGGTTGGTGGTCAGTTATCAGCCCGAATTGTTCGCTGGTAAAGAATTCGCATTTGGTCCGGCGACCAATTCGCTTTTTCTGTGGCTCTTTGCGGCCAGTGCCTTGCTCTTTGTTGTCATCCAGATTCTACTTGTCGTTGGCACACGGACCTTCCCAACGCTGATTGCACGGGACAGTTCTGGAGAGAGCGGAGAGAAAGAGATTCGCATCAATCCAGCAGCAGAGCTTTTTTGGACAGCCTTACCACTCCTTATTTCGCTCCTTTTTTTTGGGGTTGTCTGGCAATTTTTGCTAAAGTGAAATAACGATTCAAAACACGATCGGTTTCGTTTCGAGGGCAATTTTCTATGCAGAACAATACACGACACTTTTCCATTATCGGTGTGCTGGTTGTTATCTTTACATTTGTGGTCTATTGGGTTCTGGACGCAGTTTTGCAATTTCCCATCCAAGGCTCAACCCAGGCTGTCGCCATTGACTCAATGATCCAGGGCCATCTCTGGATCATCGCCTTTCTCTTTTCGCTGGTCACTGTCTTTATGGTCTATTCGCTCTTCCTTTTCCGCCGGCGTGAAGGCGACGATGAGGAAGGCCAATATTTCCACGGCCACACGGGGCTGGAGATTGCCTGGACTGTTCTGCCAATGATCGTCGTTATTGCCTTTGGCTATTGGGCCACTGTAATGCTGGCCGATATCACAAAGCGTCAAGACAATGAGATAGTTATCAATGCCGAGGGCTTTCAGTGGGGATGGAATTTCTCTCTGCCCAACAGCGATCAGATTTCCCAGGAGCTTATACTGCCTGTGGATATGCCCATTCGTATGGACATGACATCGAAAGATGTGTTGCACAACTTCTGGGTTCCCGAATTCCGGGTCAAACAAGACATTGTGCCAGGACGCACGACTCATCTGCGCTTCACGCCGACTGTTGAAGGAGACTACACCCTCATCTGCTCGGAACTCTGTGGTCTCAATCACACGGGAATGATCGCCAAAGTGCGGGTTGTTCCCCAGGCAGAATTCGCCACATTCTGGTCGCAGGAAGTACAGACGGCAAGTTCAAAGTAATCTCAGGTGGCGGTCGCTGGAAGAAGTGACCACCCATCTTTCGGCTTCACGCGTTTCCCATTAAACGCATAGGGGGTATTGTATGTCGCTATTTTCACTCGGTCTTGTGCGGGCAATAGTCGGCCAGGTGATCGGCACACTGACAGGGATGGTTACCGTCATTCTGTTCCGGGTTCTTTTGGGCCTGCCTGCCTGGGCCGCAGAACCGGCCTGGACATTGGGCGCTGTGTTCGGTATTATCGGGGCGCTGTGGGGTGTGGGCATCTTCAATGATTGGGCCAAATGGATGAAGGGCGAAGAGACGCCCATGCGCCACGGCCCGCCGGAAGGCCAGCCCGCCTGGACGCGCTACTTTGGCGTGGACTACAACCACAAAGTAATCGGCATTCAGTACACCGTCTGGGGCATTTTTCTGCTGTTGGTTGGTGGCACAATCGCCCTGATTTTCCGCACCGAATTGGCCGAGGCGGGCCGTCAATTTCTGAGCCTGGAGTTGTACAACAACTTCATCGGGATGCACGGCTTTATCATGATTTTCGCCATTCTGCTCGGCGTGGGCGGTATGGCGAACTATCTGGTCCCCTTGATGCTGGGCGCGGAGGATATGGCCTTCCCCCGTCTGAATGCGCTGGGGTTTTGGTTCAATGTCCCCGGCAGTATCCTGCTTCTCTCCAGCCTCTTTGTGGGCGGCTGGGACTCCGGCTGGACAGCCTATCCGCCTCTCAGCGCACGCGGCCCGATTGGCTATCAATTGTTCTTTTTGGGGGTCTTTGCCGTTGGTCTCTCCTCGATTGTTGGCTCGCTAAACCTGCTCGTCACAATCATACGTATGCGTCCTAAGGGCATGAGCCTCTTCAAAATGCCAATCTTCTGTTGGGCCGTCTTCGCCACCAGTATGATTCAGTTAACGGCCACCCAGCTAATCGGCCTCTGTTTTCTGATGGTCTCCACCCAGCGGGCGTTGGGGATGGGCTTCTTCGATCCGGGCTTGGCGGGTTCTACGCTGATGACCGGGCTGGGCGATCCGATTCTCTTCCAGCATCTCTTCTGGTTCTACAGCCATCCCGCCGTCTATATCTTCATTTTGCCTGGACTGGGCATCATCAGCGAACTGTTGCCCGTCTTTAGCCGCAAGCCGCTCTTTGGCTACAAATGGATTGCCCTCTCCAGTCTGGCGATTGCCCTGGTCGGGTTTATCGTTTGGGGCCATCATATGTTTACCTCCGGCTATGGAGAGGTACTTCGCTACGCCTTTATGTATTCTACGCTGTTGGTGGCCGTGCCAACGGGTGTCAAATTCTTTAGCTGGCTGGGCACACTGTGGGGTGGCAAGTTGAGCTTCGAGACGCCCATGCTCTTTGTATTGGGAGCCATCTCCGTCTTTCTGATCGGTGGTCTCAGCGGCCCCATTCTCGGCACTGTGCCGTCGGACCTTCCTCTGCACGACACCTATTTTGTGGTGGGCCATTTCCACGCCACAATGTTCGGTGGTTTCGTCTTCCCCTTCTTTGCGGCCCTCTACTTCTGGTTCCCGAAGGTGACCGGGCGCATGTATAACGAGACACTGGGTAAAATCCACTTTGCACTGATGACCCCGGCTTTTTGGGTGCAAACCCTCGGCCAGATGGGTGTGGGCGTGATGGGGATGCGGCGGCGTGTTGCTGATTATGACCCGACCCTCGGCGGCGGCACGATTGAAGCCTGGCATCTGGCGATTACGATTGCCGGTTTCCTCATCGGCTTTGGTGTGCTGCTGATGATCTGGAACTTCTTCCAAAGCGCCGAAGTGGGTGTGCTGGCCGGTGACAACCCCTGGCGCTCCCGTTCGCCCGAATGGCAGATTCCTTCGCCCATTCCCGAACACAGCTTTGCCACGCCCATGATGGTAAAGGGCGAACCCTATGATTACGGCCTGCCTGAACCCTATGTGGTCTTTGCTAGTGCGGCAACAGCAGGGGATGATTAACGGATTCTACGGTGCTGAGATGATGAGATGTTGCAGAAGGCCATCTCATCATCACCTCATCTCATCATCAATGTTACGGAGTAATCTGCAATGAGCGAACGCAAGAAAGCAGTCGCAAAACCCAAGGCGGGTATTTATCGGTCTGGCTATGTTGTCGCCATCATCCTGGCGATTCTCACAATTGTCGAATACTATATTGCCATCCACTTCAATAGTTTTGCCATTATGATGCTATTGGGTCTGGTGAAAGCCTACTTTGTCGTCAATTATTTCATGCACATCAAAACCCTCTGGTCGGAAGAGGAGAGCCACTAAATGAGTGTAGCGACACTTAAACACCAGGCCGATCACGGCCACGGGGCCGGTCACACGGACAGTCTGGCCGATTATTTAGAAAAAACCCGGCACAACCGGCTGGGGATGTGGCTCTTTTTTGCCTCGGAAGCATTTATCTTCATCGGCTTGTTGGCCGCCCGCTTTTACCTGTGGGTCGGCCCCGACGGCGAGATGATGCGCCCGAATTTGAACCAGATGCCCGGGCTGATCGTTACGATTGTGCTGCTCTTGAGTAGTTATTTTATGAACAGAGCGGAAATTTCCATTGCGAACAACAACCGGCGCGATTTCCAAATCAGCCTGATGATCACCGCCATCCTGGGCACTGCCTTTCTGGTCGGTGTGATGGTCTGGGAGTGGGGGATGTTCCCTTCGATTGTGGAAGGCCATCTGAAACCGTCCGACGGTGTCTTTGGCGCTGTCGTCTTTGGCATGACAGGGATGCACGCCCTGCACGTCCTCTCTGGGGTTGTGTTGATTCTGAACGTCTGGTGGCTGGGGCGCAAAGGCCACTTCTCTGCCGAGCGCCATTGGGGCGTGGAGGCCGTCGCTATCTACTGGCATTATGTCGATCTGGTCTGGATTTTCTTCTATCCGGCTATCTATCTGATCGGTCATGCGTTCGGCGTGTCACATTAGTATTCTGCGTACTTCGTCAATACAAAGAAATGCGAAACGTGATGCGTGAAACGTGAATCGGGCCCGATTCACGTTTCACGCATCACGTTTCGATAACCGAGCTTCGATAACCGAGCAAGGGCGGCCTGTTCCTGTTCGCCCTTTTCAATCTTATGGACCCAATCACAAAAGCGCTTCTGCTGTCGTGGGATTTACGAATTGAGATTCTTCTCCCGCTCACACTGCTGGGGGCGTTTCAGTTCGTGGGCTGGCGACGGCTACGCCAGCGAGGCGCACAGCGTTTTGCCAATGGCTGGCGGCTGGCTTCGTATATGACTGGGCTGGTAGTGCTGATTGTGGCCCTGATGTCACCGATTGATGTCCTCAGCGGGCATCTCTTTTTCATGCATATGATCCAGCATCTGTTGCTGGTGATGGTTGTGCCGCCTCTGCTCTGGCTGGCCGGACCCTTTGCCACTGGGCTGTGGGCTTTGCCTCGGCCAATGCGATTGCGGATTGGCGGCTGGTTTCAAAAAAAGAGCGGCATAGGGCAGATTGTTGCCCTGGCAACCCGTCCTGGCCTTTCCTGGTTGCTCTATGTAGGCGTTCTCTTGGGCTGGCACGATCCGGGCATGTATAGCTTGGCCCAGGGCAATGGCTGGATACACGATCTGGAACACATCAGCTTTTTTGCCACTGCCATGCTCTTCTGGTGGCACGTCATCGGGGCCGGGCCTTATCTGCACAGGCGGTTGGCACTTATTTTGCGGGTTGCCTTTGTACTGGCTGTCGTACCGCCCAATATGCTGTTGGGTGTAACGATATCTTTGGCTGAATCGCCCATCTATCCGTATTATATGAATGTGCCCCGGCTCTACGGCGTCAGCGTGTTGGGTGATCAGACAATAGCCGGGCTGATTATGTGGATTCCCGGCAGTATGATGTATATTGCCACTGCGCTTGTTCTGGTGGCCCGGCTCTTTATCAACGCGGATAAATCCAAAAATGCATCCAATCAGACAGGTAAAATTTTGGCGCGGCGCACACCTCACCCGCCCCGACTGGCGACAAACGAATGATGAAGACCGTTGGACGTGGGGTGCTTTTTCTACTGATTTTGCTGCCCCTTTTTCTCGCTGCCCGTTCCGCTCTGGCCCACGCCGGTGTTGGAACGCAACAGATCAACAATCTTGACCTGGGCGCTTATCGGATTTGGGTCTGGTCCGACCCGGAGCCACCCCAAGTGGGCATCTATCACGTGGCTGTGGCGCTGACCACATCGTTGGACGACGATCCCAACGGATTTGCCGGGAAGCCAATTCTGGACGCGGATGTGGTGGTGGAAATGCAGCATCAGGCCAGTGGATTGTTGCTGATTCTGCAAGCCACCCACGCCGACGCCACCAACAAACTCTTTTACGAGGCGGTCTTTGCCCCGGAGCAGACGGGTATGTGGGAGATTCGGGTGATTGTCCAGGGGCCGGATGGTCCTGTGCAGGCCAGCTACACCGATGAAGTCGAGCCGCCAGCCTTCCCGTGGATGGCTGTGGGGGGTGGCTTGTTGGCGCTGGTATTGGCTGCGGCCGGGGTAGTGCTCTATTTGTACACGGGGGGAAAAGGTACGCCCCAAGAGAAACGGCCAGCCCGATGAATACAGTTCGCCTGCTTTTCAGCCGCCGCTACTGGTGGCAAACATTGATTGTACTGGCAGCGATGGCAGTGATGGCCGGTTTGGGACAGTGGCAGTTGGCCCGCCTGGATCAACGACGGATCGCCAATGCCGAGATGCTCGTCAAATTGCAGTCGGCAGCGCTCGTCATCACCGGCGCAGCCCTGAGCGAAAGTCCCGCTGCGCTGGAAGACCGGCTGGCGCTGGTTACCGGAAGCTACGATTTTGCTCGACAGATCGGCGTGCAGGGACAATTTTCCGAGGGTGCGCCCGGCTACTGGTTGGTAACACCCTTACATATTGCAGGCAGTGAATCTGTTATTCTGGTGAACCGGGGCTGGATTCCCGCCGCCGAAGGGGAACGGGGCGATTGGGCGGCCTATGCCGAGACGCCCAGCCAACCGTTGCGTGGCTATCTGCAAAAATCCCGCAAGATGCCCGACGGCAGCACATCGGTTGTTCCGGCTGACACAGTGAAAGGCTGGTGGCGTGTAGACATCGAAGCCATTCAGAGCCAGATGCCCTATCCGATTTTGCCGGTGGTTTTGCAGGTTGCCCCAGACGAAAATCGGGGGCGCAACGAACTCCCTCAACGGGTCCCGGTGGATTTTGACCTGAGCGAAGGCAGCCATATGATCTATGCGCTCCAATGGTATTCGTTTGCTCTCATTGCCGGAATTATCTATATCGTCGTCTTACGTCGCCGGGAAGCGGGACCGCCTACCGGTGCGAAGTGAAATTGGATTGAAAATGCAACTGCGCAGCACATTAGTCAAAGAAGCCGCCCTGACTGAAAATCCCCAGGACCGGCTCCGGGCCTACGCCCGCATCTCCTGGCGGGATTTGGTCGCGCTGACAAAACCCCGTATCATCGCGCTGCTCCTGCTCACAACCCTCGTGCCGATGTTTCTGGCCGGGCCGACAGCACCCAGTGGCTGGCTGATTCTGTGGGTGATGGTGGGTGGGTTTCTGGCCGCGGGCGGGGCCAACGCGCTGAACCAATATCTGGATCGGGACATCGACCACGTAATGGTGCGCACCCGTCTGCGCCCCCTGCCCAGCAAACGGATGCAGCCGATGCAAGTGCTGGTCTTCAGCCTGCTACTAAGCGCGGCCAGTTTTGTGGTGCTATGGCTGGGGGCCAATCTGCTCACAGCCCTGCTCTCCACCGCGGGGATTGTCTATTACGTCGGAATTTATACCCACCTGCTCAAACGGAGCAGCACGCAGAATATCGTCATTGGTGGAGCGGCCGGCGCGATTCCGCCGCTGGTGGGCTGGGCCGCGGTGGCGAACGAAGTCTCTCTGCTGCCGATTCTGATGTTTCTGATCATTTTCTACTGGACACCGCCCCACTTCTGGGCGCTGGCACTCATGCGCCAGAAGGAATACCGGGCCGCGGGCGTGCCGATGTTGCCTGTGGTGGCGGGCGAGAAAGAGACCCATCGCCAGATTGTTCTGTACAGTCTCCTGCTCCTGCTCATCTGCACAATCCCGGTCTTTCTGGGATTGTTGGGGCCTGTCTATCTGCTTCTTTCCCTGGCTTTGAATGGGGTCTTTCTATGGCAAGCCGTGGATATTCTCCGCCACCCCACTAATGGCAACATCTGGCGGCTCTACAAATTCAGCCTGCTCTATCTGGCTCTCCTCTTTCTGGCAATGGGCATTGATGGACTCGTCTACTCCATTCCAGAGACAGCAGCCTACTTTTCCTTGCACCTGCCCTACTAAACCGCCTGCCCGGCGTCAATTGCATAATTCCGTCTTTGCGACAGCACTACTTCGTGGTATCCTTCGTCATCTGTGCGCAGGACCCTCCTGCTTCGTGTGGTATTCAAACCGGCAACGATAAGGACCGCCAATGAATAATTCCGATCCTGCTTCCTGTGCCACTTTGTTTCAACGGATTTTGGCCTGGTCCGTCCACCTGGTCACTGCGTCGGGCGCAGTTTTTGGTCTATTTGCCTTGCACGCCATCCACGAAGGGAGTTGGCTGATTGCCTTCTGGCTGATGAGTGCGGCTGTGGTGGTAGACGGGATTGACGGAACCCTGGCCCGGCGCTTTAGCACAAAATCCCTGGCGGCCAAAGTGGACGGCGCGATGCTGGATAATATCGTCGATTATCTAAATTATGTCATTGTACCGGCCTTTTTTCTCATCGAAGCAGAATTGCTTCCCCCCCTTCTGCGCCTGCCCCTGGCCGGTCTGATTGCCCTCTGTTCTTCCTACCAATTCAGTCAGATCGACGCCAAGACCGACGATCACTTCTTCAAGGGCTTTCCCAGCTATTGGAATGTTGTTGTCTTTTATCTCTTCCTCTGGCAATTGCAACCCGTCTATAATGCGTTGATTCTCGGTGTTCTGTGCGTACTGATCTTTGTTCCGATCAAATATATTTACCCGTCACGCATGGAATATCTCAGCGAAAAACAGATATTGCGTAGTGGAATGTTGGGGTTAACACTGCTGTGGGGTGTCGGTTCTTCCTGGCTGCTCTTTCAATATCCCCGCCCCCAGCATCAGGTAACGATTTTTCTGATTGCCTATATGATTCTCTATATGGGGGCCAGCATCTACCGGCAGATTGTGCCGCTGGGCGAAGAGTGGGACAATGACCGCCTGGCCGGGCTGCGCAAGTTTGTGCGGCGGTAAATTGCAGTCGCTTCCGACAAAAATGTACGGCAAAGTATTTAATAAAAAGAAGGGTCGGCACACGAATGTGCCGACCCTTCTTTTTACCATAAAACCGTTGACTATCCCGCTACACCCACACCGGCTCCGGGTGAATCTCCGGCTCTGGTTGGCCGCCAGCATCAGCCCGCCCACTGCCTTCCACACGGCTGATGGCCCGCACGGTCATATCGTCGTTCACCAGAATCTGGCAGGAGAGACGCACACCACTCAATCCCCGCTCGGCCAGCTTATCCTTCTCTGCCTGGGTCATCTGGGACGGTTCGCCCGCCACAAATTCAACCCGACAGGTGGTGCATTTACAATTGCCACCACAAGCGTGCAACTGATCCACGCCTGCGTCTTCTTCCAGCGCCAAAACAAGCCGCTTGCCTTGGGCTACATCAAACGTTCCAAATCCTTCAACTGTTAACTGCGTCATAATGACTCCTGGATAGGTGATGAGAGGATGAATGGAAAAAAAGCTTTTCCCAGCCTACTTCATAAAAGAGGATGATTGTGTAAAGTCGATCACACTTCAGGCAACTCGCTAAATGGTAGATTACTCCAATACTACCTCGTCCGCCAACGCCTGTGCCAAATCGGCGATCAGATCGTCCGGGTGTTCCAGGCCGACAGAAAGACGCAGGAGGTTAGCCGGGGCATTTGTCACGGCCCCTTCGATGGAGGCCCGGTGTTCGATGAGACTCTCCACACCGCCCAGACTGGTGGCCTGGACAAAGAGTGCTGTGCGGTTTGCCATGCGCCGGGCGTTCTGTTCGCCGGTGTGCAGGCTGTCCGGGCAGATCTGAATGGAAAGCATCCCGCCGAAGCCGGACATCTGACGGGCGGCGATGGCGTGGCCGGGATGGCTGGTCAGGCCGGGATAGTGTACTTTTTCGATCTTCGGGTGGTTGGACAGATAGTCGGCCAGCCGTTGCGCATTTTCACAGTGACCCCGCATCCGATAGGGCAGGGTGCGGATACCCCGCAGGAGCAGCCAGCAGTCAAAGGGGGACGGGACAGCGCCGCCCGCCTGTTGGATCATACGGATGCTGTCGAAGAAAGAACTGTTCTCCCGCGCAATCACCGCGCCGCCCAGCATATCGCTGTGGCCGCCCAGATATTTGGTGGTGGCGTGGACGGCCAGGTCGGCGCCCTGGGCCAGCGTCTGTTGCAGCGCGGGCGAAGGCCAAGTGCTGTCGCAGGCCAGAATCGCGCCCGCTTCGTGGGCAATCGCTGCGGTGGCCGCGATGTCTGTGATCTTCAGCAGGGGATTGGAGGGCGTCTCGATCCAGAGCATCCGGGTGTTGGGACGGATGGCGGCCCGCACCGCGGCCAGATCGGTCATATCCACAGATTCGCTGCTCAGACCCCAGGGGGTGAAAAGATTGGCGATCATCACTTTCGTGCCGAAATAAATATCGTCGGGAATCAGCACGTGATCGCCAGGACGCAGGGCTTGAAAGACGGTCATAATCGCGGCCATCCCAGAGGCGAAGGTAGCCGCGCAGACGCCCCTTTCCAACGCGCAGAGGGCGTCCTCCAGGCTGCGCCGGGTGGGGTTGTCGCCGCGAATATACGTGAAGCCGTTGTGATAGGAGCCGTCGGCTTTGCGCTCGTAGGTGGTGGAGAGGTGCAGGGGCGGCATCACTGCGCCGGTCGTCGGGTCGATTTCTTTGCCGGCGTGGATGGCGACGGTCTCCATCCGCCAGTTGTCATTGGTTGTCATTGATGGCCTTTATGAAATGGCTGAACAGAAGAACACGGATAAAGACAGATGGATAGGATTTGCACGGATTCTAAACTGCACACTCACTCCACAATCAGCCGCCCGATCTGGCAGGTCTCCGCGTCACAATACCAGAGTACGCCCTCGTGAATGGTCATGCCGTGGACCTCCATCGGTGCTTCGGCACGGATCACATCCATCACCCGGCCATCCGCAGGATCGAGCAAATTGACTGTCCCCGCGCTGGTGTCCGCCACCCACAGGAAACCGTCCCGACCCCACGCGACGCCGTGGACCCGCAGCCCCGGTGCGCGGAAGCTATGGACTTCTTCCCACGTCTCCGGGTCCACCACATGCACCATTTGGGACGGGGGCGAGGCCACGTAAAGCTTGCCATCTTTCCACTCCAGCCCGTGTGCGCCAGTGACACCCGCGTCCGGTGCGCCCTGCCGCCAGGCCACAATCCCCGCGCCGGGGGAGTCGTATTTGGCGATGGTTTTGCCCGTCGCTGGGTCCAGTTTGGCGATTTTGACTTCGTAGGTGGAGGCAATCCACAGGTAACCGCCGCCGAACGTAATTCCGCTGGAATGGAGGGTGTCGGTCTGGACTTCAAAGTTCACCGCTCCCGTGTCCCAGTCCTGACGGGTGACTTTGTGATCCACCTGATCGATGCACCAGAGACCCTCTGGCGTGGCCTGAATACCGTTGGGATGAGCGCCGGGACTCTTGAATTTGGGTTCCACACGGGCGATTTTGGTAGGCATAGGTGCTCCTCCTGTGGGGGATTGGATTTTGACGATTGGCAATTGGCGATTAGAGAATAGAGAATAGAGAATAGAGAATAGAGAACGGTGACTGATAAGCGAGCCTGCGTACTTACCTGTACACTGAATAGTATAGACGTTTTGGAAAGAGACGCAAATGGAGATGAAAGACCGGTTTGTAGTAGACGGGAAGAGAGAAAGCTATCGAATGAAAACAGTCACAGCAAAAGTCTCTTTTTCGGACAAGGATTGATACAGATTCTTCATCTGTTCTTCAAATTCTTCTCCGTATGGCTCTAGTTTTTTCCTAAGGTGAATTCACGAAAATAAGTATCCAGAAGTCCCCGGCACTTCACGAATTTCGCTGCCTGAATTACAGAATACAGACTCGCTTGGACAGAAAGTGCCGGGGACTTTTGCCGTATACTTTATTATTTGAAGTAGCCTAAGGTGAATTCACGAAAATAAGTATCCAGAAGTCCCCGGCACTTCACGAATTTCGCTGCCTGAATTACAGAATACAGACTCGCTTGGACAGAAAGTGCCGGGGACTTTTGCCGTATACTTTATTATTTGAAGTAGCCTAAGCTCAAGCATACGCTCTTTTCGTCGTCTACTACAGCCTTTTTACATCTCTAACTTTTGGGTCTTATTTTATCTTCATTCCTAACGCATATACCGTCGATCTTTTTGCTATATGGATTTGCTATAGGGAATGGATTGTCTCCTTCTTCTACCTCAGATATACTGCGGGGCTGCTGTCGCTCGCGACCAATTCACCCATCACCACCGAATTCGACAACGCAGCCCGCACCCGATCCGCCTCTTCCGCGCCCACAACGACGACCATTCCCACGCCCATATTCCAGACCCGGTAGGCTTCGGTGTTGTCGATGCCGCTCCACTCCACCAGTTTGCGGAAAAGTGGCAGAACGGTCCAACTGGCCCGATCGATGCGGGCAGAGAGACCGGCGGGCAGGATGCGTGGCACGTTGTCCAGAAAGCCGCCGCCGGTGATGTGGGCCAGCCCCTTCACGGCCACGCCAGCTTTTCGCAGCGCGGCGATTTCGTGGATATATGCTTTGTGGGGAAGCAGCAGCGCATCGGCCAGGGAGACGCCGCTGTCGTCGAAGGATTGGGACAAATCCCGGCCTTCGATGGCTTTGCGGATGAGGGAGTAGCCGTTTGTGTGGGGGCTGACGCTGGGCAGGCCGATGAGCAGATCGCCCGCTTGCATTGCGTCGGTGTGGGGCAAGAGTTCGTCCCTGCCCACGACGCCGACGATTGTGCCCGCCAGATCGAACGCGCCGGGGGTATAGACGCCGGGCATCTCCGCTGTCTCACCGCCGAGGAGTACACAGCCGATGGCCCGACAGGCATCTGCCACGCCGGTCACCGCCGCTGCCACGTGCTCCGGCACAATTTTGGAGGTGGCGATATAGTCCAGAAAGAAGAGGGGCCGCGCACCCTGCACCAGAATGTCGTTGGCGCAGTGGTTTACAATATCGTGGCCGATGCCCTCCCAGCGGCCCATCTGCGCGGCCAGCTTGACTTTCGTCCCCACGCCGTCGGTGGAGGCCACCAGCACCGGGTTGGTGGGCAGGTCGGTCAGCGCAAAGAGGCCGCCAAAGCTGCCCACATCGGCCAACACATTCGGCGTGTGGGTGGCGCGCACACTGGCTTTCATCATCTCAACGGCGCGGATGGCGGCGTCGATATCCACACCGGCTGCGGTGTATTGGCTCATAATACGATCCTCAATAAGGACACGGATTTGCACGGATTCAGCAGATTTTCACGGATTTTCAATCTCACAAAAAGATATGCTTTTATCCGTGTAAATCCGCCCCATCCGCTCGATCCCCGTTCTATTCTTCTCTACCGATTGCGCCCGTACTGCTCGTGGCTGCTCACCCAATCCAACGAACTGATGGCCGCGGCCAGGGACAACTCCCCGGCCAAGACAGTGCCCGCCACAATTTCGGCGAATTTGTGGACTTTGCCCTTACCCACGCAGCCCAGAATCCCCAGGCTTTCCCGCTGGGTTGCCAAGCCTGTGCCACCGCCATGCGTCGCCACAATCAGCGACGGGATGGTGATGGAAATGTAAAGATCGTTCTCCGGCGTCAGTTCCGTGTAGAGAATCCCCGCCGACGACTCGGAGACATTCGCCACATCCTGGCCCGTAGCCATAAAGAGCGCGGTGATGGCGTTGGCCGAGTGCAGCCCGTTGTTGTTGACCCCCGCCAGCAACGAGCCGATATTCGCCACGCCGTAGTGGTAGGATAACTGCTCCGGCGTCACCCGCATATTCTCGATCAGCACATTGCGCGGCACAATCGCCTCGGCTGTGACCCGCTTGCCACGGGTGCGCATGATATTTACCTGACTGGCCTTTTTGTCCGTGGCAAAGTTGCTTTCCAGGAAGAAGCGCTGGATGCCCGGATAGTTGTCCAGAATCCACGAGCAGGTGGCAAAGGTGGCCCGCCCCACCATATTTTGCCCGGCTGCGTCGCCGGTGGTGTAGTTGAAACGCAAAAAGGCAAATTTATTGGACTGGTAGGGGTCGATATTGTCCAGCTTCGCCACGCTGGAAGTGGCCTCGGCGTGCTCCCGGATTTCGTCGATATTATCCCCCACCCACTTGACGAAATCCCGCGCGCCCCGGGCATCCTCAAAGATAAATACCGGAGCGCGCTGCATCGCATCCGCCACAACCGTACACTTGACCCCGCCGCTCAGATTGAGCAGCTTCATCCCCCGGTTGTAGGAGGCCACAAGCGTGCCTTCCGTCGTCGCCAAAGGAATCAGAAAATCGCCCTGCGCGTGCTCGCCGTTGATGGTCAACGGACCGGCAAAGCCCAGGGGAATCTGCACCACACCGGAAAAGTTCTCCACATTACCAGCAGTCGTATGGGGGTCGAAGGAGTAGTGGCCGATATGTTCGACGGGGCTGCCGGAGAAGTCCGCGGCGAAGCGCTGGCGGGCCGCGATAATCTCCGGGCTGTAGTCATCGTCCCGGTCCCGGGGGATGCGAGTCAGCTTGTGGGTGTCCGAGATGGCGTCGTCCACACTAAATTTGATGCGGCCAAAGGGCTTGACTTTGACGGTAATCTCAATTTCGTGCTTGCCTTTAGCCAACCCATCCATCTGGGCCGTGACATCCACAATCTGGCGCAGGGGAAAGTCGATGGGGTTGGCTTCGCTGATGGAAGCCGGTTTAATTTTCTGCCCGTTGCCGATGTCCAGGGTAATGACGCTGGCCGGTACGATTTTGCCGTCGAAACGCACTTCTTGAAATTCGGTAATCTGGGCGTCACTCAGCCGGTTTTTGATGTTGAAACGCACGCCCTCTTCCACATTTTCCAGACTGCCGAATGTGTAGAGCCGTTTCAAAAGCATACTGGGAATCAGCGCCATCGGTTATTCCTCTCCTTCGATGAAAATAAAAACGCAAAACAAGTGGGGATTATTATCCGATTTTTGTTGTAAAAATCAAAGTTATGTCGCCTGCTCTGAAAAAGAGTACGGATTGCACAGTTGCAATGGCACTACGCGGGTACATCCCTGCGGAATCTGCACTCTATCTCACTCAACGATCTCACTCAACGATCTCACTCAACGA
>Ga0209284_10004785_pt1 | contig 14762 bp, 14 predicted proteins | sample FRY03_FD_187211 | JGI IMG/M metagenome (GOLD analysis project Ga0209284, IMG submission 187211) | Freshwater microbial communities from Lake Fryxell liftoff mats and glacier meltwater in Antarctica - FRY-03 (SPAdes) (version 2) | ecosystem: Environmental > Aquatic > Freshwater > Ice > Glacier... | reverse complement strand
GCCAGCGTGGGTCATGTGCAGCCGTCGACCCCACTGCACTGTTCGAAATTGTTGATGCATCCGATGCTGCGGCTTTCGGCCAAGCCTGAACAAGATTTCAGGCCGCTGCTGGCATCTGGGCGCGCCCGGCCAGCCACTGACGCAACGTGACCGCACCCAGAATGGCCGCACCGATGGCCGTCGAGATGAACTCGGGGGCGATCATCAGAAGCGCCGCGACCGGCAGGACGATCCGCTCGACTGTCAGCAAAGGCCGCAACAGCCAATTGGTGATTGCCGCCGAAAGCGCCATGATCCCCAGCACCGCCCCGGTGAATGCCAGCGCGAAGGCGCCCCATGTAAACCCGTCCGTGACCAGCAGCAGCGAGGGCGAAAAGACAAACATGAACGGCACCAGCGCCTTGCCCATCGACAAGCGGAACGCGGTATTGCCCGCCTTGAACGCGTTGGCCCCCGCAATGCCCGATGCCGCATAGGCAGCCAGGGCCACAGGTGGCGTCACATCCGCCAGAACGCCGTAGTAGAAAACAAAGAAGTGCGCGACCAGCGGCTCTACATTCATCATCGCCAGCACAGGGGCCGCGACCGCGACCATGATGATGTAGTTGGCCGTGGTTGGAATGCCGCACCCCATCAGGATACAGACCACCGCCGTCATCATCAGCGTGAACAACAACGCAAGCGTCGGCATGGTGAACAATTCGATTGGCAGGAAGGCAAGGAACGTATGGATCTGCTCCGCCCAGCCCTGTGCCACACTGGTCAGCATGAACGCGATCTTGAAACCGATCCCCGTAAGGGTGACGACGCCAATGACCACGCCCACCAGCGCCGCCGCCGCAGTGACGGCAAGCGAGCTTTTGGCCCCGGCAACGAAGCCTTCATAAATGCCTTGCACAAACTCCTTCGCGCCCTCGATCAGTCCGGATGCGATGAACCGCTGAATGGCGTAGACTGCAATGCAGCCGGTGATTGCCCAGAACGCCGCAAGAAACGGCGTGCGCCCTGACATCAGCATCCACACAAGAAGGACCAGCGGCAGGACAGAAAGCCAGCCTTCGCGCAGCACCGTCAGGGCGTTGGGCAATTCTTCCTTGGTAAGACCCCGGATGCCCAGCCGCTTTGCCTCCAGATGCACCTGCACCAGAACGCCAAAGAAATGCATGAACGCAGGGACGATGGCCGCAATCAGGATCGTGCGCAGCGGGATGCCCAGATATTCGACCATCAAGAACGCCACGGCCCCCATCACCGGCGGCGTGATCTGCCCGCCGGTAGAGGAGGCCGCCTCGACCGCAGCCGCGAAATGGCGCTGAAAACCAATCTTGATCATCGTCGGAATGGTCAGCGCCCCCGTCGTCACCGTGTTGGCAATCGACGACCCCGAAATGGACCCCAGCAGCGCCGATGAGACGACCGAAACCTTGGCAGGCCCTCCGGCGAAACGTCCAGTCAGGGCGGTGGCAAGGTCGATGAACAACTGCCCCAGCCCGATCCTCTGCGCCATCACGCCAAACAGAACGAAGTGGAACACATAGGTCGAAATGACGCCCAGTGCCGTGCCGTACACACCCTGCGACGACAGATACAGGTGGTTGACGATCCCCGACCAGTCAGCCCCCGGATGCACGAAAATCCCCGGCATCGACTGGCCGAAATACGCATAGCCGACGAACAAAAGCGCGATGACCGGCAGGGGCCAACCCATCGACCGGCGCACGGCCTCGAACAGCGTGACCAGCAGGATCGTGCCCATCACCACGTCGATCTGCAACGGATTGCCGATGCGGAACGCCAGTTGGTCATAGATCCACGGCACATAAAGCGCGCTGATCAGCGCGGCCAACCCAAGCACCCAATCCAGCACCGGCAGGCCGAGGATGACTAAACCGGTGGTCTTGTGGCGGTTGGACGACAGGAAGGCAAAACTGAGGTAGATCAGAAAGAGGGACACACCCATATGAATTCCGCGATGGGTGGTGGCGCGCGGGATGCCATAACCGGCCGTGTAATAGTGATAGACTGCAAGCCCAAACAGGATCACCCCCGACAGCAGGGCCATCAGGCGCGTGATCGTCCTGAACCGGGCTTCAGGATCGAATTGTTCTTCGATCCCCGCAAGTTCGGCTTCGGTCAGCGCGGGTTTGCCATCGGTCATCAGGGGGGGCTCGCAAGCTGTCAAATGCAAAAAGGGACGCGGACCGCTGTGCAGCCGCGTCCCCAAGGTCAATTCAGCCGACAGCGATCACTTGATCGCGCCAACTTCCTTGTAGAACTTTTCAGCCCCCGCATGGAACGGAATACCCGCGCCCTGCACGGCGTTTTCCAGCGTGATCAACTTGCCCTTCGCATGGCCGTTGGCGAACAGCTTCTGCGTCGTCGTGTTGAACAGCGCCTTGGTGATGCCGTAGATCAACTCTTCGGACTGATCCGCCGACGTCACCATCTGCGCGCCGACCGAAAGTGTCGCCACATCGGCGTCCTGACCCTTGTAGGTGCCTGCGGGCAACATATCTGCGGCAAAGAAGCTGTATTCCGTGCGCAGCGCGTCGATCTCGGGACCAGCGATCGGAATCATCACGACATCATGTTGGCTGGAAAGCTCGGCAATCGCGCCTGCAGGATAACCACCGACGAAGAAGAACGCATCCATCGCGCCATCGCGCATTCGGTCCGACGCCTGATCAGGCTTCAGATATTCCGGAGTGATGTCGGCTTCGGTCAGCCCGAAGGCGCCGAGGATGATCTTTGCATCGACCAGCGTGCCCGAACCCGGCTCATCCAGCGATACGCGCTTGCCTTTCAGATCGGCAACCGAGGCGATGCCCGACGCTGCGCTTGCCACGAGATGGATGCTTTCGGGATAAAGGTTGGCGATCAGGCGCAGCTTTTCAACCGCAGACTGGCCCTCCCAGATCCCTGTGCCGGTTTGCGCCCAAAAGGCCACATCCGACTGGCTGAACCCGGCTTCAAGCGTGCCGCCGTTGACCGAGTTCACATTGCCGACCGACCCGTTCGACGCCACCGCCGTAGCAACCAGTCCCGGCACACCGCAAGAGCCGCCATCCTCGCAGGCCCGCGATCCCGGCGGGTTGGAAATGGCGTTCGCGATCAAGCCGCCGATCGGATAATAGGTGCCCGCCGTGCCGCCCGTCCCGATGCGGAAAAACTGCATGTCCTGCGCCGCGGATCCCTGAGCCATCAATCCAATCGCCAGCGCGGCTCCGGCAAGGCCTTTAAAAGAAACGAATTTCATGCGTATTTCCTCCAAGTTAACAGTTACAATTTTCGGCCACGATCGGGCGGCTCCGCCTGACCGTAGGCGATGATCGGCAACAGGTCCACCTTGCTTTGACCCGAAGGGGCCGCAATCGACCGGCGCAAGCAAGTCCAAACGTGCTGCAAAAGGTCTTTTCGACCACCTTTTGCTATTTCCGGGGCGGATCGATCTTGGGCTGGGTCGCGCGTCGGGCACCGACATGGCAACCGCCCGTGCGTTGCGCCGCCACATGGCTCCGGACGACAGTTTTCCGCAGCATGTGATGGAATTGATCGGCTGCTTCGCCGACGCCCCCGAAGGATCCCCTGTGCTGGCGATCCCCGGTGTCGGCACGCATGTTCCAGTCTGGATTCTGGAGTCAAGTCTTTATGGGGCGCAATTGGCAGCATATCTTGGCCTGCCGTACGCTTTCGCATAGCACTTCGCTCCGCCGCATCTGGAAGAGGCGCTGGCGCTCTATCGGAGGGCATTTCGCCCGTCGGCGTGGCTGGCAAAACCCTATGTGATGATCGCAGCAGGCGTGTGTGCCGCAGACAGCGATGCCAAGGCAACATTCTTGCGGTCCTCCCAACTCATCGCCTTCGCGCGGATGCGCACCGGCAAGCCTCGTAGACTTCCCCGCCCGGCTCGAGACGTGGAATCCGAAATTCCCGCGCCCGTCTTGGCACAAATTCGGCAAGCTCTGTCCTGTTCGGCCACTGGTTCGGCCGCAACCGTCCGGTCGCTGCTTGGGACGATCATCGCGACCCACCAACCAGACGAATTGATTGTGACCGGCATGATCCATGATCACTCCGCACGCCTCCGCTCGTTCGAAATCGCCTCGGATGTCCTGCAAGATCTAAGGGAACGACCCGCTGCGGCTTGACCTTCAAACCAACGCAAAAAAACCTGTTGCAACCCGATCGGTGAAGATTTTCCTGAAAGGTAGGTATCTGTGAATACCACGGCCTTTCCCCCAACAAACCGGCATTGCCTTGCCTGACCGACTTGCCCTTGCGGGCCCACACGAACGGCGCTGGCGAAATGCCCCGCGCTCTTGCTATGCGCGCGGGTCAGCGTTGGCCCGCCGTTTCAGGCCAGGGGTTGGTCCGTGTTGGCCTCGCCGCCAGCGCTGGGCTCGACCAAGCCCAGGTTGGTCTGACGACCAATTTCTTGGCATATGGGCTGTTTGTAGCGCTGCCGGGCGGGTTTTCCGGCGGTTCAAACTGGATCATGGGGCCTTGGGCGATCAAGACCAAGACCTCCACCGCTTTGTTACGCCAGAGTGCGTGATGCCCGACCGCAACGCGAAGTTGATCGCGAACAGGTAGAGACTGGCAAGATGTGCGTCCTGCGCGCACCCTTTACCGGCATCGCGGCGCTGGCTGTCGTGTGCAACCCGTTTGCCAATCTCGATCAGGCCGCGCGGTCAGAGTTGTTTCAGTCGGGGGCGGACAACGGCAGCCTGACCACGCATCGCCGCGCCAAGAACCGCACAAGAACCGCCCTTCCTAAAGGCGTTCAAAAGAGGCAGGCTTTCTGACTTTAATACGCTGGCTGGCTGCGTCTGCAGCCTCAAGGGCGCCCTCCAGATAGCCACCAAACTCTGGTCCAGTCTCGGTTGACGCAAGGATCAGTCTGCCAGACCAAAGGTTGCACAGCGGGCGTGGCAGCCCATAAATGGGGTGGCTACGCGGGGAAATGTGGTCCCTGGGTGTTGCTATGGCATCGTTCAATGCCCAATCCTGCATGTGCAAAAAGATCGGGTTCGCCATCTGTGGCCCAAACATGTCAACCAATTGCTGACGGGCAAGGTCAAGGATCTGGTCGGGATGTTTGGCACGCATCGGGGCCGGATACCCCACGAAACCGAACAAGGCATACGGCCCACCGCTGGCAGGAGATGCGTCGTGAATTTCGACCATCGGCCCTTTCTGGCTCATCGCGTCCCCCGAGAAACCCGCGTCTCGCCAGTGCGGCTTATCGTAAACGGCGAGGATCTTGGCCTGCCCGGCCATCCACGTCGGAATTTGCGCCATGCTTCGGATCGCATCCTGCGGTAGTGTAGGTGCGAACGTGATCGTATCCGCGATGATGCGCGGCGGCAGCGCCAAAACAACCTGCCTTGCGGTTACGGTCTCTACCCCCGCGTCTGTTGCAAGCACAACGCGGATGTTGCCCCCGATGTCTTCAACGGATTGGACCCGTGTTTTCAGCCAAAGCCGAAACGGCGCGAGGTGTGACTGCAACCCCGCGATCATGGCGCCCATTCCACCGGCAACGCGCAGCGATCCCGTCATCGAGGAATAGCCGCGATCCCGCTGCACATCGCCTGCCTGATCCTGAAAGACGATCGAACCACTTGCGTATTGCTCAAAGACACCAAGCCCAAGGCGCAGGATCAGCTTTGCGATCCGCGGTTGGCCAGGCCAGAACCAGGCCGGGCCCAGATCGAAGGCGGCACCCGCAATCTCTTGCGTCAAAATGCGCCCGCCAAGACGATCCTGGGCCTCGACCAGAAGAAAGTCTATGTCAGCCTGCGCCAACTGGTCGGCCACCGACAGCCCTGACAGACCACCGCCAACGACAAGAACGTCGGTTTGCATCAGAAAGCCTCTCTCATCGGACGCAAATCAAGCTTGTGGGTCCAAGCCGACTTCGGCTGTTGCGCCAGCCGCAAACAGGTCGCCGCCACGTCTTCGGTTCGCATCATGCGCGCGGGGTCCATAGCGTGCAGCAATCGGCTGGCCCCGGTGTCCGGCATGCCGTCCAGAATGACATGGGCGACGTGAATACCCTTGGGTCCGTATTCCTGCGCCAAAAATTGCGCAAGAGCGCGCAAACCCGCCTTGGCCATCGCGGCAATCCCGGCAGATCAGACAACCAATCTTGCCATAAGGCGCTACGGGCAAGAGATGGCGTTCGGCGTCTCCATCGGCACCCAGACGCCAGAAAAACTGCAGTGGCAAGCACATTGTAGATCAAAGTGCGCCAGTCAACACCCCTCTGGCCATCTCGGTTGCACCACTTGACCCCGAAACCGCTGCCTCTCTCGGGCTGGATGCAGGTGCCAATGGAGTTGTCGTCAGCAAGGTCGATCCAGACAGCGCAAATGCCCACCGGATTTTTCGGGCGACGTGATCATGGAAGCGGGAGGCAAAGCGATCGACAATACCGACGCTCTGCTTGCCGCCATCAAGGTCGAACAAGGCAAGGCTTCTGTGCTTTTGAAGCCCAATCGCAACGGCAAGCCGCTGTTCATCGGGGCCGTGGTGGCAACTTGCTGACCTGCCAAACGTCCGAAGGCTTGCTCTATGCCCGCCAGACCACCGGCGGGGATTGGGTTTGAACCTGTCACAGAGGTTTCCCCCTGACCTTTCCGGACCTTCCTTGCGACAGACGTCGAATTCATCGATTGTCCAAGTATGGCAAACGCAGCGCCTAACATCCCGAAATCGCTTGGTTTTGCACTCCATCGGCGCCCGCCGGCCTAGGCGCCTTTACTGACATCGCCGACCGTTGGTCTGACATCTGTGACAGTGGACCGGACTTTTGCGCGGCCGGTCTTCAGCCGCTCGGGGACCATCAGCGTCATGCCAAGCCGGGCCTGCAGCGGCGCGATTGCCGCCGCTTTGACGCGCGTGGTGCCCAAAGCTGCACAGGCAGGCCGTATCATGCGGCGGTACGCTGATATTCCGTGTCGTCCCAGACAAGACCAGGCCGATAGCGGGCCGCGATCCGCCCTTCTTCTAGCACGAAAAGATGCAGCCAGCCGTTGTCGAACAACGCGCGCACGCCGTCATGGCGGGCCAGCACACCGGTGATCGCCGCACGCGGGGCCTCGACCAGCACCGACAGCCGCAGGGGCTCATGCGCCAGTTGCGCTCCGTCATGCACTGTCTGCCACGGCAGACCGGGGCGCAGTTTGCCGCCGTTTCCTTGCACCACCCCTATGCCCCCCACGACGTTGTGGATCAGCTTGTTGCCGCCGCCAAACGCGTCAGGCGCGACAGATGAGCCGTAGTATTGCAGGCTGATCCAGCTTGCCACCACCACGGGTGCGGTCAGAATCAATTCCAACGTGCCAAAGCCCGCATCCGCCTGCCAGTCGTAGTTGTGCAGGAACGCACGGCCTGCAAGATCGGCCCCGGCTGTGGCGGGCCGCGGTGCCGCGATGAAGGCGGCACAACCCGCCAGTCCCCACTCGGGCCGCACCTCGGCCCAATTCAGCGACCGCCGGGCGATGGAACCGGCTGTGGCCCCCGGCAGCCGAAGCGCGCGTTCGGTCCGGGCCAGCACGCCGGCACGCGCCAGCCATTCTTCTGCCTGAGAAATATCCACGCTGTGTGCGGGTGCGGGGTCGTCCTTGAACAAACGGACCCGGTCGGTCGTGGTATCGTGCAGGCCCGCCAGAAAGACAGTGTCCCGAGCCAACTCGATCCCCTGCGCAGGCAAACCCGCCCGCGTTTCCGGGTCGTTCAACAACTGGGCAAGCAGTCGCGCCGACACCTCGCCCGTCTGTCCCGCACAGGCCCCGCAATGATAGGCACTTTCGTGTGGGTTGTTGGTCACTTGCCCGCCATGTCCCAGCAGCAGCACAAGCCGCGCATGGTTCATAGACATGCTCATCGCCTTCAGCACGGCGGCGCCAGTCGCGGCCTTGGCCTCGGCACTCAACCCACCCTCGATGCGCGGAACGGGTTCATCGGGCTGCGCGGTGGACGGCAGAGCAAGCGCGCTGCGGACCAGTTTCCAGCCGTAGGCCGGTCCCGCCGCCTCGACAAAGGCAAAGGACGATACAGCCGCCTGCCGGAACCGACCCCAGGCGCGGGTCGTGCGGGCGGCGATGCGGGTGGCAAGTTCGACTTCGGGGGCGGCATGGCCGGTTGAGGTCATCGCGGGGTTCAAAAGGACCGGCAGGTGGATTTGCAATTCTTCGGTACCATGTGCGCGGTGTTGCAGCGGCAGTCCGAAAAAACCTGCAAAGCCTATGGTCTCAACGCCTGTGTTTTGACTTTCCAGCGCGCGACGGAACACCTCTGACCGCACGTCGATGCAAAAGGCCGCTTGCAGGGCCGGACGACCTGCCATGGCCTTTGGCCCGGACAGGGCGGCGTCCAGCCTGCGCTGATGCGCCCGCTCGGCAGCCTCTTGCAGGATCGCGTCGATCACTTCGTCCGCGATGGGCTGAACGGGGGCTGCATGGGCCGCAACGGCCTGCGCCCAGTCTGCTGCCACCTGCGGCACATGTGCCAGCAGCGCCTCTTCCCAAAGCAGTCGAATGGCCAGCAGATCGATGATCGTCGTATCGGATTGGCCCTTTAGCTCGGCCTCCCACAACAGCCACCGTGCGTGCTGCGACCAGCCTCCCAGATCCATGAGCATCCGGTGAAAGGCAGTTTCCGCCGCCGCGTCAGACAGGCCCAGCCGGTCGGCCGCACCCAAAATGACGCGCTCTGGTCTGTCGTCGGACCCGACCACATGGGCGCAAAACCCGGTCAGCCCGGCAATCTCGGGTGTCAGGTCAAGCGACGCCCATTCGCGCCAGGCGGCAAAGGCCCCGCGCTGGGGTGGCGTCGACCACAGCGCCTGACCCCGGTCAAAATGCCCCGCCGCCCACTGGCCAAAGCTGTGCGCGATAACCGAAGGCCAATCGGTGCCGGTGGCACCTGCGGCCAGATCTGCCACAGTGGGCAGCATTTTTGGTGCCGCACTCGGGCGGGCCAGCACCGCCGTCAGCAAAGCCAGATCGGTGGGCTTCATCGGCGACCGGCAGGCGATCAGGGCGGCTGCCAGATCGTCTTCACTAATGCGCCCCGCCCTGACCTCGGCGGCATACTCGGCGCGCGGGCGGGTGATCTTGACCCCTGCCACGCGGGCCAGACGTGCAGATGTCGTAGCCAGATCCTCTCCGCTCTGTCCGAGAAAGGGGTTGACGGCCACTGTTGCATCCAGCGGGAAGGCGGGCGGGATGGCGCGTGCCGCAGCCTCTGCGGCCTTCATCAAATCCATGACCCGCGCCGGAGCGATCTGCGTGTGTTTCAGGAACATCTGAGTCTCCAATAGATCAAAGGGGTTTCGTGGCGCGAAAGCCACCGATCATCCGGTCAAGAACCGCGTTCAGATACAGACCGTTGGTCAGGTGCACCCGCAGGCCCGCCGCCGCCGGGTGATGCGCCCAGTGGGGGATCAGCGCCTGTGCGACGGCGACCAGACCAAAGGACATCAGCGCCAGCACAATCAGCGCCCATTCCAGAGGGCCGGGAACCGGAGGGTTGGGCAGAGAAGGCCCCCAAAGCGCCGTGGCAATCACCTGAAATCCGAAGTAGGCCACCGCTGCGGCCATCGAGGCCACGGCCGTGCGCTGCGTCAACGCACGGGGGGCCGTATCAGCCAGCCCTTGCGCCACAAGGTAGGCCACCCCGAAGATCAGGATTGCCCCCAGTGCCAGCGCCTGCGCCGACTTTGGCCCTGCGATCAGCGTAAAGCCCACCGCCACGACGGCATATAGGATCAGCGCCAAGACGAAGGCCCGCGCAACGGATCCGATCCCCGGCACTGCAACGGGGCCTGGCCTGTGAACTTCGGCCACTGCCCTGACGGCCCCGCCCGAAGCAAGGAAGGCGTGTGCCTTGTACAGCGAATGGGCCACGATGTGCAGCAGCGCCAGCGCCCAAAGCCCCATTCCGCATTGCAGCAGCATGAAACCCATTTGTGCCACCGTGGACCAGGCCAGCGCAGTCTTGACCGCACTTTGCGTCAGCATGACAGCCGCCCCGAACAGCGCCGTCAGCCCCCCCAGCATCACCAGCGCCGCCATCGCGCCGGGGCTGGCCTGCAACAGATCCGCCGTACGGATCAACAAGAACCCGCCACCGTTGATGATGCCCGCATGCAGCAGGGCGGAAACCGGGGTCGGTGCCTCCATCACTTCGGTCAGCCAGCCATGCAGCGGAAACGTGGCGGTCTTGAGCGCCGCTGCCAGCACCAGCAATGCCACGGCGATCTGCGCAGGCAATGGCAAACCGGCAGCGGCAGTTTGCGACAAGGCGGCAATATCCGTTGTGCCGAAAGCGGCCCACAAAAGCACCGACGCCAGCATCAACACCGCGTCGCCGGCACCCCAGACCAGCGTGAACTTCGCCGCCGCCCGTCGCGCCTCTGCCCGCTCTGGGTAAAACAGCAACAACTGCCGCAGCACCACACCGATAGCCCCGAAGGCCAGCACCAGAACGGCCAGACTTCCCGCCTGCACCAGCACCAGAACAGCGGCGAGTGTCGCCAGCATCAATCCGTGGAATTTACCCTCGCGCGCCTCGCCGTCCATGTAGGTCCGGCCATACCGCACCACCACCCAGCCGACAAAAGCCACAAGCAGCGCCATCGTCGCGCTGACCGCATCAAGGCGAAATGCCAGCAACCCAAGCCCGTCGCCGAACCCTACCGTAGCCGGACCAAACGCGATCAACTGCAAAACACTTGCCATCGCCAAACCCAGAACGCCAAGCGCCGCGATTTCGGCCAGGCGCGGCAGGCCTGTCGGACGGCGTCCGGGTTGGAAAATGGCAAGGCTCGCCGTAGCCAAAAGCAGGATCGGGGCGAAGAGGATCAGGGGCGGAAGGAAGGACATCGTGATCTCCGTATGCGACAACTGTGCCGGGGATAGCGGTTGCCATTCATGAAGAAAATTACATATAATCTGAGAAAGCGTTCTGTTTGGTAGAACAATGGTAGCCTTGAACCTGCATCACCTGCGCCTGTTCCGCGCCGTGGCGTCCGATGGCACGCTGACGGGGGCTGCGCGGGGGCTGAACCTGTCTCAATCGGCGTTGTCCACGCAGATCAAGGCGTTGGAGGCATCGCTGGGCCATGATCTGTTCGAACGGCGGGGACGCGGCTTGATCCTGACCGAGGCGGGGCGCATCGCGCTTGACCATGCCGAGGCGATTTTTCGCACCGCTGAAGACCTGACCATGACCTTGCGCGAAACCGGCAGGGGGCGGCGTGCGCTGCGCGTTGGTGCACTTGCCACGCTGTCACGGAATTTCCAGATGCAGTTCCTGCGCCCGTTGATCGGAAGGTCAGATGTCGAGGTTGTGCTGCGATCAGGCAGTCAGGCCGAGCTGTTGCGCGGGCTCGACTCGCTGGCGTTCGATGTGGTGCTGACCAACCTTGCCCCGCCACGCGACGCGGCAACACCCTGGCTGGTCCATCGGCTGGCCGAGCAGCGGGTCAGCCTGATCGGCACCCCGGCGCGGCTTGGCGCGACCCCGCAGCCGATGCGCGACCTGCTGCTGCACGAACCGTTGATCCTGCCCCCGCCAGAAACCGCGATGCGTGCCGCGTTTGACGCCATGACCAGCCGTCTGGCCATCGTTCCGATGATCGCAGCCGAGGTGGAAGACATGGCGATGTTGCGCCTGCTTGCGCGCGAAGATGCGGGCCTTGCCGTCATCCCGCCGATCGTTGTGCAAGATGAACTGGCTGCGGGTCTGCTGATCGAGGCTGCCCGGCTTGATGACGTCACCGAGACGTTTCACGCGGTGACGGCAGCGCGGCGTTTTCCAAACCCGCTTCTGTCCGAACTCCTGGCAAATGGCCGCTTCGACAAGGACCAGGCGTTGCACGCGTGATCGGCGTAGCCGACACACGCCGACCCGCCTTAAGACGCTTGCTCTGTTCAGCTCCGAAACCTGTTCTGCGGCGTAAAGCCAGACGCACCAGCCTCGCGGGGGTTGCGGACCCAGACTTCGCGGTTCGGGTGCAGGCCACCACCGCGCCGCGCGGGGACAGACATGTGCCGTGCGCGGTGCAAAAGGCGCGTGTCGGCAAGGCCGGCGCTTGGGTGGAAGCCGCCGTTGTCTGCAACAACCTTGTCCCACGCAGCTTTGCGAGCGGCAAGGGTTGCCGGATCGGCAAGCGCGGTGCAGTTGATTTCGTTGGTGTTCAGGTCCACCAGAATCTCATCCCCATCCTCGACGAAGGCAATCGGCCCGCCAAGCGCTGCTTCGGGCCCGACATGGCCGATCACAAGGCCGATCGAGCCGCCCGAAAAGCGCGCGTCGGTCATCAGGGCGATGACGATCCCACGCTCGCGGCACAAGGTGGTGATGCGCGCGGTGGGGTCAAGCATTTCGGGCATGCCGGGCGCACCGCTTGGCCCTTCATAGCGCACGATGATCATGTCGTTGTCTTCAAACCGCTCGGGTGTCTGATCCAGCATGTCCAGAAGTGCCTGCTGACCATCGAACACGCGTGCGCGGCCGCGGAACAGGTTGTTCTCAAGCCCCCCCTCGACCCCGGCCAGCTTCAGAATCGCCGAAAATTCGGGCGACAGGTTGCCGCCGAGCATGCGCAGCCCGCCGGTTGACTTGTAGGGCGCCTCAACAGGATAGATGACCTCGCCGTCGGCAGGCTTGGCGCCAAGGCGCGCCACCTGTTCGGCCAGCGTCTCGCCGGTGCAGGTCAGCACGTCGCCGTTCAGCAGGCCCGCGTCCAGCAACGCGCGCACGATAACCTGTACGCCGCCGGCCCGATCGATATCGACCATGGAATACTTGCCATAGGGCCGCGCATTGGTCAGCACCGGCACAACATGTTCCGAAAGGTGATTGAACTCTTCGGGCGTGATGATGTCTTTCCAGAAATCGGCAAAGCCTGCGGCGCGGGCGATCTCGGGGGCGTGCAGCAAGGCATTGGTAGAGCCGCCAATGGCCAGCGCCACGATCGTGGCATTTCGCAGGCTGTCGCGCCCGACGATATCGCGGGGCTTGAGGTCGGTTTCGATCATCCGGGCAAGCAGCGTGACCAGTTCGGCGGGAAACTCGTTCAATCGGCGCGGATCGTCTGACGGGGGGGCCACCATGTGCAAGGGTTGCATGCCCAGAACGCCGATGAAGGTCTGCATCGTGTTGTAGGTGAACATCCCGCCGCAGCTGCCGATGCCCGGGCAGGCGTGAAAAGCGATGTGTTCGCGGTATTCGGGGTCCGGATGGCCGGCCACCTGAAACGCGCTGACAATATCAAGCTTTTCGCCGGTCTTGGGGTCGGTGCCGGGATGGATCGGACCATCCGACATGATGATGGACGGCAGGTTGTGCTCCAGCATGGCAGCGAGCGTGCCAACGGGCGGTTTGTCGCAAGCGACCACGGCAATCGTGCCGGCAAGCCCCGTGGCGCTGAAATGTTCGCACAAGGCATCATGCGTCACCTCGCGCCCGATCAGCGAATAGCGCATCTCGGGCGTGCCGTTGCGCATGCCGTCCGAGGTCGCGATCGTGTATTCGGGCTGAACGAGGCGATACTTCAGCTGCCCCGGCCCGGTGCCAATGCGGGCTTTCAGCGCCTGGTGGATGGCCTCGACCTTGGCCATGACGCCGAGATAGCACTGGCTGTCGCCTTTGGTGCCGACCACGCCGACCGAAGGCTCATGGATCAGGGCCGGATCGGTCCCGATCTCGATGGCAAGGCCGATGGTCTGGGTGGAGCGGCCAGGGTGGCGGTCGATCAGAACGTTGTTTGGATTGGTCAAGGTTGTCTCTTTTCGGTTGCTTGGCCGGGGGTCCTTGGCGAAGGCCAAGTCGTCTCGCACAATTAAATGGCTCTGCACAACCAAAGTAAAGATCACAACGCGCGACAGCGAGAGGAACCATTGTTTTAATAGCCAGCCGCAGGTGGCCTTCTGTTTCTGCCGGTTCGACGCAGGTGAGCCGGACGTCTGCCGTTGATGGCCTGTCCTTCAACTGGTCTTTCGACCGCGAGAGTTTGATACATCGCACTCTTGCACCAGGAAAAGCACAGATACCTGATCTCGGCGGTCAGTGGGAAGGTGAACAGGATCGCCAGCCGATGGGATTGCACGCAAGACTGGACACGGCACTGCAGATCGCCCTGCGCCAGATGATCGCGGTGATCCGCGAGCGGGTCGGAATCACCAAGACCGAAGCCTTTCAGCTTTGCTCGCCTGTCGCAGATTTTGCCGCTACCCAATCGGTCAACCGAGAAAAAGGCGTCCACGTTCGCCCGCGCAAGGCGTTGTTGCAGACCGGCTGTGGCGATGCAATTCCGCATAGATGCACAGATATGCCGACCCTGCGCGGTCGGCATGCTGCATTGCACTTGTGGGAGGAAGACAACCTGCGATGAACTTTCACTTCCTTGTTCAACAGTATCGGCTATTTTTTCAGCGATCATTCGGATCATACCTGACATCTGGGTGTGCAAAACGTCATCCATCGGTCGGCTTGAAATTTTCTGTTATACTCCGAGTCCTGCGGAAGCCGGATTTGATGACTTGACGGCTGGGTTGAGATCGATTCAGTTATGCCCATGATCCGCCCCGGCTTTCTTTCCTTAGCAGAGCGCCTCGAGCTCGAGGCTTGCGTGCGCCGTCAGCGCGAAGACCACGGTATTGCCCGTCGGGCAAATGCGATCCTGCTGCTCGACGACGGTAAATCCTGCCAGGAGATCTCGGATTTCCTGTATCTGGACGACGACACCA
>Ga0209284_10004783_pt1 | contig 14767 bp, 16 predicted proteins | sample FRY03_FD_187211 | JGI IMG/M metagenome (GOLD analysis project Ga0209284, IMG submission 187211) | Freshwater microbial communities from Lake Fryxell liftoff mats and glacier meltwater in Antarctica - FRY-03 (SPAdes) (version 2) | ecosystem: Environmental > Aquatic > Freshwater > Ice > Glacier... | reverse complement strand
TTTACTTCTTCAATCGCCTGCTCTTGTGGTATGAATTGTGGATTAGGAACAATAGCATTTGAAGTAGTCGCTCCTTGAACCTCTAAAGGTAAATCAGGAATAGCTAGTTCCTCAGGAGTTTTATACTCGAAATCTTTAATCGCCATTAGAACGTTTCTCCAATATTTTTAATGACACCATGAACGCCTATATCATTCTTCAAAATAATATCATAGGCTGCTGTCGCATTTCAGCTGCGTTTTTGTTTTTTTCATGCTGTGTCATAACTTTCTGTGCTGCGTCATGAAAACTAATAGGATTGCCATTCAAATTTTGAGTTTCTTCGTATCGTTTTTTTAAAGCGTTAATATTAGGCCGATAGTAAGGCGGTACGCCATTCGCAAAAGCTGTATTAAAGAATGCCTGCATTACTCCTTTATCATTCTTCAAAGTAATATCATAAGCTGATAATGATGGATTAGCCGGATCGCCAAAAAATGATTGTCCCGGTGCTGTAACAATATTTACTGTGAACTTAGACTTTTGTCCATCTGCATGAACCTCATAAACAACAGGTGGTTTACCGGGTTCATTTTCTCCTAACTCATAATAAGTACTAACAAAACCCTTATCAAAGGCATCTTTTCCATAAGCAAACTGCGCAGCCAATTGCTCTTTCATTTCATCATGCATTAAGGGAACTGCTTTGGAATCTAGTTCAACAACCTTTTCAGGAGGCATGTAAACCCATTCTTTTATCCCATTGATTTCTGTATCTCCATAACTACCCTTAACTTGCGTCTTAGTCATTTCTTTAGCAACATCTGCATTACCAGTCAGCCTAAAGTTTTCTTCAAATGCTTGGAGTAATTGAGTGCTAACTGCATCTTTCATCGGGATATTCTTATCAAACCCATATGAAGTAGAACCATCCATTAAGCTGTTTGCATAATCCTGTCTTTGACTCGACGTACTAAGCTGCTTACTATGGAAGTCTTTCCAATTTTCATCAATATTCTTGCGTTGCTCAGGCGTTCTTTGGGTAATAACTTCTCGTGATTGCTGTGCAGCAATATCAGCCGGTACTTTGCGGTCGAGCATATTATGGAATGTATGATTAATAGCCAATGCTTCACTACTTACACCAGATACTTTGGTTGCATCAATATTGTGCATAGCCCTGTAAGCATTCCCATATTCAAGCATTTGCTGGGCATCACCTGAACTCATTCCATTATCTAATTCTTTGTTAAACGCAGCAATTGAGCCAGCAGCAGCAATTGCTGTACCAAGTTTTGCTTGCATGGGGGTTATATCAGGGTTCTTCGCTATTGCTAAATCTTGCAATTCAAAATACTTTTTATCTTTAGCACTTGATGAAAATCTTTCCCAGTCTTCAATGTTACTCCAACTGTGATCAAGAGCCTCAGAGGTCTTTTTAGCCGATGTACTTTTATTATTAGCTATTAAAAGTGACGAATAGAAATTAGCAAAATTAGTAGGTGTCATCTGCTCTTTATATTCAAGCAACCTGGTATCGGACAATGAGCCTTGAGCAACATCTAGCTTTGCTTGAGCTTGTAGCAATTGCTGGTCCCGACTTTCAAATGCCTCTTGTTGACTTACAAAAGATAGTATTTGTTTGCCCAAAGCCTCTTTATCTGACTCACCAAGACTTCCTTCGCCTTTATTTGGTGAAGGTATTTTGTTTTGAATAAAGTCATGCAAAAATTCAGGAAGTTTCCCTTGCTTCAATGCAGTTTGCGCAGCCGCGCCATATCGTCCTGAAAGAAGAAGAAGCTCATTCTTTTTGTTATCAGCCGCCTCTTGCGCAGGAGACATCATGCCAACAGCACGATTTGCCGCATTGACTGACTTCATATCCTGATAAATCTGTTCACCTGATTCTGGATTATCTGTAAACTGGCTATCAAAAATAGTCTTTGCTTGCGTTGCTCCATATGAGGCAGCTGTAGCCTTAGTCTGTTCTTTATTCTGCGAAATCAACTTTTCATTATAATTATGTGCCGTAGATAAAAGGTGATTCTTAAATTGATTTTGCAGATTTGCTTTAATACTTGAAGGAGCTAGATCAAGTATCTCCTTCATGCCTTCACTCATATTTGCATTAAATGTAGAAATCATGCCGGGTGATAATTTATATGCCTTGTCTAATTCTTCTTGCCCTTTGTTCATCATTGATTGAGCTTGCAGGCCTAAAGTTGCTTGAGATTGCGCACTGTACGCTTCGCCATATACCTTGTCCACGTCAGTCATTGGAGGAAGAATATCGCCATGTGGATCACGTCCTGATTCTGTTCCTGCACTCTTTGCGGAAGCCTGTGCTGAACTTTGAGCGAGCCTTGCCCCAAATTGGCCAATTGCACCTGGGGTTAAAGCCAGAGCAGAAAAAGCAGCTCCATAGCCAGGAAGTTGCTCAACAGCCAATTTAACTTGAGGTTTAAGTGTTGGTATTTCTTCTAATTGTCTACTACCAGAATGTGAGCGCGATTCACTGCCGGTCGATTGTTCAGTCATTAAGAAATTCCCTCTGATGGTCCAAATCCCATTTTTTTACCAAATGCAGTCTTTCCAAATTTATCGAAAATTTGTGAGGTTGGGATTGTATTGATAATCCTTGATGTAAGATCCTGGCCTAATTGAGTTTCAGATTGTAAAGTATGCAAACCTGAAAGAATGTTAGAAGCTCTTAAGTTGGATTCTTTAGCAAGTAAATTCATTCTTCTTGTTTGCTTGTCTTTATTGAATGAACCTACAGAGTCTGCTTGCATAGTAATTGACATGCCTGCCCCAGCAGCATTTCCGCGTGCCGCTTGTTGTGCAATCTGAGTACCAAGATTTTGGCGTAATTCTTGCATAGATGCCAAAGAAGCCTCACTTGATTCAAGCCTAACTGCTTCTAAATTTGTTTCAAGAGCAGCATTTTCTAATCTTCGGCCTTGTTGGATTAACTTCTGATTGTTTCGAGTAGAACGGTAATCTAATACCAGTCCTGCCGCTTGAAAAGCCAATAATGCTGGAAACATGTTACACCTCTATCTTATAAAATATTCCGGTCAATTTGATATCAAACGGCTCTGCATGTGTAATGGTTATTGCGGGGGATAGATAATCACTCCATCCTTTCATCACACTGATTTGCATAGAGCCAGTCATCGGTGCAGGAGGTATGCCAGGTATTACCTGAGACATGTTTGTCATTGTTATTGGCTGCCCATTTACACTACCGCCTATTGTGTCGGCAAAGGTTAAAGCTGCTACTCGCACATGCTCTGCGAATATAAACCCTGATGTTTTGTATCCACTTGTGCCACTGGGTGCGACTGGCATAGTTTGAATTTCAACTTGGATAGGAAACCCTGCCTGAATTTCAGAAGCTGTTACTGCACTGCCATGCGCCTTTAGGTCGATTGTACCGCTTGTTACCAAATCTTCAAACCCGAAGCCATCACCATTGATGACGATATCTTGACCGTTGAATCTTGCTTGGCTTGAAATGCTAGATACGGCTGAACCTGTGTGAATGGTGGCGCAATCCACATAACTTGAGAAACTCAATTCTTCAATGTAAAACTTCGTAGACAAAGGCCATGCTTGAACTGTTGAAGTTGCACCTGAATTCGTAAATTCATAAGCATTTTCATCGGCCAGTGCATCAGCCTTTGAGGAGTACACTTTGAAGGTATTGGCAGTTACACCAAGCACCCAATAATACGTTAATATTGCTATCTGTGGTGATGATACAGGTAAACTACCAGCCGTTGTAAACATCACCTGTATAGGTTCTGTCAAAGAGTAATTGCTTGCAACAGCTGTGAGCGTACTTGAAGTGAAGCCTGTAATATTTATTGTGGCTATTGCTTGAGCAATCTCACGCTCAGTTACAAACCAACATCGACTATCAGGGCTACTTGCACCCCATCTAAAATAAGCTTTTCCGTATGACTGTGTCAAAGTCGCTGGCGTAAATCCCTGAATACCCTCAGATATCAACGTCTGAAAAATAGCCATTGTTCCATCAGCATTGATGATGAATATATAACGCGAACCTGCATGATTTAAATCAATGTATTCTATCTCATCAATTGGATTGCGTATTAAGTGTTCACTCGTGATCGATGCGATGGTTGAAGTATATGCCGAATTAAAACCATCCCACAACAATGAATGAACATCATTACCAGATAGCACTACGATTTGATTATCAATCGAGCGAGGCTCAATCACCGTAGCGGGCGTTGAGTCCTGCAAAGATAGTGAAAAGTTCTTAGGTGTTAATGCTTGGCCCTCAGATAATGGTGTTGAATACACTCCTGAATTAGTATGAATCGTTAAACTTCGGTAAGGAACAATAAACTTAATATAGTTCACATTGTCAGAGGAAGGATAGCGGCTTATTCCATTATCATCATCACCTACTAAATCATAAAAGTTAAGGTAATTATTTATGACTGAACCCCACAATCCATTAGGCAAACTATCAGTGTTTGCGAAATAGGCTCTACTTTGGAAAGATGAACATTTTACGGCCATCCGCGCTCATTGCTCCATGCAGGTTCCGCTAGAAAAGAAAGGTTCCCAGGCAATGCAACAGCAGCTGTTGCAAACGGAGTTACAATATCCATTGTAAAACTTGTTGTACTTGATACGCCAACAATTCGCCCTATGCCACCAGTTGAACCTGAGAATATACCGCCAATGTATTTGGATGTTAAAGAGGCCGGGGCGGTTAATACACCGCTCAAATTTACAACAATTCCTGAGCCAGATGTTGCCGCATTAGTAAATGTTATCGTATTGTACCCCGCGTCAAAATCAAACCACGGTAGGTTAACCAGTTTAGCAGCAACAAATTTCCAGGTATTAAATACATAAATATAATTAAGAAGGGTTCCAGCACTACTAATCGCATACTTATTCGTTCTAGCCTTTGCATCAAGAGCGTTTGAATAAATCTCAACAGTTGTAGTTGTAGCGGTGTATGCAAAGTATGTTACACCTGTTCGTATTTGAGGATTTGTTAACGGAAGTGTGCCAGTCGTTGAAAATCGGACAGGCTTTATCAATGATATAACAAGGGGTGTTGTCAGTGTTAATGTAGTTGCTGTAAACCCAGTAATCAAATTAGCTACCGCTGCACTATCATCTCGAACTAAATCATGCGGAGCAAAGTTAGTTATTTGTGCACATACACGGAACCTATTTGTAATAACGGTGGTGTCCATCGATGCGATGGCAGCCGCTGGAATTGCGACATTAACAGTTGATACAAGTAACCCTTCAAGATAAATATATACTTTACCCGGAATAAAAACCAGAAGATAAACACACTCGTTGTAATACTGGAATTCAGCAAAGTAGATGTTTCTATAATCCGTAACACCTTCAATTTCCGCTAAGTAGTTTGTGCCAAACCTTTTACCAGCAGCACCCTGCGGATATGTTAAAATATTAGCAGCCTTCTTCATGCCTTTATAATAAGCATCAACAGATACGCGCGAATACATAAGAGGCGACAATTCTCCTTTAGAAAAGACATCTTGCGACCAAAGAGTTTGAGTCATTAATGCACCAATTTGTTATTGGAATGAATTGCCTACTATACCACCAATAAAGCGATTATTAAGCACTGGAAAATCAACTTGAGAAAAGTTAGGCCTGTTCTGAGTTTCAATTGCATGTGATAGAGCTTGCATCTGTACGCGCTTACCCTCAAGAACTGAATAGAATTGTGCTGATTGTGCATTGGCTAGAGCCAAGTATGCACTAATTTCGTAAACAAAATACTGAACAAAATGAGCAGGCAAATGGCTTACATCTGGTTGAAAGACGTACTCCATGTAAAACTCACTGTTGTAGTCAGTGTAAATGCGTTCATTCTTGTAAATATCCCAGCCATACATCTGAGGCCATATTCGTAAAGTCTTTAAAAATCCAGCCGGAAGTAAATAGACATATTTCCAGGGATAGGGTGCCGTTTCTGTGGATAAAGATAATTGTTGGATTTGGGTAGCAAAACGCCAATTTCCAGAAGATAGTACACTTGGCAAAAGGAAATCGAATGCAATTTCAGCACTGGTAACCAATGGATCGCCATCCGTTAATGAAACTATAGGAGCATGTCCAAGCTGAAGTAATGACAAAGATATTATATTGGTTTTTGTAAGTGCTATGATATCTCTCCTGCTCGTTATATTGTATAATAATACTACAAAACCTAGCTATCGAATATCTGCGCCCACATCAGTGAGCGCGGATACATTAAAGATTAAACTGAGCTGACGATCTTGTACCATATTTTCGCTATGAACGTGCTGTCACCTGTGGTGAAAACGCCGGTTACGTTACTTAAAAACAATCCCTCATTGACGCATGTTGAGAATGTTTGTGGGACGACCCCTGTGTTAAACATAAACCCAGTAGAGGCTGCGGCTTGAAACGTTGCGGCTGATAATGTGGTTGATGCTATGACGCCAGCTCCATTTGCCGTATTTTTGTACTGAATGGCCGCTACTCCACCATCAGCATAGTTCGCACCCACATAGGTCATTAACAAGTTAACCTTGTCTAGCACAATCAATTTATTCGCACCGGGAGCCGCGACTAACTGAACTGGCGTTGTGTATGCCCCATTAAAAGCGGAGGCGGTGATCGCCACTGAAGCATAATGAAGCAAGTTATCATCCATCATAGCACTCAGAACTTTACCAGTTCCAATCGCAGTAACACCCGTATTGCCTATCGTCACATCACCAGTAACCTCTCGTGAAGTAGCAACACCAGCAGCACTACCAACCAGAATGTTCGTTGAAGTCAAAGTAGCCAGCTTCGAGAAGTCAATCGCAGCAGCAGCATTAACCTTGGCGTTAGTAACTGCACCATCAACAATATTGGCAGTATCAACAGAGCCAGAAACAGTGAAAGAAACTGTGCTAATGGTTTTTGGTGAAGCCGTTAAGCTTTTTGCATCAACTTGTAAAATTGTACTTGAAGTACTTCCAACAGTAAGGATTAAATCGCCAACTTCCAAGTCGTAGATAGCAGCTTCTGGGTTGAAATAATTTGCAGCGGAAATAGTTGCTATTGTGTCGTCAGCCGAAGCATAAGCAAATACTGCAGGACCATTGACGCTGATAGAGGTTGTGCTTGGATTCAAAACTACTGTTTGAACACCAGTGTTCATTGCCAACGATACCCGGGTAAAACGGTAAATATTAAAAGCCATTTTTAATTCTCCAATAGAAGTTTAAGAACGAACCGGATTAAACCGATTCGTCACAAGCGACTGCCAAAACACCTTTATTGTCAATTACTACACTACCTGCTGAGAAGATACCGTTAATCAAATATGAGGTATTTTGAGGGATATAGTTCACTTCTGTACGGAAGTTTTGACCAATAGCCATACCTGTCGACATTTTGTGCCATGCTAATGCAGTACGGATGTTACCAGTTTTAGGCAATCCGCCCTCTGTCATTTTAGGTATAACGATTACGTTGAAACCTAAGTATTCACGGATTTTAGCTTTGTCGATAATGTTGTTGCTAGTGTAGAACGTAGAAATAAACTCTGGCGCAGCCATCAAGGAGCGAATATTTGACGCAGTCATTGCAAAGAATCTTTCTTCAAGCGGTACGGCATTGTCATCAAAGAATTCCATAACGCGAGTAAACTTCGCATACGTCATGTTTGTTCCACCGTTGACGATTGTATCGCCTGGGTCAGCAGCTAAGGCATCAATACAGATTTGGTCGGAACGTCTGCCCATGGCTTTAGCGACAAGCATTGCATTTTCAGACTTGGTATCAAAGTTTACAGTAAGTTCTTGAACTTCATCCACACCAGTTGCGGCTGTGTATTTTTGGAGTGTTGCAGTTACTTTGTTATAGCCTGGGTCTTGAATTGTAACCGCTTGCATGTAGCCAGTAGGAACGGCAATTACTTGGTCAACCTTTCTGAACTCAACGAAAGCACCGATGACATCGGATTTTGTACGCATTGTTTCTCGTAACAAGAAACCATTTGAGCGGTATACGGATTTAACATATCGGTCAAACTCAATCTGTTGGACGTTAGTTAACGAAATGGACATGGTGTTCCCCTATTAGTGAATAGATAAAATGCTACTACCCTGCTAATAGGCTCTGATAATTATGCGAGTTGCCCCGTTAAGGCTCGCTAGATCTGAGTTGCCCCGTTAGTCTCACATATGGTGAGATTGGATTTTGTTGTATTATTAACCTGTTTTGAATAGTTGTCAAACATTCACCGGTTATGCGCCCTGTCTAAATTATCCTTGTTTTCTTGCTGGTACTGCTTAAGCCTCTCAGGAGAGATTCTTTGCCCTGAATCCTGCTCTTGGTACCTTTGGCCTACTGGAGCTTCGATCGCCTTAGGAATAGGCTTTAAATCGCCTTCTATGTGGTTTCTTATTGTGATCACATAGTTCCTTTTGAAAAGTGGCTCAGTTTTGTCTCTGCTATTCGTTTTTAAGAAATAGGAATCTGATTCTTGAATCGCATGTTTAATTAAATCAATTTGAATTGCGGATAAGTCAGAAGGAGTTATCCCCCGTAATATTTCAAGACTTCTGGTATACGCTTTATCGGGAGACAGTAAGCCAGCATCTTCGGCTGCCGGCTTGCACCATTCCAAAAACTCACCCAATTGAGGGGGTTTAGGATATTTATACCAAGCGAATTTATTCACGCCCAACTGAACTTGTTTTTTTTGAACGATGCCCTCCCTTGTAAACTCTGAATACCAATACGCTTTGACAGCGGCTAGTTTTTCCCTGTCTGCGTAATATTCGTCAAATCCCTTACACGCCATAGCTTGCACTACAAAAATCCAATCAACCAAGTTGCTAGATAAATAATTTACGCTTGCTGCTGGTTTTTCTGCTTTGATTTCTTTTATTAAACCAACATCAATCACGTCTCCAATATGCTTCATACAGTTTCTCCCCGTAATTCAGCCATGCTGTAGCCTTTTGCTTTTCCTCCTGTTGTGTTGTGTGTTTTAAATATCTCACCCTCCCACTCATGCTGGTTAAGGTAAGTTGAAGGATGCGGAATTTTAGATCTATCTCTCCCAAGCCAGTTATTAGCTTGCCTGTTAACCAAGTCATTCAGCATCATGTTAACAAACTCCTCGGTAGCATTTAATTTCAGGAATGCTTTGTAGGCTTCTTTTGGCTTTTCTTTTCTTGGATAGTTTTGATAGAACTGCATAAATAAATTATTGTCGCGATACTCGTCCGGCGATTTCTTGGAATCGCTAAGGGGTTTATTACTAGCACTTTCTTTTATTACTAATACTCTATTATTACTAAGGGGGGGGTGAAAACCAGATTCTGGTTTTACCTGATTCTGGTTTTCCCGTATTGTGGTGAAATCGACCCCAGATGACGGGTTTCCCGTAATGTGGTTTTTTAATATAGTTTCCCAGTGCGTTATTTTTCCACTTGAGTCTCTATGGCAAATCTTGTTAATAAATCCAATCGTTGTTAAATCTTTTAATCTATCGCTGATAAACTCCCTGCCCTTGCCAAATCTAGATTGCAATTCTTTTTCTCTTATCTCCCATCCATCAGGCTTAGATGATAAATAGCAGTAAATGCCCAAGGATGCAGGGTCTTTAATGGAGTCCATTGATGAATTAATTATGGTTGTAAATGACCGGCCAAGTTGGCGTAAAATATTAGGGGTATTTTTCTCGATACTCATAAACAAAATCCTTCTGCGTATTAGTTATCCGCTCAGAGAAGGGTTGTCATGCGTATTTTTTGTGTTACAATACCAGCATGTTTAGCCGAGTCTGAATCGGTTTAAATGTAAAAATTTCGCCGAGTCTGAATCGGTTGAAATAGTCACTTTGGCTCATAAGTTCTTGTTAAACTCATGAGCCTGTCATACTACATCGATATTGCTAATGCCGTCAATGACTTACAATCCAGTACCCTTCATTTTAGTCTTTACAGAATTGCTTTTAACCTGGGTAGATTTAACTGGATTAACGCTTGCTCCATTCGAATTTCCCTTTGGTGCACCACCAAGACCACCAGTTGCTAATCCATGACCTGCATTGCCCTTGGCTAATCCATGACCTGATTTTGAATTCTTCACAATAATCTCCAGTAGTTAATTTCTATTTGCCTTTTCTCTTCTCTATCTTTTCAATTTTAGCTGTAATTTGACGTCTGTATTTTGCATCGGAATTGTACTGTGCAAAGTTAGTTACCATTTCATTTTCGATATCATCCAGCGTTTCAATGCCTTCTGCTAAATTTTCATTTCCAGTTGGTATCATAGTATTATTTTCAATCATCTTATTCCTAATTTCTTCGATTGCTTTAACAGCATCTGCTGTCTGCATATTTGCAGTTAGCGCATGAAATGTATTCTCTGTGAAGTTAGATTTAGCCCAGTTATTAAGTGTGTTAATTCTTGCTTCTGCATTTTCTCCTAACAAAGCCTTTTCTTCCGCATAGTCCACTTTAAACTCATCAAGGTACTTTCCTACTGTATCCAGCATCTTATCAAAAACACCTTGTGGCACATGGTTGCTCTTGGCAAAGGCTGCTAATTCCTGCATAGGAACGTAATCAGGCTCTACCCAAGATTTACCTGCACCCCAGTCGTAGGTGTCAGGAGCTGTGCCGATTTTCTTTGATAACTCTGAATAGCTTCTTGATGCGTCTTCTGCGCTTTTGAATTGACTGGGAAGCCAGTCAGGTCTATCTCCTGTTCCTGGAGTGGCTTTGTCCCACCACCACGAAGGTTCAGTGCCAGAGCTAATGCTGGACTCAGCACTGGATTCAACACTTGAAACTTCGGCGTTTGATTCGGCATTTTCAGCGTTCTCCATTATTGTATTGAACAAACTCATTAGTTAACGCACTCCTCTGCTTTCTTGGCCTCGTAGAGCTTTCTTGCCTTGTACCCTTCAACATGGCCTATCAGTTGTCTGAACGCCTCTCTAAACCCCTCGTAGTAGGTTGCTGAGATTGGAAAGTCTAGCCCTAACTTAGCAGGAACGGATGGTATGATGAAACGCTCTTTAAGTATCTCCATCAGCTTCTTACCATCTTCGGTCAAACCAAGAACTGTAAAACATAATTCATCAAATGCGACTTGGCCTGGTTCTGCCATTGCCGCATTTTTTGCGCTCTGATTGTAGCCATCAAAGTAATTTTCTGGCTCGATTAACGGGTTCTTTTCTGTCATGCCATTGGCTCCTGTTGTTCTTGCTGTTGTGCTTGCTGCTGTGCCAAGTCTTCTTGTTCTGATACTTGGTTTTGTAGCTGCTGCATTGCTGCTTGTACGCCTTCTGGTGTGTTTAAAAAGCGTGTGTCAATCTGCATTAAGTCAGCAAGCATCCATGGGAACTTGCCTGGATTTAAGTATGCAGGAGCCATTTCCGGGCCAAGCACACCTTGCAGTATTTGGAAAAACTGAGTGAACCGCGCTATCTGCTCTTGCCCTTTCGCTAATGCCAAGGGTGAACGATATTGAAATTCAATCTTGATGCCCTTTAAATCAGGCTTAGGAAGTAATCCCATCTTATCCAGTACATAGCCAACACGCTCAATTACAGGGTATAAAAACTCTTGTTGTAAACGTGAAAACAGTGGCCCAATTCTTTGGGCTAACTCTTGCTGCGTAATCATCAACTCAGTGGCAGATGCTGGTTGTTTCCCTTCCGGTATTGCAGAATCGGCAAATAATAGCGAACGTATTTGCATCCTTAAATCTTGTATTGTTAATTGAGAAAACTGAGGATTAGATGTATCGGGCAAAGGAATCAACGGAACCTGTCCATTCACACCAATAGGTGAAATTGGAATAATAGACATGGGCTGCATCTTGAATGTATGCGGATTAAATACTGTGTCACTAAATGCCATGAACGGCCTGAACGTATTCAAGTTAGCTGCTGCCAATTCGATACGCGCCAATTCATTCAAGCTGATTATGGACGGTAGAGCATCCATAATCGGACCGCGTCCATATACATCATTGTTAATCTTCTGAAACCGCCATACTATACCTGGATTAACTTCAAAGTATTCTCTGTGAAGAATGTGCTCGCCTGTGCACACCATGTAGCAATACTTTTTATCTTCATTTGGCATGTACATCACGCCCTCATAAATCATGGAAATTGAGGCGTTAATATCAATCGCTACTTCATGCAGATATTCTTGAGCAATTATAGCTTTAGGCCAACGTATCTTAATCTCTGATATTTTAACGTTTTCCCAATTCCTGTACCATGATTCAATGCGTCCAGTCATCGCTTCTTCAATAGCCAATTTGTCCATTGGAATTGACGTAAATAGTAACGGCTGTTTCTCAGTGTAGCTGTTACAAACCAGACAACTAGTTCCTATAGCCAGGTCAAAATAGCACTCATTAATTACAACATCAAAGTTTGAATCATGTAAATAGCCAAAAAGCCTACGCATATAGTTATCAAGTATTAACTGCGCTTCTTCTGCTTCATCTGCATTTTGTTCTGCCCAAATGCTATCAACAGAAAAATAAGCCCACTGAGTTTGTGGAGGAGTCATAGCCGTATGCACTTTAGATACAAACGTTTTTGTAGCTTCAATCGCTGTCGTATCGTACACGCGAGTACCGCGTAAATCACCCTGTTGCTGTTGTGGCTTCCAATACTTGTCGCGGCTCGGAATAGCAAAGTAATAACAAGCCTGATGTAAATTCTGCCATAAATCAGATATCCCTTGCGCTCGCTTGTATCTCTTTAAAAATTGCCCCAGGATAGTATCACCAGAGCTTGCTATCTGCATTTGCATTTAAAATTCCTTGAATTAACCGAGCTTGTTATTATCTTCTGCGCTGGAACCCATAAACCCAGGGTTACGGAATTGATTCCTCATGGAACGTATTTGCTTTTCATGTATCTTTGTGGCTTCGGTTTCTTTTTCTCTTGCTATATTTTCACTTTGCTTGTGCATATCTTCTTTAGCACTAGTATAATAATCCATCTGTGCTTTTGTGGCTTCATTAGCTGCACGCCTATCAGCACTATGTTCATGAGGAATATGTTTACTTACCCATCTCTCAGATTTCTTGAAAATTCCCATAATATTACTCCCTTAAATCCAAATATAAATATAAATAACTTTGTCTTCAAAGTCCTCTTCGAGAATTTCATGGTCAACAAATTGAATTCGATATGGAATCTTAATTTGCTTTCTTAATTCCTTCAATTGCGATAATACTGTTGCCATCATTCTTCTTCATTTTTAATAAGTCGCTTTTCATCTTATCAACTTCATCCTGAAGTTTAAAGGATTCGTAAACTCTGACTCCAACATTAATAGATTCCATCAGCTGTTTAATTTCAGCGGCCGTATACTCACCCAAAGATGCTTGTGTGATTAAATGCTTGTATTGATCGTAAGGCGTACTGTCGGCACCCATATCAACTCTAATGCGATTGGTTCGGCCTACTCCAAAGCGTGAACTACCGACTACCTTCCAGTAGTCTAGGTTAAAAAAATCTTCATCTTTACCTATGCGTCCTTCTTCTTCCCAGTTCTCTTTTGCAATCATATGCCCTAGGCGGTAACACTCAGCAAACATGGGATACTTGTTTACCCATGAATAAAATGTTGAATCGCTAATAAATATTTCAACGCAAAATGAGCTAACGGTTCCCTTTGAATGAAATCTATCAATTACCAAGGGGCAATGAATTTTTTCCACATACCGTGTATTCTTCTTCTTAATTTTCTCATAGATTGCGTTAGCATCAAATTCCTTAATCATTTATACACCATAAGTTTTGTGGTAAAATGTACTATACATTATATAGGATTTCTAAAGAATGTTAAATATTGCTCAGTTTAGAAAACATATCATCATACCTGCACTATCAAAATTGCAAATGTATTCCAAAGATGCAGAAGAATTGCTCGTATTTACCTGTGCCACTGAATCAAATGGCGGCTCTCTATTAGTCCAGGTACAAGGACCAGCACTTGGTATATTCCAAATGGAACCCGTTACCTATGCTGATATTTGGAATAACTATATTTTTAATCGTAGCTCTCTACTAACGCTTATTTCTATAAACTTTGCCGCGCCAAACATTCCCAATGCAACACGAATGGTTTATGACCTGCAGTTTGCAACTGTTATGGCAAGGATTCATTACAGACGCTTTGCGGCAGAACTTCCAAAAAGCGATGATGTGGATGGCATATGGGATTATTACAAAAAATATTTCAATACCCCTCTCGGAAAGTCTGAAAAGGATAAAAGTATTGCTGATTATAAGCGGTTCCTTAAATCCTAACGATACATCCAGACCTCATCCAAAGCTATAGTATGAAAACATTGCTGGCACATAAACATTGTGACGTGTTCATATGTTGCACTTAATGATTTGACTATGGGTATCAGGTCATGATGCGCCTTACTAGCACTACAATATAAAGCATGTTCTAGCCAATCTTTCTTCTTGTCATTATCCATTTTTATTCCTAGTTGGTGCCATGCGCGCCATTTCACTGTCTAATCATACATAATACAAATGTTAGCATCTCTAGAGCCTTTAGTCGCAGCCCATTATAGAGTGGGAACGCATGGCGTAATTATCATATCACACACAAAAGCACCAGTCATGGGAACAAGCAGAAAGCCGACTAATGCTAGCAAGAAAAGCTGGCTGGAACTTCCAAGTTACGCCTAAACTGTCAGTAGAAGATGGCATCGAAGCTATGAGGTATATCCT
>Ga0209284_10004782_pt1 | contig 14769 bp, 2 predicted proteins | sample FRY03_FD_187211 | JGI IMG/M metagenome (GOLD analysis project Ga0209284, IMG submission 187211) | Freshwater microbial communities from Lake Fryxell liftoff mats and glacier meltwater in Antarctica - FRY-03 (SPAdes) (version 2) | ecosystem: Environmental > Aquatic > Freshwater > Ice > Glacier... | reverse complement strand
CAGGACCTCCGATTGCCGGGTTTGCCATCAGCGATTCTTTAGCTACCCTTGGTGGCAATGTAACCACGATTGCTTTAACGGATTCTTCGACTAACGTACCAGCCAATTGGAAATGGACTGTTACGCCGTCAAATGGTGTCGTATTTGTAAATGGTACTGCTGACACAACTCGGAATGCACAAATTCAATTTACCGCCGCCGGTGTTTATAGTGTGAAATTACGGGTTGCTAATCCTGCTGGAGCAGATTCTTTAACAATCGCCAATGCCATTACGGCAACGGTTGTTTACTGTGCTTCTGGCGCAAGCTCGCCCCTCGATACCAAAATTGACAGTGTTGTTTTAGGAAGTACCAGTACTGGTAGCTTGCCGAACAATTGTGAAATGTACACCGATCATACTTCTTTAGGTGTTGCCGCTACGCTAGAAAAAGGAGTGCCATTCCCTATTCAGATTAAGATTGGCACCTGCGATAATTTTTATGCGGCCAAAGGCCGTGTATTTGTGGATTTGAATCAAGATTTCAACTTTACACCTGATGAGGCTTTGTATGATTTCGAATTACTTTCGCAAACACCAACAAACACATGGTACTTAGGGAATCTCGTGATACCACAAACGACTTTACTAGGAAACACTCGTTTGCGCATTGTTTATAGAGAAGAGGCCAATAGTTTTGCCAATATAACAGGGTGCGGTGGTTATAACTGGGGTGAAACCGAAGATTATACCGTCAATATCGTGGCGGCGAGCGGAGGCTCCCTCTTCACAGATGCTGTTCGCAGTAGAGGTACTACCTCCGCTGTGGTAGCAGGCAGTCACCCGAGCATGCCTAACATGTTTGCGCATGGTGTGGTCTATGGTTTAAGTCCGAACGTGACCACCGCAAATAATACCGTGGCTATTTTCACGCCAGGCGATGAGGTGGTAGCCACCTTGAGCAACCTGCTTCCGAATACCCGTTATTATGCACGTGTGTATGTGACTGATAATGGCGGAATAACCACCTATGCCAATGAAATTAATTTCAACACGTTTGACGTGCCGGGAGCACAAGTGACTTCGCAAATTTTTGAGGTTACTGCACCCGCCGCGGTTGCTGGTAATTACCCTTACGGCGTTGGTGCTCAGGGTAGTTGGGGCTACATCATCGATACCTTATCGGTAAATGCGCCGCTGGTAGTTGGCCGCGCCTTTCAAAGCGATTCGCTGGCTTGTGATACTGGCGCACTTGCCAATGCCGATGACATAAGGGGTAAAATAGCCGTCTTATACCGTGGCGCCTGTGAATTTGGTCTCAAGGCACTGTCTGCACAGCTTTCTGGTGCGGTTGGTGTAATCATCATCAATAATTCTCCGGGAATAATCAATATGTCTGGTGGATTGACTGGTTTAAACGTTACCATCCCAGTTTACATGATTACAGCTGCAGATGGCGCCATGTTGCGGCAACACATCGATCAAGGTACAGCAAGAGTGATAATGGGGAACAAATTTGGTTTGTTTGAGCTAGACTTAGGACTTTTAGAAGACGACCTTATTAAGCCGCTGGCTTTTGCTATTCCATACGAATTGGTGAGCCAAGTTGGTGACCAAGTAGTTGAATTAGGAGGCGTTGTTAGAAATCTAGGCAATATGGCTGCTGGTTTTAACCTTTCTGTAGAAGTATGGCAGAATGGGTCTCCACAGTCCGTCGTGTATTCACAGAGTGTTGCTAGCACGATGGCTGTTTTGGCAGGAGACAGTGTAAAAACCATGATGCCAAGCATGCCAGCTTTCCAATTATCGTCGTTAGGCTTAGGTCGACATCTGATTCGCTACCAGCTTAACACGACAACCGGTACGGACATGGCACCTAACGACAATGTACGCTTTCAGGAATTGAGTATTACGCAAGACACCTATGCTGCTACACGCTTAGACACGAATAATAATTTGATTATTTCAGCAAGTACCAGGCCTGGGCCAATAGGCAATTACACGGTGGGTAACTGGTTTACGGCCAGTACTGCTAGCAGGATGCAAGTCAATCAGTTAAAATTTGGATTTACTTCCACCGCAAATTCCAATTTAACCGGCGAGGTCATTCAGGGGTCAGTTTATCGTTGGGATGACCTCGATGCGGATGGATTGATTACCAACAGTGAAATGAATTTGGTAGGTTCTGGCAATTATACGTATCCAGACAATGGTTCTTTACAACAGCGGGTGATGGATGTATTCTCAACTACTAATCCGCAGGCAGGTGTGCCGCTTGTTAATGGTGCCAACTATCTTTTTGCTGTTTCTTACGCAGGCAGTGCATTTGAAATATATGCGGGAACGGATATAGTTACCAATTACGTGGCAACAGTTAACCATACTGGCAGGCCTATTTCTGCTGTACTAAATGCCAATGGCGATTGGTCGGTGTTTGGTTTTGGAGCGCGCATGACCTTTACCATTGCGGCTGTGATGAGTGTGCAATCACAGGCCTTTGGTACCGTTACTGGTCAAGTACGCTACGCCAATGCTGGTCAAACTCCCATGAGTAATTCATTTGTGGCCGCCTATGATGCCAACGACTTTACTTTCCGTGAGTCTGTACCTACCGATGCCAATGGCAACTTTGTATTCAACAATGCTCCTGTTGGCAATTATGTATTGCGTGCGGCAACAACAAAGCCGCGGGGTGGCGTAAATGCAACGGACGCTTTGCGTGTGGCTCGTCACTTTACGAGTTTGCAGCCGTTATCCGGTATGCGCTTGCAAGCTGCTGATGTAAACGCGAACAATGTAATTAACAGCACTGACGCCTTGCAAATAGCACAGCGGTTCACTGGTTTGCTCAACAATCCGAACTATCTGCGCATTTATTTTGATGCCTTATTAGGGGGTAATTTAGCCCAAGTGAGTAGCGTACACATGCATTCTGGCGCTTCGGTTAACCCTAATTTTACATGGCAGTACGTGGTGGGCGATTGGGGAAATCCAAGTTCGCCTGGTGGCATGACGGCCATGGGCAATGGACGCTGGAACATAGCTATTAACCCAATGACCTACTACAACCAAGCGCCTAATGGTCCTTTGCCAACTGCAAGTGTGATAGAAAGTATTGGCATGGTATTCCGCGAAAGCGGCCCTTGTACCTCTTGTTTGCAACAAAACGATGGCTTAAACCAAGATATTTTTGTGTTTCCAACGGTTAATCCACCTATGAGCACCTATTTAGGAGTTAAAGCTGCCCAAAGTAGTACTACTGGATTTGCTGCGGGTGATTGGTTGTTTAGTGAAGCCTTGGTAAGCGTAGCGCAGAACCAAACGACTACCGCGGTTATGGAAGGCATTTGCGTAGGCGATGTGGATGGCTCTTTCAACCCAGGAAACGTACGTATTGCGCCGAGCGTTGCGCTTGCAAACGATGGCGAAGTGGAGCTTAATGCTGGCAGATTGATTAAGCTGCCTATTCGCATTGAAAGCGGTGCACATTTAGGGGCTATTTCATTGGCGTTGCAATATGACCGCACCCAACTAACCCCAGTAAGTTTGAAGGTGGTTGATGCAGCTAAAAATGCACAAGCCCAAGTAAACATTAGCGACGATCAGATTCATTTGAGCTGGTTTGATTTGGCTGGTTGGGTAGTTACCAACGGTGAAGTTGTACTTGAGCTGGAAGCGTTCGTAACGGCTGCTGATTTAACCGAATTGCGTTTGTCGATTGGGGAAGGTTCAGAATTTGCAGATGTACAAGCGCAGCCAATAAATAACACCTTGTTACTCTTACCGGGAGTGGCTAGCAAGGCAACAGCTGCTGTTGCTAATGCCTTGGGGCTAACAAATTATCCTAATCCTTTCCGCAGCGAAACCACCATTGCCTTTGAATTGCCTGAAACAGCAGATGTTCAGCTGATGATCAGTGATATGTCGGGTAGAGCTGTTGTTAAAGTGGCTTTAGGCGAAGTAACTGCAGGAAAGCATGCAGAGCTGTTTGATGCCAGTTTGCTTCAAGCGGGTGTATACTTCTGCGAATTGCAAGCAACCGGCAAGACGCTCAGTCAGAAAGCCATCATCAGAATGATTGTACATTAAATACGAACAGCCCGTGACTGGAAACAGTTGCGGGCTATTCAATGTAACCAGCCGTGAAAGTAGTATTGGTTTTGGCGATTAAAATTGTGCTGTTTTTTGCAGCCTCCAGCGTTGCCACGGCCGGTAGTTTGACGCTGCTTTCAAGTGCGGTTTGCGAAGGAGTTGCTGAAACACCGATATTGGCTAGCCAACTTCAAGGTGTGGCCTCGATTTCTATCAAAATTAATTACGACAGCACTAAAGTTCAATATCTAGGGGTGCGCAAAGTGCACCCTAGTATTGGCTCAGGCATTACCAGTGCCAACGGAGGCAAGTTCATTGTCGCTTGGTTTTCGTTAACGCCTATTCAAATTACCAGTGATACCTTGCTGATTATTCGATGGGTTGCTTCTAATGGTGGTCTGAGTAATTTGCAATTTGACACACAAACGCCCGGAAACTGTGAATTGACGAATCTGCAGGGCAATATGTTAACCACTCAGTTTGTGAATGGATCAGTAGAAATATCTGGTGCGAAGGCACCCATTGCCATGAATCCAACTACGCTATTCAACCTTAATCAGACTAATTTTTTGTTTGTATATCGCCGACCAAGTTGCATGCAGCTGGCGGTTTTACAGGTTTCGAGAGATTCACTATTCTCCGTACCAATGGTCACGCAAGTGATGAATGATACTACCTTTCGCTACTTCTTTCCTGCATTAAGTCCACCGAGTGGCGACAGTGTGCTCTGGTGGCGCATGGGAGGGATATATAATGGGGATACCAGCTGGGCAGCCGCTGGCCGAATGAGTTTTGCATTGACTTTATCAGTCCTTGAAAAACAGCCATCAAAAGCAATCTTGTACCCTAATCCCTTTGAAAAGGTATTTTACATTCAACACTCCAGTTTTGAGCAAGATCCACAAATAACCATCCAAATGCATGACCCGTTAGGGCGACTCTTGTGGCAAGGCAGCGTGAGCGCCGAGGCGGGCAGGATATACCTGGATCAGCTCAATTTTATTCAAAATCAAACAACCTACATTCGATGGCGGAATAAAATTGCCAACGATGTGCTAATTGCCAATAAATCATCATATTGAACTAGACTAACCTATGAAGAAGATGAATAAATTAGGGCTGCTGCTGTGGCTAATGCTCAGCGCACAATTCGCCTATTCACAGCAGAATATTTTAATTACGGCTGGGAACGCTTCAGGGTGTACTGGAGACACCATCGCTGTTCCCATCACTACCACTGGTGGTAGCGGTGTAGCAGCCATTTCTTTGGCCTTGGACTATGATGTACAGGGATTAACCTTTGCCGGATTTGCCAATCCGTCTGCCCAAATAGGGCCCGGACTGCTCGTAAATGCCATCGGGGGCAAGGTGCTGGCTTCCTGGTTTTCGACCTCTGCCATCAATTTAACGCAAGGAACGCTCTTTAATGTGCTTTTTGTGGTGAATAATGGATCGGCTTTGCAGTGGGACTTGCAGACGCCGGGTAATTGTGAGCTTGCAGACTTCAATGGCAATCCCATTAATACAGGTTTTACCAATGGAGGCGTAAGTTTTTCAGGGGCTAGTATTCTGAACCAGCCCAGTGGCAATGTCAACCTAGTTGTGGGCGATGCTACTGTGTTGCGTGTTGCTGCCTCGAATGCAACGGGCTACCAATGGCAATTTTTGAATGGCACTAGTTGGGTCAATGTAATGAACGATGCGGTACACGCAGGAGCAACAACCGATTCTTTGTCGTTTACGAATGTACCAGCAGGTTTTAATGGCCGACAATATCGGGTACAAATCTCGAGTACCTGTGTAACAGCGTTACTATCAAATACCATCACCCTAGCGGTGAATTTGGGTCCACCACCACCGATTGAGGTTTATCTAACAGCAGGTTCGGTCTGCGTTGGTGATACGCTCGATGTGGTAGTTAAAGTAGACAACCTGCAACAAACAAGTGCCATTTCTTTGGTATTAGCTTATCCACCACAGGCTTTGAATTTTGTAGGCTTTCGCCAGGCAAATACGGCTTTAGGTAGCAATTTGGTCATTAACGACAACGGCAATCAGGTATTGTTGGCCTGGTTCAATGTGCAGCCGCTAAATTTGCCCGCTCAGAGCAGCTTGGTGACCTATCGTTTTGTTGTGAATGCCGCTGCAACACTCAACTGGGACCTACAAACCCCGGGGAATTGCGAGTTTGCGGATGACAATGGTGTTATTCTGCCAGCTACTTTTACGGGCAAGCAAATTCAAGCTAGCCTATTACCGGTTATCAATCAAAATCCAACCAATTTGGTAGTTGCCAATGGAGATACTGCCATTTTTACTGTCTCCGCGGCCAACGTGGTAAATTACCAATGGCAGCGCTTGCTCAACGGCAGTTGGGTGGATTTAACAGCCGGTGGCATTTATGCCGGAACAACAACTTCAACCATGTCTGTTATCGCCAGTCCAGCCATCAGCGGCGCAACCTACCGGGTTAAAATACAAGGCAGTTGTCCAGGTTTTGTGTTTTCACAATCTGCCTCTTTAACGGTAGCCGCTTCACAGCAGAATATTTTAATTACGGCTGGGAACGCTTCCGGGTGTACTGGAGACACCATCGCTGTTCCCATCACTACCACTGGTGGTAGCGGTGTAGCAGCCATTTCTTTGGCCCTGGGCTACGATGTACAGGGATTAACCTTTGCCGGATTTGCCAATCCGTCTGCCCAAATAGGGCCCGGACTGCTCGTAAATGCCATCGGGGGCAAGGTGCTGGCTTCCTGGTTTTCGACCTCTGCCATCAATTTAACGCAAGGAACGCTCTTTAATGTGCTTTTTGTGGTGAATAATGGATCGGCTTTGCAGTGGGACTTGCAGACGCCGGGTAATTGTGAGCTTGCAGACTTCAATGGCAATCCCATTAATACAGGTTTTACCAATGGAGGCGTAAGTTTTTCAGGGGCTAGTATTCTGAACCAGCCCAGTGGCAATGTCAACCTAGTTGTGGGCGATGCTACTGTGTTGCGTGTTGCTGCCTCGAATGCAACGGGCTACCAATGGCAATTTTTGAATGGCACTAGTTGGGTCAATGTAATGAACGATGCGGTACACGCAGGAGCAACAACCGATTCTTTGTCGTTTACGAATGTACCAGCAGGTTTTAATGGCCGACAATATCGGGTACAAATCTCGAGTACCTGTGTAACAGCGTTACTATCAAATACCATCACCCTAGCGGTGAATTTGGGTCCACCACCACCGATTGAGGTTTATCTAACAGCAGGTTCGGTCTGCGTTGGTGATACGCTCGATGTGGTAGTTAAAGTAGACAACCTGCAACAAACAAGTGCCATTTCTTTGGTATTAGCTTATCCACCACAGGCTTTGAATTTTGTAGGCTTTCGCCAGGCAAATACGGCTTTAGGTAGCAATTTGGTCATTAACGACAACGGCAATCAGGTATTGTTGGCCTGGTTCAATGTGCAGCCGCTAAATTTGCCCGCTCAGAGCAGCTTGGTGACCTATCGTTTTGTTGTGAATGCCGCTGCAACACTCAACTGGGACCTACAAACCCCGGGGAATTGCGAGTTTGCGGATGACAATGGTGTTATTCTGCCAGCTACTTTTACGGGCAAGCAAATTCAAGCTAGCCTATTACCGGTTATCAATCAAAATCCAACCAATTTGGTAGTTGCCAATGGAGATACTGCCATTTTTACTGTCTCCGCGGCCAACGTGGTAAATTACCAATGGCAGCGCTTGCTCAACGGCAGTTGGGTGGATTTAACAGCCGGTGGCATTTATGCCGGAACAACAACTTCAACCATGTCTGTTATCGCCAGTCCAGCCATCAGCGGCGCAACCTACCGGGTTAAAATACAAGGCAGTTGTCCAGGTTTTGTGTTTTCACAATCTGCCTCTTTAACGGTAGCCGCTTCTAATGTCGTGGTAAATGTAAGCGTGGGTAATTTCACGGCTTGCGTTGGTCAAACCATTTCGGTGCCAGTGCAAGTCAATAACTTTATTGACATTGCAGCATTTTCACTTACCCTTGCTTACGATACAGCGAAATTGCTTTATACCGGCTTTGTGGCGAACAATGCTGTTCAAAACGGTCTTATCGTAAACAGTTTCGGTACAGAAATGCGGGCATCCTGGTTTAATTTGAATCCCGCCACTATCGGTTCAGGTACTTTATTAACCTTGCAGTTTACTACCAAGGCTTTGGGACAAGCGCCGTTGATTTGGAACACCAATTTGCAAGGAGCCAATGAATTTGCCGACTTCAATGGTATTGCCCTTTTATCAACATTTACCAATGGCAGCATAAACGTTTCGGGTGCTGCCCCTCAAATTACTCAGGAGCCTTTAGCTACACAGGCTTTAGAGGGAGATACCACTGGTTTTTCAGTAATTGCTACCAATGCTAACAGCTTTCAATGGCAAGAATTGAACGGGAGCAATTGGGTAAATTTAGCGAACCAAGCGCCTTTCACGGGTGTGAATACCGCTAGTCTGCAAATTGCGAATGTACCTCTGAGCTTTTCAGGAAAACAATATCGCGTGGTTATTGGCGGTAATTGTCCTCCAGTTGTTAACTCCCTTGCGGCTACATTAACGGTTACGCCGAATGTAAATGCCATAGTGTTGAGCTTGCCTAATTTGACGACTTGTGCTGGAAGTAGTATAACGGTTCCCATTGCGGTCGAAAACTTCAATAATGTAGCTACTTTTTCGTTGCGCATCCTCTATAACCAATCAAATTTGGTATTTACCGGCGTGAGTGGTGTCGTGCCTCAACTGCAAGCTACTTTAGCTTCAGGAGCGTCGAACGGCCGAGTGAATTTGAGTTGGTTTGGTATCAATCCAGTGAACTTAGGGAGTGCAACTATTTTAAATTTGAATTTCACTGTTAATGGAAGCAGCACATTGGTATGGGACACCGTGAGTGCAGGCAGTGGTCAGATTGGCAATTTAGCAGGAAATCAATATGTCAGAATTTTGGTTGGAGGTGCCATTACGGCTAATCCAGTGCCTACTATTAACTTTCCTACTTTGGGGAATATTTGTTTGAATCAAGCAAGCCTAAGCCTGCAAGCCACGCCAGCAGGGGGTGTTTTTTCAGGCACAGGAGTTAGTCAAGGTGCCTTTAGTCCAACAACAGCCGGCGTAGGCACCCACATCATAACGTATGCTTATACCGATTCTTTAGGATGTAGCAATACTACCACACGATCAATTACTGTATTACCTATTCCCAATGGCAATGCCGGTGCCGATCAAACCATTTGTTTGGGTGGAACGGCAACTTTGTTAGCATCAGGAGGTAGTACTTATTTGTGGAGCACGGGCGCTACTACTGCCAGTATTTCAGTTACTCCTTTGGTAACCACAACCTACACCGTTCAAATTACCAATGCGGCTGGATGTAGTATTTCAGATACGGTGGTTGTGAATATTTTCTCGGATCCTAACATGAGTGCTGGTGCAGATGTATCGATTTGTGCAGGCGGAAACGTACAGTTGCAAGCGAGTGGCGCCACACAATATTTTTGGACGCCCTCAACAGGCTTAAGCGCCAACAACATTGCCAATCCACTTGCAGCGCCTCAGCAAACTACCTCTTATGTAGTAGCAGGTTTAACAGCAAGTGGCTGCGTATCATTGGATACCGTTGTTGTTACTGTTAATCCACGACCAACCATCGATGCAGGTCCAAACGCGATTGCTTGTAATGGATCTGCAGTGCAATTGAATGCAACAGGTGGTGTAAGCTATAGCTGGGCACCTGCGGCGGGTTTAAGCGCCGCCAACATCGCTAATCCGATGGCCAATCCTACGAATACAACACAATACATTGTTACAGGAACCAATGCTAATGGTTGTACGAACAGAGACACAATTATTGTATTTGTGCCAAGGGTGAATGCAGGCAATAACCAAACCATTTGTAGAGGTGGATCTGTTCAACTACAAGCCGGCATTACAGGTAATGCAGGCAGCGGAGTTACCTACAGCTGGAGTCCTGCTACTGGCTTGAGTAACAATAACATCGCTAATCCTGTAGCAAGTCCTATAATTACCACCAGCTATACGGTTACAGCTAGCACTGCAGGAGGCTGTGCAGTAACAAGTACGGTGGCTGTTATTGTAAATCCGACGCCAACCATTGATGCGGGCATTAATGTGTCGATTGCTCCAGGGGCATCGGTGAGTTTGAATGCGAGTGCCGCAGGCGGTTTGCAGCCCTACACCATTAGTTGGAGTCCTGCCGCTGGCCTGAGCAGCACAAGCAATCTCACGCCAGTAGCTACCCCTGCAGCTACAACCATGTACTACCTCAGTGTAACTGGCACCAATGGTTGCGTTGTTACGGATTCGGTGTTGGTTACTTTGGATCCTAATTTGTTGGGCAAAAACATCCAAGGTAAATTGGTTTATGACAATGCGTTGTTTAGTCCAATTGGGGCGGGTTCGGTAGTCCTCAATGACAGTCTTGGCGTGCTTATTTCCAGCGTAAATGTTGATGCTGCGGCAAATTATCTATTCCAAAACCTCAACAATGCGCCTTACATTTTACAAGCCACCACCACCAGAGCTTGGGGCGGGGTAACTTCGGCCGATGCCTTGTTGATTAATGGCTATTTTGCCGATCCAACCTTGTTTTCGGGTTTAAAAGTTAAAGCGGCAGATGTGAACAACGATGGGGTCATCAATGCCAATGATGCGCTGCAGACCTTGCAACGGTCGGTGAATAGCATCAGCAGTTTTGCAGCTGGCGATTGGGCGTACAGCAACGATACAGTGATTGTAGCCGGACAAAACGTTCAACGAAATGTTCGTGCCGTGTGCGTGGGCGACGTCAATGGCAGTTATTCCGCTGGTTTGAGGATTTTACCTCGGGTATTGCTTTCTGAAGGTATCCGCACGGGCAAACCAGCTTTTGGTTCTGTGCAAGTGCCGCTTTATTTAGAAGAGGCCCTTGATCTAGGATCTTTGCAACTGGAGCTTGAGCTCAAACCAGGGGATGTGTTGGAATCTGTGCAGCTTCCGGGCAGCAACTTCCAGCCAATTTTTAAACAACACGGTCAAATGGTGAAAATAGGTTGGTTCAGCACCCGAGACGCACTTGCTTTAAACGCTGGGGATTTGCTGATGACTTTTAACATCAAAACTACCGGCTTTGGAGTGTCTGGTAGTCCATTTGAAATAGTTGGCCAGAGTGAATTCACTGATTTAAAGGCAGAAGTATATAGCATGGTGCGGGTGAGGACGCCTATTTGGACCAGCAGCGCCATCGCAAACGAGTTAGAACTACGCAATTATCCAAACCCAGCACGATATTTTAGTCATATTAGCTATGTGATTCCGGCAGCCGGACAAGTAAAATTGGTGTTGACAGACGTTACAGGAAGAGTGCTAGATACGCCTGTGAATGCTTCTCAACAAGCTGGCCGGTACGAATATGAGTTGGATGCTTCGCAATTGGCCGCTGGCATGTATTTTATCCGTTTGGAATTATACAGCGAGGGTACCATCCGTACCACGCAACAAAAAATGATGATCCAGAAATAAACAGATCCAACCTAAAAAATCACAATCATGAAAAAGATATTACATTATGGTCTGTTGGCAGTGTTAATGACGCTGATTTCTAGCCAAATATTCGCTCAATTTACGGGTAGCATACCTGTAGTTCAGGCTACGCCAGGAAGCCAAGTGGTAGTGCCTGTTTTAGGCCAAGGTAATGGCATTAATGCGTTTAACATTGGCGTAAAGTTTGACCCAGCGGTATTGACCTTTGTAAGCGTAAACTTGGTAGGTACGCCGATCGAGTTTGCATTAGTAAGCAGTAGTTTAAACGGAAGTCAGCTTCAAGTAGCATTCGTTGGAAACAACTTAACGGTTACTGACACACTCTTTAAAATTTTATTTACTTACAACGGTGCTGGTGGCGTTTCCCAGCTTTTGTGGAACAAAGAGTACACGGAGTTCACAGGGGTAAATAGTCAGGCAATTAGTGCCAATTTAACGGATGGGGTGTTTTATTCGAGTGCGGCAACTGCAGCGGTGAGCGCGAACAGCGGGAACGCTGAAATTTGTGAGCTGGGTACGGCGCAGTTTAGCGCAACGGTAAGCAATGCCACGAGTTTTCAATGGCAGCGCAGCACGAATGGGGGCAGCACTTTTGCAAATTTGAGCAATGGAGCAGGTATCAGCGGTTCAACTACCGCAAGTGTTTCTCTTAACAACCAAGGCCAGGCTGCCTCTGGGGATTATTTTCAATGTGTTGTTACAAATGCGGCTGGGAGCGCATTAAGCATTGCCCAGCGCTTAAAAGTGAATGCCGTAACAGGTATTTCGGTAACGATTGCGGCTGCGCCAGTAGGAATTACTTGTGCAGGAACCAACGTAACATATTCCGCGACGCCTTCTTCAACGGTCACAAATCCGGTTTATCAATGGCGGGTGAATGGCTTAGCTGCAGGCACCGGCGTAACCCTTGAGCGCAATAATTTTGAAGCGGGAGACGTGGTGAGCTGCGAAATTTCTTCCGCGAGCTGCGTGAGTGGTTCTGGCAATCTAACCGCACAAGTGGCGGCTTTGCCAAATGTTTATACAGTAACCGGGGGAGGGGCTTATTGTGCCAATGCAACGGGTGTACAAATCGGTTTGTCTGGCTCAGATACAGGCGTGAATTATCAGCTGAGGTTGGCAGGTCAAGCAGTTGGTGGCTTGGTGGCGGGTACAGGACAAGCACTTGTTTTTGGTTTACAAACTGCGGTTGGTGCTTATACGGTAGAAGCTGCCAACGCTACAAATTGTAGCAGCACCATGCAGGGAACTGTCGCGATTTCGATCAATGCGCTACCAGTGGCGGAGGCAGGGCCGAACGCCAGCATTTTTATTGGTAACAATACACAGTTACAGGCGAGTGGAGGTTCCAGCTACAGTTGGAGTCCGGCAACTGGCTTGAGTGCCACCAATATTGCCAATCCTGTTGCTGCACCTGCTGTAACCACTATTTATTTTGTAACGGCAAGCAGTATTTTTGGTTGTACAGCGATCGATTCGGTGATTGTTACCGTGAACCCATTACCCGTAGTAAATGCAGGCAGCGATGTGGCGCTTTGTGCAGGTGCAGCAGCATTTAACTTGGTGGGAAGTCCTGCCAACGGTAGCTGGAGTGGCAATGGTATTGCTTCTGCTAGTTTAGGCACTTTTAATCCGGCTTTAGTAGGAGTGGGGAGTTGGAATGTGGTATATACCGTTACAGATGGCATTAATTATACGATCAATGACACTTTGATTGTAACCGTGAATGCGCTTCCAGTAATCGTTTTTGGAAATATTGGTGATTTTTGTATTAATGCAATGGCTCTGGCCCTCACAACAGCTAGCCCAGTTGGCGGTACGTACAGCGGTTCTGGCGTGACCGGAGCAATTTTCGATCCAGCCAGTGCAGGGGTCGGCACGCATGTGTTGAGCTACAGTTTTACCGACAGCGCTACTGGTTGTAGCAATGTAGGTAGCATCAGTGTGGTCGTAAATGCACTTCCTGTTGTGAGTCTGGCGCCTTTTGCAGCGGTTTGCCTGAATGGCAGCAGTGCGGCTTTAACGGGTGGTGCGCCAGTTGGTGGAACGTACAGCGGTTTGGGTGTAAATGCTGGCAATTTTAATCCAGCGTTTGCTGGTGTAGGAAGTCATATCATCGTGTACACCTATACTGATCCTCAAACCAATTGTGCGGCCTCAGATTCGCAAACCATTGTCGTTAATCCTTTGCCAGTGGTCAATTTCCCTTCTTTAACTGCGCTTTGCATCAACCAAAATGCTTTGATTTTGAATATGGGTACGCCAGCAGGTGGAAGTTATGCTGGAACAGGAGTGAACAACAATCAATTTCTACCACAATTGGCTGGCATTGGTTCTTTTGTAATCACCTACACCTACACCGACAGTGTTACCGGCTGTGCGAATTCGGACACGAGCGTAATTGTCGTAAATGATGTGCCTTTGGTTACCTTAGATACGTTACAAGCGGTTTGCGTAAGCGCGCCTGCTTTCAACTTAACAGGTGGCTCACCTGCAGGCGGTGTTTATTCAGGCGTTGGGGTATCAAACGGACAGTTTAATCCTTTTGTGGCTGGCGCAGGGATACATCAAATCACGTATACCTATGTTGATCCTACTACAGCATGCGGAGGCAGTGCCACCAAGAGCATTATGGTAAATAGTGGTCCGGGTATGCAGCTATCTCCCGCTGGTCCAACCTCCTTTTGTGTTGGCGGTGCTGTCACTTTAAATGCTGCGCCTGTTGCGGCAACTAGCTATGTGTGGTTGCGTAACAATGTGGTAGTAGCAGGTGCTTCGACCAATAGCTTTATCGCAAATCAAAGTGGTAGCTACCGTGTTTTTGGAACAAATAGTTTGACAGGTTGCAGCGATACTTCAGCTGCGGTAGTTGTTACGTCGAATGCATTGCCGAGCGTGACTATTACGCCGGCTGGGGCAACCACTTTCTGCGCTGGCGGCTCGGTGGTGCTGAATGCTGCCCCTGCAACGGGTATGAGTTATGTATGGTTATTAAATGGCGCGGTGGTAAGTGGACAAGTCACTGCTGGCTTAACAGCAACTTTGGCTGGTGCCTACCGCGTAATCGCTACCGATACGAGTTCGAGCTGTTTTGATACTTCTGCCACGGTAACGGTAACGGTAAATG
>Ga0209284_10004776_pt1 | contig 14776 bp, 8 predicted proteins | sample FRY03_FD_187211 | JGI IMG/M metagenome (GOLD analysis project Ga0209284, IMG submission 187211) | Freshwater microbial communities from Lake Fryxell liftoff mats and glacier meltwater in Antarctica - FRY-03 (SPAdes) (version 2) | ecosystem: Environmental > Aquatic > Freshwater > Ice > Glacier... | reverse complement strand
CGGACTTCCTCTCGCAGTTGTTCATACCTCTGTGCGAGGGTGCCGCCCGGAGCGCACAGCGCGCTGGCCGCCTGGGTCAATGCGCTTTGGCTCAGCTCAATGCCAGTCATGTCCTTGAGTACCCGCGGCACTTTGCTCAGTGGGAGTCCATGGTGATAGTGCAGCGAGAACGCCTGGGCCAAAATCTGCGGCCCCGTCCGATGCGCACTGGCTCCATGCTGGCCAGCCATCAGTTCTGCATGAGTGCCGCGGCCCCGCCAACCACAACGCGGACAAAAACCGACTTCCACGTGGAATCGTTTGATCACACGCACCGGTTGCGGCGGCGTGTCCTCCACTGTGGCCACTTCTTCGCCCACATCCAGCGGCCCGCCGCATTGCGGACACTCCCGCGAATCCAACGGCGCCGAAAAATCCTTCACCTCATCGGCGGGGCCCGCCTCGGGTTCACGCCGATTCCTGAATACTCCCACCCCAGCTTTGCGTCCCGGCTTCTTTGGATCCGCCGTCCGTTTCCCCTTTGAGAAAGGCGCAGTCGCCCGCTTGCTCTCCCGCAACTGCTCCTCCAGCTGCACCGTGCGCGCCTTCAAGGCCCTATTCTCCACACGCAGCGCGGCGTTCTCCGCCTCCAATACCTCCACCCGCTCCAGCAAATCCATCACCAGCCCCACCAGTTCGGCGTGGCTCACTTTTACAAGGCTTTCACGGTTTCGACGGATCAAAATTTCCAATGTGTTTCGGAAATCTTAATCACTTTCCCGTTTACTGCAAGCCGCTAATCAATTACCACTTTTTCAATCAGCAAGACGACGTCTCGCTCATTGGAAAAATGGTGGATCAGCGCGGCTCAATCACTTTCCGAATGTCGAAAAGCGTCGTGGTGCCGCTGACCTCATTGCCGAGCGCGAGGAGCGGGCGTCCAGTCGGGCTGTCCTCGGCCTTGATGAAGTACACGCCCTCCGGCCCAAGGTCTCCGGCCGCGGGATTCGAGATATCGGGTTCGTCTTCGCCCTCAGGTGGCTCCAGCGAGAGAGGAATCGTGTCGCCGTTCTCATCGGTGAAGTTCCGGTTATTGATGTAATCCACATAAACCGGCGCACGGGGATTGCCGATATCGTAGACTACGACTCCGCCGATCCGCTCAAGGCCGATAAACGCATAATCGCGACCATAGGCTTTGCCAACGACCACGCCTTCGGGCTCGGGGCCCTTGTCGTCGCTTCGGTTGTCAAACTCGCTGTTGCTGTTCGATGCGTTGAAGTTATCCGGATACGCCTGTGCCGTGATCCATTCAAGGTCGTCACCGCTGTCAAAGACGAGCCGGCCGGCGGCGTCCCAGATCGAAAATGACCGGGCACCAAACGCATGCAGCTCGCGGTAGCTTCCGTCCGGATTCCGGCCGCTGGCGCTCGAGATGTTCAAGCGCCCAAGGTTCGCCCGGTTCTTGATCACGTCCGGATTGGGGAAAACCGCAGGGTCCAGCACCACGCCGCGGTTGCCCACGCGGATGGGTTCAATGAAATCGCCGTACTCACGCGCATCCCCCTCGTTGGCAGTGACGAGGTATGTCTTCCCGCCGACGCGATAACTGGCGATTGCATCCGGCATGTAGAGGCCCTTGACCGGCCATGGACGAATGTTGATTTTTCCGTCGTCGTTGCTAGCGTCAAATCCATTGTGCCGGACATTCACAATTCCCAGTTGGACCGGCTCGGGAACGTAATTGCGCACAAAAGTGCCATTCGGGATCACAGTGATGTTGGCCACGCCGAAGTCGTTGTCATTGATGACTGCGATCGTCCAGGGATCAATCACGGCAAGACCTTCGACTTTTGCGGTCCGATTATACCGCGCAGCATTGAGATCGACATAGAGCTGCTTCTCAACCGGGCGAATCTTGCTTGCAACCATTTCAGCAACGGTCAATTGATCCACGGTCTTACCGGTTTCGCCAATCATTCCGGTGCTTTGGGTCTCCGTCAACGCGGTGGCTCCGCTCAGATTGAATTGATAAATTTTCTTTTCAATGGTGGCCATGGGATTGTCCGGGATCTTGTCGTCATCGCGTTCGATCACGAGAAACTCGCCGTTGCCGAAGGAGACGGCGTCGCCAATCTTGTCCGCCCGGGTATTCGGCGCAGGACCAAGATTCGGGTTGTCCATCACATAGATGAATTGGCGGGACGACTCGTCGATCGGATTGAATTCAACGAGGCGGATATTCCGGTTTGCATTGAGCACACCATTTCCAAGGGTGGCCGGATTGCGCAGCGGGCTTTGGACGAAGGCGTAGATCAGGCCGTTGTCGATGGCGATGGCTTCAAAGCCGCGATTCTGGCGGCGCTGGGCGAGCACGGCGGGAAGCACTTCTTCGCCAAAGGTTCCAGGGGCCGCCCCGGCGGCGGCGGCGGTGCCGATCGGTACATACCGCTTGATCAGCCAGCCGTTCGGATTGAAATGATAAAGTGCCGGGCGGTATTCGTCGCACATCCAAAAAGTGCCGTTTTCCTCGAAGACGATCCCTTCCATGTCGGCACCGAGCGGATCAAGTGGGAGGGGCTTGCCTAGGAGGTCCACCGGCACCTCATCGTTAAAGGGCTGATTGGGATCCGGGCTGATGGCTGTGTTCGGCAGACCGGTCAGCAACTGGCCCTGAGCGTCCTTCAACTGAATGCGCTCGGTGATGAAAATTTGCCCCGAATTGACAAAAACTTCAAATCGCACCACCTCAGGGGCAAAGGCGGGCAGAAGAAACGGACGCAGGATGCCGTTTGGCTCCGCATTCGGACCACGGTCGGTGTGGGTGACAAATTTGTAACGCCCGGTGACCGGATCAATGCCCTCGAACGAAAGCCCCGAAAAGCCGCCCAGCGGAATGGTCTGGCCGCCGAGGGTGGTTCCTATTGAAGGAAGGATATCCGGCTTGAAGTTGTAGAGAATGGCGCGCGCCTGCATCGCCGCATGATCCTTCGTGCCAAGAGCGACAAGGCGGGTCACCTTGGCCGATGGGATGTCAACGATCGCCAGCGCATTGTTTTCCTGCAGCGTCACCCATGCTGTTTTGGAATCATGGGAGACAGTGATGTATTCGGGCTCCAAGTCCTGCGCTATCGTTGGATTGTTGAGACCGAATATTCGGATGGCCGGATCGATCGGACCCGTGTTGAATGCAACAAAACTTGCCGTGCGCACCTTTGATTGATTCAGCTTTTTAGCGCCTCCGGCCATATCGATGATGCTGACCGAGCCTTCCGGGTCCACCGTGTACGAATTGTTTGGTTCGCCCTCGTTGGCCACCAGGACGAAACGGCCGTTAGGCGTGAAGGTGATCATGTCGGGAAGTGCTCCGACCTCGACCTGCGCGATAAAATTCAAGGCGCTGTCGAAAAATACCGCCTTACCAGGTGCGGTCTTGGTTTCGTTCTCCACCGCCACCGCGATCAGCCCGTTGCGCACGGCCACGTTGTTGGCACCAGCGCCGTAGGCTGTAGCGTCGATGGAGCCAACTTTCTCCGGCGCCGCGGGATCGACGATGCTGATCACGTCCACCTCGGCGGATCGTGCATTGATCACGAAGAGGCGCTGGGTGGCGGGATCATGCGCGACGATCTCGGCGGCACTGACGCCGAACTTTCCGCTCGCATACGTTCCCAGCTTTTCGAGAGTAATCCGGTTCGGATTCGCGCTGGCCGCCGTCGCGGAAAGTGCGGACGCGATTAGCCAAGCGAACGAGTAGTGTAATAAATTAAGGCTCATATTCTAGGTTTACAATGATCATGACACCGACACGACGTCATGTGCAGCCAGCAGAACCCAGCCCACCGTTTCCGACAAACGTTCGCTGGTGACAATACCGCCCAATACCATTCCATTCGGCTGGTTGTGATCTGGCCGCGATTGCTGGCGAGAACGACACGCCGTGGCTCGACGCTCCTTGGGCGGCAAACCGCCGAAGTCGATCGTGGCGGGGCGGTCTGGTTTGATACCCCTTCTTTTGGGGGGTTTAGGCGCACTGCGTCACCAGGTCGGGTTGGACGCCGAGGGCGCCAGTATAGAGGGTGGCGGTGGCGGGCGATTCGATGCCGCCCCAGCGCGATAACGGGGTTCGGGTAAGGAGCGCGCATTCACTTCAGCTTCCGACCGACCGCGCCCATGCCCGCCAGCACCAGCCCCATCAGCACGACCGTCGAACCAAGCTCGGGGACCGGGTAATCCATGCGCGTGAAAAACGTAGCCGGTACACCGCCCGCCCCGTCTCCCCGAATGGTGATCTCGTGATCTCCCGCAGGCAGCACCAAGGAGCCAATGCTGTACCATCCGCTTTCCCATGCTTCATCGGCGGTGAAGTTGGATGGCGGGAAGGCCGCCCCGGCCTCCACCGAGGTGGTGAGAATCAGCAAGCCGTAGTTGTAGACGTAGAAGGTGTCGTCGAAAAAGAACGCATCCGTGATGCTGAACACGGCCGGATCAAGCAGGCTGATCAGATACGGCGAACTCAGCGAATCCGTCCCGGCGGAGTCAATTGTGTCAGCAGTCCAGCCGCCTCCGAGGCTCGGGGCGGCGGCGGCGGCGCCATCGATGAACGCAAAGGCAGAGGACGCGAGAACGACGCAGGAAAGGAGTGTCTTTTTCATGATATGGCTTGGCTTGGTTTGGTGGATTGTTTTGAACGCAACGCAACCAACTATCAGAAACCCGCCGAAACTCCCGGAGAAGAGTGTGAAGGTTCTGCCACCTAGTCTGAGTGGAGGTTGCTTTGAAGGGCCGGATGCGGGTGGCCACCGTGCCCGATGGCGGCGTCGTTTACCACGGGGGCCGGACCAAACTCCCTTCGCCCACCAAGCACCCCGTAAGGGAAATCGAAGACTCCCACTGAAACAACCTCCCGCGGGGCCGAGAGTGGAAAGTGGACAACCGGTACGCGGCGCCAATGGAAGGGAAAAGAGGCTTGCGTAATATGTTCGTCTGAGTACACTGATCGATCATCGTGGTTCGCGGTCTTCTTGTTGATCCCACGACCAGCGGCGTGTTTCGCGATGTGTGCGAGGATCGGGCAATTGCCTAGGGTGTCGGCATGTGGTGCCGGCGGAAAAAGGTTTTGCCTGTTCCGAGGGCGACCGGCACGATGGTCGTCGGGTCGGGCATCCGGTCTGCTTTCGCCAATGGTCCTGATTGCTGCCTTCTCGCGTGGGTGCCGTTTCCTTCAGCGGATCGTCGTGCTGGGGGCAGCCGCCCCCCTGCTGCTGGCTGCCGCCGAGCCGGAGCCGCCGTCACCGTCATTCCAACGGGAAGTGCTGCCGGTCCTGACCAAATACGGCTGCAACACCGGAGGATGCCACGGCAAGCTGTCCGGCCAGAATGGCTTCCGACTCAGCCTGCGCGGATATGCGCCCGAGTGGGACCATGAGTGGATCACCCGGGAGGTGAATGGTCGACGACTCGACTTCGCTTTTCCCGATCAGAGCCTCCTGGTGAGGAAAGCGACCGGCGGCATCGTTCACGAGGGGGGGACGCGCTTCCGCTCGGGGTCTCGACCATGGCGCATCTTGATGGACTGGATCGCCGGACGCGCGCCGGGACCGATCACCGACGAACCGATGCCGGTCGCGCTGGAGGTCACTCCAGGCGAGGCGGCTCTGCGGCCGGGCGAGCGCCGCGCGCTCCAGGTCGTGGCCCGGGATGCCGATGGGCGCACCACCGACGTGACCTGGCTCGCACAGTTCTACTCGAACGACGAAGCCGTCGTCGGCGTCACACCGGCGGGAATGGTCACCGCCCGCGCCCACGGCGAAGCCTCGGTACGCGTGCACTTCCTCAATCTCGTGCAAGTCGTCCGCCTGACCATTCCATTTCCGCACGACGTCGAGGCGGGCCTCTATGCCAGCGGGAGCAGCCTGATCGACGGCCCGCTCTTTGCGAAGTTGCAGGCGCTGCGGCTCCCGCCGTCGGGCGAGTGCGATGACGCCGGCTTCGTGCGGCGGGCGTTTCTCGACACGATCGGTCTGCCACCCACTCCGGAGGAAGTCGATGCCTTCCTCGCCGATACCGCCCCGGATAAGCGGGCGGCATTGGCCGACCGGCTGCTGGCGCGCCCGGAATGGGTCGATTACTGGACCCTGCAGCTGGCGGATGTTCTGCAAAACCGCAAAGAGCGCGACCACGATGTGCGCGGTGCGAAGGGGGTGCGTGCGTTTCATGCCTGGCTGCGCGGGCGCCTGGCCGGCGGAGCCGGCTGGGACCGCATCGCCCGCGACGTACTGACCGCCGGTGGAGACGTGCGCGAGCGACCGGAAATCGGCTACTTCATCACCCTCCTCGGCGAAAGCCGGGAGGTCGAAAAATCCGAGCTGCCCGACGCCGCCGCCCAGTCGTTCTTGGGCACCCGCATCGGCTGCGCCCGCTGCCACAACCACCCGCTCGAACGCTTCACCCAGGACGATTTTTACCATTTTGCCGCTTTCTTTGCACGCACCGGGCTTGATCGTGTCAATCCCCAGCAGGGAGGCACCCGGCTCGTGTCGCAGTCTCAGGAGGAAAAAGAACAACGCCGACGCATCACGGAGACGACCGCATGGCTGCGCGATGCCGAGGCGTCCGGCAAACCGCAGGCAGAGCGCGACGGCGTGCAGCACGAACTGGCTGAGCAGGAAAAACACCTCGCAGAACTGCTGGCCCGGCCGCCGCAGGTCACCCAGCCGCGCACCAACCGCCCGGTGGTCGCCCGTCCCCTCGACCGCTCCGCCATGACCTTCGCGCCGGAAGTCGATCCACGTTCGGTGCTCGCCGACTGGGTCGTCGCCAGCCCGGAATTCGGCGGTGCCATGGTCAACCGGATCTGGAAGCACTTCTTCACAGTCGGACTGGTTGAGCCGGTCGATGACCTCCGCGCCAGCAACCCGCCATCGAACGGACCGCTCTGGGACCTGTTGGTGGCGGAGTTTCGCGCCCACCGATTCGACCTACGGCACGTCATGCGCCTTATCCTGACCTCGCGTGCCTATCAGCTCAGTTCGGCCACAACGCCTGAAAATCAGGCCGAGACCCGGTTTTACTCGCATTACTATGCCCGACGGCTGCCGGCTGAGGTGCTGCTCGACGCCATGGCTGCCGCCACCGGGGTGCCGGATCAATTTCAGGGGTATCCTCTCGGTCTGCGCGCGGTGCAGTTGCCGGAGCCGGGGGTGTCATCGTATTTTCTCACCCTCTTCGGCCGCTCCGACCGCGTGACCGCCTGTGCCTGCGATCGCCGCGGCGAGGTGTCGCTGCCGCAGCTCCTCAACCTGCGCAACGGGGACGAACTGCAGCAGAAACTGGAAGGCTCCACCGGCCGCCTTGCCACCCTCCTGAACCAAGCGGATGACGAATCGGTCATACGGACGCTCTATCTCGCCACGGTCGCCCGCCGGCCGTCCGTGGCCGAGCGCGACCTCATACGCAGCCAACTCGAGGCCGATGCGCGCGCGCCCGTCTACCGCGATCTTTTCTGGGCTCTGCTCAACTCCAAGGAATTTACCTTCAATCATTGACCGCTCCATGTTGACCATCGGCCACGGATCCGCCCGCTCCCGCCTCTGCACCGGCAGGACCCGGCGCGACTTTCTTCGTCTCGGCACCCTGGCACCGCTCGGACTTTCGCTACCCGCCTTGCTGGCTGCTGACCAGGCCCGCGCCGCGGCTGGCACCCCGCCAGCGCGCGCCAAATCAGTCATCCTCGTCTATCTGGGCGGCGGGCTTTCCCACCACGACAGCTTCGACCTCAAGCCCGATGCCGTGGAGGAAATCCGCGGAAAATACAAGGGCATCCCGACAAGGGTGCCAGGCCTGCACATCGGCGAACTCCTCCCGAAAATGGCGTCGATCATGGACCGTCTGGCACTCGTCCGCTCCGGCACGCATGAAAACGATCATCACGAAACGGCGACCAACTGGGTGCTCAGCGGCCGCTTCGGCACGCCCTTCGGCGACCACCCCGCCCTCGGGGCCGTCGTCGCCCACGAGACCGGCTTTTCCGGGCTCGTGCCGCCGTACGTCGCCGTGCCCAAAAACCCCTCGTTCACCTGGGAACTGGGGAAGAGCGCCTGGCTTGGCGGCCGCTACGAATCGTTCAAGTGCGGCAATCCGAACGATCCGTCGTTCAAAGTGCGCGACCTGAACACCGGAGCCGCGGTCACGCCGGCCGCGCTGGTACGCCGGCGCTCGTTGCTGGAGGCGATCGATCAGCTCGGCGCGCGGGTGCAAGGCAACGACCAGATTGCCACCTACGATGAGTTTGGCCGGAAGGCGGCCGAGATGGTCCTCTCGCCGAAGGCGCAGGAGGCATTCGGAATTGATCGAGAATCGCCGGCCATTCGCGACGACTACGGCCGCACGGAATTTGGCCAGAGCTGCCTGATGGCGCGCCGCCTGGTCGAGAATGGCGTGCGCTTTGTCACCGTGAACCATGGCGGCTGGGATCATCACGAGAAAATCTTCCAGGGGCTCGACGCCAAGCTTCCGGAGTTCGATCAGGCATTTTCCGCGCTCATCCGCGACTTGGATGAACGCGGACTGCTCGCCGACACGCTGGTGGCGTGCTTCGGCGAGTTCGGTCGCACACCCAAGGTTAACGACAAGGGGGGGCGGGATCACTGGGGCCGGGCGGCAAGCCTGCTCTTTGCCGGGGCGGGGATTCACCGCGGTCTGGTGCTCGGCTCCACCGACAAAAACGGCGCTTTTGTCACCGACCGGCCGGTGCGGCCGGCGGACGTGGCGTGGACGATTTATGACGCCCTCGGCATCGACCCCGCCCAGGAGATTGTCACTCCCGAAGGCCGCCCCGTCGCCATTCTCGCGGAGGGGGCACCGGTGCGGGAATTGTTTTCATGATCATGCCTGCCTTCTTCATGCGGCCCCCGCCGCGATGGGCGCGGTCATGGATGCCATTGGCCCTGGTGCTGGCGGGCGCGCCGGCCTTGCCGGCCGCGGACAAGCCGCCGCCCCCGCCGCGCGTCACCTCACTTGTGCCCCTTGCTGTGCCCCAAGGGTTCAGTGGCACCGTGCGCCTGCGCGGCGTGGGTCTGAAGGACGCCACTGCCGTCCGCGTCGACGGAACAGCCCAGCCCCTGAAGCTTGAGATCAAGGAAAAGAAGGACGCCGCCGCGCCGGCCGGCATGGAGGCTTCGCTGGTCGGCGACAGCGAAATCGTGGTCGAGTTGGTCCTGCCCGCGGAAGCACCCGCCGGGCCGCTGCCGTTGGTGGTGGCGGTCGGCGAGGATACGGCCGCGCCGGTGACGCTGATCGTCTGCCCAGCCGCGGCCCTGACTGCGACGGGTGATCCAGGTTCTGGATTTCAGAACGCGCGGATGATCGAGGCTGGCCAGCACGTCCCCGGTGCCATCAGGGCCCCGCGCTCCGTGGATGTGTACTCGGTGGCGGCGATCGCCGGGAAACGGCAGCAGGTCACGATCAGGGCGCGTGGGATCGCCTCGCTGCTTGATCCGCTGCTGACCGTGTACGATCGGAACGGCCTGCAGCTGGCCGTGCAGGACGACGCCAGCATGGACAATCTTGATGCCGCGCTCGAAGTGACGCCGTCCGCCGATGGCCCGATCTTCCTCGTCGTCCAAGACGCAATGGATTTCGGCAGCGATTGGCATTCGTATCTGCTGGAGGTGGCTGCATGCCCATGATCCGCCGCGCCTCCATGCTGCTGGCAACCGCCGGGCTGGCCGCCGGAGCCGCCGACGAAGCGGTCAGCTTCACGCGCGACGTCTGGCCTGTGCTCAAGGCGAACTGCGTCTCGTGCCACCGCCCGGCCCGGCACAAGGGAGGGCTGGACCTCAGCTCGATGGCCGGTTTGACCAAGGGCGGCGAGGACGGGCCGGTCATGCGTCAGGGCGCTCCGACGGACAGTCCACTCGTCACCGCCATCAGCGGTGAGGAGCCGGACATGCCCCCCGAGGGCGAGCCGCTGACTGCCGCGGAGGTCGAGATCATCGCGCGCTGGGTTGCCCAGGGAGCCGCGGATGACACCCCGGCCGAAGGCCTCGGGACGCGTCGACCTGCTGAACCGCCCGTATATCACGCACTGCCTTCCGTGCCAGCCATCGCCTTTTCGCCCAATGGCATGCTCCTCGCCGTGGCCGCGCATCATGAAATCATCGTGCGCCGGAGCGGCGACGGCACACTCATCGGCCGCTGGCTGGGCGATTCGCCGCGGCTCGAAACCCTCGCGTTTTCCCGCGACGGGCGGTTCCTCGCGGCCAGCGGCGGGGCGCCGTCCGAGTTTGGCGAGGTTCAGGTCTGGGACGTGGCCGCCGGCACGATGGTTCGGTCAATCCGCGCCGGAACCGACACGCTTTACGGCGTCTCTTGGTCTGACGATGGCTCCCGCCTCGCCGTCGGCGGAGCCGACAAGCTCGTGCGCGCTTTCGACGCGGCCACCGGCTCTCCGGTCATGCAGTGCGACAACCACCTCGACTGGGTCTTTGGCACCGCCTTTGTCCACGACGGTTCCCGCCTCGTCTCCGTCAGCCGCGACAAGGGGGTCAAGCTGATCGAAGTCGCCAGCGGCCATCTCATCGACGATGCGGCCCGGCCCCGCGAGCCTGTCTTTGCCCTCGCCCGGCATCCGCACGAGGACCTGGTCGCCTTCACCGGCAGCGAAGGACGCATCCGCCTGCACCGCATGGTGCCGCGCGGCGGACGCCTCAAGGAGGGTGACGACAGGGAGGAGAGCGCAGTGCGCGAATTCGACGCCATGGGCACCCCGCTCCAGGCCGTCGCTTTTGATGCCGACGGCGCGCGCCTGGCCTGCGGAGGTCTCAGCGGCGAGGTCCGGATCTTCGTCACTGACACCGGTGAGCGGAGAGCGACGATTGCGTCGAACGGTTCTCCCGTATACACCCTGGCCTTTCATCCCGTGGAAAACTGGCTCGCCATCGCCGGCGGCGATGGCCAGATCCGCTGCCATGACGCCGCCGATGGTAAGCTCATCAAGTCATTTCCGGCGGTTTCAGTGGGCGAGGCAGTGACGGCCGCGTGGTAGGAATGTGTCAGGCTTTTCATCGCCGCGAGCGTGAAAGGGTGTCCCAGGCCGGACGCGGCTGGGTGGTAGTCCTGAAAATACCCACTGAAACCACCAGCGGGGGTGTTTCGCGGTGTGCGCGCCGCGCCTTTCTGTGCGGTTGGGGACGCGCCTTCCGGCCGGGATTTTCAGCACCGGCGCGAGTGGATCCGGGATCGATTGCGGTGATTAGCGTCGCTTTTTGGGGTTGAGGTCTCCGCTGAACATGAGTGAGCGCCGAGAGCTATCTCAAACGGCTGGACGGAACCGGCCGCCAACTCCGCACTGGGAAACGCGGCCACATCCCCCCGCACGTGCGCCCCGTCCTTGATCGGCTCGACATTGAGGTCAAAACCTGGGTGGAAAACGTCCAGCGCGACAGACCCAGCGCGAACCCGAAGCGACCGCATCGCGACCGCGCCGCCCATATGGCGGTCCACATGCGTCAGTCTAGGGGCGACCGACCAGCATGGCCAAGGCAGGAGTGGCGGTCCGGGTACTTTCTCAGCGCCCGCGGCCAGCGTCGAAGGCTGGCCGGCGGCCGTATGGCAGGTCAGCCTGCTTGCCGGTGGCGGTGATGGTGCCATACCCATTCTTGTTGTAGTTGTCGATGTCCCGGTACACCTGCGCGTCACCACGGACACGGACCGCTCCGCCCTCGTCGACCTGCACGATGCGACCCGCAAGGATGGCGTTGCCACCCTGCGAGAGGTTGAGGTCGACGTTACCCTGGAAGCGCAGGCGGGACGATCCTTCAGCGTAGAACTTGATCATCTCGGCGGCGTTGATGGTGCTGCCGCTGATGACCAGTGCATCGCGATCAGCAGTGTTAAAGCCGCGGGCGCGAATAAGGTCGCCATTGAGCGTGGCATTGCGCAAGTCGATCAGGCTGTTGGCGGCGGGATCGACGGTGTCGATGAGTATGTGCGAAGCGCTGAGCTGCGAATCACGCACGGCAATCGGTGCGCCGTGCGTAAGCAGGGCGATGCCGATGGAACTGGCGAGCGAGCGCAGTTGCGAACTGTCGGTGATGGTGATGCCTGCGCCCCCTGGCGAACTGGCGAGCGTGATGGGAAGGCTTGAGGAGGCCAGGCTGGACTGCTGCACCGAGATTTCTGGTGCCGTGGCCTGGATGCCCGACGTCTGGTCGATGGTCGATCGGGCAACGCGCACGGCGGTACCGCTGACGAGGTTGAGGCTCGAACTGGAGTCGGCGGCGGTGGCGATGCGGGCGGAATCGATGTGAAGTAGTCCGGAGGCACTGAGGCCGAGTTCGCCAACGTTGAGCACCGAAGTGGTCGCACTGTCTCCAACCCTGAGTTCGCCGACGGCAACATACAGATCTCCGTATTGTGAAGTGGATGGAAGCCGGGTTTCGCCGCGAATGAGGAGTTCCGGACTCCGGCGCGCGTCGCCATCGGGAAACATCCAGATGGTCGCATCCTCCTGACTGCCGCGGGTTCCTTCCTTGAGTGCGTAGCCGGGCGTGCGCAGGGCAGGGGTTCCGTCGCCGCCAAAAACCGTAGTTCCATCAATGATGTATTCAGGGCCCTCCACCACGCCAGCGCCGCCGCCGCCGCTGGATGGAGCGCGGGGCGGAGATGGACGCGGGGCAGGTGCGGGTGGTGGCGCGGCGGCCACGACCGGTTCGCGCTGCCGACTAACCGCCGAGTCGGCCTGAAGGCTCACGCTTAGCCCGGCACCACTGAGAATCAAAGGCGTAGGAATCACCTCGCCGCGGCGGACGACGCGGGCCTGCCGCTCAGTGGCGCGGTCAAAACGCGGGGTCGAAGCCAGGGCCGGAAAATCGGCTCCGAGCAGGACCGATGTGCGGACCAGTTCCTGCAGGTCGATTTCTACGCTGTCGGGCAGTCGCTTTTCGGCGGGATTGATGATGAGCATCTGGCCCTCGCGCAAGCTGACGAACTCTCCCATGAGCGCCTTGAGGCGGACGGTGACTTGACCTTCGATGCAGGTGATTTTGATGTACGTCTGCGGCTGATAAGCGACCAGCATGGTGCCTTTGACCGTGGTCTTGGTTTCCGGGGTGTCGACGGTGATACCTTCACGCCCAAAGGTGCCGCGTCCGCTGCTGGCCATCATGATCCCCTGGCGGAGCGACAGTGCAGTATCGTTGAGGAGGACCGCCTCGGTTTTGGAACCGGCGCGCATGACTGATCCTTTACTTCCAAGGGAAATCTGTGTGCGTGAATCACGACCGGTGGCCAGTGCGTCGCCGGAGGCCAGGGGCGTCCCCGGTGCGGCGGCGGGGGTGGCTCCGCCTCGCACGGAGTTTTTGGCGAAGTCCACCTGGGCCGCCCCGGCGAGGGGAGGGCCGGCCAGGGCCAGCAAAACGGGAAGAAAAGTGGCGGAAAGTGGATTCATGGTGGAAAAATCAGTCGAATGTGAACTGGAGGGCACGGGGCGAGACGGGCGGCACGGGAGACGGTCACCAGCGGACTTGCAGCCCAAGAGTCACGCCGGTCGTGAACGCGTCGTAATCGAAAACATCCTCATCGGAATCGTTGAAGGTGGCTGAGGCGCTGGCGGTCGCAGTCAGCCAGTCGGTCAGGTGCCAGGCGAGGTCGAGAGCGACCACTTGGTTCACATCATCGCGGCCGAACATCTCGTAATCGTAAAGCGCGGCGCGATAGAAGACGCTGGATTCGAAACTGGCCGTCCATTTGACGCGGTAGCCAGCGGTTGCGCTGTATTCGTCGCGCCGCGGCTCGTCATCGCTGGCGTCGAGGCTCCAGTCGGCATTCAGACCGAGCCATGCCTGATGCCCGCGGCTGATCCGCCACGTTTTTTGCACGCCGGCGACCAGGCTGTGGTTGTCGAAATAGTCGTCGCCCCAGCGCCACGGTTCACTGATCCGGTAATACCGGTACAACAGGTGGCTGACGACATCGGCAAAGACCGGATCGAAGGCGGTCCCCTGCTGCGGGGTGGCATAAAGCAGGCCGGCATCGGCGCTGAGCAGGTCGAAATCGAAGAAGCTTGCGTCGTTGTAGCGATAGATTTCGGTCCCGGCGGAGGTGGTGAAAAACAGACCGCCCTTCAACTGCGGGGTGTAGGAAGCACGCAGTCCGGAGCGCAGAAAGACATCGTCCTCTTCGCCACGGTCCACCAGGGCAACGTTGTCGGTGTAATGGACGCCCAGATCCAGGCTGACGGCAAACGGTTCCCAGTTGGACCGCCGATACATGATCCGTTGCACCCCAAATTCATCGTCCCCCTCCATTGGCGGGGCCGATTCTCCGGTCAGGCCGGGCCCGGCAACGTCCTGACCGCGCGGCAGCCCGGGGTTGGTTTCCACGGACGCCTGGCGGGCGACCTCGACACGGTCTTGAGCCGCCAGAGGCAGGGCGAAGGCAAGCAGGGCCAGACAGGTGGCGCTCCAGGTGTGGGCGTGTGACGGGGTACTCATGGGATGGCAGACACGGAAAAAAAACGCCATGAGGAAATACTAATCCGGAACGTCCGGCGGTGTCGAGCCCAATCCCGTGGTTTCGCCCCGCCACCACGGCGGATTTTTTTGCACGGACGGGGTTTTGCGGGAATTGTTCCGCCAGAGTCCCGTGCAGCGATTCGCCCTGCGCTCCCACGGCGGATTTTTGCAAATCCCCAATCAATTTAAAGTAATGTGTTAAGGATAAAGTGCTGGACATTTTGGGTTCGGAGGGGCAGAAGTGGATATGGCCCGAGGAAGTCGATTTCGCATGCCCGCCC
>Ga0209284_10004771_pt1 | contig 14794 bp, 11 predicted proteins | sample FRY03_FD_187211 | JGI IMG/M metagenome (GOLD analysis project Ga0209284, IMG submission 187211) | Freshwater microbial communities from Lake Fryxell liftoff mats and glacier meltwater in Antarctica - FRY-03 (SPAdes) (version 2) | ecosystem: Environmental > Aquatic > Freshwater > Ice > Glacier... | reverse complement strand
ACTTGAGCCACATCGCGCAATGCTTCTATGGCAGCGGCGCGACCCGGTGCCATAATCTCGGTGTTAGCGGGCATCGAGGGCCAACTCCCTTCGGTCGCCGAATATTCCTTGTGGTCTGAAAATCATGAGCAACATCAGACCTAGCCCCATCAGCATAAACCGAATTGAGCCGACATCTGTCGCGGTAAGGAAGTCGATGTAACCATTATTGATCAGTGAACTCAGGACTTCGCCAAATCCGGCCAGCAGGAACCAGAAAATGACCGTTCCAACAATTGGACCGAATACCCGGGCCGCTCCGCCGAGTAGCAGGATCGTGAACACGAAGAACGTGAAGTCTGGTTGAAAGGTGTCCGGTTGGACAGATTGCTTCGCAATGGCCCACAAGATACCGCCAAAGGCCGCGATACCGCCACCGATGACGAGTGCTTGTAGCTTGTAGACGAATACATTTTTTCCCAGGGAGACAACGGCGTCTTCGTCTTCGCGGATTCCCTTGACCACGCGACCCCAGGGGCTGCGGACCAAGCCCCACACAAGCAGGGTGAAAAGCAACGCCAGGCTCCAACCGACGATTACGACCCAGAGGTCTTGACGGCTCCAGCTGAGCACGGGCAGGGTGAAGTCTGCCGGCAGGGGATTGAGGTCGTGAAACTCTTGGCCCAGTTTCCCGTTGAGCCCCTGTGCACCACCAAAGACATCTTTGAAAGCAATTGATCGGACCAGGAGACGAAGTAGCTCACTGGCGGCGATCGTGACAATTGCGAGGTAATCGGCGCGCAATCGCAGAGTCGGGATACCCAGTAAAAGAGCAAGTAGTGTGGACGTGATCAGGGCCACGACAATGGAAAGCCACAGGCTCAGATCAAAGGTCAGCACGATGACGCCAACGGCGTAAGCGCCGGCGGCGACGAATGCCACTTGACCGAAGTTGAGTAGCCCCGTGTAGCCGAATTGAACGTTAAGGCCGATTGCCGCGAACAGATAGATCAGCGCTGTGACACCAATGGCCTGGGTGATGGTGAGTGAGAAAATTTGACCGAAATCCATCGCGATCAACCCACCCTTTCTTTTCGACCAAGCAATCCTTGAGGCCTCACCAGCAGGATAAGAATCATCAGGAAGAGTGCGCCTACGGTTTTCATCTCGGTGGGGATAAACAGCGTGGTCATTTGGATAAAGATTCCGACCACCATGGCGCCAACGATCGCACCATATATTGTTCCTAAACCACCCAGAATTACAGCGGCAAAAAGTACAAGCAGCATCCGTTGACCCATATTCCACACGGTGTTTTGGGTTAAACCAAGGTAAATGCCAGCGAAGGCTGCCAGTCCCGCACCAATAATCCACACCACTGAAATCACTCTTTCGACGTCGATTCCGGTCGCTGAGGCTAGTGCAGGGTTATCGGAAACGGCGCGAGTGGCCTTGCCAATACGTGAGCGTTGCAACCAAATCACGGTGGCCGCTAAAGCGATGACGGCAAGTGCGCCAAGAATGAGGGCTTTCGGAGTCGTATTGAACGGCCCAAAGGCGATCCCAGGCTGGCCGGCAAACTGCTTGTAGGTTTGGGGTGCACCGCCAAAGATCAGAACCAAGGTGTACCGCAGGAAAATTGCCAAACCAATAGTAACGATCATGGCGGCAATCAAGCCGGTCTTGCGTCGTCGCAGGGGGCGCCACAGAATACGATTTTGCCCCCAGCCATATACGAATGCGGCAAAAATAATCGCAATCGGCGCAGCAATAATGATGTTAACTCCGGCGGTGTTGATGGCAAGGGCCGTAAACGCTCCGAGGGACAGCAACTCACCGTGGGAGAAGTTTGTCAGGCCGGTGGTGCCAAAGACCAGGTTCAGCCCCACAGCGCCGAGGGCAATGACGAGTCCGTAAAGAATTCCGTCCAGAAAAAGCTGAACGACCCGCTCACCGGTGCCTGAACTATCCGCGACAATCCCTGACTCACCACCTTCCGAGAGTCCGATAAGAATTCTTTTCTCACCGCCGAGCACCAACAGGGAGCGGCTGGCGTCTTGCTCATTATTGAGGGTGATTCCTTCCGGCAGGGTGGTCTGATCAATTTCGACGGTGTAGGTACCACCGGCTGGAAGTGGGACGACAAAAACACCTTTCGCATCCGATGTACCGGAAGTGATCACCCCATCCGGATCAATTGCACTGACCACGACCCCTTCAACGGCAACACCCGCTGGGGTGGTCAAGGTCCCGGTTATGGAGGATTCAGCCGCGTTGGCCGGTGAGAGACCCCCGGTGATCAAAAAAGCGACGGATGTGAGGAGAAGGACTCCCAGTGCTAGTCGAACGCGTCTAAGCACGTGTGCGTACCTCCGGGTCTAGTGAGCGAACAGTAAGCACGGCGCTGTATCGAGTCATGCGAGGTAACTGCTGAAGTAGAACTCGGAGAACCTTACCCCCGTCAATCATGAAAGGACAGGGCTTTTTGAGATGAAACACGATTGTTACCCACTTGTGAATGTTTTAGATCCGGGGCTTGCGGGCCATTGCGGTAAGCCGAGATGTACACACCCGCTCGCCTAGGTCGTTAGTAATCACAATTTCACTTGATAACATCGTGTTGCCGGCGCTGATCATGGTGGCAACCCCGGTCACAACGCCATCACGTGCTGACTTGTGGTGGGTGCAATTTAAATCTATGCCCACCACAAGCGCGCCTTGCCCAAGACGCTGATGTGCGGTGATCCCGGCGGCAATTGAGCCCACGGTCTCCGCCAATACTGCGCTCGCTCCACCGTGCAGGAGTCCATAAGGCTGGGTATTGCCTTCAACCGGCATTGTGGCGCTGATGGTCGCCAAGCCTTGGGCGTCAATGGATGCACTCAGCAGGCAAATTCCCATTCGCTCTCCGAGGGCGCCCATTCCAATTTCACGAACTTCCGCGGTGATATCGGTTGCGGCTTGATCACTGATGTTGGTCATAGTGAGAAAGCCTATGGTGTATCGGGACAACTAGTATCGGACTATGTCCCGAAATCGATTACTTCTTATCGATGGACACTCGATGGCTTACCGGGCTTTCTTTGCTTTGCCGGCTGAAAACTTCAGTACTAGCACAGGGCAACCGACGAACGCGGTCTACGGATTTACCTCGATGTTGATCAACCTGCTCAAGGAATACGACCCAACACATATTGCCGTTGCATTTGACGTTTCTCGGAAGAGTTTCCGGACGGATATTTTCCCCGAATACAAGGCCACTCGCTCAAAGTCACCTGACGAATTTAAAGGCCAGGTCGAATTAATCAAAGAGGTCTTGGATGCAATGTCAATTTGGCGTCTGGAAAAAGAAGGTTATGAAGCAGACGATCTTATTGCGACTTTGGCGACGCAGGCCAGCGCTGCGGGCTTCGCAACTGAAATTGTTACCGGCGACCGGGACTCGTTCGCGCTGGTTTCACCTTTGGTTACCGTTCTGTATCCAAAAAAGGGGGTCTCCGATCTTGCTGTCATGACGCAGGAAGCGATCGAGATCAAATACAAACTGACGCCGGCGCAATATCCCGACTTTGCTGCCTTACGCGGGGATCCAAGCGACAACCTTCCCGGAATACCGGGAGTTGGTGAAAAAACCGCTCAAAAGTGGATTAACGAGTTTGGAACCCTTGGCGTGTTGGTTGATAAGGCTGACACGGTGGGCGGGAAAGTTGGAGACTCACTCAGAGAAAACCTAGCCCAAGTGCTTCTCAACCGTCGGATCACCGAGTTGGTGCGTGATGTTCCACTTGAATTTAGCGTGGATGAGCTTGATCGCAAGCCCTTCTCGTTGCCGGACATTTATCAACTTTTTGACACATTGCAGTTCACAGCATTACGGGGAAGGGTCGAAAAACTACCGGGTGCTGTCGCGGCCAAGGGTGATGAACAGCAAATCGCTTCACAAGATGTACCCGTCCAAGTTGTTCACCGCAAGATGTTTCCCGATTCGACCCACGCTGACCTGCTTGCTTTGCGAGGTCCGGTTTCGATTGCGATTCAGGGGGAATTTTCTCGTGGAACCGGAGTGATCAATTCACTGGCCGTTTGTTCGGGCGAAGAGGTACACGTGCTGAGTTCGATCTCCGAGCAGGATGCACCCAACGTCATGCATTGGTTGGCAACGTGCGTCAATGAAGTAACTATTCATGACGGAAAGTATCTTTTGTGGACGTTGGCGTCCTTTGGAATTGACATCTCCCAAGTGAGAATCCACATGGACACGGCGCTGGCAGGTTACCTGATCGACCCGGGCCAAAGGTCCTATGAACTTGCGGACCTGCTCCAACGCGAACTTGGCCGTAGCCTTGAGGAAACCGAAGATCAACTCTCGATGTTCGGTGACAACGAGACACATGCGAACTTGGCACAGGCGGCTGAACTCATTTGGGAGCTGGGCTCCACCTTGTCCATCCGACTTAAGGAACTCCAATTATTGTCGCTGCTCGTCGACATGGAAATCCCAACAGAAATAGCTTTGGCGCAAATGGAAAACGTCGGTATCGCGGTGAATTTGAATGCCCTTGAAGGCCTTTCCGGGGAATTCGCCGACCACATGCGTTCTGCGGAAGCTGCGAGCTTTGAGTTGGTTGGGCATCAATTCAATCTGGCATCCCCTAAGCAATTACAAGAAGTGCTTTTTATTGAACGGGGATTACCAAAGACTAAAAAAATCAAAACCGGTTTCACCACTGACGCAGAGGCGCTAACTAACCTTTTCGCTCAAACGAGCGATCCGTTACTACAACAATTATTGAGTTGGCGTGAGGAATCAAAACTGCGGCAAACAGTGGAAGGTCTTATCCCGCTCGTTGATTCAGTTGGTAGAATTCACACCACATTTCGTCAAACCGTGGCAGCAACCGGACGACTGTCATCGATTGATCCAAATCTGCAAAATATTCCAGTTCGCACAGAGGCCGGCCGTCGGATCCGGGCGGCTTTTATCGTAGGAGCCGACACCTCAGGAAATGATTTTGAATGCCTACTCACAGCGGACTACAGTCAAATCGAGTTGCGCATCATGGCTCATTTGTCTAAAGACGAAGCACTGATTGAGGCTTTTAAATCCGGTGAAGATCTACACGAGAGCGTCGCTCGCAAAGTTTTTGACGTGAGTGAAGTTACGCCAGACATGCGACGCCAAATCAAAGCGATGTCCTACGGGCTGGCCTATGGACTTTCACCTTATGGACTAGCAGCTCAACTTGACATCTCAACGGAAGACGCCCGAATCATGATGGATGATTATTTCCGCAGATTTGGTGGAATCCGCTCTTATCTCGCGGAAGTGGTCGAAATAGCTCGCAGTAAGTTATACACCGAAACGATGTACGGCCGACGCCGTAAGTTGCCGGACTTGGTCAGTGATAACCGCCAACGGCGTGAGATTGCCGAGCGTATGGCCCTTAACGCGCCAATTCAAGGCAGCGCCGCCGATATCGTCAAAATCGCGATGCTCAAAGTTGACCAAGCCTTGCGGGATGCTCATTTGAGATCCCGGTTGCTCCTTCAGGTGCATGACGAGCTGGTGCTCGAAATTGCCGTTGGTGAGACGGAGGAAGTCAGCCTTTTAGTCCGGGAACAGATGGGCTCGGCCGCTTCGTTGCTCGTTCCATTGGACGTGAACGTGGGAACCGGTCCGAACTGGGATGCCGCTGCCCATTGAGAATTAGTGAAGCATTAGGCTCCAAATGTCCCATGTGCTTGAGGATCAGACCTAGAATCCTCACGAAAAGGTGTTTGGGCACCCACAACATCTATCCACCGGAGCCACTTTCTCCATGACTATTCCAACCGTAATTTCGACACCGCCCCAGGTAGCAATTAACGACATCGGGACCGCCGAGGATTTCCTCGCTGCAATTGATGCCACAATCAAATACTTCAATGACGGAGATGTCGTTGAAGGAATCGTGGTTAAGGTCGATCGAGATGAAGTTCTCCTTGATATCGGCTACAAAACAGAAGGTGTCATCCCTTCCCGCGAGCTCTCGATCAAGCACGACGTTGATCCCAGTGAAGTGGTGAGTGTCGGCGACATCGTTGAGGCACTCGTTCTCACCAAAGAGGACAAAGAAGGTCGTTTGATTCTGTCCAAGAAGCGCGCACAGTACGAACGCGCATGGGGGACCATTGAAAAGATCAAAGAAGAGGACGGTGTTGTTGAAGGTCTCGTCATTGAGGTTGTCAAGGGTGGCCTAATTGTCGATATTGGCCTTCGGGGCTTCCTGCCCGCATCCTTGGTCGAGATGCGTCGCGTCCGCGATCTGCAGCCTTACATCGGTAAAACCCTTGAAGCTAAAATCATTGAACTCGACAAGAACCGCAATAACGTGGTTCTTTCCCGTCGCGCCTACCTGGAAAAGACCCAGAGTCAGGTCCGTCAAACCTTCCTCAACCAGCTTCAGCGCGGTCAGATTCGCAACGGGGTGGTGTCAAGCATTGTTAACTTCGGTGCATTCGTTGATCTTGGTGGCGTAGATGGACTCGTCCACGTCTCTGAACTGTCATGGAAGCACATTGACCACCCATCCGAGGTCGTTCAGGTTGGCGACGAAGTAACCGTCGAGGTACTGGAAGTCGACATGGACCGTGAGCGGGTATCTCTTTCGCTCAAGTCAACCCAAGAGGATCCTTGGCAGCACTTTGCACGCACGCACGGAATTAATCAGGTCGTGCCGGGCAAGGTCACCAAGTTGGTCCCATTCGGTGCATTCGTCCGCGTTGATGAGGGGATCGAAGGTTTGGTGCATATCTCCGAACTTGCCGAGCGCCATATTGAGATGCCGGAGCAGATCGTCCAGGTCAATGACGACATCTTCGTGAGAGTGATCGATATTGATCTTGAGCGTCGACGTATTTCGCTTTCGCTCAAACAGGCGAATGACTCATCTGATTCACAGGCGATAGAGGAATTTGATCCTTACCTCTACGGGATGGCACCAGCATTTGACGAGGCAGGCAATTACACCGGTCCAGCGGGATTCGATCCCGAAACCGGTGAATGGAAAGTCGGCTTCGAAGAACAACGGGCCGATTGGGAGCGTGAGTATGCGGAAGCGCACTCACGTTGGGAAGCGCACCGCAAACAGGTGACCGAAGCAAAGGAAGCCGATCAGGCTGCTGCGGTTGAGTCGGGCGATGCGAGTGCGTATTCATCAGAGTCAATGGCCAGCGAGGGAACTTTGGCCGACGATTCAGCTTTGCAGGCCCTTCGGGACAAACTCACCACCGAGTAATCTTGTGGCTCAACGAAAACCTTTTATCGTCGGGTTGACCGGTGGTATTGGATCGGGCAAGTCAACAGCGGCGTCGTGCTTTTCACAGCACGGCGCTGTTGTTATTGATGCCGACATGATTTCGCGGGAACTAACGGCAGACGGTTCGCCGGTAGTCGAGGAACTAGCGGAAAAATTCGGCAACGGAATCCTTCAATCAGGTGGTTCACTGAATCGTGCGGCTTTGGCAACTATTGTGTTCGCAGACACGATGGCGCTGACGGAACTCAATGAAATCATGCATCCCAGAATTCGCTCGGAGGCACTTGCGCGAATCGCCAATGTTGAACCGGACCAGATTGTTATTTACGACATGCCACTGCTTGTCGAAACTCACTCGGTTGACATGTGTGACGTTATCGTCGTTATTGACCTTGAGGTTGAACGACAGATTGAGCGGCTTGTGGCGCATCGCGGGATGAGTGCAGAACAGGCGCAGGCAAGGATTAATAATCAAAGTTCTCGCGAGTTTCGAAATCAGGCAGCGACGTGGGTAATTAATAATAGTGGAACAACGCAGGATTTCGATCAGGCTTGCACTTTTGTCTGGGAAGAGATTCTGGAACGAGCCCATAAGATTAGGTTGTGACCCGACCAATAACCGATCTCACTCGAACGGTTGCACCATTCGAGGTGATCTCGCCATTTAAACCATCGGGGGATCAACCGGCGGCCATTGAGGCTCTCACCAGGAGGATTCAATCCGGTGAGAAAAATTCCGTTCTGCTGGGTGCTACCGGTACCGGTAAAAGTGCCACCACCGCGTGGCTGGTGGAAAAGTTACAACGACCAACCCTGGTAATGGCTCCCAATAAAACTCTGGCGGCTCAATTGGCAACCGAGTTTCGTGAATTACTGCCGAATAACGCTGTTGAGTACTTCGTGTCCTACTACGACTATTACCAGCCAGAGGCTTATGTGCCCCAATCGGATACTTTCATTGAGAAAGACTCAACGGTCAATGAGGAAGTGGAGCGGCTCCGACATTCCGCCACTAATAGTTTGCTCACCAGGCGTGACGTGATTGTTGTTGCAACCGTGTCCGCGATTTACGGGCTGGGCACTCCCCAGGAATATGTTGATCGCATGATCCGCCTACGGGTAAACGAGGATTACTCCCGCGATTCATTACTGCGAGCTTTGGTTGGTATTCAGTACACCCGCAATGACATCGCATTTACCCGGGGCACGTTCCGGGTCCGGGGAGACACCGTTGAAGTGTTTCCCGTCTATGAGGAACACCCAGTCAGAATTGAAATGTTCGGTGACGAAATTGAGCGAATAATGACCTTGCATCCCGTCACCGGGGAAATAATTACCGAAGACAAAGAAATGTATATTTTTCCTGCCACGCACTATGTCGCAGGGCCCGAACGCATGTCACGAGCAATCGGTGACATCCAAGTCGAGTTAGAGCAGCGAGTCGCCGAGTTTGAAAAGCAAGGAAAGCTCCTTGAAGCCCAGCGGATAAAGATGCGAACAACGTTCGATATCGAAATGATGCAGCAGGTCGGGTTCTGCTCCGGAATTGAGAACTACAGTAGATTTATTGACGGCCGCGAATCGGGGAGTCCACCCAACTGCCTCATTGACTACTTCCCGGAGGACTACCTTGTCGTCATTGACGAATCCCATGTGACCGTCCCTCAGATCGGGGCCATGTTTGAAGGGGACGCGAGTCGCAAACGAACCCTGGTCGAACATGGATTTCGGCTGCCCAGCGCGATGGACAACCGGCCACTGAGGTGGAAAGAGTTTGAAGAACGAATCGGTCAGGCGGTTTTTCTTTCTGCCACACCGGGTCCATATGAACTCACTGCCGTTCAGGGTGATGTTGTGGAACAGGTAATCCGACCCACCGGCCTGGTCGACCCTGAGGTTGTGATTAAGCCGACCAAGGGCCAAGTTGATGACCTGATCCACGAAATCAGGCTCCGAGTTGAAAAAAATGAACGGGTCTTGGTCACAACTCTCACCAAGCGGATGTCAGAGGATTTGACGAATTATTTGGCCGAACACGGGATCAAAGTGCAATACCTGCACTCCGAAGTTGACACTCTTCGTCGGGTGGAGTTGCTGCGAGAGCTGCGCTTGGGAGTTTTTGACGTCCTGGTGGGTATCAACCTTTTGCGCGAGGGGTTAGACCTTCCCGAGGTGTCACTGGTTGCAATCCTTGACGCCGACAAGGAGGGTTTCCTTCGTTCAGGAACATCTCTAATTCAAACCATTGGTCGTGCGGCTCGAAACGTCAATGGGCAAGTACACATGTATGCCGACAAAATCACGCCCTCGATGGCTAAGGCGATCGATGAAACGAATCGACGTAGAGCCAAACAGGTTGCCTACAACAAGAAAATGGGCGTTGACCCTCAGCCACTGCGCAAGAAAATTGCTGACATCACCGACATGCTTTCCCGCGAAGAGGAAGATACCGCCAAACTGATAATCGCCGAAAAATCTCAGTCCCGCAGACACACGCCCAGCGGAGATCTTGTGGCCCTCATTCAGGAGCTCAGTGATCAGATGCGCGCCGCTGCAGCCGAATTGCAGTTTGAGTTGGCTGCCCGACTACGCGATGAAATTTCAGACTTGAAAAAGGAACTTCGCGGAATGCAGTCCGCAGAGGCGAATTAATCAATGGAAACATCCCTTGGGCTGTGGCTTATCACGATCGTTGGCATCGCAGTGCTCATGGCTTTTGATTTTTTTGCCATCACTCGTAAACCGCATGAAGTTAAATTCAAAGAGGCACTGCTAGCGTCAATTTTATACGTCGGCGTTGCAATCGCTTTTGGGGTCTTTATTTTTCTCTGGCAGGGATCGCAATACGGTACGGAATATTTCGCCGCCTACTTGGTGGAGAAATCACTCAGTGTTGACAATCTATTCGTTTTCATTATCATTTTGACGCAGTTTGCTGTTCCGTTCAATTTGCATCAACGGGTTCTGCTAATCGGGGTTGCACTAGCAATCGTGTTGCGGGGCATTTTTATTGCGATCGGGGCCAGTGCCCTCGAGTACTTCTCATTCACTTTCGTAATCTTCGGTGCGTTGCTCGTGTGGACCGGTGTTCAGTTGATGCGGCACCGCAACGAGGATCCGGATCCGCAGGACAACATTTTGGTGCGAATTGCACGCAAGCGTTACCGTTTCACCGACGGATACCACGGCACATCATTGTTCATTAGAGTCCATGGTGTTCGGTTCGCAACGCCACTCCTGTTGGTCATGTTTGCGATCGGAACCACAGATCTTCTTTTCGCTCTTGACTCCATTCCGGCGACATTTGGAGTGACCCAAGAGCCGTATCTTGTTTTTACCGTGAATGCCTTTGCCCTACTGGGTCTACGGGCCTTGTACTTTTTACTCCGCGGCCTGCTCGACAAGTTGATTTACTTGTCGTTGGGTCTTTCCGTCATTTTGATTTTCATTGGAATTAAACTATTTTTGACCTACTTCCATGAGGTCGATAATTCGATCCCAAAAATTTCAACGAACCTGAGCTTGATCTTCATCGCGTTTGTGCTGATCGCCGTATTCATTGGATCAGCCATCAAACTAAAACGTGACCCGGGTGCCAGAGGTCATGCGGGTCGAATCACCGAAGAACGCCCCGAGGATCAGACTTAGCCCGGGAGTTACCAGCCCCTGGATTCCCATTCGGTTAAGGACGCTCGCTCGGCTCCAACGCTGGTGTCATCGCCGTGCCCGGGATACACCCAGGTGGTGTCGGGAAGGGAATCAAAAACTTGTGACTTCACGCCGTTGAAAAGAGTTGTGAATTCAACCGGGGTGGTGGTCTTCCCCACGCCGCCGGGGAAAAGACAATCTCCCGAAAACAGGTGTCCGTGGCCGAATGGGTCGTCGTAGAAAAACATGCTGGCCCCGGGGGTGTGACCGCCCGTGGTCAGTACTTTTAAAGAAATATCCCCGAAGGTAAACATTGATTCTGGAGACATCGCATGATTGGTGGGCTCACCGATTAACTCGATGTCGCCTTGGGGTGCGTACGTCTGGGCCCCCGTGGCGGCCACTACCTCTGCCAACGCATTCCAGTGATCTTGATGACCGTGTGTGGTGAGAACACCCATGAGGCTATCGGCGCCGATCAAGTTGAGGAGCCGCTCTGGTTGGGCCGCGGCGTCAATGAGAACTTCGGTGCCCGTATTTCGGCATCGTAATAAATAAGAATTATTGTTGTAAGGACCGACAGTGATTTTGCTGATGATGAGATCGGTCAATTCACGAACGTGGGCGGGTCCCTCTATCTGGGTGTTTCCTTTATACATGCCAAAATTATATCCACGAGGGATGACTCTGGGAATATTGTTTAAAGGTTTGTCCACGAACCTGATTTGTGAATATTGACTAAATTATTTTCCATTATTGAGCGATCCGGAAGAGCGGTTAGGGAAATTCCCTGTCAGAATTCCCCGCATGGACATCAACGGCACGGCTGGCCCCGCACCGTCTGAACCTGGCGCGGCGGGTATCGGTCCGGACAAGGCGGGTCTGCCGAGTCGCCACACGACCGTTGGTGCGGCACGCGCGCCGCACCGGGCGTTTCTTCACGCGATGGGTTTGACCCCACAGCAGATCGGACAACCCTTCGTTGGGGTCGTCTCGACCTGGAACGAGGCGGCGCCGTGCAACATTGCACTGGGGCGTCAAGCGCAAGCGGCCAAGGCGGGGGTCGGGGCAGCGAATGGCACGGCGAGGGAGTTCACCACCATCGCGGTGACAGACGGTATCGCCATGGGGCACGCTGGAATGAAGGCCTCATTGGTCAGCCGCGAGGTGATCGCGGACTCCGTCGAGCTCATGATGCGCGGGCACTGCTACGACGCCATGGTCGGTATCGGTGGCTGCGACAAGACCTTGCCGGGGCTGATGATGGCGATGCTACGCCTCAACGTGCCGTCGGTGTTCCTATATGGCGGGTCGATCTTGCCGGGTCGCTTCAAAGGCCGAGATGTAACCGTCCTTGACGTGTACGAGGCCGTCGGGTTGCACGCGGCTGGGGCTATGAGCGACGCCGATCTCACCGAACTGGAAGAAGCAGCGTGTCCATCAGCGGGGTCGTGCGGCGGCCAGTACACCGCAAACAGCATGGCGTACGTCTCGGAGGCGATAGGTCTGGCGTTACCAGGCTCGGCCAGCCCGCCCGCATCGTTTGACTCCCGCGACCGCTACGCGCATGAAGCCGGTATCGCGGTAATGTCGCTGCTGCGTCAAGGACTGCGACCTCGTGACATCGTTGATCGTCGCTCGCTGGAAAACGCATCCGCGATCGTAGCGGCGACCGGCGGATCAACCAACGCCGTCCTACACCTGCCGGCACTCGCCAACGAGGCAGGCATCGATTTTGACCTATTTGATGTGGCCGAGGTTTTCCGGCGCACCCCGCTGATCGCTGACCTCAAGCCCGGGGGGCGCTACCTGGCCAAAGACGTCCACGACATCGGTGGTGTCCCAGTCGTGATGCGGGCTTTGCTCGACGGCGGGTTTCTGCACGGGGATTGCCTTACCGTTACCGGGCGCACGATCGCGGAAAATCTTGAGGATATTCGACTGCCGAAGGATCAGGATGTCGTGTTCCCGACCACCTCGCCGTTGTCGACAACCGGAGGGCTGGTCGGTTTGTCCGGCAACCTCGCCCCTGACGGTGCGATCGTGAAAGTTGCCGGCCTACACATTCGGGAGTTCACTGGCCCCGCGCGCTGCTTCGACCGGGAGGAGGACGCCTTCGACGCCGTCATTAACCGGCGCTACAACGCAGGTGACGTCCTTGTGATCCGTTACGAAGGGCCCCGCGGAGGACCAGGCATGCGCGAGATGCTTTCCACGACCTCGGCCCTCTACGGGATCGGCGACGGGGAAAAGGTGGCACTGATCACCGACGGGAGATTCTCCGGAGCTACTCGCGGTCTGTGTGTTGGACACGTCGGACCCGAAGCGGCCATGGGCGGGCCGATCGCCCTGATCGAGGATGGGGACGTCATTGAGATTGACACTGTTGGCGGCACACTCACGCTGCACGTTGATCAGCAAACTCTCGACTCGCGCCTAGCGCGATGGAAGCCTCGTGACCACGGCAATGGCAGCGGAGCCCTCTGGCGCTACGCACAGACCGTCGGGTCCGCACGGTACGGGGCCGTCACCCACCCGGGCGCCGCCGCCGAGTCTGTCTCATTCGCTGACATCTAAACGATTTTAGTAATTGTCACCAAAAAATGACTGAGAGAACAACATTGGAATCAACAAGGACACGACTCATGAAGTACTACTCTGGGCCCGTAACGGATGACAAGGACTGCCACATCGCCGTCGTTCTTTACATCGAAAGTTGTTGAGACGACACGGTAAATGCTGTCTGGGTACTGCTTAAGGCTGCTAATGCTTGTTGGGTTGCGCGGATGGCGCGACATTTTGTTGGTCCAGGTTCACAGATTTGATTGGTTCGCAGCCGTTCACTAGCGCAGTCAGTGATCGTATTTGGGTGAGGATCAACCGTTCATGGCCTCCACAGCCTCGACAGGGCTCCTCAAAGTGAAGCGAGCCAGGGCAATGTCGTAGGTGCTCTCGACGTTAAAAATCGATGTCAGTCCCTTCACCGACATAAGATGAAGTATGAAATCTTTGTGGCTCGACACCCACCGGCTTCCTGCATCACCGGATCGGCTTGCAGATGGAACGGTTTACGACACCGTTGTTGCCGGTGCAGGCCTAACAGGCCTGACAACGGCCGTCATGCTGGCCAAGGCCGGGCAGAACGTCGCTGTGGTCGAGGCTCGGTTCATGGGTGGTGTTACCACCGGCAACACCACCGGCAAGTTGTCGCTGTTGCAAGGCACCACCTTGCACCAGATCCGTAATTTCCATTCCGACACAGTGCTGCGCGCCTACGTCCAGGGTAATCGTGAAGCACAAGCATGGCTGCTGCATTATTTGGAAGAGCGCAGCGTCGATGTGCAACGACGCGACGCCTACACCTACGCCACCGACGCCGAAGGGGTCGAGACCCTAAAAAAGGAACTCGATGCAGCCAAGGCTGCTGGATTGGGTGCCACCTGGACGACTGAGACAGAACTGCCCTACCCGGTACTGGGGGCGCTTGTAGTCCCTGACCAGGCGCAGTTCCACCCAATGGAAGTCCTTGATGCTCTCGCGACAGAACTGCGTCAGCACGGCGGGGTTGTGGTGGAAGGCGTCAGGGTCACCGGTGCCAGCTTCCGTTCCCCGCTCACCGTGGAGACCGACCACGGCGACATCCGTGCTGAACGACTCATTTTGGCCACCGGCGTTCCGGTGCTGGACCGCGGCGCATACTTCGCAAAACTCAGCCCAATGCGTTCCTACGTTGTGTCCTACCGGGTCCCCGAAGCCCCTTCCTCCATCCCCCAAGGCATGTACATCAGCGCCGGGGAACCCACCCGAAGCCTACGCACCGCACCATCGGCTGAGGGCCAGCTGCTGCTGGTGGGCGGCAACGGACATAT